>Ga0207711_10000185_pt1 | contig 66575 bp, 69 predicted proteins | sample KBSS34metaG_FD_184401 | JGI IMG/M metagenome (GOLD analysis project Ga0207711, IMG submission 184401) | Switchgrass rhizosphere microbial communities from Kellogg Biological Station, Michigan, USA - KBS S3-4 metaG (SPAdes) (version 2) | ecosystem: Host-associated > Plants > Roots > Rhizosphere... | reverse complement strand
GAGGCTCGCGTTTGCGGATCGGGCCATAGCGCGAAGAACAGTCGCAGCTTCGGATCGGCCATCGCGCCAATATAAAACAAAACGGCGCGGGCCCATCGCGGGGCGGCCGCCATCTGCCGTTCGCGCGGCGGCTTGTGACAAGTCGGGGCGGCGCTGCGCCGCCCCGCAGTGCCTAGCCGTTCGCCACCGACAATTCAGTCTTCGGTCGGTCGAAGAACTGCTCGTCTTCGGTCGAGCCCTTCAGCGCAGTCGTCGACGACTTGCCGCCCTGGATCGTCTGCGTGACCGCGTCGAAGTAGCCCGTGCCCACCTCGCGCTGGTGCTTGACCGCGGTGAACCCCTTCGCGACCGCGGCGAATTCCGCTTCCTGCAGCTCGACGAATGCGCTCATCTGGTTGTGCGCGTAACCGTGAGCCAGATGGAACATCGAATAGTTGAGGCTGTGGAATCCTGCCAGGGTGATGAACTGGAACTTGTAACCCATTGCACCGAGCTCGCGCTGGAAGCGGGCAATCGTTGCGTCGTCGAGATTCTTTTTCCAGTTGAACGAGGGCGAGCAGTTGTACGCCAGCATCTTGCCCGGGAACCGGGCATGAATGCCGTCGGCGAACGCCTTCGCGAACGCGAGATCGGGCTTGCCGGTCTCGCACCACAGCAAGTCCGAGTAGGGCGCGTACGCGAGCCCGCGCGACACGGCCTGGTCCAGACCATTGCGCGTCTTATAGAAGCCCTCGACTGTGCGCTCGCCGGTGCAGAACGGCCGGTCGTTTTCGTCGATGTCCGACGTCACCATGTCGGCGGCTTCCGCATCGGTTCGCGCCAGTATCAGCGTGGGCACGCCCATGAGATCGGCGGCGAGCCGCGCGGCGACCAGCTTTTCGACCGCTTCGCGCGTCGGCACCAGCACCTTGCCGCCCATATGACCGCACTTCTTGACCGACGCCAGCTGGTCTTCGAAATGCACGCCCGCGGCGCCCGCATCTATCATCGCCTTCATCAGCTCGAAGGCATTGAGCACGCCGCCGAAACCGGCTTCGGCGTCGGCGACGATCGGCGCGAAATAGTCGGTGTGGCCGGTGCCTTCCATCTGCTGGATCTGATCGGCGCGGGTCAGCGTCGCATTGATCCGTCGCACGACTGCGGGTACCGAATTGACCGGGTACAACGACTGGTCCGGGTACATCTCGCCTGCGACGTTGGCATCGGCCGCGACCTGCCAGCCCGACAGGTAAATGGCCTTGAGGCCCGCCTTCACCTGTTGCATCGCCTGGTTGCCGCTCATCGCACCCAGCGTGTTGACGAACGGCTCCTCGTTGACGAGCCTCCAGAGCTTTTCGGCGCCGCGCTGAGCGAGCGTGTGCTCGATGTGAATCGAGCCGCGCAGGCGCACGACATCTTCGGCGGCGTAGCCGCGGGTGATCCCTTTCCAGCGCGGATTTTCCGCCCAGTCCTTTTTGAGTCTTGCCGCTTCGAGATCGTAGTTCATCGCTGCTCCCATCGTCGTAAACGAAGCCCTGTGCACGGCCGGAATCGAGGCGGCAAGCGGCCGTGTCTTCAGACGAAGTTAGCAAAGGCCCAGCGCAATTACAAGTGCATTTTGCGCACTGCAGTACGATAAATATTACAATTAATCATGGTGTTAGAAATAGCTTCCACCAGGTGGAAGCTATTGAGGCCAAAACAGCTTATTTGTTGTTGCGCCGCAGGGTTGGACAACGCTGGCCTGGGCCATGCCCGAGGCGAAGTACTTGATTAGATGTAAATACCGAACCCCGTCATGGTGCGGGCTGCTCACAAGATGCCACCACTGGGTGGAAATTGGTTCCGCCCGGCTTGATCGGCGGATCCGCGGCATGAAGATCTCAGCCCAGCATGTCGAACCAGATGTTGCGCGCCCAAGCGTCCGCATAGACCGCCTCCTCGACGCTCGGCGCGGACGACAGGCCTCCGCTACCCGGCACGACCAGCATCGTTTTCTGCTCGCGGTCGTAGGCATGCACCGACGCGATGTGCGCGGCCTCCTTGTCGTCGATATAGCTGTAGCAGGCGTTGGCGATCAGCGGCGATGGATTGATCTCCTTGTCGGAAAGCAGCGCAACGACCGCGGCCGCGCACACTTTTCCGTGCTGATTGGCCATGTGGCCCGACTTCGGCATTAGCGGGGCGGTCTGGATCGCGTCGCCGAGCACGTGAATGTACTTCTGCGCGGTCGACTCGTAGGAAAGGAAATCGACCTGGCAGAAGCTGCCGTTGGCATTGGCGATGCCCATTTGGCGTGTGATCGCGCCTGCGCGCTGCGGCGGAATCACGTTGATCACATCGGCGCGCACTTCTTCGAAATCGAGCTTGATCGTCGAGCTCGCTGGATCGACGTCGACCAGCTCGCTGTTCGGCCGGTATTCGACATAGCCGCGATAGCGGCCGCTCCACGCCGCGGTAAACAGCGCCTTTTTCGACTGCACCTCCTCGTTGGCGTCGAGAATGATTACCTTCGACTTCGGCTTCTGCCGCAAGAAATAGTTGGCGACCTGGCAGGCGCGCTCGTACGGCCCTGGAGGACAGCGGTACGGCGCTCTCGGCACGTGAATCGCGAAGACGCCGCCGTCGTGCATCGCTTCGAGTCGCGCTCGCAGCGCGACCGTCTGCGGTCCCGCCTTCCACGCATGCGGCACGAGCGCCTGCGCGGCGAGACTTCTCAGCCCTGGAATGCCGTCGTAGACGAAGTCGACGCCCGGCGCGAGGATCAGGCGGTCGTAGGGAAGGGTCTCTCCCTGCGCCAGAGCGACGGTGCGCGCCGACGCTTCGATCGCGACCGCGTCGCCGCGGATTCTGCGAACACCGAGTTTCTCCAGGCCGCCGTAGCCGACGGTGATGTCGGCCAGCTGCTTGCTGCCGCCGATCACCAGGTTGGACAACGGACACGAAACGAACGCGGCGTCGCGCTCGACCAGCGTGACATCTATCGTGGCGCCGCTCCACAGGCGCAGATAGCGGGCCGCCGTCGCGCCGCCGTAGCCGCCGCCCACGACGACGACTTTCGGCGCGCTCGGGGGCGCCGCATTGGCGCAGGCGCCGAGGGTCCGCGCGAGCAGCATCGCGGCGCCGGCCCCGAGAAAGCGGCGGCGCGGAAATCCGCGAAAAGCGGTCACCGCTTCTGCGCCGCCAGGTACGAAGCCGCGGCTTCGATCTGCGCGTCGGTATATCCGTTGGCGAGCTGCCGCATGATCGTCGAGGGCCGCGTGCCGTCGCGAAATTCCCGGACACGCTCGATGATCGTCGCCTTTTCCACGCCGGCAAGGCCGGGAATCGCGGCGCCGGTGCTGCGCTCGCCGTGATGGCAGGTCGCGCAATTGGCGGCGATATCGCGCCCGGCGTCGCTCTCTGCGGCGATGACCTGCAGACAGACGCACGCGCCGAACACAGCGACGAACAGGCGCGGCAGGCATGCGGACCTCATCGCTGCATCGTCGCCGATTTCGGTGTCGAATTCAATCGCGCCTGCGACCAGCAAAACAAACGGGAGCCCGCAGGCTCCCGCTGTTCGCACCAGTGCGGTTAGTTTCAAGCGACCGGTGCAGCCTCCTTGGATTCGTCGAACGCGAGCGTGATCTTGTCGTCGTCGCCGACGTCGATTATCACCTTGCCGCCGCTGACCAGCCGGCCGAACAGCAGCTCGTCGGCCAGCGCCTTGCGGATCGTGTCCTGTATCAGGCGAGCCATCGGTCTCGCGCCCATTTGCGGGTCGAATCCCTTTTTGGCCAGGAACTCGCGCAGCCGTGGCGTGAACGAGGGCTCGACCTTCTTTTCGTGCAGCTGATTCTCCAGCTCGAGCAGGAACTTGTCGACGACGCGGAGGATCACCTCGTGGTCCAGCGAAGCGAACGAAATCGTCGCGTCCAGCCGGTTGCGGAACTCCGGCGTGAACATGCGCTTGATCGATTCCATCTCGTCGCCGGCCTGCTTGTTGCTGGTGAAGCCGATCGAGCTCTTCGACAGCACGTCGGCGCCGGCGTTGGTGGTCATGATGATGATGACGTTGCGGAAGTCCGCCTTGCGGCCGTTGTTGTCGGTCAGCGTGCCGTGATCCATCACCTGCAGCAGGATATTGAAGATGTCCGGGTGCGCTTTCTCGATTTCATCCATCAACAGGACGCTGTACGGATGCTTGGTGATCGCCTCGGTCAGCTGCCCGCCCTGATCGAATCCGATATATCCGGGCGGCGCGCCTATCAGGCGCGAAACCGCGTGCCGCTCCATGTACTCCGACATGTCGAAGCGCAACAGCTCGACACCGAGACAGAACGCGAGCTGGCGCGCCACCTCGGTCTTGCCGACGCCGGTCGGACCCGAGAACAGGAAATTGCCAATCGGCTTGCGCGGATTGCCCAGGCCCGAGCGCGCCATGCGGATCGCCGCGACCAGCGCGTCGATCGCCAGGTTCTGGCCGAAGACGACGTTCTTCAAGTCGCGGTCGAGCGTCTTCAGCGCGTTGCGATCATCGGAGCTCACGCTCTTGGCCGGAATGCGCGCGATCTTGGCGACGATCTCCTCGATCTCGCCCTTGTTGATCACCTTCTTCTGTTTCGATTTCGGCAGGATCTTCTGCGCGGCGCCGGCCTCGTCGATTACGTCGATCGCCTTGTCGGGCAGATGCCGGTCGTTGATGAAGCGCGCCGCGAGCTCGGCCGCGGTCGTCAGTGCGGCCGGTGCGTATTTGACGCCGTGGTGCTGCTCGAAACGCGTCTTCAGGCCCTTGAGGATCTCGATCGTCTCGGCAATCGATGGCTCGGGCACGTCGATCTTCTGGAAGCGACGCGACAGCGCGTGGTCCTTTTCGAAAATCACGCGATATTCGTTGTACGTGGTCGCGCCTATGCACTTCAGCGCGCCGGTCGACAGCGCCGGCTTCAGCAGGTTCGACGCGTCGAGTGTCCCGCCCGAAGCCGCGCCCGCACCGATGATCGTGTGGATCTCGTCGATGAACAGGATCGTCCGCGGATTCTCGGTCAGCTGCTTCAGCACCGCCTTCAGGCGCTGCTCGAAATCGCCGCGGTATTTCGTGCCGGCAAGCAGTGCACCCATGTCGAGCGAATGGACGACGAAGTCCTTCAGCATCTCCGGGATGTTGCCGTCGTTGATGCGCCGGGCGAGACCCTCGGCGATCGCGGTCTTGCCGACCCCGGCTTCGCCGACCAGAAGCGGATTGTTCTTGCGCCGGCGGCACAACACCTGAATGACCCGCTCGAGCTCGTATTCGCGTCCGATCAGCGGGTCGATCTTGCCGGTCTTGGCCAGGTGATTGAGGTCTACCGTGTACGCGTCGAGCGCGCCTGCCGGCTGTTGCTCACCCTCGGCGTCTTCCTTTGCCGGCTCCTGCTTCTCCTGGCCCTTCTGCGGCGTCTTGGTAATGCCGTGCGCGATGTAGTTGACGACGTCGAGCCGAGTGACGCCGCGCTGGTTGAGGAAGTAGACGGCGTGCGATTCCTTTTCGCCGAACACGGCGACCAGGACGTTCGCGCCGGTGACTTCCTTCTTGCCGGACGATTGCACGTGCAGGATTGCACGCTGGATCACGCGCTGGAATCCCTGCGTCGGCTGCGTATCCGCGTCCGAATGCGGCGACAGACGCGGCGTGTGCTCATTGATGAAGTCGGTCAGGACGCCTCGCAGCTCCTCGATGTCGACGCCGCAGGCTTTCAGGACTTCGGCTGCGGACGGGTTGTCGAGCATCGCGAGCAGCAGATGCTCGACCGTGATGAACTCGTGCTGCTTCTGCCGAGCTTCGACAAAAGCCATGTGAAGGGAGACTTCGAGTTCCTGCGCAATCATGGTTTCTTTCCGGCCTCAATCTCGGCAAGAGCGCTAAGGCGCAATCCCGCCGCCAACGCTACGTTTCCTCCATCGTACACTGCAACGGATGCTGATGTCTGCGTGCGATGCTAAGCACCTGATCGACCTTGGCGGCCGCCACTTCGCGGGTATAGGTACCACAGACTCCCATGCCTTCGCGGTGAATCTGCAGCATCACCTGGGTCGCCTTCTCTCGGTTCATCGCAAACACAGTCTGCAACACGACGACGACAAAGTCCATCGGCGTGTAATCGTCATTGAGCAGAATGACCTTGTACAACGGCGGGGGTTTGAGCCGGGTCTTCTCGAGCTCGAGGACATTGTCGTCACGTTCTTGCATCGCCACCACGCACCCCGCGACGTGCCTAGCCCCGGATGCGCAGCGCGACGCCGGTCGCCGCCGCCACGACGTGCCGGTGACGCGTCTTTCCCGCGTCGTCCGCCGCGCGGCGTCGCTGCCGTTGAATCGAGCATTGCGTCGCTACCGTCACCAGTTTGATGCCCGCACCGGCTTTTTCAAGGGATTGCGCTGTCGCGCCAAGTATCCGGCGCCGGCAGCGAGCCCTGGCCCATGCGCAGCCCTTTCCGTCGAGTCGCCACGATTACCATTCTTCGACGGAAGCACGCATAAGGCAAGTCCGCCCGCCAACTGGTTCAATCGCGCACACCGATCGGCAGCAGCGAAGCGACGATCGGCCGGGCCGAGCGCGAGTTCGTGACGGGTCGGGTCGCGCCGAGCGGCAGGCGGGACGGGCCGGCGCGTTGCCGAGGTGCGCGAACAACCGTTGCGGCGCAGCGGCGCGGCCGGCGTTGGATTTGTGCAACAGGTGCCGCGCAGCGATCCGCCGGACGGCCGCTCGGCCTCCGCTCGGCCTCCTTCACCGATGCGCGCAACTGGTACACCACGAGTCGGCCTCTGTGTCGCCTCGCATGCGGGCCACAAGAACTTCGCGAGACGACCAGCGTGCGGGCCCGCAAGCCCGCCGCCTTCGCGGTCAGATCCCCGCTGCGCGGGGCCCCTCTTCCGCGCTGCGGCGCGCTCGGCCTCATCGCAAACTCGCGCAATTGGTACACCACGAGTCGGCCTCCGTGTCGACTCGCAATTCCCCGTCGATCCCCATGCTTCGCATGGGGCCCCTCGCCGGGCACCCGCGACGCTACATCCGCTCGATCATCGCCTTGCCGAATCCGGAGCAGCTCACCTGCGTCGAGCCGGGCATCAGACGGGCAAAGTCGTAGGTCACAACCTTGTCGGCAATCGCCTTTTCGAGGCTGGACACGATCAGCGCCGCGGCTTCGGGCCAGCCCATGTGGACGAGCATCATCTCGGCGGAGAGTATTTCCGAGCCGGGATTGACGTAATCCTTGCCGGCGTATTTCGGCGCGGTGCCATGCGTGGCCTCGAACATCGCGACCGAATCCGACATGTTCGCGCCCGGCGCGATGCCGATCCCGCCGACCTGCGCAGCCAGCGCATCGGAGATGTAGTCTCCATTGAGATTGAGCGTCGCGATAACATCGTAATCCTCGGGGCGGAGCAGGATCTGCTGCAGGAAAGCGTCGGCGATGACGTCCTTGACGACGATGTCGCGCCCGGACTTCGGGTTCCGGAATTTGCACCAGGGGCCGCCGTCGATCGGAACGGCGCCGAACTCCTTCTGCGCCAGCGCATAGCCCCAGTCGCGGAACCCGCCTTCGGTGAACTTCATGATATTGCCTTTGTGCACCAGCGTCATCGACTTGCGGTCGTTGTCGATCGAGTACTGGAGCGCCTTGCGCACCAGCCGCTCGGTGCCTTCGCGCGATACCGGCTTGATGCCGATGCCCGAGGTGGCGGGAAAGCGGATCTTCTTCACTGCCATGTCGTCGATCAGAAACTTGATCAGCTTTTTCGCGCCGGCGGATTCCGCCTCCCATTCGATGCCGGCGTAGATGTCTTCCGAATTTTCCCGGAAGATCACCATATTGGTCTTTTCGGGCGCCTTCACCGGGCTCGGTACGCCGGCGAAATAGCGGACCGGACGCAGGCAGACGTAGAGATCGAGCTGCTGGCGCAATGCGACGTTGAGCGAACGGATGCCGCCGCCGACCGGGGTGGTCAGCGGTCCTTTGATCGACACTACGTATTCCTTGAGGATCGTCAGCGTTTCGTCCGGCAGCCAGACATCGGCGCCGTAGACCTTGGTCGATTTTTCGCCGGCGAAGATTTCCATCCAGTGGATCCGGCGCTTGCCGCCGTAGGCTTTGGCCACCGCTGCGTCGACCACCTTGATCATCACCGGCGTGATGTCGACTCCGGTGCCGTCGCCCTCGATGTATGGGATGATCGGCTGATCGGGAACCTTCAGGCTATAGTCGCTGTTTACGGTGATCTTCGCGCCGCCGGCCGGGACGCCGACGTGTTGATAGCTGGGCATGAATTCTCCTGAATGCGGCCGCAACAGCCGCACAAACCACTGATTATCCGCGATTCCGACTCGGCCTGCCATGCCGCCGTGCTATGATGCCGCTTCGCGCCGCGTCCCCTTCCGGCGTTTCGAACGCGTCGTTCGCGTCGCTGCAGCAACCTGTCCCCGATCGTTGATGGTATTACCCCTAATCCCTCGACTCGCGTGCCTCCAAACGCCGCGCGCGGGCGGCGCTCGCGCCGCCCGCCCGGGCGTCGCGCGCCTGCCCGCAAGACCGCGAGGACGATGATTCGCCGGCTTCTCGCGCGCCTGGTTCCCGGACGCATTGCGGCCGAGCCGCGCATCTACGGCGCGGGCTCGCATCCGGTGCGCAGGAGCCAGATATCCCGCGGTGCACAGGACGTCGTGCGCAAGCTGCAACAGGCGGGCTTCAAGGCGTTCGTCGTCGGCGGCGCGGTGCGCGACCTTCTGCTCGGCATCACGCCGAAGGATTTCGACCTGGCGACCAACGCCACGCCCGAGCAGGTCAAGCCGCTATTTCGCCGCGCGTTCATCATCGGCAGGCGATTCCGGCTGGTGCACGTTCTCGCCGGGGCGGAGACGATCGAGGTCGCGACGTTCCGGTCGCGGCAAACCGGCGACGACATCGCCGACGAACATGGGCGGCTGCTGTCGGACAACGTCTTCGGCACGCAGGCACAGGACGCGGCCCGGCGCGACTTCACTATCAACGCCCTGTATTTCGATCCCACGACCGAGGAAGTCTGGGACTACGTCGGCGGTGTGGCCGACATCAAGGCGAGGCGGCTGCGGCTGATCGGCGACCCGGTTACACGCTACCGCGAAGACCCGGTCCGCATGCTGCGCGGGGCGCGCTTGGCCGCGAAGCTCGGCATCAGCATCGAAAAGAAGACCGCAGCGCCGATTCCGGTGCTGGCACCTCTGATCCACAACGTCCCTCCGGCGCGGCTGTTCGACGAGATGGAAAAGATCCTGCTGTCCGGTCACGCCGCCGAATCGGTCAAAAGTCTGCGCCGGCACGGGCTCCATCACGGCGTGCTGCCGCTGCTCGACGTGATCCTAGAGCAGCCGCTGGGCCAGCGCTTTGTCGATCTCGCGCTGGCCAACACCGACCGGCGCGTCGGCGAGGGCAAGTCGGTGACTCCGGCCTTCCTGTTCGCCTCGTTGCTATGGAACGAGGTTCTCGCCAGCTGGAACGCCGCGCAGCAGCGCGGCGAGCGCCCGACGCCGGCGCTGTTCGAGGCGATGGATCGCGTGCTCGAGCAGCAGGCCGAGCGCCTTGCCATTCCGCGCCGCTTCGAGGCCACGATCAAGGAAATCTGGGCGCTGCAGCCGCGCTTCGAACAGCGTGCCGGGCAGCGCCCGTTCCGCCTGCTCGAGCACCCGCGCTTTCGCGCCGCGTACGACTTTCTGGTTCTGCGCTGCGAGAGCGGAGAATTGCAAGGCGAGCTCGCAGGTCTCGCCGACTGGTGGACGAAGTTCCAGGACGCCGATACCGCGGAGCGCGAGCGGATGCTGAAGCCCGACGAGGCGCCGAAAAAACGTCGCCGTTCGCGCAGCCGGGGACGCAAGCGCGAGCCTGCGGCAAACGAAGCCGCAGCGGACGCCGCAGCCGAGGGCGAAGAAAGCGCCGAGTAGGCCAGTGCAGCATCGATTCCGGCATCTGCCCGGGGCGTCGCTCGCCTATGTCGGTATCGGCAGCAACCTCGCCCATCCGCGCCGCCACGTCGCGCGCGCGGTCGCTGAAATGGCGCGCCTGCCGCGCACCCGCGTGGTCGCGGTTTCGCCCAACTATCTGAGTGCGCCGCTCGGGGCCACCGCTCCACAGCCCGACTACGTCAACGCGGTTGCGGCACTGGTAACGTCGCTCGCTGCGCCTGCCCTGCTGAAGCGGATGCGAACGATCGAGTATCGCCACGGCAGGCCGCCTGCGAAGCAACGCGTGCGCAACGCCGCGCGGACGCTCGACCTCGATTTGCTACTATTCGGCCGTCGCCGTTCGCGACAACGACAGCTGACCTTGCCGCATCCGCGCATGCATCAGCGCGCGTTCGTGCTGAGGCCGTTGCTGGACATCGCGCCCGCGGCTGTCATTCCCGGCCGTGGCGCTGCCCGCCGTTGGTTGCGCGGACTGCACGGACAGCGCATCGCCCGGACGCGCCGCCACACCCGGTTGTAGCGACAAGCTGCCATGGACATCGAGAAATGCCGCTACATCGTCGTCGAGGGCCCGATCGGCGCGGGCAAGACCAGCCTCGCCCGAACGCTTGCGCTTTCGCTCGGCGCCGATACTTTGCTCGAGGCGCCGGATGAGAATCCCTTCCTCGCCCGGTTCTACGAGGACATGCGCCGCTTCGCACTGCCGACACAGCTCAATTTCCTTTTCCAGCGCGTCGACCAGCTGCGCGGATTGGCACAGCTCGACATGTTCGCCCGACATACGGTCGCCGATTTTCTGCTCGACAAGGATCCTCTGTTCGCGCGGCTCAATCTTTCCGACGACGAATTCGCGCTCTACGACAAGGTATATTCGCATCTGAAGCTGCAAACGCCGACACCCGATCTGGTGATCTATCTGCAGGCGCCGGTCACGACGCTGATCGAGCGCGTGCACAGGCGCGGTGTCGGTTACGAGCGGGGAATATCCGAGCACTATCTGGCGCGGCTGGCCGACGCGTACAGCCGCTATTTCTACCAGTATGCCGGCGCGCCGCTGTTGATCGTCAACAGCGAGCGCCTGAACTTCGTCGACGAGCCCGGCCATTTGCAGCTGCTGCGCAGCCGTATCGGCACGATGCGCGGACAGCGCGAATTCTTCAATCTCGGCGCAAGCTAGCGTGCCCTGGCGAGTCGCGTCGCCCGTCGTTCATTCGGCTTTCCGCCGCACGGGTGGTCGGCGCAGCGCCAGCGTGTTGCCCGCGATCGCCAGCACGACGCCCAGCGCGCCGACCCAAGTCCAGCGGTAGCCTTCGAACAGGGTCGATAGCGCCAGCGCGATCACCGGCGTCGCCACCGCCGTGTAAGCGGCGCGCGCCGCACCGATGCGTCTCAACAAGGTCAGATACGCACCGAACGCGATGACGCTGCCGAACAGCGCCAGATAGGCGAGCGACAACAGATAGCCCGGGTGCGCGTCGAACGTCCAGTCGACGCCGTGGACCGACGCCGCCACGGCGGCGACGACAGCGCCGTAAGTCATGCCCCAGGCGTTGCCGGCCAACGTCGGTATGCCGGCGCGCTGGTTGCGCTGGGCGATCAGGTTGCCGCCGCTGGCGATGATGGTCGCGCCCAGCCCGAACGCGATGCCGTAAGCCGCGGTGCCGCCGCCGCGCGCCTCAACGAGCTCCGGCAGGAACAACAGCGCGACGCCGGCAACACCCATCGCCGCAGCAACGAAAGTCCGCGCGGTCAGCGGTGTGCCGAAGAACAGGCGCATGCCGATCGGGTTCAGGAACACGATCGTCGAAAACAGCACCGCGACCAGGCCCGAAGTCACGAAGTGCTCGGCCCAGTAAACGCCGACGTAATTCAAGCCGAAGAGCGTTACGCCTACCGCGACCAGATATGCGTGGTCCCGCCGCGAAAAACGCAGCGAGCGTCCCGTCCCCAGACACCAGGCCGCCAGCAAGGCCGCCGCGAGCGCGAAGCGATACGCGACCGAGACTTCGGGAGCGACACCGGTGAGCTGATACTTGATCGCAAGCCAGGTCGATCCCCAGATGGCCGATGGAACGGCAAACAGGCCGATGGCTCCGATTCGCATGTGCTTCAACGTCGGCTCAACGCGACCGGCCGCTGCCTGTGTCGATGGTTGTACGCAACAAGCCGAATGCGACGACGCCGACGTCCGCGAGCGCCGCTCGCAGCGTGTGATGCATTGCATTCGTGATGGCGCGACGGAACAGAAGATACACGGTAACGAATGGATGGCGCAGCGGGCGCGACCCGGAAGCTTACCGCACCCCACCATCGCCGGTTTTCGCCTATCGGCATGGAACTTGCTCAATCCAGGGCGAAAACCGGACCGGGTCGGCAGCTGGCAGGCGCACGACCGGAATCGGTTACTTTTTGCTCGAGGCTGTCATGCGGATTTCGACCTTGATCGCTGCGGTAGCTGGACTGATCACCGGCGCGCTTATGTTGCTGGCGGCGCCCTGCGCGCTCGCCCTTTCGCTCGGTGCTGCCGAGCCACAATCGTCGCTTGGCCAGCCGCTGCGAGTCGTCGTCCCGATCGACGCCGCCAAGGCTCAGTCGCTGACCGCCGCATGCGTCCACGTCATCGCCGACGCGGCGAGCGGCAGCGGTGCACCGCGGCTACTGACGGGCAGAGTCACTATTGATCGCACCGCGGCCGGACTGCAGCTCGTGGTGACCACTGCGCGGGCGGTGAACGAGCCGGTGGTACGGCTCGCCGTACAAGCCGGATGCGAGGGCACGACCCGCCGCGACTACGTTTTACTGCTCGATCCACCGGGCGCCGTCGCTGCGACCGCTGCCGTCGCCTATCGCCGCGCCGAAACGACGCCTGTTGCCACCTTCGCTACGCCGCCCATGGCGAAGCCGGCGCCGAGTGATTTTGTCCGCATCGCGACAGCGCCGTCCGACGCTGCAACTCGCAAGGCGACTCCCAAGATCGCCGCGATTGAAGTCTCGTCGGCGCCGTCCGACGCTGCAATTCGCGAGGCGGCTCCCAAGATCGCCGCGATCGAATCGGTGCGCCAGCCGACGACAATGTTGTCGAGCTCCGGCGGCGGCTCCTTCATTGCCGAAGCGGCGGCGGCTGGATTGCCGCGCTCGTCGTCGAGCCAGACGGGCTTGACGAACGCTGATGTCGAGTTGCCGGTCGCACCCTGGTGGCCGCTAGCGGCCGCATTGCTGGTCGTCGGCGCGCTTGCGCGGTGGCTGGTGCCGATGCGTCGCCGTTCGCTGGAACCACCGGCTTGGGTTGCGCCGACCGCGCGCACCGAACCCAACCCTTCGGTTTCCGGCGCAAGCACTTCTAGGACTTTTGGCAAGACAGGGCACTTCGCGGCGATGACCGAGCCCGGCCCCGAATTCTCACGCGCGAGTACCGCGCAGGCCGAGCGCACGGGAACTGGAGCGCGGACCACGACCAGGTCGCAGCCGGGCGCAGTCAAGGGCGCTGCGACGATCGAGGATCACCGCTTCGCCGAATTCGACGCTGACCTGCTGGAAGAACAAACGATCCGGGCCGAATGGGCCAAGGCCGTCAGCGATGGCGCAATCGACATCGGCAGCGATTCCATCCTCAAGGCGATCGATGAGGCCGAACGCGAAACCCAGGGCGCTCCGGCGCATCCGGCACAGGTCGCGCTCGACCGTTCGCTCGACGACGAGCTGCTGCCGAACAAGCCGCGCGGTCGAGCTTAGCGCCTCGCTCCGACCGGCGTTCAGCTCGCAATCGCCTAAGCTATTTCTTTGCAGGCTCGATCAGCGCGCCGGCTTTGAGTTCGGCTCGGGGGTCGAGCACCGCCTTGTCGCCGCTTTTGGCGTCACCGGTGAACGCAGTCAACTCGCCGAGTATGTGGCCCGGCGTCACCGCCACTTCCACCGCCCTGTCCTCACGAAGCACGTAGAGAACCGTCCTGCCGTCGCGCGTCGCCAGCGCACGCGGGTTCACCGCGGTTAGCGGCAGCTGCTGCTCCGCGGTGATCGGCTGCGAAAGAAACAAGACCCTGGCGCTCACTTCCGGCAGCACGCGCTGATCGATGGCGGCAAATTGGATCTTCACCGTTGCCTTCGCACGGTCGACGCTGGGCACGATACGCGAGACGGTGCCGAGAAAGCGCGCGTCGGGCAGCGCGTCCAGAACGATTTCGCAAGGCTGGCCGACACGAATCTTGGCCAGGCCCGACGCGGGAACGTCGGCCTCGACTTCCAGCTTGCTCATGTCGGCGATGCTCGCCACCGCGCGCTTGGAATCAGCCGTCCCCGAAAACGGGGTGACCAGATCACCAACATCGGCGCTCTTCGAAAGGATGACGCCGTCGAACGGCGCGCGGATCAGCATGTCCTGCTTCGTCTTGACGTCGCGGCCGTCCAGCCGCGCGATGACCTCGCCCGCCTTGACTCGCGAACCTTCGGCCACGCCCAGCCATTCGAGGCGGCCGGAAACCTTCGACGATATCGTGGCCTTGCGCGACGCGACGACGTAGCCGGTCGAGTCGAGCACCACGAACTGCTGCGATGGATAGACGGTGACGACAGGCGTCGTCGCCACGCTGGTGGCGCGGGGCCGCGCCGCATACCATGCCAAGGTGCCGACGGCGATCGCCGCGATGGCGGCCAGCAACAACCAGCGTCCCACGCCTCGACCGTGCGTAGCCAGTGGGCTCACCCGGAGAGAAAGGGCTCGATTGCCGCCGCCACGCTCGCCGGTTGATCGTGGTGCAGCATATGCCCGGCGTCGGCGATCGTCGTCATTCGGCCATTGCGAAAGCTCTCGACCCGACGCTCGAGCCCCGCACTGTCCTCGCCCAGCCAGCGCGACACAAACGAATCGCTGGCAGCGACCCACAGCACCGGCGCCGTCACGCGTTGCCACGCTGCACGCACCTCCTCGGTGCGGTACACGGTCGGGAAGGGCAGCTTGTGGCGAGGATCCGAGCGCAGGCGCGCACTGCCGTCGGGCAGGGCCTCCGCCCAGTGTGCGGCGAGAAACTCCGCGTGGTCGCGTGCCATCCGCGGATTGTTCTTCTGCAGTCGGTCGGCTACGGCCGCGAGATTCGCATACGGCGCGAACGACGGCGGATCGCGCAGCGCATCGAGCCACTTCAACAGCTTGTCGGGTGCGACCTCGGGCTTCTCGGCGGGAATGCCGAAGCCTTCGAGCGAAACCAGCCGCGCGACGCGCTGCGGCCGCACGCCGCCATAGACGCAGGCGACGTTCCCGCCGAGGCTGTGTCCGACGACACGCGCCGGGGCGTCCGGAGTGAAATGCTCGAGGAGGGCGTCGAGGTCGGCCAGGTAATCGGCGAACCAGTAACCGTCTTCGCACCATGCGCTTTGGCCGAAACCGCGCCAGTCGGGCGCCAGCACGCACCAATCGCGGGCCAGTGCGTCGACCAGAAACTGGAACGAGGCACCGACGTCCATCCACCCGTGCAGCATGAAAAGTTTCGGCGCTGCGGCATCGCCCCAGCTTCGCACGTGGTACGACAGCCCGCGCACCGCGAGGAATTGCGAGGTCGAAGGCGTCATGGCCGCGCGGCCGCGCCGGTCACCGCGATCCTCGCTCCGCCGTCATTTCTTCTTGCACAGGAAGTTTCCATCCTGCCATCCGGTGCGGTACTGGCCATCGCTTTTGAAACGCACCGGATCCTTGTGCTCGACGTTGCCGATGCTCGCACACCCGTCGGCGTAGCCTTGCCGATATGGCAACGGAAAGCCCTGCAGATTGACGTTGGCGGGGGGATTCGGATTCTTCGTTGGCGGCGCCTGCGGCTTGGCGGGCGCCGTCGGTTCCGTGCCCGGTCCCGTCGGCGAAGGAACCTGATTGCCCGGCGGCGACAACGGCGGCGGGACCGACGCGCAGGCGGCGAGAAGAAGCGCAGTCGCGAATGTGACAAGTGCGGCGCCGATGGCGCGGCGCGCCGGTATCTGCAAGATGGCGATCATCGGGGTCGGCGGCTGAAGCGAGTAAAATTGTACCTCATGAGCGCGTCCGCGGCCGTCCCGCTGTTCATCCATCTGCGCCTGCACAGCGAGTATTCGATCGTCGACGGCATGGTGCGCATCGACGACGCGGTCGACGCCGCCGCGGCCGATCGAATGCCGGCGCTTGCGCTGACCGATCTGGCCAACGTCTTCGGCATGGTCAAGTTCTACAAGGCGGCGCGTTCACGCGGCGTCAAGCCGATCATCGGTTGCGACGTCTGGATTACCCACGAAAAAGAGCGCGACGCGCCGCATCGCCTCCTGCTGCTCTGCCAGTCGCGCGCGGGCTATCTGCGGCTGGCCGATTGGCTGACCCGCGCGCATCGCGCCAACCAGCACCGCGGTCGCCCGGAACTGCGGCGCGAGTGGTTCGCCGATGGCACCGAAGGCCTGATCGCGCTGTCGGGATTCGCCGGCGGCGAAGTGGGCCAGGCGCTGGCGCAGGGCAATGCGACGGCCGCCGGCGTCGCAGCGACTGCGTTGGCCAGCGCGTTTCCCGGCCGCTTTTATCTCGAAGTGCAACGCGCCGGCCATTCCGACGACGAAGCGCTGACCGCCGCGACACTGCGGCTCGCGAGCACGCTGGCGCTGCCGGTCGTCGCGACGCACCCGGTCCAGTTCGCGACGCGCGGCGAATTTCGCGCCCACGAGGCGCGCGTGTGCATCGCCGAGGGGCACGTGCTCGCCGACCCGCGGCGGCCGAGACGTTTCACGCCCGAGCAGTATTTCAAATCGCAGGCCGAGATGGCGCAACTGTTCGCCGACGTGCCGCAGGCGCTGGCGAACAGCGTCGCGATCGCGCAGCGCTGCAGCCTGACGATTCCGCTCGGCAAGAACTATTTGCCGGCGTTCCCGACGCCCGACGGAATCAGCATCGAGCAGCATCTGCGCGACCAGGCAGCCGCGGGCCTCGAACGGAGGCTCGCCGCGCTGTATCCCGATCCGGAGGCGCGAGCGCAGAGGCAACCCGAATATGCGGCCCGGCTCGAGTTCGAGACCAGGACGATCATTCAGATGGGTTATGCCGGGTACTTTCTGATCGTCGCCGACTTCATCAACTGGGCGCGAAGCAATGGTGTGCCGGTCGGGCCGGGCCGCGGTTCCGGCGCCGGTTCGCTGGTCGCCTACAGCCTCGGCATCACCGATCTGGATCCCCTTCGCTATACGCTGCTGTTCGAGCGCTTCCTCAATCCGGAGCGCGTGTCGATGCCGGACTTCGACATCGATTTCTGCCAGGACGGCCGCGACCGCGTCATCGACTACGTCAAACAGAAGTACGGCGCCGAATCAGTTTCCCAGATAGCGACCTTCGGCACGATGGCGGCCAAGGCGGTGGTGCGCGACGTCGGGCGCGTCCTCGACCTTCCGTACAGCTTCTGCGACGGCATCGCAAAACTGATTCCATTCCAGCCCGGTCGCGCGGTGACGTTGAAGCGGCGCGGCAGCGACGCGCCGCCGAACGTCGTCTACGCGCGCGAGGTCGAGCCGCTGCTCAACGAGCGCGAGGCGGCCGAAGAGGAAGTGCGCGAGCTCTTGAGCCTGGCCGAGCAGCTCGAGGGCCTGCCGCGCAACGTCGGCATGCATGCCGGCGGCGTGCTGATCGCTCCGGGCAAGCTGACCGATTTTTGCCCGCTTTATACGCAGCCGGGCTCCGACGCGCTGGTGTCCCAGTTCGACAAGGATGACGTCGAGCTCGTCGGTCTGGTCAAGTTCGACTTTCTGGGACTGACGACGCTGACGATCCTCGACTGGACGCTGCGTTACATCCGCATGCTCGATCCCGCGTCGACGCTGACGCTCGATACGCTGCCGCTGGACGATCAGCGTGCTTATGACATCTTCCGCAGCGGCAATACGACGGCGGTGTTCCAGTTCGAATCGCGCGGCATGCGCGAGCTCCTGCTGCAGGCGCCGCCGAAGCGCTTCGACGACGTGATCGCCCTGGTCGCCCTCTATCGTCCGGGGCCGATGGAGCTCATTCCCGACTACGTGCGGCGCAAGCAGGGCGCCGAGCGCTTCGAGTACGTCGACCCTCGGCTCGAGCCTATCCTTGCGCCGACGCACGGCGTGATGGTCTACCAGGAACAGGTGATGCAGATCGCACAGGTGATCGGCGGCTACACGCTGGGCGCCGCCGACCTGCTGCGCCGCGCGATGGGCAAGAAGCTTCCCGACGAAATGGCCAAGCATCGCCAGGGCTTCACCGCCGGTGCGATCGACCGCGGCCTGACCTCTTCCAGGGCGACCCAGCTGTTCGACCTGATGGAAAAGTTCGCCGGCTACGGCTTCAACAAGTCGCACGCCGCCGCATACGCGCTGATTGCCTACCAGACCGCGTATTTCAAGGCGCATCATCCGGCCGCGTTCATGGCCGCCAACCTGTCGGCGATGATGGACGATACCGACAAGCTGCGGCAGTTCTACGACGACGCGACAGGGCTCGGCCTGTCGATATTGCCGCCGGACGTCAACGCGTCGAATTACCGCTTCGAGCCGGTCGATGGCGCGCGCATCCGCTACGGCCTGGGCGGCATCAAGGGTACCGGCCGGGCCGCGATCGAGGCGATCGTCGCGGCGCGCGCGAAAGCGCCGTTCACCGACCTGTTCGATTTCTGCCGCCGCGTCGACAAGCGCAGCGTCAATCGCCGCGCCATCGAGGCGCTGATCCGCGCCGGCGCTTTCGATGCCGTCGACACAAGACGCGCGAGCCTGCTCGTGTCGGTCGGCGCTGCGCTCGATCATGGCGAGCGCGCCGAGCGTGCGGCCTCGCAAGTGTCGCTGTTCGGCGAAGAAGGCGGCGCGGGACCGGCAGCACCGGCCTTGATCGCCGCGCGCGAGTGGTCGGAGGCCGAGAGGCTGGCGCAGGAAAAGACGAGCCTCGGCTTCTACCTGTCGGGCCACCCGTATCACGCGCACGCGGCCGAGCTCTCCCGGCTGGTGCAGCAGAGCTTGAGCGCGCTGAAGCCCACGCAGACGCCGGTCCGCATCGCCGGCATCGTCGTGCAGCTGCGCACGCAAACGTCGCGCCGCGGCAAGATGGCGTTCGTGACTCTCGACGACGGCCGCGACCAGCCGGAGATCGTCATCTTCAACGAAACCTTCGATGCAAATCGCCATCTGCTGCGTGAGGACGCCGTGCTGGTCGCCGAAGTGAAGGTGCAGCAGCGCGTCGGCGACGATGGCCAGGTTCAGGGTCTGCGGATCATCGCCGATGCCGTCTACGACCTCGCGGGCGCGCGGCGGAAATGGGCGCGCGCGCTGCGTCTTTCGTGCAACGGCTCGAGCTCGGCGCAGCGCCTGTTCGATCTGATCGAGCCGTTTCGCCGCGGACACTGCCCGGTGACGATCAATTACTCCAACCAGGCAAGCGGCGGGGACATCGAGCTGGGCAGCGATTGGCAGGTGAACCTGGACGAGCACCTGCTCGCCGGCCTGCGCGAATGGCTGGCGCCGGAGAACGTTACCGTCGTCTACTAGGCGACTTCGCGCGCGAGCGGCGGCGTGCGCGGCGATGCCACTCGATGCTCGACGACATCCTCGGTCGCTACCGGTCGTTTCTGCGCCTGCCGGACGTCGCACGGCTGCTCGCGACCGCGCTGATCACACGGCTGCCGATAGCGAGTCTGACGCTGGCGATGCTGATGCACCTGCGTGCGCTGACCGGATCGTTCGCGCTCGCTGGTCTGACCGTTGGCGTCGATCTCGCGGCGTCGGCGATCGCCGCCCCCGTGCTGGGACGCATCATCGACCGCCGCGGACCGCACGCCGTGATGCTCGTTACCGGCATCGTCTGCCCGGTGGCGCTGGTCTTCATACTGCTGGCGGACAGGCTGGCCCTGTCGACCGCAGCTCTCGTGGCCGCCGCCGCGATCGCGGGCGCCTTCGCACCGCCGGTCACCGTCTTGACGCGCACCGTGTGGCGCTACCGCTTCGACGATCCCGCCGAGCGCAAGACCGCTTTCGCTCTCGATGCGGTTTTGATCGAGCTCGCTTTCACGCTGGGCCCGGTGCTCGTCGCCGTGCTGCTGGCCGTCGCATCGCCGCGCGTTGCGTTCACCGCCGCCTTGCTGCTGGTCGCGCTCGCAGTGCCGGTCTTCGCCCTCTCGCCGGCGCTCAAATACTGGCGTCACCAGCCCGGCGTCGAGCGTCGCCTGCTCGGGCCTCTGGCCGATCCGCGCCTGCTCGCCGTTTATGCCGTGACGTTCCTGCTGATGTTTGCGCTGGGGCTGCTCGAGATCGGCTACGCCGGCTTCGCGACTGCCGCTGCAATGCCGGCGTTCGCGGGCATCCTGATCGCGATCAATTCGATCGGCAGTGGCACCGGCGGCCTGCTTTATGGCGGCGCGCAGCTCGCGATGCCGGTCGAGCGACAGTTGCCCCGATTACTGCTGCTGGTCGTGCTGCCACTGGCGGCGCATACGGTGACGGGCTCGCCGTGGCTGCTGGCCGCGCTGGCGCTGGTCGCCGGCATCGGCATCGCTCCGGCGCTGACGGTGGTGATGCTCCTGATCAGCGCGAACGCGCCGTCACGCTACGCGACGGAGGCGTTTACCTGGTCGACGACATTCCTCGTCGGCGGCCTCGGCGCCGGTCACGCGCTCGGCGGCAGGATCGTCGAAGGTTACGGCGCACGCGCCGTGTTCGGGGTCGCGGCCGGCGCCGCCGCAGCCGCGGCGATCAGCGCGCTAGCCGTCCGCCAGCGCAAGCTGGCGCCCGTCGATCGGTAGCCGGACGTTTTGGATCGGCACCGAGAGGGCACGATCCCGTACGGTCGCGTCCGCCGTTGCGGTTAAGTCCGCCGTTGCGGTTAGGTCCGCCGTTGCGGTTAAGACTTTCGAGAGCGAGTGCGCGCCGCCTTCCGGGCTGCGGCCGAACGCGCCGCCGGGCCGCGTTTCCTGGCCACCGCCTTCGCATGCCGCGACAGGGCGGTCGGACTGGCGGCACTGCTGCCTTCGCGCTTCAGCGCGTCGGTCGTCGCCCTCGATCGCCGCGGCGAAACGGCCGCCTTGCGCTTGCCGGCGGCGGTGGCGAGCTTGGCGCTGCGGCGAGTCTTTGCCGGCGCCTTGCCTTTGGCGGGTGGCTTGAGCGCAACGCCCGCACGGCGTGCCTTCGACAAGCCGATGGCGATCGCCTGCTTCGCGGATCGGGCCCCGTGCTTGCCTTCGCGCACGTGCTCCATCTCCTCGCGGACGAACTCGCCGGCCTGCGTGCTCGGCGCCTTTCCTTCGCGCTTGTCTTCGGCCGCGCGCTCCAGTGTTTTCCGTTCAGGCATGGTTTTCTCCTTCGCTTCGAATCGTGATCGAGTAAAGCTTACAAGCGGCAGCAATAGTTGCCGGACGCACGAGGCGCCACCGCCCTGAACTCCGCGGCCGTTCAGCCGCGCTTGCAGGCGGAGTGACCGCAACCGCAGCCATCGGACGAGGCCGATTTGCTCCCGGCGTTTTGCTGGCAATAGTCGGAGCAATACTTCTTGCCGGGCGCGACATCGCACATGCACCCCGGGTGAGCGCACTTGCTGTAGCTGTTCGATCCCATTGAACCTTGCATTTGCGCCATCGCTCGTCTCCTGTAAAAAGCGCGCAACCAAGCTCGCCTGAACCAGCGGCAGCAAAAAACGTTCCGGGAATCGGCGTACTGGTCGCCCGCGGTGCGCGCCGCACCGGGGCAAGCGCATCACGAATGGGCGCGACTGTCCTCGGCCCTCAGTGGACGCGCTCGAGCTTGTAGACGAAATGCTTGGTGTCGCCGAAAAAGGACCAGCGGAAATACTTCTCGTGGTAGAAAAGCTTGACCTTCGCGTTGACCGCGATCGCTTCGTCGATATCCTTGCGAACCGCGTCGTCGCCGTCGTGGACGCTGAAGTCCCACAGCCGCGTGGCTGTGCCCAGCGTCGGATCCTGCTGCAGGAAGCCGAAGTCCAGCGTCCCCTCCCAGGTCTTGAACACGTAGCCCGAGCGGGACAGCTTGATCACCTGTCCAACGCGGTAGCCGTCGCTGTAGTCAGCGCCAAAGGCGATCCACGCCGCGCCGATGACGACGGCGACAAAGACGAGGAGTGCGATGAGCTTTTTCATCGGCGGATGGACGGGACGCCGTCCAAGTGTAGCCCGGATGCACGGCAGAGGGTACGCGGAGCCCGAGCTACAATGCTTGCCTACCCGACCGGCGACCGCGCCAGCGATGCCTAACGCCATTTCCCCCGTCATGCACTACGTCGCCGCCCGCGAGCCCGGGCCACCCGAGGTCCTGGCGCTCGCCGAGACGGCGACGCCCACCCCGAAGCCCGGAGAGGTGCTGATAGCGGTTGCTTACGCCGGCGTCAATCGCCCGGACTGCATCCAGCGCGCCGGACACTATCCGCCGCCGCCTGATGCCTCGCCGATCATCGGACTCGAGGTCGCCGGCGCCGTCGTCGCGCTGGGCGATGGCGTCACCGAATGCCGCCTCGGCGATCAGGTCTGCGCGCTGACCCCAGGGGGCGGCTACGCCGAGTACTGCGCGACGCCGGCCGCGTGGTGCCTCCCCTATCCGGAAGGCCTGTCCGCGCTCGAAGCCGCGAGCCTGCCGGAAAACTATTTCACCGTCTGGAACAACCTGTTCGACCGTGTTCATCTGAAGGCGGGCGAAACGGTGCTGATCCATGGCGGCTCGGGCGGCATCGGGCTCGCGGCGATCCAGCTGGCGCACGCGATCGGCGGCACCACGATCACGACCGTCGGCAGCGACGACAAGGCGGCGTTCTGCAAGACGATGGGCGCCGACCACGCGATCAACTACCGGCAGCAGGACTTCACCGTCGAGGTCGCGGCGCTCACCGGCAAGCGCGGCGTCGACGTCATCCTCGATATCGTCGGCGGCGACTACATCGAGAAGAATCTGAAATGCCTGGCGCTGGAAGGCAGGATGGCGATTATCGCGTTCCTGCAGGGCAGCAAGGTTACCGTCGACTGGCGCCACATCATGATGAAGCGGCTGACCGTCACCGGCTCGACCTTGCGCGCGAGCCCGGCGGCGAGAAAGGCAGCGCTGGCGCGTTCAATGCGCGAGAACGTCTGGCCGCTGTTTGCTGCGGGCAAGCTGAAGCCGGTGATTCATCGCGTCTTTCCGTTAGCCGAAGCGGCGGCCGCGCACCGGCTGATGGAATCCAGCGCCCACATCGGCAAAATCATGCTGGCCGTGCGGCCGTAACGGTGCAAGTGGTTCGCGCGGCGCTGGGCGCGACCATCCGCCGTCGAGTCAGTAAGTCGCCCGTCCGCCCGAGAGGTCGAACACCGCGCCGGTAGAGAACGAACAGTCGGCGGTGCAAAGCCAGGCGACCAGCGCCGCGATTTCTTCGACGGTCCCGAAGCGCCCCAGCGGAATCTTCGACAGCATGAAATCGATGTGCTGTTGCGTCATCTGATCGAAGATCGCCGTCTTGACCGCCGCAGGCGTCACGCAATTGACCCGCACGCCGGATTTGGCGAGCTCCTTGCCCAGCGACTTGGTCAGACCGATGACCGCAGCCTTCGAAGCGCTGTACGCGCTCGCGTTGGGATTGCCTTCCTTGCCGGCCACCGAGGCGATGTTGACGATGCGTCCGTAGTTCCGCGCGAGCATTAGTGGGACGACCGCCCGGTTGCAGTGGAAAACGCCGTTCAGGTTGATGTCCATCACCTGGCGCCAGGCATCGACCGGGTACTCCCAGGTCGTCGTGTTCGGGCCGGTGATCCCCGCGGAGCAGACGAGGGCATCGATGCGTCCCAGCGCCGCGGCCGTCGCCTGCGCGGCGGCGGCAATGCCGTTGGCGTCGGCGACGTCGACCTTGCGCACATCGACGCCCTGCCCGAGCGTCACCGCGGCTTGCTCCAGTGCGCTCGCATCGCGGTCCCACAGGCTCACCTGTCCGCCGCTGGCCTTCAACCGCTGCGCGACCGCGAGACCGATGCCGGTCGCGCCACCGCTGATGACGGCGACCTGGCCATCGAAGTCCAGTCGATTCATTGCTGCGTGCCCGTTTTGGCTCGTCGCGAATCCTAGCATGCCCTGGCATTGCTCCGCCCGAGCGGCGTAGCAAGTCGCTGGCCCTCGGCTCGAGTGGATCGCTCGACCGACTCCTACATTGAAATCGGACGATCGCTGATACCGCGAGCCGCGGCGCACGCTCACACTTGATCCTGCTCATGATGACCGGCGGTCGCTTCGCCGGTGAATTAGACTTTGACCGACGAGGAGATAGTGATGGAAGAAAGCCAAGTTCGATCCACCCCTTACAATCCGAAGATCGAGAATGCCGCTCAGCAGGCGCACCAGAACGTCGACCGTGTTGCCGACAAGGCCGTATCCGGCGTCGGCCGGGCCAGCGACTCGGTGCACCGCGCCGTCAACACCACCGCGGACAAGGCGGCATCCGCCGCGGAGTGGGCGAGCCAGGTGCCGGAGAAGGCCCGGCGTGCGCAAGGCGCGATGACCGAGGCGGCATGCGATACGATCCGGGCGCGGCCGCTGACGACGGTATTCAGCGCGCTCGCGGCTGGTTACGTGCTCGGACGAATCGCCCGCTGGTAGGGGTCGGCTCGGCCCGCGACGGTGGAGCAACGGCGCTGCATACTCAGCGCCGTTCGCGTGTTTCAGGCAGGCGCCGCAGACTTGTGCAATACGCCGGCAGAGTCGACGGCGAGATACTCAACGCCCTCGCGTGCAAGGAAAGCCTCGGCCTCGCCCTCGAAAAGCATCGCAATCGTCGCGCAGCTTCCGGCAAGCACGCATAGCGGCGCGATGACGCTGACCGACTGCCAGCGCGTGACCGGCTGCCCGGAGTGGGCGTCGATGATGTGGCAATAGCGGCGTCCGCCGGCGTCGAAAAACCGCTGGTAGTCGCCGCTGGTCGCCACCGCTCCGCCGTCGATTTTCACCGTCGCCATCACCGCGTCGGCTTGACGCGGATGCGAAATGCCCACGCGCCAAGGCGATCCGTCCTGCTGCGGACCCGCGGCGCGGACGTCGCCGCCGAGGTTGGCGAGCGCGTGCGGCGCGCCGCCGTCGTGGCAGATCGTCGCCATCCTGTCCGCCGCGTATTCCTTGCCGATTCCGCCGAAATCGATCTCCATGCCGGGTCGCGGCAGGCGCACGCTCCGGCGACTCCATTCGACGCAAGGCCAGTCGATCAGCGCGATCGCCGCCGCGATTTCGTCCTGGTCGGGCAGTCGCGGCGGTGAACGGCGAAAATCCCACGCGCGGCGAAGCACGCCGGAGGTGATATCGAAGCGGCCGGCGCTCAGGCGATGGCAGTGATCGGCATAGCCCAGCAAGGCGTAGGTTTCGGCGTCGATCGCGACCGCCGCGCCGCCGGCGGCGCGATTGATCCGCGCGGTCACGCTGTCGTCGCGATAGCGCGAATACTTCGCCTCGATGCGCCGCACGTCGGCTATCGCGGTATCGGCCAGCGTGCGCGCGCGGCTCTCGTCGTCGTGCCAGATCTGCAGCTCGTTCGGCGAGGCCATCGCGTCAAAGTCGAAGTGGAACAGCGGCATCGCGTAACTATGCCCGGGGCTTGGCGGCCGAGATCGAATCGCGCCGCTTTAGAATGGCTTGCTGATGCCCGTCTGGATCCAGCGCGCCGACAGCGGCTCGAGGCCGGGGCTGCCGCCGCCGGACCGCCAGTCCGAGCGCTGCCGGTAGAACTCGACTTTGACATCGATTTGCCAGCCGCCGGGCAGCAGCTTGGCGACAGTGAGTCCCGGGTTCAGCACGCCGAACGCCGACAGCCGTGTGTCCGCCGTATACGGCTCGCCAAGCGAAAATCCCTGCGGGAACGGCGGGTCGAAATAGAAATCCGCCGCGGCCTGTGTGTAGTAGCGCAAGCTGGGTTTTATCGACCAGCCGTCCGGTAACGGCTGATGCCACGCCGCCTCGACCGTGTGCGAATCGCTGCCGAAAGAATCGCGCGCGTAACGGTAAGACAACGACAGCGTCGCATCGGTCGGGGACAAATGCTGGTTGTACCGCGTGAGCCACGCGAGGATGCGCCTGCCGTTGGGACGGGTGTCGAGCGTCTTGTACGGGTCGGAATAGTAACCGTGCCCTGCCGACCAAGTCAGGTTCGACTGAACGATCGCTTCGGGCGACAGCGCCTGGGTTACGCCGAGCAGCAGGTCGACGGTCCGCCTGTGCATGCCTTCGGCGATGCCGTTCGTGCTGTTAATATCGTCGCTCGCGCCACCGATGCCGAATGCGTAGGTGCGGTTGCGGTCGTCGCTCGATACGCGTACGTCCAGCGAAAGCGCGCGAGAAAGATAATCGCGTTCGGACGAAATCGCGGCGCCGACGCCGACCGCGACGCCGTCAAAGTACTTGGTCAGCTTGACGTCGCCCGCAGTGCGGTAGTCGGTCACGCCGCCCTTGCCCGACGCGCCGGAAAGCGTGTTGTGATGCAGCGGGGACGCGCCCGAGATGCCGTCGTAGACCAGCGAGCCTTCCGCGGCGAGCGAGTCGGAAAGCGGCTTGAGCAGATAGAGTGACGGACTGTGCACGTGAATCCGGTCGGCGCCGGGTTGCCAGTCGCGATAGTCGACATACTTGAGCGCGAAGAGACCCTGATCCGGCGCGGTCTGCGCCAGCGCCAACGCCGGCGTGACACCGGGAAGCGCGAGCGCGGCCGCGAGCAGAGCGCCGGCGGGACCCGCCGGGGGGGTTACACGCGGGCCGGTGTCCTCGCTTTCAGTTGCAGCCACAACCACCGCCGCCGACGCCGCGGCCTCCGCTGCCGGCTTCCTTGCTGGTGTAGATGTGATCGGCGAGCCGGGCATCGGTCGGATCGGCGTCGAATTGCATCTCGGGCTTTGCCAGCTGCCCTTTTTCCCACGGCTTCGGCGGCTGCATGGTCGAGCAGCCGGACAGCAGGATGATCATCGCGATGCCGGCCCAATGCCGCGGCAGCCGCACCGGACGCGCCAAGAGCTCTGACGATCGCATCAGCGCGCTGCGAGCAGGGCCTGGATGCGCTGCTCGAGCGGGCCCTTGCGCTCATCGTGAAAACCGTGCTCGACCTCGACGACTTTGCCTCGCGAGTCGATCAGGTACGAGCTGGGCATGTCCCGCACCGCGTACGCCAGCGGTGTCACGCCCGCCTGGTCATAGGCGACGGCGAATTGCGCCGGGTTGCGCTCGAGGAAGCGTGCGGCGTCGGCCGGATTCTTGTCGACGTTGATCGCGACGATCGTCAGGCCGCGATCGCCGTAGCGACGCTGCAATTCGTTCATCCAGGGAAACGAGCGGCGGCACGGTCCGCACCAAGAGGCCCAGAAGTCGACGTAGACGACTTGGCCGCGCAGCCTTTCGAGCACCACGCTTGCGCCGCTATCCTCGCGCAGCGAGAAGGCCGGCGCCGCCTCCCCGACGCCGACTGCCCACGCCGCCGTGGCGGCGACCGCAAAAGCGAGCCCGAGCGCTGCGCGCAGCATCACCGGGGCTCGGCCGCTATCGGTTCCTATTGGCAGACCGTGCCCGGGTTTTGCAATATCTCGCGTGTGATCGTCTTGGTCTGCGCGATTCCATCGACCATATAGCTGAATGTCGCCGTGTTCCCGTCGATGAACGTCAAGGTCGCGGAACCGACGACGGAGAATGCCGGCCCTCCCGGACTGCCTATCGGCGGGAAAGGCACCGCGTTGAATGGCGGCCCGGTCAGGCGCGCGAGCTGCGTGACCGTGTACACGCCGGGTGCGGTCTTGCTGGCGGTCCCGACCAGCCACATCGGCGTGTGATCGGTCGCAAACGTGAACCAGGTGACGAAGATCAGATCGCCCTGGTGCGTGAGGTTGACACCCCAACCTGCCTCCGATCCCGCGGGCGACGCCCACCATAGCGCCGTGTAGTTGGTGGCAAGCGCCAGATTGGGCTGCCCGCCGAACGTGCATACCGGCAATGCAGCCGCCCCAAGCAATTGCCGCGTGATCGGCTTGGTCTGCGTGACGCCGTTGACCGTGTACGTGAACATCGCATTGTTGGCGTCGGTAAAGACCAGGGTGCCGGTGCCGACCGCCGCCGGCGTCGCCCCGCCGGGCGCGCCCAGCGGCGGGAACGGGACGGCGTTGAAAGCCGGCCCCGTACCCTGGTACAGCGTGCCGGTGTAGGTGTTGGCTGCGCTCTTGTTCGCCGTCATCACCAGCCACCATCCCTTGCCGGTGCCGTCATAGGTGAACCACGACGCGAAAATCGTGTCGCCGTCGTGCGCGAAATTGATTCCCCATCCGGCTTCAGGCGGATTGAACCATAGACCCTGGTAGTTGACGCCAGCCGCGGCGACGACCGACGCGGAATAGCCGACGAAATTCGTCGCCACGTTCGGGATGATCGCGCCGCTGCGCGACAGCGCGCTGACGCCGTCGGTCGGCAGCGAGGCGAACGTCAGTTGGTCGACCATGGCGTAGTTGAGGGTTCCGCCGTCGACCGGAAGGAAACCGTTGGGGATGATGTAATCGGGCGGGACCAGGTTGAGCGCCACGAATCCCTGGCTCGCGATCAGCACGCGGCGGCCCGCCGTCGGGCTAGACATGCAGCCGTAGTACCCATCACAGTAGCCCCCGGGCAGGTCTTGGGGGAAAAGGAAAGTCTTTGTAACGCCCGCGTGGGTACTGATCAGCACCTGGCCCCCCAGAAAATTCTCGCCGTTCATGCCTTGCGACTCGTGAAGAACGACGAACTGCACGCTGCCATCCGCGTTCGAGTACATCTGTTCGATCTGAAAGGTATGAAACTCGGCGCGTGCAAACGTTGCGACCAGCGCAAACGCTGCCATCGTGAGCCAACGCAGGGAATGTGACATGAGTGATCTCCGGCAACGGGGTGGAGCGACGACCATGCTAGCAGAGCAGGACGACCGTTCGTGGCGGGCTAACAGCGGGGGTCTTGCGACTATTCCTATGCACCGCCGAAGGGAATATCGGACAGGCCCGGCTGTTGGCGGCGCATCGGTCAACCCCATGCTACGCCTCATCCGGTCTCGCCGTCTCGCCCTCCTGCTCGGGTTGGTCCTCGCCGCATCCAGCATGGCCGCACAGGCTCTGATCGTGATCAACCAGCCCTGGGTCAAGCCGGCCACCGCAGGCCATTCGACCGAGGCTTACATGAATCTGACCAGCACCGAAGGTGCGACGCTGGTCGCGGCACGCAGCGACCTCGCGGCCGCAACGACGATGCACCGCCCGGGCAGCGATGCACGCGCAGCCGTCGAGCTTGCGCTACCGGCAGGAGCGATCGTCGAACTCGCGCCCGGCCATTACCGGTTGTCACTGCGCCGGCTCAGCAAGACGATCAAGCTGGGCGACGTCCTGCCGTTGACGCTTACCATACGAACTGCCGATGGCGCGCTTCAGGAGATCGCCGTGGGCGCGGTCGCACGCCTTCGCTCACCGATCGATGACGAGCGACGAGCGCACCGCCATCAGCACTAGGGGCATATCGGCAGCGCCGGTCGACGGCCTGCCGTCGCGTCGGTGATCCTCCTAGGTCAGATCGCGCCGCGCCTACAGGCGAAAGCGGCGACCTCCGATAGGCAATCGCGCACCGTGACGGCACGATGACACTGTGTCATCGACGCAAAGGAGTTTTATCGTGCAAGCACAACACAAGCTTTTGATTACCGGTCTGGTCGCCGCATCGCTGGCGCTGCCGCTGGCCGCGCAAGCCCGGGTCTACGTCGACGTCGACATCGCCCCGCCGGCGCCGCGCTACGAAGTGGTGCCGCCGCCTCGCGTGGGGTATGTCTGGGCCCCGGGTTATTGGGCGTGGGATAGCGGCCATCACCATCATATCTGGCGCAAGGGCCACTATATCCATGAGCGCCACGGCGAACGGTGGGTAGCGGATCGCTGGTCCGAGCATGAGGGGCGTTACCGTTACGAGCCGGGTCGCTGGGAGCGCTGATACGGCGTAGCAACTCTGGAGCACGGGCGGGCGGCCGCATATTGGCGGCTCGTCGGTGTAGGACGCATGAGCATGAGGGACTCGCTGGCCTTTATCAGGCAGGCGAGTTTCCTATGGTCGGCTGACGCCGCACCAGATATTCCCGCCAGATGAACCACATGATGATCAAGTCGATGGCTGCGAAAACCAGCAGCGAGACTGCATGGGTGTGGGTAAATCGGTAGATCGAGTAGCACACCAGCGCGCCGATCAGGGATAGCCCGACGGGGAAAGCCCACATTTTTTCGCGCCAGAGGGAGTAGACGAGAAATACCTTCACGGCGCCATGCGCCAGCAGGTAGAAGCTGGCGTACTCCTTTGTCCCCATCGACAGTTTTTCGGCCGCGTTGATCAGCGTGTTGGCCAGCCAGTCGTTCGGATCGTTCTCTATTTCGGACGCGGTCAGCCATAGCACCAGCTGATTGACCGTCCGCAACGGGACGAACAGCGCCAGTGTCCCGCCGACCAGCTCGACGATGCCGTTGAGTCCCTTCAGCAACAGCGCGACCTCGAACATACGATGCGCGCGAGTGATTTCGGTCGGCGATTTCGGAGCGATATGCATGGTTGGCGACCGGCGTGGATGGGCCGCTGGTGAAAGGGTGCGCCATCATACGTCAGGCGGCCGCGACCTCGCGCGCGCCGAGACGCGGTATGCCTGGTTTAGGGTGCGTCGCGGGGAGCCCGGTCACTCCAGTGCGTGCGCGCGGGCGAGCGCCATGATGCGCTCGGCGCGGCGCACATGAGGGACATCGACCATCCTGTCCTCGAAGCGAAACGCGCCGTCGTGTCCTTGTGCCGCCGCGAGCAGCGATTGCGCCTGCTCGATTTCCGCCGGCGTCGGCAGGAATGCGGCGTTGATCGGCGCGACTTGCGCCGGATGGATCGCGAGTTTTCCGGTATAGCCCATCGCTGCAGCCTCGTCGCTTTCGCGCTGCAACACGTCGGTCGCCGCGAGCTCGACGACGGGCGAATCGACGATCCCGATGCCCGCGGCGCTGCCGGCGAGCAGCGCCAGCGCGCGCACGACGCGGAATACCTCGAGCATCGCGCCGGATTCATCCTTGATCCGCCGGGAACCAATGGCCGCGGCGAGATCCTCGTTTCCGCACATGATCGCGACAACCCGCGGGTCCGCGGTGCACAGCGATTCCAGCCGCGGAATCGCGCGCGGATGCTCGGTCACGATCGGCACCACCGCCGTCGAACCGACCTGAACTCCCGCCTGCGCTTCCAGGATGGCGAGCTGAGCGGACACGTGCCTTATGTCGGATGCGTCACTCGCCTTCGGCAGCACGTAGGCATCGGGGCGACCGCGGAACGTCCCCGCGATATCGTCTTCGGCCAATCCGGTATCCATCGCGTTGATGCGAATCGAAACGACCATCTTGCCGCGCTTCGCCGCCGCGATAGCGCCGGCCGCGATGTCGCGTGCCACCGCCTTGCGTTCGCGGGCAACCGCGTCCTCGAGGTCGACGATCAGCGCATCGGCCGCGATGGTCCAGGCCTTCGCGAGCTTGCGCTCCGAATCGCCAGGAACGAACAACCACGAGCGAATCAGGCGGTAGTCGTGCGTCACCGCCAATCTCCCGGCTTCTCAGCGCTTGCTGGCAGTTCCAGCCTGTTCCAATCGCGCCATTCGGCCGGATAGCGCCTGACATAGCGTTCGAGCAATCGGCCAAAGGCTTGTGCTGCACCCTGCAATGCGTCGTCGGTCTTGCCGTCGGTCGGGACGGCCAGTGCAGGCTCGATGACGACGCGTATCGTTTGCTGATCCGTGCCACGCACGGTGAAGACGGGCAGCAGTGCCGCCCCGGCCAGCCGTGCGAAGCGAGGTGCACCGACCGCCAGATGTAGCTTGCCGCCGCAAACGTCGACGCCGGCGATCCGCTGGCCCTCCCAATCGCCGGCCGTGATTGAAAGGATGCCGTTCTGCGCTAGAACGCGCATTGCGGCGACCGCGGCCGCGGCGGGCCGATCGCGGTCGAATACGATGCGTCCCGCCAGCTGCTGCCCCTCTGCGCCCGTTCGAATGCCGTTGTACAAGGCGATCCCGGCTGTCGATTTCGAAAAGCCGTGTTCTGGGCGGCTCAAATGCCAGAGCCGGTAACCGGCATCGTGCAGCGCTTTTTTGGTCGCCAGGGCGTTGAAGCAGAAGTTGGCCACCCACAGCACCGCTCCCCTGCCGGCGGCGAGGGCCGAATCCAGATGCGCCGCGCCCTCCAGATGAAGCCCAGGGTTCCAACCACCGCGGCTGCGGCTCTTCAGGACCTGCAAATTGTGCTCGGTTGCGCCGGCTGCAGCTTCGAGGGCGAAAGCCCGGCCTTCGAACGACGCGTGAGATCCGCCGACGACGCGCTCCGCAGCGCGCGCTACGCACTCCAGATCCTTGGTGTTGATGCGGGCCCTGATCGATTCGAGGCGATAGCATAGCGTTGGCCAGCGCCGCTCCGGGATTGTCGATGCGAACGCCCACAACAGCGGGAGCGCGAGGGCCAGCTTTGCGTCTTGCGGCATTACCCAAGGACGTCCGGATGCCACGCGCCTGCGTCGTCTTATCACACTCGTCTCGATGCCAGCTAACATCGCCACGCCCATTATGGATGCTTCTCAAATGACAAGCATCGATCTCGCCTGCTCGGGCGTGCCTGGTCCGCGTATTTTTTACTGCGAGGATGAGTCGCGGTTCTTCCGGAGGGGCTTTATGGGGGAGTCGCTGCAGCTGCCCGAACGGATCGCGACCAACGGCCTTCGAGACGCTGCCGATCGCGGCCCAGCTTTGCCCGTTCCGGTCGGGGAGGCGCTGCAAGCGCTGCCGCGGCTTGAGGCCACTGCCGCGGCTTGAGACCACAGGGCCCGCGCCGCTGGCGCGAACCCGGGATCAGCGCCCGCTAAGCTGCCTGCGAATCGACGAGCTCCACGACAGCAGCTTCGCTGGCGCAAGCGAGGAGGCGATCAACTCGTCGTAGGCGCGGAATGGAACGCTAAACGGGCGCTCGACCGACGCCGTGTCGGTAACCAGATGTACCAGGATGAACGGACTGAGCGCGCGCAGCGCTCCGCGGATTTCGGAGGAGCCCTCGGCCTTGGTCATCGGAGATCCAAAACGCCGCGGCCTTATCTGAGCGCGTGTTTTCACGACCGGCCATAGTTTCAGGTCTGCGATGTAATCGCTGCGGCTCATGTAGCTTCCTGAAACACCCAGCATGTCGATCATCACCGGGTTCCACGTCTGATTGGCATTGATCTGTGCGGCCAGCCGGCAGGCCTTGTCGACCAGGTCCTTCGCCTCCGCCCGTTCCAGCGGCGCAACGACACGCGCCTGCGCAAACTCGTGGAAGCGCTCAGTCAGCAGGTAGTTGCCAGCGTTCTCGGGGTCGGCCTGGAGCAATCCGCCGGTTACGAACGAACGAACGAGCGCATCGGCCTCGCTGATGTCGAGTCGAAAGTCTTCGCGAAGGGTTTCTCTGTTGACCCGTACCCGATCGCGCGGCAGGCCAAAGACGCGCGACAGCGTCCGCTCGGTGCCACGGCGCAAGTTCAACGGCTCAAGGCCGAAATAGAGTTGATTCGAGATGAGCGATCGGATTTTCATGCGCGGTCCCCTCTTGCCATTGTCATAATGGTAGCCCTGATCCAACAAAATTTGCAACTAGGTTTTCGTAATTTGTAAGCTACGTCTTTATGGTGACTGGACGCGGCGGACCCCTGGAATCAGCGGACAGCAGGTGCGGGGAACCCCCTTTACGGTGGCGAAAGCGACCGGCATCACGGGTCAAGCTTTTGAATCGTGGCTCGCGGTTGCCGCTGCGCAGATTTAAAACCCCTGCCCTTCGCGCCGGTGCTGCGCTTCGCGTGCCAGTTCCGGTGTTCGTCGCGTGGTGTACTGCACACTACAATCACACGCTATTCCTCGCGCATCAAGACCGCGGACCAATATGATAGTGAGCGCACACTTTGATATGACCGGTGCGATGAAAGCTGGCCGCGTGGTCTGGGCCGACGCCCCGAAACCCGAGGTGCAGGCGAGCTAGGCAGTAAACCGGCGGCGTAGGTCGACGCCCCAGACCAACGCGCCGAGGCGCCGGCTGAATCGGCCGAGCCGCTGATGCATAATCGACGCGGATCGCATGGCGCCGTCATTTCCGTCTTTCCGGACGCAAAACGCGAACGCGGGCGCGGCGCGCGGAGGCTTCAGTGTTACCAATGGGCCGGCATCTGTGCGGGCTTCTACTGCTGGCATTCTGCTGCGTCGCCGGCGCCGCCGATGCGACCAAGATCTTGCGCGTCGCCTCGCCCGACATCGACACGCTCGACCCGCAACAGTTTTCCGACGATCCATCATTCCAAGTGTTGATGGCGGTGTTCGAGCCATTGTACGAATGGGACTATCTGGCGTCACCGCCCAAGCTCTCACCGCTTACCGCCACGGGTCCGCTCGCGATTACCGACGACGGCAAGACGTGGACTGCGCATCTGAAACCCGGGATATTTTTTACCGATGATCCCGCCTTCAAAGGCAAGCCGCGCGAACTCGTCGCCGAGGATTACGTTTATTCGTACAAGCGGTGGCTGGACCCCAATCTTCGTCGCGGCGGCTCCCCGATAATGACCGACCTGATCGTCGGCATGCGGTCCGTTGTCGACGCCGCGCGCAAGAGCGGCAAGTTCGACTACGATCGGCCGATCGAAGGCTTGCGTGCGCTCGATCGCTATACGCTGCAGCTCAGGCTCGTCGAGCCGAATTACCCGATCATCCGTGACCTCCTCGGGTTCGTTGGCGCCGCCGCCCGCGAAGTCATCGACGCCGCCGGCGGAGACATTCGCACCCGCGCGGTAGGGACCGGGCCCTTTCGCCTGCGCGAGTGGAAACGCGGGTCGCGCATCGTGTTCGATGCCAATTCCGCATACCGGCGCGTGAGCTTTCCCGCGAGCAGCGATCCTGCGCACGCGGCGCTGGTGCGCAGCATGCAGGGAAAACCGTTGCCGCAGATTGCGGTCGTCGAGGTCAACATCATCGATGAAGACCTGCCGCGAATGCTGCAATTCGAGCAGGGCGGCCTCGATTACATCGGCATCCGCGGCGAAGTCGCTAACAGGCTTCTCGCCGACGGCGCGCTCAAGCCCGAATACGCACGGCGCGGAATCACGCGGCGCGTCTTTCCTGAGCCGTTCCTGTTCTCGTTCTATTTCAACGTGGCCGACCCGGTCCTCGGGGGCATGAGCAGCGAGCGCATCGCGCTCCGCCGTGCGATCGCTTCTGCGCTGGACGTCGAAACGCTGATCAAGGTGGTGTACGCGGGTTACGCCCTGCCGGCGAATCAGATCGTGCCACCCGGCGTGGGCGGACACGACACAACGTTGCCCAAAAAGCCCCTGTACGATCCGGCAACGGCCAAGGCTTTGCTGGATCGTTTCGGCTATGCCAAGGGCGTCGATGGCTACCGCACGACGCCAGACGGGAAGCCGTTGACGCTGGTGCTAACCTTGCGCTCCAGCCCGGTATCTCGCGAAATCCAGACGCTGACCAAACGGGACCTGGATGCGGTGGGGCTTCGCACTGACTACCGGCTGACCCCGTTCCAGGATGCGATCAAGGAGCTGGAAAGAGGGCAATTCCAGATGTACTTCGGCGGCTTCGGCGGTTCGCCCTCCGGCTGGCCCGAGCTCTTCCAGCTCTACAGCAAGCAGCCGCAGCGGGTCAATGTCTCGCAGTTCAAGCTGGATGAATACGACCGCGCCGCCGAGAAGTTCCTTCGTAGCGCGAGCGATGCCGAGCAGATAGCCGCCGCGCGCAAGATGACCGAGCTTGCGCGCACTTACACGCCCGAGCTGCCTGCGATCTTCCGGCTCCAGAACGACTTCATTCAACCCTGGCTGCTGGGTTTCAGCCCGCAGGTATTCTCGACATACTGGAAGTATCTGGACATCGATCTCGCGCGGCGGGAATCCGCGCGATAGGGAAGATCATGCGGCGCGCAGCGCTGCCTTCGGCAGATTGCGTTAATGCGCGCCTTGTCGCTCCCGCGTGATGACGCAATTCACGCTAGGCCAACCATTGCCGCTGTGAGACGGATCGATCGTCACGCGGAACTCGGCGATCCTGATCCCGTGGTGATCCTCGATTTCCTGGACGATCTGGGTCAGCACCGGCCTGGCTTTTTCATCGAGCTCCCGGTCTGCTTGGGCATAGCGAAGAATTGCATCACCATCGGTCGACATGCTTACCTCGCTCCCGCGCCGGCAGTCCGGACTCCGGCCCGTCTTGCCGCTTTGTTCGATACCGTACCTATCATCCTCGCTGCCGGATCGAAAAGATAGCTTTTCTACCCGTGTTCGCCCGCCAGCCGGAGGGCGCTTAGCTTCTCCCTCGTGCGGTTGCGCACAGTCCTACACCATCTTAGGACCGAGACTGATGTTCAAGCCAGGGACGCAGCCGTACGATGCATCAATCGCGCCTGACCGCCGAGGCGAGAGACGGAGAGGAAAATGAGTTGGATTACTGCGTTGTCCGGCCGTGCTGGCAGGGTCGATCCGTCCGAAGAAGATACCGTCATCAACGGCGCACCTTATCGTCCGAGACCGTTTTCCCATACCGCTGCGTATCTGGAAGCAGCCAATAGCCCCGCTGCGCATCCGGAAGGGGGCACCAGACGGGTCGATACCCGCCTTGCCGAAGAGTTGAGGCGGCGCGCGCTCGCCGTGATGCACGCGCGTTAACCTGGCCGCGGCACGCGGCGTGGTGCGATATATCCGTAGTTTCTTGCTGTTGCTGATCAGCCTGGGGGTGGCGTCGAGCGTCACCGCGCAGGGAAGGTTTTGTATCAGCCCCGACGTCCTGACGTTCGGTAACCGTGCCGTCGGAACCAACACGACGATGAGCGCTACCGTGACCAACTGCGGGACCGAGGCGTGGTCGTTCACCGATGTCAGCGTGGACCCCGCGACCGGGCCGGCATTCCACGCTTCGACGACGTGCTCGGCCGGGTTGTCACTGGCCGCAGGCAGCAAATGCTCGATCAGCGTTCTCTTTTCGCCCCTTGCACCGGGCCAGACGTCCGGCGGATTGTGGCTGAACAACACGAGCAGCGCGCCGAATCAGTTGCTCGCGTTCTACGGCCGCGGCGTCGATCAGCAGGCGGGGAGCGCGACGCTCAATTTTGTTCCCTCGAGTGCCGATTTCGGTGAGCAGCCTGTAGGAACGGAGTCGCCGGCCCTCGTCGTGGCGCTAAAGAACCTTGGCCCGGCAACGCTGACGCCCAGCGCCATCGTCCTGAATGGCCCTGCCGTCTACGACTTCTCCGGCTCGGAGGAAACCTGCGGCGTAGGCATCGCGATTGCCGCTGGAAAATCGTGTCAGCTTTCGCTCTACTTCAACCCGCAACAAACGGGACAGCGGCTGGCCAATCTGATTATCGATGCGCCGGAGCTTTCGTCGCTTGCGATTCTTCAGGTCTCCGGCGTCGGGATGCCCGCCTCCACGCCCGCGGCCTATGAAGGCTTATGGTGGAATTCGCCCGCAGGGTCGGAGGCCGGCTGGGGGATCAACCTGGCGCAGCAGGGTGACACGATTTTCGCCTCGTGGTTTACCTATGACCTGACGGGCAAGGCCTGGTGGCTGGTGATGAGTGCGAGCAAGACCGCACCGGGAACGTTCGCTGGAACGCTGTTTCAGGCGACGGGGCCGCCGTTCGATGCCGCTCCGTTTCCACCGATCGGGAGCACCGGCGGCGCCAGCGGCACCGCGGTCGGCAGTGGCACGCTGACGTTCAGCGACGCCAACAACGGCTCGTTCGCATACACGGTCAACGGCATCAGCCAGACCAAATCGATCACGCGCGAGACCTTCGGAATTCTTCCCGCATGCCGCTCCGCAACGCAGTCCAGCCTGGCGCTTGCCACCAACTACCAGGACCTGTGGTGGGGCGCCCCGGCAGGGTCCGCGGCAGGCTGGGGAATCAATCTCGTTCACGAGGGAGATACGATCGTCGCCACGTGGTTTACCTACGACCTCGATCGTTCGCCGATGTGGCTGGTCGTCACCGCAAACAAGACGGCCCCGGCGACTTACAGCGGGCAACTGTACCGCGCTACCCGGGGGCCGCCGTTCAATTCGATTCCGTTCCCCGCGCTGGCGACCGCGGGCGGAGCGCAGGGCAGCAACGTCGGCACCGCTACCTTCGATTTTGTCGATGGGAACACAGGCACGTTCACTTACACCGTCAACGGCGTCACGCAAACCAAGGCGATCACGCGCGAGATTTTTACGCCGCCGGGTACGACGTGCCAGTAGCAATCTCGCGGCAAGAACAAAACCGCGTGAAAGTACGCGAAGGTGCGCAATGCGTGTCGGTCGCCGACACCAAGGCGATCAGGATCCGGGTTCCGCAAGCCAGTGCGAAGATTTGGTCGATTCGCCTTCGACCAGATATTGCTTCGCGCGCGCCTGGATTTCCCGATCGGCGATGCTAACCCGCTCGTGCTGACGCAGATGCTCGAGCCAGGATTCATCCATGAAACATTCGATGAACCGCGTCGGGTCGCCGGTATCGTGAAAGAGCTGCCAGAAATAGGCGCCGTTGCGGCGGCGCATTTCGCCCACCTCCTGCATCGCCGTCACGAATTCGTCGCGCTTGTCGTCACGAATTCGATAGGCGATCGTCACCAGCACCGGGCCGCTGTCGGGTTCCGGCGTTTCGGCGAGCACCGGCTGCGGCCAGTGCATCGACGGCGTAAAGTTGACCACCGCGTGGGGACCGAGCTGGAAGCGGTAGGTCAGCGCGATCGCCAGCAGCATCCCGACCGCCGCGGCAGTCAGCGTGGCGGGAATGCCTATCCTCGTCGCGACCTGCCCCCACAGGATGCTGCCGAGCGCCATCCCTCCCATGAACACGACCACAAATGCCGCGAGTCCCCGCGCTCGCACCCACGCCGGCAGCGTCATTTGCGCGGCGACCTGCAGCGCCGACAGAATGGAAATCCAGGCCACGCCGGTGGCGAGCATCGCCACCGCCAGAAGCCCGATGTTTTGCACATATGCCAGCGCAAGCGCGGCAGCCGCATAGAGCGCGCTCGCGCCGGCCACCAGGGCGTCGCGCGATAACCTCGCCCGGACGCGCGGCAGCACCAATGCGCCGGCGACGGCGCCGACGCCGATGCATGTGAGCAGCAAGCCATAGACCTCCGGCCCGCGCCCGAGCTCGCGCCGCACAATCAGGGGAAAGAGCGACCAGGTCGCGCTGGCGAAAACAAAAAACGCAATGCCGCGCACGAGCACCGATTGCAGCGCGCGGGTGTGCATGACGAAGCGCATTCCGACCCGGATCGCGCTGAAGAATCGCTCGGCGGGCAGCGCGCTCTTGCGATGTTCGCGCTTCCAGCGCACGAGGACAGCGAGAATGCCGAAGTACGACAACGCGTTCAGCACGAAGACGAGCCAAGGCCCGACCGCTGCCACCAGAAGACCCGCAATCGCCGGTCCGATCGCCCGCGAGGCGTTGATGGCGACGCTGTTCAAGGCGACGGCGGATTGCAGCTCGTCCGGGCGAACGAGATCCGGTACGATCGCCGCCCACGCCGGCATCATCATCGCTGCGCCGACGCCCAGCGCGAAGATGAACCCGAGCAACACCCAGACAGTAGTCAGCTCCAGCAAGGTCAGGATGCCGAGCGCGCCGGCAACGATCAGCAGATAGACCTGAATGGCAATCAGCAGGCGACGCCGATCGACGATGTCGGCAAGCGCCCCCGCTGGCAGCGCGAGCAGCATGACCGGAATGCTATCCGCCGCTTCCACCAGGGCGACCAGCGACGGCGAGGAAGAAAGCGAGGTCATCAGCCAGCCGGCGCCGACATCCTGCATCCAGGTGCCGACATTCGACACGATCGTCGCGATCCACAGACTGCGGAACAGCGGGTTATGCAGCGGGCTCCAGGCCGACGGAGCCGCCCGACCCGGGACTGGACCCGCGGGCGCGCCCGATGGGGACGGTCTCATAGCTTGCGGTCGGGCAACGTTGGATCGAAGGCGGCCGAAATCGGACGAGCGATGCTAGCACAGCGGTCCGGCATCACCGTCCGGGGAGCCGTCCAGCCTGTGGCTGCTACGTCACCTCGCCGAATGCCAGCCTGAATGCATGCGTTTCGTCGAGGCTCGCGCCCTCGCGAGCGAGCCGTGCACGCTCCTCGCTTGTGAGCCCGGTGAGCAAAGCGTCGAGCCGGCCGCCAACCGGCGGGGCGAAGACGTCCGCATTTTCGCCGCTGCGCAGCTGGATCGAATCGTCGAATGCGGCGATACGCGCGGCAGCATCGAGCCGGCCCTGCAGCGCGACGATCAGCGCAAGAGGCCGCAGGAGCCGGTGATGATCGCCTTCGCTCAGCAGGCGCGGATACGCCGCTTGCGCGGCGCCAAGCGCGTCGTCGACCCGGTCGAGCATGAGCAACGCGACGGTTCGCGCGAAGTAGAGGTGGCCGGCGCCGGCGTCCGCGCCGATCGCATGGAGACGGGCGATCGCCTCGGCAGCGTGCTCGGCAGCCTCGCTCGGACGCCCCGCCATGATCTCCATGAACGTGACATTGGACATGCCGAAGAGCGCTCCGACTTCGACCCCGGCCTCCCTGCAGATCGCGACCTGGCGCCGCGCGCACGCTAGCGCCTCCTCGAACCGGCTTTGGCGTGCGAACCAGAAGCAGCGCGCGAACTGCAGCTTGCCACGCTGGCGCGCGGGCCATTCGGGCCGTTCGAGCCCCGCGGCCTCTTCGATTTGCGCTTGCATCTCCACGAGCGTTCCGAAGCGCGTGGCCTGGATAGCTGCGTGGGTCAGAGACTCGAATCGCCGCTGGTCGTCGCCGAGCTCGCGATACAGCGCCGCCGCGCGGATGGCGGCGTCGTAACCTTCGCACCGGATCGAATACAAGCCGAGCTCTGCGACAGTGAGCCAGAAGCGCGCTGCATCCTTCGCCGATACACCGCTGTGGAGGTGGCGGCGCAGTGCGAGGCAGCGAGCGAGCCCCTCGGCCATGTGCGCCGACGACCACCAGACGCTGTACGACAGGCCCGCGAGCGTCACGGCCAGCGGCCCGTCGCCGGCGTTGTCTGTCCATTCGAGCGCCGCACGCAGATTGTCGAGCTCGCCCCGTGCGCCCGGGTCCGCCGTTCCCCGCCATAGCCATTCGTGCCGCTCGAGCGGCTCCAGCAGGGCAACGAGCGCCTGTGCGTGGCGGAGCAGGCTCGCCTGCATTTCGCCGGCATGCGCGAGCCGCTCCAGTGCGTAAGCGCGCGTGGTCTCCAGCATCCGGTAACGCGGGATCGGATCGCCTTCGGCGAGCACCAGTGATTTCTCTACCAGCGCGCCGAGGTAGTCCAGCGTCGTCCATGGATCGATGCGCTCGTCGCTCGCGACGTGCTGAGCCGCCTCGAGCGTGAAGCCGCCTGCGAATACGCCCAGTCTCCGGAACACGGTCTGCTCGTCGGGCGTGAGCAGCGCATGGCTCCACTCCAGCGTCGCGCGCAGCGTCTGATGGCGGCGCAGGACGACGCGCGCCCCGCCCGTCAGCACGTTGAACCGCTCGTGCAGGCGGGCGCGCAAGCCTTCGACGCCCAACAGCGGCAGGCGGGCCACCGCGAGCTCGATGGCGAGCGGAATGCCGTCGAGGCGGCGGCAGATTTCGATGACCGCCGGCACATTGCCAGGCGTCAGAGCGAACCGCGGATCCGCGGCCTGCGCGCGCGCGGCGAAGAGCTCCACCGCACCGGCATGCGACGCCGTCTCGACGTCGAGCGCGTCGGGCACGGCCAGCCCGCCGAGGCGATACACATGTTCGTCGCTCGCGCGCAGCGTTTCCTGACTGGTGATAAGCACGCTCAAGTGCGACGCCCCGGCGGCGAAGACGTCCAGGAGCAGGGCCACGGATTCGGCCAGATGTTCGCAATTATCGAGGACGAGCAGCGCGCGACGCGACGCGAGTTCCGCGCCCAACGCCTGCGGCGTCGGCCGTTCGGCCGGAAGCGAAATGTTCATCGCCTCCGCAATGGCCGACGGCACCAGCGCGCCGTCGGCAAGGGCCGAGAGCTCGACCCACCAGACGCCGTCCGGATAACGCTCGGCCGATTCGGTGAGAAGCTGTCGTGCGACCGCTTGAGCGACCCGCGTCTTGCCGATGCCACCCGATCCGGTGATGGTGACGATCGTATGGCGCCGCAGCAACGCCAGGATGGCGGCGAAGTCATCGGCACGCCCATAGAGCAGTGGCAGCCGCGAAGACAGATTGGAGCGCGGCTCCCATTCCAGCACTTCGGATACGGCGGTTCCCGCGACTTGATTCTGGGCTGCCGACGACTGCGTTTCGGGGCTGTCGGAAGTCACCGGCAGGTTGAAGCGATATCCGCGACCGGGGATCGTCGCGAGCGCGCCGGGGCCGAGGATCTTGCGCAGCGTCGAGACCTGCACCTGGAGATTGTTCTCCTCGACCACGACGCCGGGCCAAACCATCGCGAGCAGGTCGTCCTTGGTGATCAGCGTGCCGGGCTGTTCGACGAACGCTACGAGCAGATCGAACGCGCGCGCCCCGAGGGCAACAGGAATGCCATCGGAGAGCAACGCCCGCTCGTGGGGACGCAGCTCGAAGCGCCCGAAGCGTCGAACGGGCGGCACTGGGGTCAGGGCAGGAGCGTTACGCATGCCGGGCTCGTATTGGGATGAGCCTAAGTTTACCGCCCTCATCGGTCAGCGGCTCGCGACGGTGCGACGGTCCGCTGCCGCCGCGAATGCGCGCATGCAAGCCTCGCGCTCGGAAATGAATGCGAATCCACCGCACGCCCGCTCGGCGATAACTGCCTGCTCGAACGGCTTGCCGTCATTCAGGAACAGCGCGGCGACGCCGCCAAGAAGTCCGATCGCGATGACGACCGCCAGGATGGCGGCGGCGACGGTGGCGCCGAGGGGGGAACGGGGTAATGTGCTCATGGAGGCCTCGCTGATGTTGAATTTCGAAGTCGTGTCCGGTGTTGCTGGGACGGACTTTGCGGCGGGCGAGGCGATTCAGTCCTTGAGCGGTCCTTAAACGTTCTTAAAACCGGTTCATTGCTGGGTCGGAGCAGCAGCCACCAGAGCAGCCTTTCGGCGCTCCCCGGAGGGCGCGGCTTCGGCTGCGGTAAGTGTGCGGCCTACAACGGGAGCAACTTTTCCCTACCTCCAATTCAGCAAAAAACCGATTGTGCCGACCTTCGTCGAGCGAGCAAGATTCGTCCAACGCAGATGTAGCAAAGAAAGGTTCGAAGCAAGTGTTGCGGCTCCTGGCAGTCCTGTTATTGGCAACCTTGCTCGGATCAGGCGGCGTTGCCGCGGGTATCGTGGCCGGCGTCCCGGCCATCGTGCAATTCGTGTTCGTCGGAAGCCTCGCGCTGTTCATTGCGACGCTGACCAGCGGCGCCTCGTTCGCACGCGCTGACCAAGGCGCGCCCCCGAGGGGGCGGTCAGCGTCCGTCGGTGCGATCGGTCCGTTGCATACCCGCGAACCTCGGCCGGATCTCCGGCCGACGGACCGGAGCAGCCGCACCCGCCGGCGAGTTGCGCGGGCCGGCGCCCGATTGCAGCCAGCCCGCCGCATGAGCGCACGGCGGCGCCGACGGTCTTTGCCGACCTTGGACCAGTCCAGCAGGTCAGGCGCCGAAACCCTTACATTTCGCTAACTGACAACCACTATTCGGTCGCATAATCTCCCGCTGGCGCTGCGTTAATATCCTCCTGGATGCAGTGGCCTGGCGGGCGAGTTGCGCGATCCGCAGCTCGTCCGCCCTCTCCCCGCGCCTCCCTCGCTCTCATCCAGCCGGCCCGCTGCGAATCAGCACGAGCTCAGGCGGTCGCGTGCGGCAGGCAGCAGCGCGATCGCCTTCGCGGCATGCGCGTCCTTAAGGCAGCAAGGTCCTCCCCTGCACTGCCCTAACCGGGAGGTCCGGCGCGTCGTCCAATTTCATCGCGCGCCGCGCCCCTTCGCGCCGTAATTCGACGGGTTCGTCGCGTGCGTCTACTGGCCCTCACGTCATCTGCCTAGGATGCGATCGAAAGCACGAGGCCAATCGCGCAGCACTGCGAAATCCTGAATCTGTGCCTCGGTGTTGCAGCATCCAAAGCAGGCAGGAACAAGGCTCCAGCTTTGCACAAACATTCCGCCCCCATGGAAGAGCTCCGCCGCGCAGCCGAGGCTGGCCACATGCCGTCGATGACGGCGCTCGGTACCCTCCTTCTCAGCGGACGGAACGGAACGTTCGACCCGGATGAGGGCGCGAAGCTCGTCGCTGCAGCGGTCGAACGCGGGGATGCACAGGCAATGTCGGTCATGGCTACGCTAAAAGGTGCGGGTGCCTGGACCTCACAAAGCTGGCCCGAGGCGCTCGCGTTGCTCCAGCGCGCGGCCGAAGGAGGCGCCATGGATGCCCGTGCACAGCTCGTGATGCTCGCGGGCGATCAATCGGTGGCCGAGCAGGCGCGGTGTGGCGAGGTTACGCCCCGCCTGTGGCAACGTCTGCGCGAGAGCGTCGATCTCGAGAAATGGATCGTGCCGGTGCCACCGAAGCAGGTCTGGGACTGGCCGAAGATCTGGACGGCGGAGAATTTCGCCACGCCTGAGCTCTGCGCGTGGCTGGTGAGCCGCGGCAAGGACAAGCTGCGCCCCTCCATGATGTTCGACGGCCAGAAATCGATATTCCTCGCCACTCGCACGTGCAGCGACTTCGCCTTCACCCTCGTGGAAGGCGGGGTGGTGCTGCTATTGCTGCGCATCCGCATCAGCTTGGCCACCGGCCTCAAGCCCGAGCAGATGGAGCCGCCGCAGATATTCCACTATGCGCTTGGCCAGGAGATCAAGGCGCATTACGACTCGCTCTATGACAAGGAGCACCCTTACGGTCGCGAGGGCACCTATCAAGGCGATCGGCTGGCGACGTTCCTGATGTACCTAAACGACGACTATGAAGGCGGCGACCTGGACTTCGTGAAGGTCGGCTTTACCTACAAGGGCAAGACCGGCGACGGCATCTTTTTTGCCAGCATGCGCGAGGGCAAACCCGATCCCCAAAGTCTGCATGGTGCCCGCCCGGTGACCAAAGGCGAAAAGTACATCCTCTCCCAGTGGATTCACGACCGGCCGTTCAAGGCCTGAGGGTCGGGAAGGAGTGTCATAGTCTAGTTGGTGCTGGCAGTAGGAATCGAACCCGACCGTTTCGCGGGGCTACGTCGGTGCAATAGGGAGACTCAAAAGGAAGCTGCGGCAGAGGGCAGCGGCCGTTGACCGGGTTGCGGCTCAGGTCTCTGGCATTTCGTCAGCGCGAACGACAAAACTCTTAAGGACGTTGGGGCCGAACGTGGTGGCAATCGCGACATCGGATGCGTCTCGGCCGCGTGCGATGAGGACGCGTCCGATGCGCGGCACGAAGTTGCGCGGGTCGAACGTATACCAGCGGCCACCGAGAAACGCCTCGAACCACGCCGCGAAGTCCATCGGATCGGGCAGCGGGGCCACGCCGATGTCGCCCAAATAGCCGGTGCAATATCGCGCCGGGATATTCATGCAACGGCAGAACGTCACGGCGAGGTGAGCGAAATCGCGGCATACGCCGGCCTTTTCGCTGTATGCCTCTGATGCCGACTTCGTTCGCCGTGCGAACCGGTACCCGAATTCGATATGTCCATGGACGAAGGCACAGATTGCCTGTACGCGTGCCCAGCCTGGGTCCGTCTGGCCGAACAAACGCCACGCCTCGTCCGAGAGGCGGTCGGTCTCGCAATATCGGCTACCGAGGAGATAGACCAGTGTTTCCTCCGGAAGATGCTCGACCGGTTCTTGTCCGGCGTCCAGAGCGATCTCGTCCGGAAGGCCCGTGTCGCGCACGATACCTTCGGCGAAGATGCGGATGTCCCCTGGCGGGGCGACGATTCGGGTGCACCAGTTGCCGAACCCGTCGCGGTAGGCGGTCATCGGGACAGCGGGATCGGTGCGCACATGATCTGGGACCACGACGTCGGACGCCCGCGAGTAATGAGTATTGAGCATCAGGATCATGGGCACCCGGTCGGGGCACGAGTACACCATGTCGTATCCGATGCGAATTTTCACCGTGCGCTCCGAGCGCCCGAATAGCGGCGTAGTGCGGTTTGCAACGTCGCGACGACGCCTCTGCGGAGCGCCCGCCAGGTCTTCGCGTCACCCAGCACGAGCGCTTGGTTGAGTTCAAGCTCGATCCCGACATATCGTTTCGGCGGAAAGCTGCGCCGCAGCGACCTCGTCAGCCCGTCGCCATTCCCTGCGTACGGATAGTTCCGCCGTACGCGCAAGCGAGGGTGCTGCTCGGCGAAAACAGTCTTCCAGGTTGCCGCGAGCACGACCTCCCCGGGGCGCGCAGGATCGTACAAAAGACCAACATCGGCAGTTCGCGTGTGCCCACTTAGAACGGGCGTAAAACTGTGCGACGCAAAATGAATGACCCGATGTCCCGACCTCATAGCTTTGTCGACAATTGTCGCGACCATCGCATGATGCGGCGCATGGTAGCGCTGTATGACACGTTCTTTATCGGCGGACGTGAGGGAGTGCGTCGCGTCCGACCAGACGCGTGGATTGGACGTCGAGCGATTGAGGTCGACGAGAAGCCGGCTTACCGTCGAGGCCGCGAGTGGAGCGTGCAGGGCCGCGGCGAGGTCACGCGCCATGACGAGCGCGCCAGCGTCATAACCGCGGTGGCTGCGCAGAATAGGTTGCCATCCCCGAAAAAGACCGGCGTACTCCCGAGGGATGCGATTGCCGCCATGTTCGCAGGTTACTACGATGAAATCACTCACGACGTATCTACGAATCGCACCGCGGGTGCTTCACCAGACAAGGTCCGGCAGCTCGCTGAACACCTTGCGTGTGCCCTCACTCCAACCGCGATGTAGAGATGTGAAGTATGGATCGCCATCGTCGAAGCGGCGCCGCATGTGGATCTGGAGGCTGTCTCGCTCATAGCAGACAAGGTCGATCGGCATGCCGACCGAAATATTGCTGCGCATCGTCGAGTCGAATGACACGAGCACGCATTTGGCGGCGTCAGCGAGATTGGTGGAACTCGTGATTACACGGTCGATGATTGGCTTGCCGTATTTCGTTTCACCAGTTTGAATGTACGGTGTAAGGACACTGGATTCGATGAAATTGCCCTCGGCATAGATGCGGAACAAGCGCATTTCTTCGCCGCCTATCTGCCCGCCCAGGATAAACGAGGCGTTAAACGTCACTTCGCTAGCTTCGAGCGACGGGCCATCGCGTCGCTCGATGTCACGCATCGCGTCGGAAACAAGGTTCGCGGCATCGAACATGGTCCGCGCTCTTGACAGGGATCGAGAATTGTCGGGATCGTTATTGCGCTGTGTCAGCAGGCTAATTATTGCCTGGGTCCCTGCAAGGTTGCCAGAGCTCAGGAGGACCAGCACCCGATCGCCACTGCGATCGAACAAAGTCATTTTGCAGAATTTGGCAATGTTGTCGAGGCCCGCGTTCGTCCTCGAATCCGATGCGAAGACCATGCCTCCGTCGAGCTTAACTCCAACGCAATACGTCACTCTCTCCGCCTCACACAGCGCCGCCGTGGCCGACGGCGCCATCCCTGAAACTCGAATGCTTCCGATCATCTCCGTTCGCGCCCGCCAAGGCAACCAGATCGGTGCCGGCGGCGGCAAAAGAACTCGGCCGTGTTGCGCCGATGCCGATGCGGGTCCAGTGACAGGATTTTGGCCAAAAACGCCCCCAAAGCCGGTCCGGTTGGGGGGCGAGACTGTGCCTCTTCGCTGCGAGGTTCGACATGCAAAGTTCTGCGGGCCGGGGTAAGACCGGCAAACTGTCCACTCCCAAGGCGACCGGCCGATGCGTTTGCGGGGACGTGAAGTTCGAGATCGACTATCCTGCATTCTGGGCCTGGCACGACCATTCCGATGCCAGCCGTCGAGCGCAAGGTTGCGCCTACGCGACGTACGTAGGTACGTGGCGCAGCCGATTTCGCGTCTTGCAGGGATCTGAACGCATCACGCAGTTCGAGGAACCCAAGACGCAGGCAAAAAGAAGCTTCTGCGCCCGATGCGGAGCGCCCCTATTCTATGAACGCGCGGGCGCGCCAAAGTGGGTGAACATTCCCCGCGCATTGTTTTCGGGACGCACGGGCCGTGAGCCGCGCTACCACTTATCCATCCAAGAGAAAGTGGATTGGGCTTATATGGGAGAGCGTCTGGCGCCGCTGAAAGGTTATCCAGGTGTGATGTGGGTCCGGCCAAAGCGGAAGAAAAGCGTAGAGCTGCCCGAGGTGTTGTAACCAAGTACGTGATTCGCCCGATAGTAGACGGTCGTCACCGACTGCAACGGGTCGGTTTGAGCCATTCGTCAATCCGTCGCACTTTCACCCTCGCGATGGGACTGACCGTCAAATGATGCTAACTTTGATCTCTGGAGGTCACGGTAATAGAAGCAGTCATAGGATTGGACATGGGCATTCGCGATCGTACAACCGCATTTTGTGACCGATTTGGTCTTGGCGTTCCGATTCTCTTGGCTCCGATGGCAGGCGCCAGTGCGCCTGCTCTATCCATTGCCGTTGCCAATGCAGGAGGCCTAGGCGCCTGTGGCGCGCTCCTGATGGCACGGCCCGAGATTGTCGCCTGGGCTAATGAGGTGCGGGCGGCGAGCAACGGCAGATTTCAAATCAATCTCTGGATTCCCGATCCTACCCCGGTCCGCAATGCGCCCCAGGAGAAGCTAGTGCGCGATTTCCTTGCGAGTTGGGGCCCAGCGGTGGCACCGGATGCAGGCGATGCCACTCCGCCCGACTTCGCTGAACAATGCGAGGCACTCTTGGAGGCTCGCCCACCCATTGTTTCTTCGGTTATGGGACTTTACCCGCCTGAATTCGTGGCTCGCCTGAAAGCCCTTGGCATCTCCTGGTTCGCCAATACGTCGACGGTGGCTGAAGCGAAAGCCGCCGAGGCGGCCGGCGCAGACGTCGTGGTGGTTCAAGGAATGGAAGCCGGTGGGCACCGTGGCTGCTTTGATGCCAGCAAGGCCGAGCGCGAAATGGTGGGACTGACTTCCCTCGTTCCGGCGGTGGTTGACGCTGTGAAGATTCCGGTCGTCGCCACGGGAGGCGTTGCCGACGGTCGAGGGGTCGCGGCGGCGCTCGCTCTGGGCGCGAGTGCAGCACAGGTGGGCACAGGCTTCCTGCGAGCACCGGAAGCCGGGATTCCTGCGGCATGGGCGGAGGCGCTCGCGAGCGCAACGCCGGAAGAGACGCTCGTCAGCCGAGTTTTCAGTGGGCGCGCGGGCCGAAGTTTGGCCACCGATTATGTGCGCGCCGCCATTTCCAACAATGCGCCACGACCAGCGCCCTACCCCGTCCAGCGCGGTCTCACTGCCGCGATGAGAGCCGCCGCAACAAAAGCGGGAGACGTGAGTCGCATGCAGGCGTGGGCGGGACAATCGGCAGGCCTGGCCCGCGCGGAGTCGGCCCACCTAATCCTAGAGCGCCTTTGGAAGGACGCGGTCGCGATTCTCCGATACTCGGATTCTGCGGAATGACTCGGAACGATCAGGTTATCGCGCGCAGTGAGCCGGAATCTGCAGGCGCTTTCACCGCCGAATAGCCGTCGTTGTCACCGTCTGCTTGAAGTCGATTTCTGTCGTTCGTTAATATCTGCAATCGGCCAGAAGCCGTCTCTCTTTGGCATACTGGGTTTCGGTGTTCGGTGCCGCGCTGAAGTAAATTCGATCCAAAGGGAGACGCCCAATGGACAAGCCCCGTATTTTTCTCGGATCGTCCGGCAAGCAGGCGAAGCTGCTGGAGGCACTCACTCGCGGCCTGGAAGACATCGCGCATGTCGAGCCGTGGACGGCCGTCTTCAATCCGGGAACGACCACTCTGGGACGCTTGCTCGAGCTCACGCGCGAGGTCGACTTCGCAGCGTTCGTGTTTGCCCGGGACGACTGGACCGGCGTCGGCGGGACAGGGTCGAGCGCGATTGAATCGGCGCAGGCGTCACCCCGCGACAACGTCGTTTTCGAAGCGGGCCTGTTCGGCGGCGTGCTCGGCATGCACCGCACCTTCATCCTTCATGCCAAAGGTGCCAAGCTCCCGAGCGACCTGCTCGGTCTGACCTGCGTGCGTTACGACGCGACCACCACCGCCGCGGAGAAAGCGATCAACCAGACGCTGCGCAATGCCATCGAGAGCGAGGTCCGCGTTCCTCGAATGGACGGGCTGTGGTGGCAATATTCCCTCACAGAACGCTCGACGCGCGAGCCCTCTGCCGTGAGCCTGCTGCGCATCAAGCGCGATCGCAGAGGAGCGTTGGAGCTCACCGGCCGCTCCTGGCAGGAGAACGGCACGCTCTCTGCAAGGTACTGGAGCGAAGCCGCCAAGGAAGGCGGTGACGGGGCGTCCATTTTTTACTACTGGAAGGGCGAGCGGCCCATGGATCCCAACGCGCCGCAACTGGAAGGCACCGGTGAGATCAAACTGGAATCCGCCGATCGGGGCGCGGGGTACTGGATCACCCGAGCGAACAGCGAACCCTCGCTGAACGCGCGCACGTCCGGCGTGTACTGGCGGGCGGATCCGCAGGACCTGAGCATCCTCGACGCGCGCGACCAGCAGCAGCGCGCAGCGCTGATTGGTGAAAGGCTCCAGCAGTGGAAGTCTATGGCGAGCACGTGACGCGAGGCGGCTCACATCGCTCACAGGACGCGGGTCCAACTCCGCCGTAGTTGTTCATGCCGTGGATCGCGTATTCAGAGGCGTGGAGTTCAATTGCTCGCGGGCTCCTTGCATAGACCAATACCCGGGCAGGGCTCGCTCAAGCGGACCCGCCTTCGCGCGGGCCGCTTTTAGTTTGGTGCCGGCAGTAGGAGTCGAACCCACGACCTTCGGTTTACAAAACCGCTGCTCTACCAACTGAGCTATGCCGGCCCGGCGCTGCGAGCGCGCTATTTTACAACCTGCAGGTGCTTCGGCCGGTTGCGCGGCTTGCCGTTCGGAGATGAGTTGTCGGTGACTACAGTGGTCGCGGGTGCGGTGGCGGCCTCGAGCGAGGCGACCGGATCGGTGGGCACGGTGAAAGCAAAGCCGTAACCCGATTCCTTGGCGAAGATCCCGGAAACCGCGCCGATCGGAACCGCGACTTCCTGCGACGCGCCATTGAAGCGCGCAGCGAACCGGACCCACTCGTTGTCTATCGTCAGCCGCCGCGTCGCGCCGCGACTGATGTTGAGCACGATCTCACCGTTCTTGACGTGCGCGACCGGAACCCGCGTCTGCGCGTTGACCTTCACCGCGAGATACGGCGTCAGGCCGTTGTCGGCGCACCATTCGCAGATCGCGCGGATCAGGTAGGGCTTGGCGGATTGCTCAGACATGGTGCCAGCATATTACAGATAGCGCGAGCAGCTGTGAATGGCCCTTTATTTGCGCATCCCCCGCTCGGCCGACGTCAGCGCCTCGATGAACGCCGGGCGCGAAAACAGGCGCTCCGCATACTTCATCAACGGGGCGGCCGGCTTGGGGAGCTGGATGCCGTAGTAGTCGAGCCGCCAGAGCAGCGGCGTGATCGCGACATCGAGCATCGAGAAATCCTCGCCCAGCATGTACTTGTGCTTGGCAAAGACCGGGGCGATCTGCATCAGGCTGTCGCGCACAAGTCCGCGCGCCTTTTCGAGCTGCTTCTGGTTGTTCGCTTCCAGCGTATCGATGTGCGAGAAGAGCTCCTTTTCGAAGCGATGCAGGAAGAGCCGTGCGCGCGCGCGCATCACCGGATCGGCCGGCATCAGCTGCGGGTGCGGAAAGCGCTCATCGATATATTCGTTGATGATGTTCGATTCGTGCAGCACCAGGTCGCGCTCGACCAGCACCGGAACCTGGTTGTACGGATTCATCACCGCGAGATCTTCCGGCTTGTGGTCCAGATCGACATCGATGATCTGGAAATCCATGCCCTTCTCGTGCAGCACAATGCGGCAGCGCTGGCTGAACGGGTCGGTAGTCCCGGAGTAGAGGGTCATCATGATTGTTTCTCCCGTTGGAGCGAGACGCGAAGAGTCGCGTCCTGTTTGGCGGCGCTAAAGCGGCGCTCCGATCCGCAGTGTCGCTCGGCGCCCGTCAGTGAACGTCTTTCCAGTAGTTGCGCTTCAGCGCGTAGGCAAATGCGAACAGCACGCCAAGGAAGATCAGGACGGCAATGCCGGCGTTGATGCGCTCGTTGCGTGCGGGCTCGGCGATGTAGTCGAGGAAGTTGACCAGGTCGGCGACCAGCGCCTTGTATTCGACCGGAGACAGTGACCCGGGCGATTGCTGCGCCAGCGTCTTCACGACGTATTTGCCACCGGCCGCCCGCTCGAGCTTCGCGAGGCCCTTGGCGGCGATCGCCGCAGCTTCTGCCTTTTCGCGGTCCTCGTACTCGGTCTCGACCAGCTTGTTCACGCCCTGCACGGTCCACAGCACGTGCGGCATAGCCACGTTGGGGAAGACCAGGTTGTTCCATCCGCTCGGAGCCTGCTCGTCGCGATAGAAAGCGTTCAAATAGCTGTACAGCCAGTCCGCGCCGCGCACCCGGGCCTCGACCGACAGATCAGGAGGCGGCGCGCCGAACCACGCCGTGGCGTCCGCCTTGCTCATCGACACCGTCATCGTCGAGCCGATCTTGTCGGTGGCGAACATCAGGTTGTCCTTGATCTGCTGCTCGGTGAGCCCCAGATCGGTCAACCGGTTGTAGCGCATGTACTGCGCGCTATGGCAGGTCAGGCAGTAGTTGACGAAGTTGCGCGCTCCTCGCTGCAGCGATTCGTGGTCGAGGCGGCGCCCGGGGGCCGGCTCGAGGCGCAAGCCCGTCTCAGCTGCGAATGCTGCGCTCGCGGCAACGAGCAGGACGACGCCGATCCCGCGGATGACGGTCTTCATGTCCATGTCACCCTTTCCGGCACCGGCTTGGTTGCATCGCGCGCGGTGTACCACGGCATCAGCAGGAAGAACAGGAAGTAGACCAGGGTCAGAACCCGCGCGACGACGGTGGCGCGGTCGGCCGCCCCCATCATGTCGCCGAACTGGCCCCAGACGGTCACAGGCACCGTGCCCAGATAGCCGAGCACCAGAAAGCAGACGACGAATACGGCGAGCCAGATCTTGTAGAGGGGTCCGCGATAGCGGATCGACTTCACGCGGCCGCGATCGAGCCACGGCATGAAGAACAGGATGACGACCGCCGCGCCCATCACCAGCACGCCCCAGAACTGCGACTGCAGGAACGAAGGGACCGCCCGCAACATCGCGTAGTAGGGCGTGAAGTACCAGACCGGCGCGATGTGCTCGGGCGTCTGGAGAGGATTGGCCGGAATGAAGTTGTCCGCCTCGAGGAAGTAGCCGCCCCCGTCGGGCCAGAAGAAGACGACGACCGAGAACAGCGCAAGGAACACGACGACGCCGACCAGGTCCTTGACCGTGTAGTACGGATGGAACGGGATCCCGTCGAGCGGGTGCCCGGTCAGCGGGTCTTTCTTGTCGTGGATCTCGACGCCGTCCGGATTGTTCGATCCGACCTCATGCAGCGCCATCAGGTGAACGACGACGAGCAATAGCAGAACCAGCGGCACCGCGATGACGTGGAAAGCGAAGAAGCGGTTCAGCGTCACGTCGGAGATCGTGTAATCGCCGCGTATCCAGATCCCCAGGTCGTCTCCGATAACCGGCACCGCCGAGAACAGATTGACGATCACCTGCGCGCCCCAGTACGACATCTGGCCCCATGGCAGCAGGTAACCGAAGAATGCCTCGGCCATCAGCGCGAGATAGATGAAGCAGCCGACGATCCAGAGGAGCTCGCGCGGCTTCCGGTAGCTGCCGTAGAGCAGCGCCCGGAACATGTGCAGGTAGACGACGATGAAGAATGCCGATGCGCCAGTCGAATGCAGGTAGCGGATGAACCAGCCGCCGGAGACATCCCGCATGATGTACTCGACCGACTCGAAGGCCTTGGTCGCATCGGGCTTGTAGCTCATCGTCAGGAAGATGCCGGTGACGATCTGCATCACCAGAACGACCAGCGCTAGCGAGCCGAAGAAGTACCAGAAGTTGAAATTCTTCGGTGCGTAGTATTCGGACACCTGCGACTTCCACAGCGCCGACAGCGGGAAGCGTTCGTCGATCCAGTTGAGCATCTTCTGCATGTCGTGGTTCCGCCTATGCCTTCTTCAGCTCGTCTTCGCCGATCAGGATTTTCGTGTCCGACACGAATTTGTACGGCGGGATCACGAGGTTGGTCGGCGCGGGCACGCCCTTGAATACGCGGCCCGCCAGATCGAATTTGGACTGGTGGCAGGGGCAGAAAAAGCCGCCCAGCCAGTCGGTCCCGAGATCTGCCGGCGCAATGTCCGGCCGGAATGTCGGCGAGCAGCCGAGATGCGTGCAGATGCCGACGGCGACGAATATTTCGGGCTTGCGCGAGCGGTCCTCGTTCTTGGCGTACGGCGGCTGGTGATCGACGCTGGATTTGGGATCGGCGACCTTGTCGTCGAGCTTCGGCAGGCTCGCCAGCATCGCCGGCGTCCGGTTGATGATCCAGACGACTTTGCCGCGCCATTCGACGTTGATCTTTTGGCCAGGCTCGAGCTTGCTGATGTCTGCTTCGATCGGGGCCCCCGCCGCCTTGGCCCGCTCGCTCGGCCACATGCTCATGCCGAACGGCACTGCGGCCGCGACAGTGCCGATGGCGCCAACCGCCGTCGTGGCGCCGATCAGAAACCGGCGCTTTCCCTTGTCTACGCTCCCCGCATCGTTCATTGCCCGACCCTTCGCGATTGCCCGATGCCGCAAAGCCTCGAATTATAAATGATTTCCGTTGTCCGGCCCAAGCACTTATGCAAAAAGATGCGACAAAACAGGTGCTTGGCGGCATTTGGCGCTTGTGACCCAGCCCGTCGTGCTGCGTCGCCGCACAGGGCGTCTATAATCGCTTTTTAGCTCCTTCGTCCCGGCTTCGGCCGCCTCCCATGCTCCGCCGGTTCTGGTTACTTTTCGCGCAGATTGCAACCGTCTGCGTCGCCGCGCTGTTCGTCGTTGCGACGCTGCGTCCGGACCTGCTCGCTCGATTCGCCGGCAAGAACAACGTCGTGCTGGTGCAGGAAACGCCGGTCACCGTGCCCGCGCCGAAGATCGCGAGCCTCGCCGACGCCGCGAAAAAGGCGATGCCTTCGGTGGTCAACATCTACACCAGCAAGGAGGTCCGGCACCGTCCGCCGCTGACCGACGATCCGATCCTGCGCCGCTTCTTTCCAGGCCTCGAAGACAACGAGCCTCGACGTGCGACCAGTCTCGGCTCGGGGGTCATCGTCAGCAGCGAAGGCTATGTGCTGACCAACAACCATGTCGTCGAGGAAGCCGACGACATCGAGCTGGTGCTTGCCGACGGCCGACGCATGCGTGCGGCCGTTCGCGGAAGCGATCCCGAGTCCGATCTGGCCGTGCTGAAGGTCGACGGCAAGAACCTGCCGGTGATCACGTTCGGCCAGCTGGAGAACGTCCAGGTCGGCGACACCGTGCTCGCGATCGGGAGCCCGTTCGGCTTCGGCAGCAGCGTCACGCACGGGATCATCAGCGCATTGGGCCGCAGCCATCTGGGCATCAACCGGTTCGAGGACTTCATCCAGACCGATGCCGCAGTCAACCCGGGCAATTCCGGCGGCGCGTTGGTCGACAGCAGCGGCAACCTGGTCGGCATCAATAGCGCGATATTCTCGCAAAGCGGCGGCTCGCAAGGCATCGGCTTTGCCATTCCGGTGTCGCTCGCCAAGAGCGTGCTCGAGCAGATCATCAAGGACGGCGAGGTCACGCGCGGCTGGCTGGGTATCGAGCCGCAGGACATCACGCCCGAGCTGGCGACGGCATTCTCGCTGTCGAAACCCGACGGCGTGCTGATCCGCGGCGTGCTCAAAAGCGGGCCGGCCGACCGGGCCGGAATGCAGGTGCGCGACGTCGTCGTCAACATCGACGGCAAGCCGACGCACGACGTTGCCTCGCTGCTCGCGCAAATCGCGGCGCTAACGCCGGGAAGTCAGGCCAGGCTCCAGGTGATGCGCGAGCAGAAGCAGGTCGACATCGACGTCATCGTCGGCAAGCGGCCGAAGCCGCGCGTGTCGTAGCCGCGCGCCGACAGCCTCATCCGGCCGACTTTTCCTCGCCGACCGCATCGCCGTCGCGCTTCGGAACGGAGATGAAGCGCGCCACCAGCAGTCCCAGCTCGTACAGCAGCCACAGCGGCAGCGCCATCATCAGCTGCGACAGGATATCGGGCGGAGTGAATACGGCGCCGACGACGAACGCGCCGACGATGACGTAGCCGCGAATCGCGCGCAGCTTCTCCAGGCTCACGACGCCCAGACGGACCAGCACGATCACCACGACCGGCGTCTCGAATGTGATGCCGAAGGCGATGAACATCGTCATTACGAACGACAGGTACTTGTCGATGTCGGTCATCATCTGCACGCCGGTCGGCGCGTAGCCGGCGAAAAATCCGAAGGCGATCGGAAACACGACGAAGTACGCGAAGCACATGCCCAGAGCGAAGAAGACGACGCTGGACATGATCACCGGCAGCGCGAGGCGTTTCTCGTGGCGGTACAGGCCGGGTGCCACGAACGCCCACATCTGGTAGAGCACGTACGGCAGCGCGATCAGGAACGCGGCCATCAGCGTCACCTTGAGCGGGACGAGGAATGTGCCGGTGACGTCGGTCGCGATCATCGTCGCGCCGCTCGGCAGCGCCTTGACCAGCGGCGCGGCAAGCAGTGCATAGATGTCTTTCGCCCAGGGGAAAAGGCAAAGCAGCACGACGAAGACCGCGATGATCGCGTGCAGCAATCGCGTGCGCAGCTCGACCAGATGCGAGACGAACGTTTCCTGCGTGCTTTCCGGAGCGGAAGATGTGTCGTTCATCGAGGGGCAAACCACGCGCAAACGCGCGTCGGTTATTGTAGCGCGGCGGGCGGCGGCATGCCGGCCGGAGGCGTGACGCGAAAGATCAGATCCGGTCGAACCCCGGCAGCGCGGTTTGTCTCGGCGTTTCCTCGCCTGCGACGGTAGGCACGGCGGGCGACACGCCCGTCGCGACGGTATCCGGCGCCGCCGGCGGCACAGTCTCGGCTGGCGGTCTTCCCGCCTCGTTCAGCTCGGACTCGACTGAGCGCACGCCGGAGTCGACGTCCTGCGCAGCCTTGTTGATCGAGGATTCGAACTCGCTCGCTGCAGCCTGCACTTCGCCCTTGAGCTTGCGCAGCTCGTCGAGCTCCATTTCGCGGTTGATGTCGGCCTTGACGTCGTTCACATATCGCTGCAGGCGGCCGAACATGTGACCAAGCGTGCGCGCCACTTTGGGCAGCCGCTCCGGTCCGATCACGATCAATGCAACTACGGCGATGACGACGATTTCGCTGAAAGCGATATCAAACATCGAAACCCTTGCCTACAGTGCGCCTGAAAGTGCTCCGCCGCGCTCGCAGCGCGAGACCAAGCCGGCCTACGACGTCTTCTCCTTCTTGACTTCGCCTTCGATCGTCTGACCGCCGATCTGCTGCGACGGGGTGGTTCCCGGCGCGGGCTGCTCGCCGTCGGGAGCCTTCATCCCTTCCTTGAATCCCTTGACGGCGCCGCCCAGATCCTGGCCGATGTTGCGCAGCTTCTTGGTACCGAAAATCAGAACGACGACCAGAAGTACGATCATCCAGTGCCAGATGCTCAACGATCCCATGTTGTCTCCTTTACGGGCCCGATCTGGGCATCATCGGGCCAAGCGGGCTCGGGCCGCCGATGACGTGTATGTGCAGATGCATGACATCCTGCCGGCCGATGCGGCCGGTGTTGACGACCGCGCGGTAGCCATCGGGCGATCCCTGCTCGCGGGCAAGCCGCCCCGACAGCGCGAGCATCTTGCCAAGGATCGCGGCCTCGTTTTCGGCGTGCGCCAGCGAATCGATGTGTCTTTTCGGTATCAGCATGAAATGCACCGGTGCCTGCGGACGGATGTCGCGGAACGCGAGGACCTCGTCGTCCTCGTACACCTTGTCCGACGGTATCTCGCCGCGAACGATTTTGCAGAAGATGCAGTTGTCCATGTTCCGAGCGGAAAAGCTGCCGCAAACCGAACCGGGCCGGCCCTTAGCCGCGCGCGGCCTTCTCGGCGAGGCCGGAAATTCCCTCCCGCCGTTCGAGCTCGGTCAGAAGATCGTCGGGCCCCAGGCCCATGCACTCGAGCAGCACCAGGCAATGGAACCACAGGTCGGCCAGCTCGGCGGTCAAGCGGATCTTATCACCGTCCTTGGCGGCCATCACCGCTTCGGTTGCCTCTTCGCCGATTTTCTTGATGATCGCATCGTTGCCCTTGGCGAAAAGCGTCGCGACATAGGATTGCACCGGGTCCACCTTCCGGTGCGCCGCGATGGTCGAAGCAACACGTTGCAACACGTCGTCAGTCGCCATAAATAGCCTTCGGATCCTTGAGCACGGGTTCGACGACGCGCCACGCGTCGCCTTCGAGCCGCTGAAAAAAGCAGCGGTGCCGGCCGGTATGACAGGCGATTCCGCCCTGCTGTTCCACCACCAGCAGAACGGCGTCGTTGTCGCAGTCGAGCCGGATCTCGCGCACCCGCTGCACGTGACCGGACCGCTCGCCCTTGCGCCACAGCCGCCCGCGCGAACGCGACCAGTAGTGCGCGACACCGGTCTCCTGCGTCGACGCCAGCGCTTCCCGGTTCATCCACGCCAAAGTCAGCACGGCGCCGGTCTGCGCTTCCTGCGCAATCGCCGGAACCAATCCTTCTTCGTTCCACTTTACATCGTCGAGCCAGCTCATGGCGTCGGACGGATCTCAATCCCGGCGGCCGCCATCGCCGCCTTGGCCTCGCGCACCGTGTGCTCGCCATAGTGGAAGATGCTGGCCGCCAGCACCGCGTCGGCGCCGCCTTCCAGAATCCCGTCGACCAGATCGCGCAATGCCCCCACACCACCGGATGCGATCACCGGGACGTCGACTGCATCGACGACCGCGCGCGTCAGGCCGAGATCGAAGCCGCTTCTTGCGCCGTCGCGATCCATGCTGGTCAGGAGGATTTCGCCGACACCCAGCTCGACCAGCCGGCGCGCCCATTCCACCGCGTCGAGCCCGGTCGCGGTCCTGCCGCCATGCGTGTAAACCTGCCAGCGCCCGGGCTCCGACAGCTTCGCGTCGATGGCTCCGACGATGCATTGCGCGCCGTACCGGCTCGCTGCTTCGCCGATCAGCGCGGGATTGTTGACGCCCGCGGTGTTGATGCTGACCTTGTCGGCGCCCGCCGTCAGCAGCGCGCGGATGTCGTCCACATGAGTGACGCCGCCGCCGACAGTCAACGGAATGAAAACCTGGTCGGCGACGGCCTCGACCATGTCATAAAGCAGCGCCCGCGATTCGACGCTCGCCTGGATATCGAGAAACGCCAGCTCGTCGGCGCCCTGCTGGTCGTAGCGCCGCGCGACCTCGACCGGATCGCCGGCATCGCGCAGATTGATGAAGTTGACGCCCTTGACGACGCGGCCCTTGGCGACGTCCAGACAGGGAATGATGCGCTTGGCGAGGCCCATGGAGTCGGTTTTGCCCGCCGCGGCCCAGACGAAGCTGCGGAAGCTGCAGCGAACTGGCTCTACGCGCCCTTCGCCGCCTTCAGCGCCGCGATGAAATCGAGCGTGCCCTCGTAGAGCGCGCGGCCGGCGATCGCGCCGCTGACGCCTTCGCTTTCGTAGGCCGCCAGCGCCTGGATGTCCTCGAGGCTGTTGATTCCGCCGCTGGCGATCACCGGTATCTTGAGCTCGCGCGCGAGCCGCACCGTGCTCTCGATGTTGACGCCGGTCAGCATGCCGTCGCGCCCGATGTCGGTGTAAATAACCGCCTCGACGCCGTAATCCTCGAATTTCTTGGCCAGATCGACGACGTCGTGCCCGGTCATTTTCGACCAGCCGTCGGTCGCTACCTTGCCTTCGCGGGCGTCGAGACCGACGATGATGTGGCCCGGAAACGCAGTGCAGGCATCGTGCAGGAAGCCCGGGTTCTTGACCGCCGCCGTGCCGATGATGACGAAGCTTATGCCGTCGTCCAGATAGCGCTCGATCGTGTCGAGGTCGCGAATGCCGCCGCCGAGCTGGACCGGGATCTCCTCGCCGATGACGCTGACGATCTCGCGGATCGCCTGCTCGTTCTTCGGCTTGCCGGAAAACGCGCCGTTCAGGTCGACCAGATGCAGCCGCTTGGCGCCCTGCTCCAGCCAATGCTGGGCCATCGCCGCCGGATCCTCGGAGAATACGGTGGCCGACTGCATCTCGCCCTGCTTGAGGCGAACGCAGTTACCGTCCTTGATATCGATCGCGGGAATGATCTGCATGGCGGCGGTTGGGCGACGGGACGTCGCTACCGTGACAACGGTCGGCAATATGTCTAGGCGCGTCCGTCCCAAGTAACGAAGTTGGTGAGCAACTGAAGACCGGCGAGGTGACTTTTCTCGGGATGGAACTGCACGGCAAAGATATTAGCCCTTGCAATCGCGCAAGTAAACGCCGTCGGATAGTCGGCGGTCGCCACCGTCAATTCGGGCTGCGCCGGCACCGGGTAGTAGCTATGCGCGAAATAGAAACGTGTTTCATCGGCAATGCCGTGCCACAGCGGGTGTCCGAGGCGCTGGCGGACGGGGCTCCAGCCCATGTGCGGGACCTTGAGCCTGCCGCCGTCGCGATCGAACATCGCTTCCTCCGGGAAACGCACGACCCGGCCCGGCAGCGCGCCCAGGCACGTCGTCGGCCCCTCCTCGCTGTCGTCGAACAGCATCTGCAGCCCGAGGCAGATGCCCAGGAAGGGGCGGTCGCGAACGGTCTCGAGCACGACATCGCGCAAGCCGCTCTCGTTCAGGCAGCGCATGCAGTCCGGCATCGCACTCTGCCCGGGCAGCACCACTCGCGGCGAGCGCCGGATGACCGCCGCATCGGCGGTGACCTCGATCGTGCGCCCGGGCGCGACATGCGCCAGCGCCTTGGCAACCGAGCGCAGGTTGCCCATTCCGTAGTCGACGACGGCGATGTCGGGCATCGGGCGGCTTGGATCGGCTGACGAGAGGCTGGCAAATCAGCTGCTGCCTATCCACCGACTAGAGGGTCCCCTTGGTCGAAGGAACGACGCCGCCGCCGCGCGGGTCGCGGCTGATCGCCATGCGCAGCGCGCGGGCGAACGCCTTGAATACCGTCTCCGCCTGGTGGTGGGCGTTGTCGCCGCGCAGGTTGTCGACGTGCAGGCTGACCAGTGCATGATTGACGAAGCCCTGAAAGAACTCATGGGTCAGATCGACGTCGAAAGCGCCGATCATCGGCCGGGTGAACTCGACATGGTATTCGAGGCCGGGCCGCCCGGAGAGGTCGACGACGACCCGCGACAAGGCCTCGTCGAGCGGGACGTACGCGTGGCCGTAGCGCACCAACCCGCCTTTGTCGCCCAGCGCCTGCTTGACCGCCTGGCCGAAGGTGATGCCGATGTCCTCGACAGTGTGATGACCGTCGATGTGCAGATCGCCCTTGGCATCGACCGTCAAGTCGATCATGCCATGGCGCGCGACCTGGTCGAGCATGTGGTCGAGAAAAGGTATCCCGGTGGCAAGCTCGGCGCGGCCGCTGCCGTCGAGATCGACGCTGACGGCGATCCGCGTTTCGCGGGTGGTCCGTTCGACCCGCGCCTGGCGCGACGAGGTGCCGGCGGACGCGGCGGTCGCAGAGGGACTCATCGGCCTGGCAGCAGTCCGGTCAATGCGGCAAGGAGCGCGTCGTTCTCGAACGGCGTGCCGACGGTGATACGCAGGCAATTCGCCAGCAGCGGGTGCCAACCGTGTACATTTTTCACAAGGATTCGGCGTTGCTTGAGTCCGTCGTACATCCGATCGACTTCGGGCACGCGCGCTAGAAGGAAATTGGTCTGAGTCTCAAATACGGTGACACCGGGCAATTGCGCCAGCGCCACGGCGAGCCGGCCGCGCTGGGCACGTATCGTTGCAGCCTGCTCGGCCATCCAGCCGGCGTCGGCCAGCAGGGCCTCGGCGGCCGCCTGCGTGAATGCGTTCACATTATACGGCGGCCGCAGCTTGTTCAACTGCACGATCCACTCGGGCGCGGCGATCGCGTAGCCCAGCCGAATGCCGGCCATGCCGACTTTCGACAGCGTGCGCAGGACCAGCAGATTCGGGAATTCGGCGATACGAGAGAGGAAGCTCGCATCGGCGAACGCCGCATAGGCCTCGTCGACGACGACCAGCCCAGGCGAGGCGCGGATGATCGCCGCGACATCGTCGGCCGCGAACAGATTGCCGGTCGGGTTGTTCGGATAGGCGAGAAAGGTCAGTGCCGGACGCTCCAGCTCGATCGCGGCCAGCATCGCTTCGCGGTCGAGACCGAAGTCGCTCGCCAGCGGCACGGCGACAAAGCGCATGCCCGCATGAATCGCATTCAGCCGGTACATGACGAACGACGGATCGGGGGCGAGCATCGCCGCACCCGGACGGGCCAGGGCCGAGGTGATCAGCTGGATCAATTCGTCCGAGCCGTTGCCGAGCATCAGTCCGAGAGAGTCGGGTATGTCGAACGCGCGCGACAGCGCCTGCTTGACCCGGTCGGCGGCGATGTCGGGATAACGGTTGACGGCGACTTTCGCGAGCGCGGCGCCGAGCCTGCCGCGCACCGCGTCCGGCAACGGGAACGGGTTCTCCATCGCATCGAGCTTGATCATCCCTTCCGAGGGGGAGACCGTGTACGCCGCCAAGGCGCAAATTTCCGGTCGCACGACCGCGGCGACGATTCCCGCCGCGTCGAGTCCGGGCGGACGGTCGCTCATGAATCGATCCGGTACTGGGCGCTTGCCGCGTGCGCCGGAAGCCCCTCGCCGCGCGCGAGTATGGCCGCGATCGCGCCCAGCGTGCGCGCGCCCTCGCGCGACGCGGCAATCACGCTGGTCCGCTTCTGAAAGTCATAAACGCCGAGCGGCGACGAATAGCGCGCACTCCGGGCTGTCGGCAGCACGTGATTCGGGCCGGCGCAATAGTCACCCAGTGCTTCCGAGCTGTGATGCCCGACGAATATCGCGCCTGCGTTGCGGATCCGCGGCAACAGATCGTCGGGCGCGGCGACCGCGAGCTCGAGGTGCTCGGGCGCGATGCTATTGGCGAGCGAGCAGGCTTCGGCGAGATCGCGCACGAGGATCAGCGCGCCGCGCTGGCGCAGCGACGCCGCGATGATCTTTTCGCGCGGCATCGTCGGCAGGAGCTTCGCCATGCTGGCCGCGACCTGGTCGAGCAGCCGTTCGTCCGGCGAAAGCAGCAGCGCCTGCGCCGCCTCGTCGTGTTCGGCCTGCGCGAACAGATCCATCGCCACCCATTCCGGATTGGCGCTGCCGTCGGCGATCACCAGCACTTCCGACGGGCCGGCGACCATGTCGATGCCGACAGCGCCGAAGACGCGCCGCTTGGCCGCGGCGACATAGGCGTTGCCGGGTCCGACGATCTTGTCCACCTGCGCGATCGTCGCCGTGCCGAAAGCGAGCGCCGCAATCGCCTGCGCACCGCCTATCGTGTAGGTGCATGTGACGCCGGCGAGGTGCGCGGCGGCGAGCACCAGCGCGTTTTTTACGCCGTTAGGCGTTGGAACGACCATGACGATCTGGCTGACGCCGGCGACCTTGGCCGGCAGCACGTTCATCAGCACCGAAGACGGATACGCGGCCTTCCCCCCGGGAACATAGACACCGACTCGCTCGAGCGGCGTGACGCGCAAGCCCAGGCGCGTGCCGTCCGGTTCGGTGAACGACCAGGATTCGGCGCTCTGATGCGAGTGGTAGGCGCGGATGCGCTCGGCGGCCTGCGCAAGCGCCCGCTTCTGGTCGGCGGGCAGCGTGTCGTGCGCGGCCTTTAATTCGGCCGCAGGCAACTCCAGCGCGGCAACGGACGTCGCCTTGACCCGGTCGAACAGCGCCGTGTATTCGAGCACCGCGGCATCGCCGCGGACGCGCACGTCGGTGATGATGCTGGCGACCGAGGCATCGATCGCATCGTCGCCGGCCTTGTCGTGCGCCGTTAGCTTCGCCAGCGCCGACGCGAAGCCCGGATCCGACGAGTCGAGGCGGCGAATCTCAGGCATCGCGTGGTACCGCCTTGGCGATGGCGTCGAGGATCGGCTGGACGGCATCGCGCTTGAGCTTGAGCGCGGCGGGATTGACGATCAGTCTTGCGCTGATCGGCCGGATTTCCTCGACGACGACCAGATCGTTGGCTTGCAGCGTCTTGCCGGTGCTGACCAGGTCGACGATCAGGTCGGCCAGGCCCACCAGCGGCGCGAGCTCCATCGAGCCGTACAGCTTGATTAGATCGACATGAATTCCCTTGGCGCCGAAATGCGCTCGCGCGGCGCCGACGTACTTGGTGGCGACCTTGAGCCGGGCGCCGCGCTGCACGGCGCTGGCGTAATCGAAGTCCCGGCGCGCCGCGACGACCAGGCGGCAGCGGCCGATCGCCAGGTCGACCGGCTGATAGAGGCCTTCGCCGCCGTGCTCCAGCAGAATGTCCTTTCCGGCGACACCCAGGTCCGCCGCGCCGTGCTGAACGTAGGTCGGAACGTCGGACGCGCGCACGATGACAAAGCGCAGATCGGCGCGATTGCTCGCCAGAATCAGCTTGCGCGAGGCTTCCGGATCGTCTTCCGGAGCGATGCCGGCCGCGGCCAGCAGCGGCAGCGTCTCGTCGAAGATGCGCCCACGGGAGAGCGCGATGGTGAGCGGGAACATGGCGGGCGGGAAAGGCGCATTCTAGCGCACTCACCGCGCGCACCCTTCGGCCGGCCAATCAGCTGACGCGACGGATCCGCGCGCCCAGCGCCGAGAGCTTGTCCTCGATGCGTTCGTAGCCGCGGTCGAGATGGTAGATTCGATCGATCACGGTTTCGCCTTCGGCGATCAAGCCCGCGATCACCAGGCCGGCCGAGGCGCGCAAATCGGTGGCCATCACATTCGCCGCGGTCAGCTTTTGCGCCCCGCGGACAATCGCGGTGTTGCCTTCAACCTCGATCGCCGCACCCAGGCGCTTCAACTCCTGCACGTGCATCATGCGGTTCTCGAATATCGTTTCCGTGATCATCGCCGCGTCGTCGGCCACGGTCATCAGCGCCATCAGCTGGGCCTGCATGTCGGTCGGAAACCCCGGATAGGGCGCGGTGCGCATCGATACCGACTTGAGCCTTCCGTTGCGCTTGATCCGGATCGTGCTCCCGTCTATCGTCGGCGCTACGCCCGCTTCGGCGAGCTTGTCCAGGACGGCACCCAGCGTATCGGGACGCGCTCCGGTAAGCGCGACGTCGCCGCCGGTCGCGGCGGCGGCGACCAGGAAGGTTCCGGTCTCGATACGATCGGGCATGATCGCGTGCGTGGCGCCGGACAGGCGCGACACCCCCTCGATCACGATGCGGTCGGTGCCGGCGCCGGTGATCCTGGCCCCCATCGCGTTCAGGCAGTCGGCGAGATCGACGACCTCCGGTTCGCGCGCCGCATTGTCCAGCACCGTCGTGCCGTCCGCGAGCGTCGCGGCCATCATCAGGTTTTCGGTGCCGGTCACCGTCACCAGGTCGAAGACGAAAGTGGCGCCGGACAGACGCTTCGCCTTGGCATCGATGTAGCCGTGATCGAGATCGATTTCCGCGCCCATCGCCTGCAGGCCTTTGATGTGCTGGTCGACCGGCCGCAGCCCGATCGCGCAGCCGCCCGGCAGCGACACGCGCGCTTCGCCGCAGCGCGCCAGCAGCGGTCCGAGCGCCAGGATCGACGCGCGCATCGTCTTCACCATCTCGTAAGGCGCGAGCGGCCAGTCGATTTCGGCCGCCGAGAGCGTCAGCGCGTTGGTCTCCCCTTCCGCGTGCACACCCATCTGCGCGAGCAGCGAGCGCATCGTGCGCACGTCGTTGAGCTTCGGCACGTTCGTAAGCACCAGCGGCTCGGAGGTCAGCAGCGCGGCGCACAGGATAGGCAGCGCCGCATTCTTGGCGCCGGAAACCCTCACTTCGCCTTGCAGCGGACCACCGCCGGTAATCGCCAGCTTGTCCATCGGCGCCAGCTACCCCGCCGGAGCGCGCCACTGGGCCGGCGTCAGCGTCTGCATCGACAGCGCATGAATTTCCTCGCGCATGCGCTCGCCCAGGACGCCGTAGACGAGCTGGTGCTGCCGCACCTTGCTCAAGCCGGTGAATTCCCCGCTGACGATCAGCGCCTGGAAATGCCGCCCGTCGCCGTCGACCGCGACGTGCTCGCAGGCGAGCCCCGACTCGATCGTGCGCTTGATTTCTTCCGGAGTGATCGCCGCCATGTTGGGACCTGGTCAATGCCGAAGTTTGTAGCCGCGCTTGAGCAGGACCAGCGTTACCGCGCTCAATGCTGCGCAGAAGAAGACGACAATCGCGAGGCTCGTCGCCGGCGCGAAATCCGACAGGCCGAAAAAGCCGTAGCGGAAGCCGTCGATCATATAGAAGAACGGGTTGAAATGCGACAGCGACTGCCAGAACGGCGGCAGCGAATGGATCGAGTAGAT
>Ga0207711_10000182_pt1 | contig 67307 bp, 62 predicted proteins | sample KBSS34metaG_FD_184401 | JGI IMG/M metagenome (GOLD analysis project Ga0207711, IMG submission 184401) | Switchgrass rhizosphere microbial communities from Kellogg Biological Station, Michigan, USA - KBS S3-4 metaG (SPAdes) (version 2) | ecosystem: Host-associated > Plants > Roots > Rhizosphere... | reverse complement strand
GGCGGCGGACCGGGTGGGGGCGGTGGACGCCGTCGGGGCGAGCGGCTGACCCGCCGCCGGCCCCGGTCGTCGCCCGGCTCCAGCGACACCATCCCGCCGGCCAACGCCGGGCGACGGCACCGCGGCCGTCGACGAGGCTTCGCCAAAACGGCCCGTCTCGGGTGACGGCGCGTGCGACTCTGGGCGCGCGGCGCCGTGCCCAGACCCGGCCAGCCGCCGGAACCGGACAGACGCCGCGGGGGGACGTAAGCCATGAGTGGCCGCACCGATCCGGGGCCGGGTGACGCCTTGCGGTCGGTCGGCCGGGCCTTCAGTGCCCTGGAGCTGCTGGTCGAGGCCGCGCCCCGGCCGGTCCGGGTGGTCGACGTGGCGGCCCGCCTCGAGGTCGATCCGGCGACCGCCTCGCGCCTCCTGGCGACGCTGACGAGCCGCGGCTACGCCAGCCGCACCCCGCAGCGCCGCTACACGGTCGGGCCACGCTCGCTGCGGATGGCGCACGGCTGGGTCGAACGGCTGCGGGGCGCGAGCGCCGGGCCGATGGAGCGGATGTCGCGCACCACGGGCGAGGCGGTCATGCTCACCCAGCTGCTCGGCACCCAGGCCGTGCCCATCGCGACCCGGCTGCCGCCCGGCCAGCACCTCGGCTCCCTGCCCACCTTCGACGCCGGCATCCCGCACGCCGCCATTCCGGACGTCGCCTATCCGGACGTCGCCGTCACGGACACCGACGCCCCTGACGGCGACGCCCGTGACCGCTCCAGCGGCGTGGGCGGCGGCACGTCCGGCGGCGGCGCTCCCAGCGCCCGCGCCGGTGGCGCCGGTGGCGCCGCCGCGGCGGCAGGTGCCTACCCCGCGTGGGCGACGGCCGCCGGACGCGCCCTGCTCGCCGCGCTGCCGCCGGAGGAACGGCGCAGGGCGCTGCCGCCCGAGCCCTATCCGCGCTTCACCGCGCGGACCCCGACCAGCTGGCCCGATCTGCGGGACGTGATCCGAACCGGTCTTCGCGACCGGCTGCATTTCGAACAGGGCGAGGCGGTCGCGGGCCTGTGGTGTTACGCGCTGCCGCTCCCGCGCGGCGCCAACGGCGAGATCCTGTCGCTCTCCGTCCTCGCCACCGGCGACCTCTGCGCCGCCCGGCACGCACGGATTCTCCGCGCCCTGCGCGCCGAAAGCCGCACCCTGGGCGACACCATCGCGTCGGGCGTCGGCCGATAGCCCGACGCGCCGGCCACGCGCGCCTGCGCGTCACGTCCCGTCAGTCTCGGCGGACTCGGCGGACTCGGCGGACGTGGAAGCCGACGGTCGGGCGCCGCGCGGGGCGGCTACTTCGCGGCGGTGCGCAAGGTCTCCAGCGCCTCGTCGGCGTGCCGGTTCATGGCGAACTCGGACTCGATGCGGGCCAGCACCACCCCGTCCGAACCCAGGACGAAGGTGGCCCGCTTGTTCGGACCGCGGCGGCGGCGCACGCCGAACGCGTCGGCAATCGTCCTGTCCGTGTCGGCGATGAGCGGGAAGCCGAGCGAATGCTTCGCGCTGAACTCCGCCTGCTTCTCGATGTCGTCTGCGCTGATTCCGACGAGGCTGGCGCCCACGGCCGCGAACTCGTCGGCCAGGTCTCGGAAATGGCAGCTTTCCTTGGTGCATCCATAGGTCATCGCGGCGGGGTAGAAGAAGACGACGAGCGGCCCCTTGGCCAACAGGTCGTTCAGACGCAGGGTCGCACCCGTCTCGTCCGGCCCGGACAGATCCTCGATGCGGTCGCCGACGTTCATCGTCCGGCTGTTCCTCTCTCCTGTGATCAGCGGCACCGGCAGCAGGGCACGCGGCCCGGCCCGCACCCGAGGTCGGCTGCGGGTCGGGTCGGCGGTCGTCCCCTGCGTCGGCGGTCGTCCCCCGGCACCGGACGCGGCCCGCGGCGCTCGCGTCGAGGCAGGCCACGGCGGTTCGCCGTGTCGACCCGAAGGCGCCGCGACGCGTCCGGCGATCCACGGCATATCAGGTAAGCCGGGCCACCGGGACGATGTTCCCGACGCCGTTACCAAATCTGCTGGGCCGCGCGGGCCGCGGCCGCGGCCCGCACCCGCCCTTCCATGGCCGAGCGACCGCGACGCGGGCGACCGCTCCGGCCGGGTTCCGTCGTTATCTACACGTCTGTAGCTGTTTGTGGGACTGGTTCGCGGAAGATAGGGAAGAAAACGGGACACAAGCCCGTAGACGGCGACGGCGGCGGATGGGAAGGCGGCCGCGTGGACAGGACAACTGCCGAGCACGGCGATCCCGGGCACGACAGGCCGAGGACAACGAAGGAGCACGACGCGATGCGGCGACACCGGCACGACGGCTCGACCCATGTGGATCTCGCAGCTTCCGAGCAGCCTCGCCGCGGCGGCCCGAGCACCGCTGGCCGAGCCCGCCCGTCAGCGTCCGACCCGACCCCGGTGCGCGCCGACGGACAGCTGCTGTCGATGATCGACGGCGTCCCGGACTACGACTACATCGCCCACACGGCGACGCTGCGCGGCGTGGTCCGCCAGCGGCTCGTCACCAGGGCGCTGCGCCTGCACCTGCCGCCGGCGCCAGCCCGGATCGTCGACGTCGGCGGCGGCACCGGCATCCAGGGGCTCGCGCTGGCCGGGCTCGGCTACGAGGTGACGATCTGCGAGCCGGACCCGCGGATGGTCGGCGAGGCCGCCCAGGCCATCGCCGCCGCGCCGGCGGACGTGCGGGAGCGGGTCCGGCTCGTCCAGGGCGACGGTCTCGAGGTCGCCACCCTGGCGGGGCGCGACTTCGACGCCGCCCTGTGCCATGGGGTGATCATGTTCATCCCGGAGCCGGAACGGCTTCTGCGCGTCCTCGTCGACGTCACCCGGCCCGGCGGCACGATCTCCGTCGTCGGCAAGAACGGACCCGCGCTGGCGCTGCGCGCCGGCCTGCAGGGCCGCTGGGGCGACGTGCTCGCGCAGCTGGCCGAGCCCGGGTCAGCCGGCCCTGCACCAGCCGAGCCCGCGCCCGCCGGATCCGGGTCAGCCGGATCCGTGCCTACCGGATCCGTGCCCACCGAGCCGGTCGTCCGCGGGCCGGCGCCGGCCAACCGCGGCGACGATCCCACGTACCTGCGCGCCGTCCTGACGGCCGAGGGCGCGCAGCCGCTGGCCTGGTACGGGATCCGGACCTTCACCGACCACCTGGCCGACGAGCCAGCCGACGTCGGGGTAGACCAGATCGTCGACGCGGAATGGGTCGCGGGGACCCGCGACCCCTACCGGCAGCTGGCTCGCCTGATCCATCTCGTGCACCGCCGCGGCGACTGATCGCACGGCCGGTCGAGCGCGCGCCGGCCGGCCCGGACCGAACGACCCTGCCCGGTCCGTGGCCGCCGGCGTGTGGCGTTCGTCACCCCGTGGACGGTCATCCGCGGCCGGGGCCGGCGGCATGAACGGCGCAAAGCCGGGAGCATTGCCGACGACCGGGGACACGGCGATATCAGCATCGTGACAACGGCGCGCGAGGCAGTGGAGAAAGCCTTACGGTCGGCTGCGTGGAGCAGCAGAGAGTCATCGTCGTCACCGGGGCGAACGGCGGTATCGGTGCCGCGGCCGCGCGCGAGCTCGCGCGGCAGGGGCACCGGCTTGCGCTGGTCGGGCTCGAGCGTGCGGACACCGAGGGGCTTGCCGCCGAGCTCGGCGCTTCGGCCTACGTCGCGGATTTCTCCTCTTTCGCGCAGGTTCACGAGCTGGGCCGCCGGCTGCTGGCCGACCTGCCGCGCGTCGACGTCCTGGTGAACAACGCCGGGATGATGAGCGGCACACGGCGCGCGGTCACCGAGGACGGCAACGAGTGGACCTTCCAGGTCAATCATCTCGCGCCATTTCTGCTTACCCAGCTACTTGCCCCGCGGCTGGCCGAATGGGGCGGCCGGGTGGTCGTCACCGCGAGCCTGATGAGCAGCAGCCGGCTCGCGCGTTTTGACCCCGAGAACCTGGCGGGCGGCCGGCACCTGGCGAGCGCCCGCCGTTTTCGCGCGCTCGACGCGTACGCGGCCTCCAAGCTCGCGAACATCGCGTTCGCCGCGGAGGTGCCGGCCCGGATCGGCGCGGTGCAGGCCGTCTCGTTCCATCCGGGAATCGTGCGGACGAACTTCGGCGCCGAGGGCCCGCTGTTCGTCCGCACGTTCATGCGCTCGCCGTTTCGCGCCTTTCTGCGCTCCCCCGAACGCGCCGCCGACTCGCTCGTCTGGCTGGCCACCGTCGACGGCGCGCAGCTGCTCGACGGCGCGTACTACTTCGACCGGCGCCCGATCCGGCCGAACCCGCTCGTCTACGACGCCCGGTTCCGGCGGGCGCTGTGGCGGCGCAGCCACGAGCTGGTGAACGCGGCCGCGCACGGCGGCCCGCTGGCGCCGGCCGCGCCCGTGGTGACCGCGCCCACCCCGGTGGCACCGGTCGACGCCGCCCGGGCCGTCGGCAGTTCGAACGCCACCGCCAAGGCGGTGAGCGCCGCGCTGGCGGGTGTGCGGCAGCGGTCCCTCGAGCCGGCCGACCCGCTGGCCGCCGGCGCACTCTGAGAACGCGCGTGGCCCAGGGCGGACGAACCACCCTGGGCCACGCGTCAGGTCATCCGCGGGGCCGCCGCGGGGCTGACAAGGCACGGACCGTGCCCACGGGCGATGCCCGATCCGCTGACCCGCGCCGGCGCGCCGGCGCGCGGGCCACGCCGCCGCGCGACCGTCCGATCCCCTAGCGGACCGGCGAGGCGCCAACGGGCGCGAGCCGGCGGGCCACGCGCCACCAGAGCACGAGCTGGGCGAGCGCGAGCAGGATCGCGAACGGCAGCAGCGTCCAGGCGCCGACGACCTGCAGCAGCGTGCCCGCCAGCCACGGGAACAGCGAGCCGCCGATCAGGCCGCCGGCGGACAGCACCCCGATCGCGGTCGGCACCAGGCGCTCGGGCGCCAGCCGCGGGGTGACCGCCATCATCGTCGGGAAGACCGGGCCCAGGAAGAAGCCGAGCAGTACGAACGCCGCGCTCGCGAGACCCGCGGTGCCCGGCGCCGCCCAGGCGAGCCCGCCCGCGACCGCCGTGCCGACCATGCACGCGTACATCAGGCCAGCCTGGGTCAGCCGCAGCCGGGCGGTGACCGACGACATCAGGAACCGGCCGGTGGTGAGTCCCAGCCAGTACCCACTGGCTGTGTAGCCGGCGAGCAGGCCGGAGACGGACCGTTCCTCGACGAGATAGGTGTAGCCCCAGTTGCCGACCGCGATCTCCAGACCGACGTAGACGGCGAGCAGGACGGCACCGAGCAGCACCGCCGGCCGGCGCAGCACCGCCGCCAACACGGCCGGCGGCCCAGACGACGACACGGACGACGACCCGGAGGACGACACGGACGACGGCCCGGACGACAAGACGGCCGGCGGCATCGACGGCACGGCCGCGGACGACACGGACGACGCGGCTGCAGGCGCTGCAGGTGGCACGGGCGGCGGCTCGGCCGGCGGTTGCGCCGGAGCCTCGGGAGCGACCCACAGCGGGTCGGCGGCGCGCGCCGGGTAGGTGACGGCGACGGCGGCCACCAGCGGCGTGAGGCACAGCGCGAGCACCAGCAGCACCGTCGTCCACGCGGTGAACGTCAGCAGCCAGGCGGCCAGCAGCGGCCCGAGCAGCGCGCCGACCCCGAAGAACGCGTGCAGCCGGTTCAGCATCGCCGTCGCCCCGGGCCGGGCGGCCAGATACACGTTCAGGACGGCTTCCTGAAGCCCCATGGCGAAACCCACGGCCAGCGAGAGCAGGACCAGCAGGACGAACGGCGGCCGGCCGGCGGTCGCGAGCCACACGCCGACCAGCAGCACCCCGGCGCCGAGCAGGGCGCTGCGGGTGCCCAGCCGGCCGACGAGCGGTCCGGTCAGCGCGCTCGCGACGACGTAGCCGCCGGCGCTCGCGAAGAAGGTGATGCCGATCGTGGCCTCGTCGACGCGATAGTCCGCGATCTGCGCCGGTAGCAGGACCCCGCTGGCCCCGGCGAACGCCCCAAACATGACGAACAGCGCGTACCCGACGATGACGGACCCCGGCCGCGTCACCGACCACAGGTCGACGACCGGCGCACCCCCGGTCTGCGCGGCGCCCGCCGACGCCCCGGGCGGTCGCATGGTGCCGGACGATCCCGAGGCACCCGGCGAACCCGCTGGCGCCGTGCCGGTCTCCGTTCCGCCCGCGGTGATGGCGCCTCCTCGCGCTCACGGTGGGCGGATCCGGCTGGCGGGCGCCGGCCGCGGAAACCGGCCCGTAACGAGTGGACCACCGCCGACCGGCCGCGTCGCCCCGTTCGGCGGGTGAACCTCGTCCCGTCCGTCACAGAACCGGCGGGCGGCGACAACGACCGACGCCGCAGGACTATCGGCCGACGCGGCCGGAGCGGACGCGGCTGGGGTCGCCGGGCTATCGCTCCTTGCCGGCGGGCGTGAGATCGCCGGTGCGGGCCGCCTCCCGGGCGCGGGCGGCCTGGATGGTCTGGTCGATGAGGACGGCGATGGTCATCGGGCCGACGCCGCCCGGGACCGGCGTGATGAACGAGGCACGCTCGGCGGCCGGCTCGTAGTCGACGTCGCCGCGGTTGTCGGCGTAGCCGGCGTCGACGACGACGGCGCCGGGCTTGATCCAGTCACCCTTGATCAGCGCAGGGCGGCCGACCGCGGCGATGACGACGTCGGCACGGGCCACGTGGTCGGCCAGGTCCGCGGTGCGCGAGTGGCAGTAGGTGACGGTCGCGTTGCGGGCCAGCAGCAGCATGCCGACCGGCTTGCCAAGGATGGGGCTGCGTCCGACGACGACGGCGTGCTTACCGGCCAGCGGGACGTCATAGGCGTCGAGCAGTGCCATGATCCCGCCCGGAGTGGCCGAGTGAAATCCGCCCTCGTCGAACGCCATCATCGCGAACGACGTCCGGGTCACGCCGTCGACGTCCTTCGACGGCGCGATCGCCTCGAAGGCGGCTCGCTCGTCGATCTGCTCAGGCACCGGGTGCTGCAACAGGATGCCGTCGACCTCCGGGTCGGCCGACAGCTCGCCGATCGCGTCGATCAGCGTCTGCGTCGAGATCGACGCGTCAAGCTCCAGCCGGCGCGACTGCATGCCGACCTTGGCGCAGCGGTTCGCCTTCATCCGGACGTATGTGTGGGAGGCCGGGTCGTCGCCGACAAGCACGGTCGCCAGCACCGGAACGCGGCCGCAGGCGGCGACGAACTCGGCCACCTCCCGCTGCACCCGGTCGAGGATCGCCGCCGACGTGGCCCTGCCGTCAAGGATCTGCGCGGTCATACGGTCTCGGTCTCCTGAAGGTCTGTCGGACGCGGGCGCGCCGAAGGACGCGGCGCCGCAGTGCCAGGCTACGGCGCCGGCGGCGGACCGACCGCCGGGCGCTCGTGGCCGCGCAGCCGCCGGCGGCCCAAGCCGCCCGGCGGTCGCGGCCGTCCGTGGTCTGGCGGTCGTCCTACGCGCCGGCCTCGCCGGTGGGCGGCGGCGCGTGATCATATGCTTCGTCGACGAGCGCGGTGAAGAAATCCTCGTCAACTTCGCCGCGCACGGTCTCGACCCGAGTCGTCCGCACCTTGGTCCAGAAGGTCCAGAACTGGTACACGTCGCGGCTTCGCATCAGGTAGGCGAGAGCACCCCGCAGCTCGCGTTCCTCGATCATCTTCGCCTCGAACGCGACTTTCTGCGGGTTGAGGATGAGGTTGGCGTAATAGACCGCGGAAAACCACAGGTCGGCCCAAGGCCTGGAAACGGTTCCAGAAACTCCGCTGCATTCCTGGACATTCTTGTTACTGTATACCCAGGCCTCACATCGCCACTCGTGATAGTTTCACCGCGATCCGTTCCGGGCAATGGAGGACAGCGTGATGGCCGGAATGCGGGCTGTTCGGCGGCTGGGGCGAGAGGCCGACGAGGAGACCACGGGAGCGACCGGGTCAACGGATATCGTGGAGCTGCACGATGGCGACTTCGCCGTCGTGGGACGGGACGTCACCGGCGACGTCGACCTTTCCCTCCTCCCCGGCGTGCACTCATCGACCAATCGATCTGCGACGCGGCCGTCGAGAACGGCACGCCCTTTCTGCGGCTGCGGCTGGTGCGGTTCCCGCTGACCAGGTACGTGACGTTCGAGATGGGGAACTACGTGGTCCGCGCCCAGCGCGGCGAGAACACTGAGATCGCCACCCCGCCCGCGGACGACCGCCGGTTGCTGCCGAACCACACGTACGTCGACTTCCTGCTGTTCGACGACCGCGCCGCGCTGATTCACGACTACGGCCTGGACGGTCTCCAGGTCGGCGGCTGGGTGACGACCGCGCCCTCGGTGCTTCGTCGCCTGGCCGAGACGACCGCCCAGATCCGCGCATCCGCCGTCCCGCTGGCCGACTTCCTCGCCAGACACCGTCCCGATCTGCCCGGTGAGGCCGCCGCGGTCGCCAGCGGCGTCGGCCGAGGAGCCTGACCGCCGAAGCCTTCGCGTGCGCCGCCCGGCGGGGGCCGGGTCTGCGAGGATCGCGGGGCTGGTGCCTCCGGCGGGGGCTCGGCCGGGACGGGAGGCGATCAGGGTGGGTGGCGGGCTGCCGCAGCCGTTCGGCGACTACCAGGTCGAGATCTACCTGCAGGGTCTGAGCGGCGTCGTACCGACGCTACCGATGGTCTTCCACGAGCTCGAGCGGCGGGCGCAGGCGGCGCTGCCGGCGTCGGTCTGGTCGTATGTGGCCGGCGGGGCGGGCGACGAGGCGACCCAGCGGGCCAACGCGGCGGCGTTCGGCCACTGGGGGCTGGTGCCGCGCATGCTCGTCGGCGCGACGGAACGCGACCTTTCCGTCGAGCTGTGGGGGCGGCGGTGGCCCACGCCGCTGTTCCTCGCGCCCATCGGCGTCATCGGGCTGTGCGCGCAGGATGGCCACGGTGACCTGGCGACGGCCCGGGCGGCCGCGCGGTCCGGGGTTCCGATGGTCGCCTCGACGCTGAGCGTCGACCCGCTGGAGGACGTGGCGGCCGAGTTCGGCGAGGCACCCGGTTTCTTCCAGCTGTACACGCCCAGGGACCGCGAACTGGCGGAAAGCCTGGTGGCCCGCGCCGAGGGGGCCGGGTTCGCCGGCATCGTCGTCACGCTGGACACCTGGGTCACCGGCTGGCGGCCACGCGATCTCGCCGCCTCGAACTTCCCGCAGCTGCGCGGGCACTGCCTGGCGAACTACTTCACCGACGCCCGGTTTCGGGCAATGCTCGCCGCGGATCCTGCCGCAGACCCGGGAGCCGCCATCTTCCAGTGGGCGACGACGTTCGGCCACGCGGTGACGTGGGAGGACCTGCGCTGGCTGCGTTCGCTGACCAGCCTGCCGCTGATTCTCAAGGGGATCCAGCACCCGGATGACGCCCGTCGCGCCGCCGATGCGGGCGTGGACGGCATCTACTGCTCGAACCACGGCGGCCGGCAGGCCAACGGCGGGCTTCCCGCGCTCGACGCGCTGCCAGCGGTGGTCGACGCGGCCGGTGACCTGCCCGTCCTGTTCGACTCGGGCGTGCGCTCCGGCGCCGACGTCGTGAAGGCGCTGGCCCTCGGCGCCGCCGCGGTGGGGATCGGCCGGCCCTACGCGTACGGCCTCGCTCTCGGCGGCGTGGACGGCATCATCCACGTGCTGCGCACGATCCTCGCCGAAACCGACCTGATCATGGCCGTTGACGGGTATCCCACCCTCGCCGACCTCACACCGGACGCCCTGCGCCGCGTCGTCCAACCACCGCCCCCGCCGCCCGCCGGCGGCTAGCCATCTCCACGTCGACGCACTCGCGGCCCACAACTCGAAGATCGCCAGTTGTGTATTCCAATCCGAACTCGCGACCTCCACCTGTTCGGATTCCGGTACACAACTGGCGATCAAGCCCGGGGCGCGGCGGTCGGCGTCAGGAGCCGGCGGCGGTGCTGGCGAGTTGGCGGCGGGCACGGAGGTTGAGCCATTCGCCAGCGAGGACGGGGGCGAATCGAGCCGGGGTAGCCGCGGTGACGCAGCTGGGAACGGGTTCGATGAGGGTGCCCGGGTAGGCGTCCACGAAGTAGGCGACGCTGCGGCGCACGTTTGGCGTACCCACCCGCGCCAAACCAGTCGCATCTTCCGGCGCGGCCACTCCCGCCGACCTGGCGGCGCACACCGACCCAGCCACTCCTGCCGACCTAGGCATCTAGGGCCGCCGAGACGGTGTGGTAGCCGAGTTCCTTGCGGGAGATGTGCTCGCCCGCGACTACGGGGCTGTAGTCCGGACGGGCGGCGACGACGGGCAGCGCCGGCGCGACCACCACGTCGGGGTTGGGTTGCTGGAAGTAGGCCACCGAGTGGCGCCCGACGTCCGGGTTCGCGCCGCGGACGACGCGGTGCGGGGTCGCCGGTAGAAGGCCGCCGGTCCACCGCTCCAGGATGTCGCCGACGTTGATGACCAGCGATCCGGGGACGAACGGCACCTGCCACCACCTGCCGTCCGCGAAAACCTCCAGGCCGCCCGGCTCGCTCGGCCGGTAAAGCAGGGTGAGGGCGCCGTGGTCGGTGTGCGGGCGGTTACGCAGCATCGGGCTGTCGGTCAGGCCGCCGACGCGCGGTGGGTAGTGGTTCGCGGCGAGGTTGTTGAAGTGCCGGTCGAACTTGTCGGCGAACCAGTCGCGGGGCAGCCCCGCCCCGACCGCTACGAGTTCGAGGAGGCGGTCGCCGAGACCGGTCATCGCCCGGTAGTAGTCCTCCCACACCGGTCGCAGGGACGAAGGCCGCTCGGGCCACAGATTCGGCCAGCGCCACAGCCGGGCCTGCGCGCTGCCGTCCGGATAGTCCCCCATGGGAGCCAACTGGTTGATGAGGAACGACTCCATCAGATTGGGCGCGCGTACCGGGCCCGACTCGGCTGGCACGGGCTCATACCCGCGGATCACGTCCGGAGCGGGGAAACCGACCCGCATCTTCTCGTCCAGCGGCAGCGCGAAGAACTCCGCGGATGTCGCGTGGAACTGGTCGAAGAGGTCCGGCGCGACGCCATGCCCGGTGATGACGGCAAATCCGGTGTGGCGGAACGACGCGACGAGGTTCCGGGCCACTTCCGCCTCGCCGGCCTCGCCCGCCGCACCGGCCGGGCCCGCCGCACCGGCCGGGCCCGCCGCACCGGCCGGGCCCGCCTCGCCGGCCGGACCGCCCGCCTCGCCGGCCGGACCGCCCGCACCGGCCGGGGCCGCCGCGACGCCGATCGCCGCACCGACATCGACGACCGTGACCGTCGCGACGCCCGCGCTCGCGACGCCGTCGGTCGAACGGTCCGCCAGGAAGATCGCCGATGGTCCCGGCGCGCCGTCGGGCTCAACGTCATACATGTGCACGCTCCTTCGCGTTGTGGCGCGGGGCATCGGAGGCCGGCCATGGGTCGCGGCCGAAGGGACCGGGGGCGCACCTCGGTCCGCCGCCCGGTCGAGCGGGGCGGCGGACCGGGGCTCGGGCGTCAGGACCTGGCGAGGCCGATCTTGCTGAAGTCGACCTCGAAGGCGCCGATGTTGTGCGCCTGCGGAATCCCGGTGATCCACTTCTGGGCCAGGATCCAGTCGTTGTTGTTCGACAGGTGCAGGTAGCAGCCGTTCTGGCTGTAGGTCTGCGCCGCCTGGACGTAGACGCTGGTGTCCCCGGTGGCGACGGCCTTGTCGAGCAGCTGGTTCACCTCGGGCAGTTCGCACTGCAGGAAGTCGATGCCGCCGGCGTTGTCCCAGAACACGTGGCCCCACATGTAGGGGTCACCACCGTCGGGCCCGTTGGACGCGTCGACGAACGTGTCCGGGCCCTTGGTCGGGTCCTCCGACCAGGTGAAAACCTGATCAGTCGTAAAGCCCTGGACCTTCGCGTCCAGCCCGTCCGCCTTCAGCGCCGCGGCGATGATGTTCGCCATCTTCTGGCCGTTCGGCTGGTTGGTCTGGAAGCCGACGACGAGGCTCTTCACCGCCGCCGTCTTGGCGTAGGCCTGCATCACCGCCGGGTCGTAGGTGATGTTCTGCTTGTCGGCGCCGCCGGGAATCATGCCGCGGGCGTAGATCGTGGTCGCCGGCGAGGCGAACTTGTCGCCGAGGACCTGCGAGACCAGCTGGTTCCGGTTGATCGCCTGCAGGTACGCCATCCGGGCCTGCTGGGTGGCGAAGAAGTCCTTGTTCGGGTTGGTGGTGATCTGCGAGACCGCCAGCTGCGGCAGGAAGTAGTTGTCGACGTTCTTGCCCTGGTACCGCGGGATCGCCGACGAGGGCAGCGCGTTGACGATCAGGTGGACGTCACCCTTGTCGAACGCCAGCTCCAGCGCGGACGCGTCGGTGTAGACGGGCAGGCGGATCGTCTTGAACGGCGAGGTGCCGCCCCAGTACTTCGCGTACTGCGTGAGCACATATAGCTGGCCGACGTTCGCCGTGGTCAGCTCGTACGGGCCGGCGCCCAGGTCGTGCGTCTTGAGGTAGGTCTGCGCCTGGTCGCTGCCGGCGTGCTCTTTCAGCCCGGTCGGCGAGAGCATCTTCGGGCCGAACGGCGACGCCAGGTAGTTCAGGAACGCTGCGTTCGGCTGCTTGAGATGGACGACCGCGGTGAGGTCGTCGGGCGTGTCGACCGACGACACGATCGCGGCGAGATAGGCCGGGCCGCCCTGCAGCGACGCCTGCCGGGCGATCGACGGCATGACCGCCGCCGACGTGAACGGCGTGCCGTCGTGGAACGTCACGCCCGAGCGCAGGTGGAACGTGTACGTCAGCTTGTCGCCGCTGACCTCCCACGACGTCGCCAGCTGCGGGGCGATCGTCACCTGGTCGGTGTTGTTCGCGTAGGTGACCAGGCCGTCGTAGACGTTCTTCATGATGGCGATGCCGTTGCCTGCGTAGAAGATCGCCGGGTCGGGCGGCATGCCGATGTCGCCGAGCAGGCCGACGGTCAGCGTGCCGTCGGCCGGCGGGGCGCTGGCCGAGCCGCCGTCGTCTCCGGAGCCGCCGCCGCAGGCGGCGAGGGCGGCCGCGAGCACGGCCGCGACGGCCCCCAGGGCGGCCGCTCTCACCGAGCGCCGTCCGAATGTGCGAGTCATGCGTCTTTTCCCATCAACGAGCGAGCAAGGCGAGCGAGCAGCGAGAAGGAAAGAAAGAAGGACGAGAAGGAAGGAAAGGAGGACGGAAGCGGATAAGCGCGCGGGGTCAGCCACGGCGATGAGTCGGAATTCGGGGCGTCACAGGGCGAGGCGCGGGTCCGCGACGGTCTGCAGCACGTCGACCAGCGCATTCGCGACGATGTAGATGGCGCCGAGCAGCAGGGTCACGCCGGCGATCGCCGGAAAGTCGGCGCTGGCGATCGAATCGGACAGGTACGAGCCGATCCCCGGCCAGCTGAAGATCTTCTCGACGACGACGACCCCGGCGAACATCGCGCCGAGCTGCAGGCCCGACATCGACAGCGCCGGCCCGAGCGAGCCGCGGACCACATGCCGGCCCAGCACCGCCGCCTCGCCGATGCCCTTCGCCCGGGCAGTGCGGACATGGTCGGCGCGCAGGGTCGTCTCGATGCTCGACCGCAGGATGCGGCCGATCGCGATCGCCGGCGCGATCGCCAGGGTCAGCGCCGGCAGCAGCAGGTGGCGCAGCGCGGCGCCGAACTGGCCAGGATCGGCGTGCAGCAGGCTGTCGAGCAGCAGGAACCCGGTCGGCGACGACGTGTCCGCGCCCCGGCCCGCGGCCGGCAGCCAGTCGAGCTCGGCGTAGAACAGCACGATCGCCAGCACGCCGAGCAGGAACGCCGGCGCCGAGGCGAGCACCAGCAGCACGCCGCGCAGTGGGCCCGTGCCGCGGATCCGCAGCGCGCCGGTGACCGCGTACCCGGCGCCGAGCAACGCCGCCAGCACGAACGCGGCGAACACCAGCTCGAGCGTCGCCGGGAAGAAGTGCACGAGATCGGTCCCGACGCCGCGACGAGTCCGCAGCGACGTGCCCAGGTCGCCGCGGGCCGCGTGCCCGACGTAGCGGAAGTACTGCTCGAACAGCGGCCGGTCCAGGCCGAGCCGGTGGCGGACCTGGGCGATCTGGTCCGGCGACGCCTTCGCGCCCAGGTAGGCCGCGGCGGGGTCCGCGTCGGACAGGTGCGCCAGCACGAACAGCACCAGCAGCAGGATGAGCAGCAGCCCGACGGCGACGCCGCCCCGGCGCAGCGCGAACCTCGTCATGAGCGGCCGCCGAGCAGCCGGCGCAGCGCGTCCCCGCTGAGGTTGGCGATCAGCGTCAGCAGCAGCACCGCCAGCCCCGGGATGATCGGGATCCACTTCTCGCCGAGCAGCTGGTCGAGGTTGCTCGCCGTGTCGGCGCCGAGCTCGGCCGCCGGCTGCTGCTGGCCGAGCCCGATGAACGACAGGCCGGCGAGCAGCAGGATCACGTTGCCGATGTCCAGGCTCGCGCTCACCACCGCGCTCGGCACCACGCCCGGCAGCAGGTGGCGCACCAGCAGCCGCACCGGGCCGACGCCGGCGAGCCGCGCCGCCTCCACGTGCGGCCGGGCCGCGAGCGTCCGGGTCTCGCCGCGGACGATGCGGGCGTAGTACGGCCACCAGACGATCGAGATCCCGACCAGCGTGTGCATCAGGCTCGGCCCGAGCGCGGAGACGATCGCGATCGCGACCAGCGTGCCCGGCATCGCGAGGAACAGGTCCGTGCCGCGCATCAGCACCGCGTCGACCCAGCCGCCGAACGCACCCGCGACCAGCCCCACCGTCCCGCCGACGACCAGCCCGACGAGGACGACGACCAGCGCAGACAGCCAGCTCGCCCGGATCCCGAACAGCACCCGGGACAGCAGGTCCCGGCCGATCGCGTCGGTGCCGAGCGGGTGCTGCGGCGAGCCCGGCCCGAGCGCCAGGTCGCCGATCGGCGCGATCGGGTCGTAGGGCGCGAGGACGGGCGCGAGCAGCGCGAGGACCGTCACCGCGCCGAGCAGCCCGACGAGCAGCCAGTCGGTCCAGCGGCCTCTGGCCTGCCACAGCCGGCCGGCGTCGAGGCCGAAGCGGGTGCCGAACCGGGCGGGGACCGTCGCGATCGTGCTCACGCCGACTCCCGCGCAGCCTCGACGGCGGGTTTCGCCAGCGCGGCCAGGTCCGCCGAGCCGGCCGCGCCGGGCCGGACCGAGCCCGACTGGGCCGAGCCCGACTGCGCAGAGCCGGGCTCGGCCGAGCCGGGCTGGGCCGAGCCAGGCCGAGCTGCGTCGGCGGGAGGAGTGGCCCCCGGGGCGAGGCGCGGGACGGCTGCGAGCAGCGCCCGGGTCCGCGGGTGCGCCGCAGCCGTCAGGACCGCGTCCGTCGGGCCGGTCTCGACGACCTCGCCGTCGACGACGACCGCGATCCGCTCGCCCATCAGCCGGGCGACCGCCAGGTCGTGCGTGACGAACACGACCGCCATCCCGAACCGGGCGCGCAGGCCGCGGATCAGGTCGAGGACGCTCGCCGCCAGCGACGCGTCGAGCGCGCTCGTCGGCTCGTCGCAGAGCAGCACGGCCGGTGGGACCAGCACCGCCCTGGCCAGGCAGATCCGCTGGCGCTGCCCGCCGGACAGCTCGGCGGGTCGCGCGCCGAGCACCGCGGGCGGTAGGCCGAGCAGGTCGAGAGTCTCGGCGAGCCGCGCCGCCGACGCCGCCCTGCCGAGGCGCAGCGGCCGCAGCCGCTCACGCAGCTGGCTGCCGACGGTGAGCCACGGGGTCAGCGACGACCCGGCGTCCTGGAAGACCATCTGCGCGTCACCGCGCAGCGTCGCGGTGCCCGCCGTCGGCCGGGTCAGGCCGGCGATGACCCGCAGCAGCGTCGACTTGCCCGACCCGCTCTCCCCCACCACGGCGAGCGCCTCGCCGCCGGCGACGTCCAGGTCGACGCCGCGCAGCGCGTGCACGACGTGCTTCGGGCCGAGGCCGCCGCGGGCGGTGAACCGGCAGTGCACACCGCGGATCTCGACGACCGCCGAGCCGGGCTCGACCGCGGGCTCCACGGCTTGCGTGGATCCGGCCGCCGCTGGAACGGCCGCCGCTGGACCGGCCGCCGCTGGACCGGGCGCCGCGCGAGCTGGCGTGGCGTCAGCCGGAGCCGCGACCGGCAACAGCGCCCGGGGCGCGGGGACGGTGGTGGGCGGCGCGGCCAGGATCGGCGCCACCTCGGCCGCCGGCCGCCAGCAGGCGCGCGCATGACCGGCGCGGTACTGCTCGAGCGGCGGCTGCTCGGTGGCGCACCGGTCGAGGACCAGCGGGCAGCGGGTGTGGTACGCGCAGCCGGCGAGCCGGGCGGCGACGTCGCCCGGCTCCGCCGGCAGCGTGCGCAGCGGGCCGGAGCGGGGCGTGTCCAGGGCGAGCCGCGAGCCGAGCAGCCCGGCGGTGTACGGGTGCACCGGGTCGGCGAGCACGTCCTGGGTCGGGCCTGCCTCGGCGACCCGGCCCTGGTAGAGCACCACCACCCGGTCGGTGATCTGCGCCGCGACCGCGAGGTCGTGCGTGATGAACAGGACCGCGCAGCCGAACTCGTCGCGCAGCCCCGCCAGCAGGGCCAGCAGCTGCGCCTGGACGGTGACGTCGAGGGCGGTCGTCGGCTCGTCGGCGATGACGAGCGCGGGCCGGCCGACGAGCGCGATCGCGGCCATCACCCGCTGGCGCAGCCCGCCGGACAGCTCGTGCGGGAACGACCGCAGCCGCCGCGTCGGCTCGGGGACCCCGACGGCGGTGAGCAGCCGGACGGCCTCTCCCGCGTCGCCCGCGACCTCGGTGATCTGCCGGCCGACGCGCATCGTCGGGTTCAGCGACGTCATCGGGTCCTGGAAGATGACGCCGAGGTGCTCGCGACGCAGCCGGCGCAGCTGGGCGGGGGTGGCGCGCACGACGTCCGTGCCCGCGACCAGCACCTCGCCGCCGACGCGCGGCCGGGCCGTCGTCGGGAGCAGGCCCATCAGGGTGAGCGCGAGCACGCTCTTCCCGGAGCCGGACTCGCCGACGAGGCCGACGATCTCGCCGCCGGCGACGTCCAGGTCGACGCCGCGCAGCACCGGGGACGCCGCCCCGCCGCGGGTCAGCTCGACCGTCAGCCCGCGTACCCGCGCCACCGGGCCGCCCGCCGCCTCAGCCATCGCCGCCGCCGGGACCGGTGAGTCCGGACCTGTCCGTGGACGCCGCGGGCGGCGGTACCAGGGCGGCGAACGCGTCGTGGATCTCGCCGGGCCGGGCGAACCAGACGCGGTCGCGCCGGGCGGCGAGATGCTCCAGCGCCCGGGTGACCTGGCGCAGCCGGAACGGGGCACCGGAGATGAACGCGTGCAGCACGACGCTCATCACCAGCGGCTGGCCCTCGGCCTCGGCCGCGGCCAGCAGCTCGTCGAACTCGTCGACGACCATGTCCGCGAACGTCGCGGCGTCGACCTGCCGGCCGATCATGGACGTGCTGTCGTTGAGCTCCAGCGCGTACGGGATCATCAGCAGCGACCCGGCGCCCGCGCGCAGCCAGACCGGCCGGTCGTCGGGGCGCAGGTCGAGCAGGTAGCGGTACCCGGTGGCGGCGAGCAGGTCGACGGTGTCCGGGGTGTGCGCCAGCCACGGGCTCGACCAGCCGCCGGGACGGACGCCTTCCTCCTTCTCGATCCGGCTGGCGACCGCGTCGAGATAGTCGCGTTCCTGGGCCGGCGGCAGGTCGGCGAGCGAGTCAGAGTTCGAGACGCCGTGGCCGACCAGCTCCGCGCCGGCCGCGCGGGCCGCGTCGGTCACGGCCGGCGCCGCGTCGTAGACCGCGGTGTTGAGCAGCAGCGTCGGCGGGATGCCGAGTGCGCCCAGCCGGTCGAGCAGACGGAACACTCCGACCCGGTTGCCGTAGTCGCGCCAGGCCGCGTTGACCAGGTCGGGCGCGGGCACGCCGGGCAGCAGGTCCTCGACCTGGCCGTCGCCGGGCCGGTAGTCCTCGACGCCGATCGCGACGTACACCGCCAGCCCGCGCTTGCCGGGCCAGCCGCCGGGCGACGGCGACGTGATCGGGTCGTAGCCGTACCGGGTCACAGCGGGGTTCCGGGTCACAGGTTGCCCGCCCATCTCGTCATGCCGACGTCGACGCCGGCCGCCTGGCGGACCATCCGCTGGTAGGTGGGGTAGAGCCGGCCGGCCGCGGACCGGTGGGCGAGCAGCGCCGGGCGCTCGGCCGCGAACAGCTCCCGGGCCTCGGCGAGCAGCGCGGCCTCGTCGACGCTGGTCACCGCGCCGTGCTCGGCGACGACGACGCCGTCGACCATGGTCAGCGCGACGCTGCCGCCGGACTCGCAGTAGACGAGCTGGCCGGCGAGGTCGGTGCGCGGGGTGAACGCCGGCGCGTGCAGGTCGAGCAGGGTGAGGTCGGCGAGGTACCCGGGCTCGACCCGGCCCAGCTCGTCGGAGCGCAGCATCGCCGCCGCGCCGCCCGCCCACAGCGCGTCGAGCACCTCGGCCGGCCGGGGCCAGCGCTCGCTGTCCAGGCCGGTGATGTTGTGGATCAGGCCGGCGGTCCTGACGACGTTCCACATGTCGGCCGCGTCGTTGCAGATCGCCTCGTCGACGCCGAGGGCGACCGGGATGCCGCGGTCGAGCATCGCCCGCAGCGGCATCACCCCGCTGCCGAGGCGCAGGTTGCTGACGGGGTTGTGCACGACGACGGAGCCGGCCGCGGCGATCGCGTCCAGGTCGGCGTCGTCGGTCCACACCGCGTGGATGACGTTGGTCCGCGCGGTGAGCAGGCCGAGGCCGGCCGTGTACTGGACGAGGGAGCGGCCGGCGAACCGCGGCTGGGCGGTCGCGAGCACCCGCTGCGCCCTGGTCTCCAGCATGTGGGCGTAGAGCGGCACGCCGTGGCGGGCGGACAGGTCGTCGAGCGCGGCGAAGTACTCGACGCTGACCCGCTGCGGCGCCGAGATCGACACCGCCGCCGTCAGCCGGCCGCCGGCGGCGCCGTGCCACGCGTCGAACAGGTGGCCGTACAGCTCCAGCAGCTCTGCCCGGGAGCGCGGGCCGGGGGCCAGCACGTCGGCGCGGATCCCGGCCGGCGCGAGGTCGGCGAGGAACGGCAGCTTGGCCGCCTCGGGCAGCTCCGGCTGGTCGAGGGCGACGGCGGCGCGGATCCCGCAGTCGGCGTACGCGGCGAGGACCGCGTCGATGATCTCCGGGTCGGGCGCGGGCAGGAAGAACGCGTCGTCCTGGACCGCCGTCGTGCCCGTCCGCAGCATCTCCAGCGCGGCCAGCATGGTCCGCAGGTACGCGGCGCGGGGGCTCGGGCGGGGCACCCCGGCGGGCGTCTCGAACAGCATGAACAGCTCGAGCGGCATGCTCGGCAGGTCGCCCTTGAGGTGGTTCGCCGGCGAGTGGAAGTGCGCGTTGATGAGGCCGGGAACCAGCAGGTGATGCCCATGGCCCTCGACGACCCGGTCGGCCCCCGCGCCGGGCGCGGACGGGCCCGTTGCGGCCGGCTCGGCCACCGAGCCCGCCGGGGCTCGGCCGATGTCCGCGCCGATGGCGGCGATCCGGTTGCCCGTGACGCGGACGTGGGTCGGGCCGACGGCGTGGCCGGGCGCGTCCGCCCGGTAGACCAGGACGTCGCGGAACAGGGTGGAGCGGGACGGGGCGTCGCGGGACGGGGCGTCGCTCACGTCGACACCTGCCCGGCTGGGGCCGACGACGCGTAGGTGGCGACGCGACTGGTCGTCAGCTGCTGCGCGAGCAGGCCCTCGACCATCGTCACCGCGGCGGCCACGCCCTCGACGACGGGGACGCCGAGGCGCCCGGTCAGCGGGCCGACCAGGTCCGCGAGGCCCGCGCAGCCGAGCACGACCGCCTCGGCCGCGTCCTGCGCGAGGGCGGCCGTCGCCTCGGCGGCGACGGCGTCGAGCAGGTGCAGGGAGCCGTCGTGGACCTCGGCGACCGGCTCCTCGATGGCGCGCACCGTCGCCCGGTGGGCGAGGCCGGTCTCCCGCAGCACGCGGTGCGACTGCTCCCGGGTGCGCGGCGGCAACGTGACGATCGTGAACCGGGCGGCGAGCAGCGCGGCGGTGTACAGCGCCGCCTCGGTCATGCCGACGGCCGGCCCGCGCGCGGCCTCCTTCGCGGCGGCGAGCCCGGTGTCGCCGAAGCAGGCGACGACGTAGCCGTCGACGCCGGCGGCCTCGCCGGACCGCACCTGGTCGAGGACGGCGAGCGCGCCGTGCACCTCGTCGGCGTTGCTCTCGACCGACGCGACGCCGCGGGCCGCCGTCGAGCCGACCAGTCGCGTCGCCGGGCCGGCGGCCGACCGCGCGCCCGCGAGCACGGCCCGCGTCATCGCCGCGGTCGTGTTCGGATTGACGATCATGATCGTCCGGCGGGCCGTCACACCGGGAACGGTATACAGCAGACCGTTTCGAACAGGAAAAAAATACGCTAAGTTCCTGCACAGCCGGCTTACGCTCCTAAATGATCACAAAAACGGTATTCAATCTGAGTGCTGTGCCGCCGCCGTCGGGGCGACGGCCACGCCGTCGGCCCGTGCGCCACCGGCGCCGCCGACGGCCATCACACCCACGGGCCGCGGCCTGCGCCGCTGCGACGGGGGCTCCCGCGTCGGGGATGCGACGATGACCGAGAGGAGGTGAAAGCACCGATGGCGACGCCGATCGCGGCCGCACCGGAGCCGAGGGCGCCCGGGGAGTCGCTCTCCCGGCGGATCTACGACGAGCTGCGCGAAGGGATCATCCGCGGCCGCTACCCCCAGGGCAGCCGGCTCGCCGAGCAGCGCCTGGCCGAGGAGCTGCGGGTCTCCCGGGTGCCGCTGCGCGAGGCGGTGCCGCTGCTCGCCGTCGACGGCTTCGTGCAGACCCTGCCGCGGCGCGGCGCCGTCGTCACCACCTGGACGCTCGACATGGCGCACGAGCTGTTCGACCTGCGGCTGTGCATGGAGGTCGGCGCGGCCCGGTTCGCCGCCCGGCAGGTCGGGCTCGGCCAGTCCGTCGAGCCGTTGCGCGCCGCCCTCGACCGCTGCCGCGCGGGGATGCGCAGCCGCGACCCGTACCGCATCGCCGGCGACAGCACCGAGTTCCACGAGGTCGTCGTCGAGCTGACCGGCAACTCGCTCATGCGCTCCGTGATGCGCTCGGTCACCGGCCGGATGATGTGGCTGTTCTTCCTCACGTCGGAGCTCGACCCGGACGACGCCCTGGACGGCCACGAGGACCTGCTGCGCGCCGTCGAGTCCGGCAACGAGCGGGTCGCCGAGAGCATCGCCTACGCCCACATCGAGCGCGACCGGGACGAGTCGATGCGGGTCCTCGTCGACCGCCGCGGCGTCCCCGAGCCGGCGCCCGAGCCCTCCTAGCGCCGGGCGGCCGGGCGGGCGAGGCGGGTGAGGATCTCGGCCTTGGCGAGCAGCTCGGCGTACTCGGCGGCCGCCTCGGAGCTCCAGGTGATCCCGCCGCCCGTGCCGTAGCTGGCGAGCCCGGTGGCGCGGTCGACGAGGACGGTCCGGATCGGGACGCTGAACCGGGCCTGGAACGGGGCCTCCCCCGCCGGGGCGACCATGCCGACCGCGCCACAGTAGACGCCGCGGGGCCCGTCCTCCAGCTCCCGGATCAGCTCCATCGTGCGGGCCTTCGGCGCGCCGGTCACCGAGCCGCAGGGAAACAGCGCGCGGAACACGTCGGCGAGCCCGGTGTCCGGCCGCAGCCGCGCGGCGACGCCCGAGGTCAGCTGGTAGACCGTCTCGTACCGCTCCGCCCGGCACAGCGAGGTGACCCGGACGCTGCCCGTCGTCGCGACCCGGGCCAGGTCGTTGCGGACCAGATCGACGATCATGATGTTCTCGGCGCGTTCCTTCTCGCTGGCGCGCAGCGCGGCCACGACCGCGGCGTCCTCGGCGGGCGTGGTCCCGCGGCGCGCGGTGCCCTTCATCGGCCGCATCCGGATGGCCCGGCCACGGGTCTCGAAGAACAGCTCCGGGCTCGCGCTCACCACCACGAACCGGCCCAGGTCGAGGTACGCGTTGTACGCGCCACGCTGGCCCAGCGCGAGGTCGGCGTAGAACGCCCGGGTGTCGCCGGCGAGGTCGGCGGTCAGGCGGGTGGTGAGGTTGCACTGGTAGGTGTCGCCGGCGGCGATGCCTCGTCGGACGGCCGCCACCCGCGCCCGGTGCTGGTCCTCGCTCCAGCCGGCTACCCAGTCGCCGACGCGGTAGGCCGCCGGCGCGCTCGCCAGCACCGGCGGGACGACCCGCGGCGGCGCGCAGACGGCGAACCAGGCCAGCGGCAGCCCGGGCACCGGCGCGCCGACGGCAAGCGTGGGGTCGAGCGCGACCGCGGCCTCGTAGGCGAAGCAGCCGAACGCCCAGCTCCCGCCGGCCACCGCGGCCTCGACCTCGGCCAGCACCGCGGGCACCTCGCCGAGGTCGCTCGCCGCCAGCGTGCGCGCCGGGGCGGGAAACTCCCAGGCCACGCCCGCACGCAGGTCGTCGAACCGGGCGCGGGCGGTCGGCATCGTCTCCCCTGCCTCGAACGGTGGCACCTCAGCGTGCCTACAGACGCTCCGAAGCGACGCACTTCGTCCGGGGGCGGCGAGGCGTGTCGGCCTGGTGAGCCTATGGACCAACTGACGTGACACGGATCGCGCTCCCGCGGCGGCCTCGGGCGTCCGCCGGCCGCCGCCCGTCACGGCAGGCGCTGGTAGGCGTCCGGGACGCCGTCCTGGCCGACGGTCTGCGCCAGCTGAAGCTGCCGGTAGGCGCGGTTGCGCACGCGCAGCACGACCGAGGCGAGCACGGCGGCGGTCAGGGAGCCCACGAGCACGGCGATCTTGACGTGGTCGTCACGGGCGCTGCCGGCGCCGAACGCGAGCTCGCCGATGAGCAGCGACACGGTGAACCCCATGCCGGCGAGGAGCGCGAGGCCGGCGACGTCGACCCAGGCCAGCCCGTCGTCCAACGTGGCGCGCGTGCAGCGGGCCACCAGGTAGGTCGCGATCATGATGCCCACCGGCTTGCCGACGACGAGGCCGAGCACGACGCCGACGGCGGCGCGGTCGGTCAGGGCGTCGCCGAGCCCACTGAGGCCGCCGATGGTGACGCCGGCGGAGACGAAGGCGAAGACGGGCACCGCCACCCCGGCGGAGATCGGTCGCCAGCGGTGCTCGAAGTGTTCCGCCAGCCCCGGACCGGCGTCCGGGCCGCCGGCGCGGGCGCTGCGCACCACGGGGACGGCGAAGCCCAGCAGCACTCCGGCGACGGTGGCGTGTACCCCGGAGGCGTGGACCAGGGCCCAGGTGGCCATGGCCGGGGGCAGCAGGAGCCACCAGGAGCGCACCCGGCGCTGCACCAGGACGGTGAACAGCGCCAACGGTACGAGCGCGCCGAGCAGCGGCAGGACGGACAGGTGCCGGGTGTAGGCGACGGCGATGATGGCGATGGCGAGCAGGTCGTCGACGACCGCGAGGGTGAGCAGGAACGTCCGCAGCGCGGCGGGCAGGTGCCGGCCGATGACCGCCAGCACGGCCAGCGCGAACGCGATGTCGGTGGCGGTCGGGATCGCCCAGCCGGCCGCGCCGCTGCCGCCGCGGTTGACCGCCGTGTACAGCGCGGCCGGGACGACGACCCCGCCGACGGCGGCGAGGACGGGCACCGCCGCGCGCCGCGGGTCACGCAGGTCGCCGGCGACGAACTCGCGCTTGAGCTCCAGGCCGGCGACGAAGAAGAAGATCGCCAGCAGGCCGTCGGCGGCCCACTGGGCGACGGTCAGGTCCAGCTGCGCCCAGGTGGGGCCGAACCGGTAGGACAGCAGCGACCGATAGGCGGGCGACCACGGCGAGTTCGCCCAGCCGAGCGCGAGCGCGGTGGCGGCGAGCATCAGGGCGCCGCCGACGGTCTCGCTGCGCAGGATCGCGGCGATCCGGCGCGTCTCCGGCCACGACCCGCGGGCGAACAGCCGAGTCCAGCCTGGCGGGGTGCGGCTCACCGTCGCGATCCTCCACGAGAGTCGGGTCAGACACTGCCGACCAGACTTCCCGGCTCACCCCCTGTACCGTAGCCGAGCAGGCGGGGGCACGCCCGGCCCCGCCACGGCACGCAGAAGGCATCGGTCGCGCGGTACCCGGCAGGCGGACGGCGCGACGCGGTACGGCGGTCGCTCAGCGCGCCCGGCGGGTGGACAGCGCGGCGCGGAGCATCGGGATCTGCAGGGGCAGGCGGGCCCAGGCGACCGCGGCGACCGCGACGTCACGGGGGTTGGCACCGCCCTCGCGAACCTTGGCGGTGGCGGTCAGCGCGAACTGCACGTTGCCCGGCCAGACGCCGGCGAGCACGGCGGCGCTGGCGGGCCCCGCCCACGGGGCCTTCGCGATCAGTCCGGCGGCGCAGACCAGCTCGGCGACGCCGCTCGCGTAGACGATCTCGCGCGGGCGTGGCAGCGCCGACGGGATCATGGACTCGAACACGCCGGGCCGGATGAGGTGCACCGCGCCGCTGGCCACGAACAGGCCGGTGACCACCCAGGGGCTCGGCCGGGTGAACCGCTCGCGATGCATGGGGGTATCGAACCACCCCGGGGGTTGGCGCGGGTTGGCCGCGCGCTGTCGTGAGCGCGACGCGCGGTAGCCCTGGACGCGGCCTTCCACCGGGCCGCCGGATTGAGCTGGTTTGACGCCGATACCGCCCATCGTCGCTGGTGGCGCTGTACTCTCCCGCATCACCAATCCCCGCCGACGCCGTGCCTTTCAGGGTGTCCGGGGCTACGCACGAAAGAGGATGCCACCGTGTTCCAAGTCATCTGGATCGTCATCGCCGGTCTGATCATCGGCGCTCTGGCCCGGGCGGTGCTGCGCGGGCGGCAGCACCTGCCGCTCTGGCTGACGATCGTCGCCGGCATCATCGGCGCGCTGGTCGGCAACATCGTCGCGAGCGCCATCGGCATCCGGCACACCGGCGGTGTCGACTGGATCAGGCACATCCTCCAGATCGCCGTCGCCGCCGGCGCCATCGTCATCCTGCAGCCGATCTGGGCGTCCCGCTCCGGCCGCCGCCGGTGACGAGCGGTATCGGCTAGACGTCCGCCCAGTCGAGCGTGTCGACACCGCGGACGGGCGACTCGTGCCCGCGGTCGGGCCAGCCGACGATGCCGTCGCCGGTGACGAACCGGCAGACGCAGCCGGCGATCCGCCAGCCGTCCACCGTCCGGACCAGCTCGTCCTGGTAGAAGGTGTGCCGCAGCGCGCCGTTGCGCCCGTTGACGAACAGCGCGTTGCGAGTCGTACGCACCCGGTCCGGTCCGTCGGCCTCGATGACCGGCGGACCGGCCATGTGCAGGCCGCGCCCGGTGCCCTTGCAGAGTCGGCGCAGGTCGGCGTGGCCGCGATAGGTGCGCCCGTCGACTTCATACGTGGCATCCGCGGTGAACAGACTCACCCAGCCGTCGACATCGAGAATGTCGAGCAACACGCAATACCGCGCGAGCAGGCCGGTGATGGCGAGTTGATCCGCCGCTAACGGCTCCTCAGGAGAGTCGGTCACATTCGCTCCCGTCGATCCCACCGGCCGGTGAGCCGGCGCACCGACCCGCGACCAGCTGTGAGCTGCGTCACGTCAGTGTAGACCGCTTCTCGGTCTTCCGCCCGCGCATCCGCCGCGAATCCCGACACGCGACCGGCACACCCGACCACCGTCGGCGGGAGCCGACCCTCGCCCACCGGACGAGGGCGTGCGGCGGCGCTACCGCAGGCGGTCGGAGACGGGCTCGTCAGCCAGGGGCTCGACCGTCCGGGGCCCGACCGTCCGGGGCCCGGCCGCGGCGGGGCCACCCCGGACAGCGCCGTCGACACCGTCGGCCGGGGTGGCGCGGCGGCGCTTGACGTGGCGGTAGGCAAGCACGATCAGGGCGACGGCGACGACCCCGGCGATGATGTACGACGGCCCGTGGAACGCGTTGGCGATCTTCTCCCAGTGGTCGCCGACGGCGTAGCCCGCGATGCCGAGGGCGGCCGTCCACGGGATGCAGCCGATCGTGGTGTAGACGCCGAACCGCAGCGGTGGCATCCCGGCGATGCCAGCCGGCAGCGAGATGAAGGTGCGGATGACGGGCAGCAGCCGGCCGACGAGCACGGACACCGCACCGCGCCGCTCGAACCACTGCTCGGCCCTGTCCAGGTCGTGCTCGCGCAGGAAGACGTAGCGGCCGAAGCGGCGGATCACGGCCGGGCCGCCGTACCGGCCGACCCCCCAGGCCACGTAGCTGCCGACGACGTTGCCGACCACGCCGGCGACGATGACCGCCACCAGGTTGGGGTGCGAGCCCTCGATCGCCCCGGCCGCCAGCGCGCCGCCGATGAGCATGATCACCTCGGAGGGGATCGGGATGCAGGCGGATTCCAGGAGCATCAGCAGGAAGACTGCCACGACCCCGTGGCTGGCGATGAAATGCTGCACGGGCGTGTAGACCTCTCCGGAAGCGGTGCCTCGGAACCGGACCGCGAACGGCGTCAGCGTACGGGCCCCAGATGTGTGGACCATGAGCCGGCCCGCCGCCGGCCCCGCCGCGCGCCGGCGCCGGAACCTAGGATCTGCCGCATGGAGCGACGGGTTCTGGGGCGGACGGGGCGGTCGGTGTCGGTAGTCGGGCTGGGCACCTGGCAGCTGGGCGCGGACTGGGGCGATGTCGACGAGGCCGGCGCGCTGGACGTGCTGGCGGCGGCAGCCGAGGCCGAGGTCACCCTGTTCGACACCGCCGACGTGTACGGCGACGGGCGCAGCGAGCAGCTCATCGGCCGCTTCCTGGCGGCGCATCCGGGCGCGGGCATCACGGTCGCGACGAAGATGGGCCGCCGGCTCGCCCAGCTGCCGGAGAACTACGTGCTCGCCAACTTCCGCGTCTGGAACGACCGGTCCCGGCGCAACCTCGGCGTCGAGACGCTCGACCTGGTCCAGCTGCACTGCCCGCCGACCTCGGTGATCACCGGCGACGAGGTGTACGACGCGCTGGACACGATGGTCGACGAGGGCCGGATCGCGAGCTACGGCGTCAGCGTCGAGACCGTCGCGGAGGGCCTCGCCGCCGTCGCCCGGCCGGGCGTGGCGAGCGTCCAGATCATCCTGAACGCGTTCCGGCGCAAGCCACTGGAGCAGTTCCTGCCGGCCGCGCGTGCCGCCGGGGTGGGCGTGCTCGCGCGGGTTCCGCTCGCCTCCGGCCTGCTGTCCGGCCGCTACGACGAGAACACCGTCTTCGACCCGTCGGACCACCGCGCCTACAACCGGCGCGGCGAGGCGTTCGACGTCGGCGAGACGTTCGCCGGCGTCGACTACCAGGTCGGCGTCGAGGCGGCCCGCGAGTTCGCCGCGCTGTCGGACCATCCCGCCCGGCTCGCGCTGCGCTGGGTGATCGACCAGCCGGGCGTCACCACGGTCATCCCCGGCGCCCGCAACCGGGGCCAGGTGTCCGACAACGTCGCGGCGGCGGCCGCCCCGCCGCTGGACCCGGCGACCTCGGGCGCCGTCCGCGACCTGTACGACCGCCGGATCCGCGACCTCGTGCACCACCGCTGGTAGCCCGGAACCCGCCCGGGGCGCCGACGGTCCGCGAGCCGCGAGCCGCGGCACATAGTGGCCGGTCGCTGGCCTTTTCGGGCGGAGTCGGCGGGGCCGGGTGCGGCATGATGCGATGCCATGAGCGCCGAGACCCTCGAGCACCGTCCGAACGGATGGGAGCTGCGTCGCGAGCGCGTCGCCCGGCATCTGGAACGGACCGCGCTGACGCTGTTCGCCTCGGAGGCGCCGCAGGAGGTGACGGTCGAGCGGATCGCCGCGGCCGCCGGCATCTCCATGCGCACGTTCTTCCGGTACTTCGCGAGCCGCGACGAGGTGCTCGCCTCGCTCCCCCGCAGCCTGATCGAGCTGCTGTGCGCCAAGGTCCGGGCCCGCCCGGAGCACGAGTCACTCGTCGAGGCGTTCTCGGCCGCCGTGCGGGAGACGAACCACGAGCGCGACGGCGACCGGGAGCTGCTGCTGGCCTGGGGCCTCGCGGTGCACCGCTCGCCGCAGACCGTGATGCTGGCGCTGGCCCGCGGCACGGTCAGCACGTCGGCGGCCTTCCAGGCGGCGGTGACCGCCCGGCTCGGCGTCGGCCCCGACGACCCGCGGGCCGGCGCCTTGGCCGCCGCGCTGTCCGGGGTCGTCAGCTACGGCTTCGAGCGGTGGGTCGCGCACGGCGGCACCGACTCGCTGTCGGCGACGCTGCTCGACGCCCTGGCCACCCTTCCCGACCTGCGCTGACAGGGCCCGCGCAGGCCGGGCACGTGGGCTGTCACCCCATGGCGAGCTCGGTCAGCTGCGCCGCGACCTGGGCCGGGGTCGGCATGTCGGCGATCTGCGAGGCCACTCCCTTCGCCTTCTCGCCGTAGCCGGGGTCGTCGAGCAGCTCGCGGGCCTCGGCGAGGACGGACTCGACGTTCAGCTTGTCGGGCATCAGCAGCCGGCCGGCGCCGATTCCGGCGAGGGTGAAGGCGTTGACGAACTGGTCGGAGCTCTGCGGCAGCGCCAGCTGCGGCACGCCGTAGGCGAGGGCCGTGAGCAGCGAGCCCGACCCACCGTGGTGGATGAGCAGGTCGCAGGCGGGCAGCACGAGCGAGAGCGGCTGCCAGCCGACGGCGACGACGCCCTCGGGCAGCGCGCCGAGCCGCTCGGCGAACGCGGGCTCCACGCCGACGACGATCTCGGCGCCGAGCGCGGGCAGCCCGGCCGCGAGCTCGCCGAGCACGGCGACGAAGTCGCGGAACTTCATGTGCGGCACGAGGCTGCCGAAGGTGAGCAGGACACGCGGTCCCGTCCGCTTCGCCAGCGCCCAGTCGGGCAGCACGCCGGGACCGTTGTAGGGGACGTACCGGGACGACAGCCCGTCGGGGTCCTCGTCGCCCGCGATGCTCGCCGGGGCGACCTTCACCACCGCGTCCGGGTCCGGCAGGCCGTCGAGGCCCAGCTCGGCGAGCTCGCCGGCCAGCTCCTGCGCGGTGAACGGCAGGCTGCGCGGCAGCGAGGTGATGCCCCAGTTGTGCCGCACCCAGGGGATGCCGCGCAGAGCGGCGACCACCGGTCCGGCGATCTCGCTCGGCTCGGCGACGACCAGGTCGGGCCGCCAGCCGTCGATGAGCGCCTCGGTCGCCGGCAGCGTCTTGGCCGCGAGCCGGCCCCAGGCCTTGCCGCCGGAGACCATCAGCTCGTCCGGGGTCATCGGCGGCGGCACGGGCCGGCCCTCGCGGTCGACCATCATGATCTCGGTCAGGCCGAGCGGCGGCCCGGTGACCGCGACCGGCAGGCCGGCACCGGTGACGGCGTCGACGAGGCTCGCGGGCGTGGCGACGAGAACCTCGTGGCCGGCGGCGCGCAAGGCGTGCGCGAGCGGGACCATCGGATAGAAGTGGCCGTGCATCGGGACGGTGGTGAACAGCACCCTCATCGGGTTCCCCCTGTGCTTCTCGTGAGTGGTCGGGCGCCCGGCGGGCCCGGGCGTCCGCGCCGCGGCGCGGGGACGAGCGCGCGGCGTCAGGACGGTGGGCGGTGCGGGAGATCCGGCTAGGAGACGGCCTGGGCGAGCGGGCCGGTCTCGTCGTAGGCCGCGACCTCCTCGTAGATCGCCGGCCGGCGGTCGGGGTCGTGCAGCGAGCGCAGCGGCGAGGTGGTCGGCTTGTGCCGGGCGTCCTGCTCCCAGGCGACGAAGTCGTCCCTGTTCGACCACTCGCTGACGACGACGAACCGGCTCGGGTCGTGGGCGTTGCGCATCAGGTGATTGCCGAGCAGGCCGGGGGTGCCGACCAGCGCCGAGCTGATCTGGTGGTAGGTCTCCTCGACGGCGTCGGGGCGGCCCTCGGGCGCCATGGCCCAGATCATCACGCGAACCTTCATCGGGCACCTACCGGGGCGGGCTCGGGCGCCGCGGCGGGCGCGTCGACGAGGGCGATCTGGCTCGGGCTCGGGCTGGCCGAACCGGGCAGGTGGGCGATCAGGGCGCCGGTGACCATCGAGCCCCTGGCCCGCAGCGGGTGCAGGATCCGGCGGTGCTCCAGGTGGCCGGGGGTGGCCTCGAACTCGCGGAACAACCGCTCGTTCACCCAGTCGCTGACGATGTAGTAGGTGCTCGGCTCGTCGGCGGAGCGGACGAGCCACTGCCCGAGGTTCGCCGGGTGGCCGGTGACGCCGTCGCCGATCTGCAGCCAGGTCCGCTCGAACTCGTCCTCCCGGCCCGGGTGGACGTGCATGGTCAGCATGACACGGAAGGGCAGGTCCGCGGCGGGTGCGCCGGCGCCGGTGCCCGCCGTCATCTCGGTGTCGAACTCACTGCGGGACAAGGTGTGCCTCCATCAGATGCCTCCGTCGACCTGGTAGTTGGCGCCGTTGACGTAGCTGGCGACGTCGCTGGCGAGGAACAGCACGACCGCGGCGACCTCGTCCGCGGTGCCGAGCCGGCCGAGCGGGATCCGGTTGACGTAGCCCTGCCGGACCGCGTCGGGCATCCCGGTCGCGTGGTCGGTCTCGGTGATGCCGGGGGTGACGAGGTTGACCCGGATCCCCCGCGCTCCGAGCTCCTTGGCCAGGGATCGGGTCAGACCCTGCAGCCCGGCCTTCGCCGCCGTGTAGTGCGCGCGCAGCGGCACGCCGACGACGCTGCCGGACCCGACGTTGACCACCGCGCCGGAGTCGCCCAGCAGCGGCAGCGCGCCCTGGGTGACCAGATGGGTGGCGGTCAGGTTGGTGGTGAGGACGGCGTTCCACTCGTCGAGCGGAAGGCTGTCGTAGGGGACATGGCTGATCACGCCGACGTTGTTGACGACGATGTCGAGGCCGCCGAGGTGGGCGCCGGTGGCGTCGAGCAGCGCCGTGATCGCGGCCGGATCGGCCGCCTCGGCGATCATGACGAGGTGGTCGCCGCCGGTGTCCTTGAGCTCGCGGCGCAGGCTCTCGGCGGCCTCGCTCTCCCGCTGGTGGCTGACGACGACGTGGGCGCCGGCGCGGGCCAGGCCGAGGGCGACGGCGCGGCCGATGCCGCGGGTCCCTCCGGTCACCAGCGCGCGCTTGCCGGCCAGGTCGGCGAACAATGTGGCTCCCTGTCTGCAGAATTGACGTCGTTGTCTCGGGGCCGCGGCGCCGGCCGGCGCCGGGTGGGCGGCGCCGGGTGGGCGGCGCCGCGCAAGTGCCAGGTCGGGGGCGCCGGCCGCCAGGGCTAGGACGGGCGGCGCAGGACGAGGACGCTGTTGAAGCCGCCGAAGCCGCGCGCGACGACCATCGCGACCCGGGCGGCGACCGGCCGCGGCTCGCGGACCAGGTCCAGCCCGTAGGCCGGGTCCGGCTCGTCGAGGTTGCCGGTGGCCGGCAGCACGCCGTCACGCAGCGCGAGCAGTGCCGTCGCCGCGGCGAGCGCCGAGCCGCCGGCGCACAGCCGGCCGATCAGGCCCTGCGGCGCCGTCACCGCAACGCCGCCGGCGCCGAACACGTCCCGCAGCGCCGCCGCCTCCAGCGCGTCGAGGTCGCGCGAGCCGGCGCCGTCGGCGAACACGACGTCGACCTCCCCGGGTGCGACGCCGGCGTCGGCGAGCGCCCGGCGGATCGCGGCGGCGAGCCAGGCGGGGCTGGCGGCCGGGCGGCTGTGGTGGTGGGCGTCGTGCGTGGCCGCGTACCCGGCGATCTCGCCGTAGATCTTGGCGGCGCCCCGTTCGGCGGCCGCGGCGGGATGCTCGACGAGCAGCGTCGCGCCGCCCTCGCCGGGCAGGTAGCCGCCGGCGCGGGCGTCGAACGGCTTGTAACCCGCCCGCGGGTCGGCGGCCTCGCTGACCCGCCCGCTGGACAGGTGGCAGGTCAGCGCGTAGGGCGTCAGTCCCGACTCGGCGGCGCCGGCGAGCACGCTCGCCGTGCCGCGCCGGATCGTGCGCCGGGCCTGCGCCAGGCTGTCGATCCCGCCGGTGCCGTCGGCGACGACGACCCCGCTCGGGCCCTTCAGGCCGTGCCGGATCGACGTCTGGCCGGTGGTCGCCGCGTAGAACCAGGCGATCGACTGATAGACCGACACGGCGGTGCGGCCGCGGGTGTGCAGCCGGGACAGCTCCTTCTGGCCGAAGTCGTTGCCCCCCGAGCCTGCCCCGAAGATCACCGAGGTCTCGTACGGGTCCCGCGACGCCGGGTCGTAGCCGGCGTCGGCGAGCGCCAGCCGGCTGGCCGCCATGCCGAACCACGTCCAGCGGTCGGTCTGCACGATGAACCGGTTGTCCAGGTGCTCGCCCGGGTCGAAGTCCGGGACCTGGCCGGCGAGCCGGGCGGCGTAGCCGGAGGCGTCGAACCGGGTGATCGGGGTGATCGCCAGGTCGCCGCGCAGCGTCGCCGCCCAGTACTCCTCGACGCCGACGCCGCTCGGCGCGATCACGCCGAGACCGGTGATGACCGGCCGGGCCAGCGGCGCCGCCTCCCCCGCGGCACCGCCAGCCCCGGCCGTGAGCTCCGGGCCCGCGACGGTGGTCACGCCGCCCGCCTCGGCGCGGTGAGCACGATCGCGGACTGGAAGCCGCCGAAGCCGCTGCCGACCGACAGCGCCACGTCGACCTTGTGGTCGCGGGCGATGTTGGGCACGTAGTCCAGGTCGCACTCCGGATCCAGGGTGGCGTAGTTCGCGGTCGGCGGGACGACGTCGTGCTCGATCGCCAGCGCGCAGGCGGCGAGCTCGATCGAGCCGATCGCGCCGAGCGAGTGCCCGACCATCGACTTCAGCGAGCTGACCGGCACGCGATAGGCATGCGCCCCGAGCGACCGCTTGAAGGCGGCCGTCTCGTGCCGGTCGTTCTGCTTGGTGCCTGAGCCGTGCGCGTTGACGTAGTCGACGGCGGCCGGGTCGACGCGGGCCTCGTCGAGGGCGAGCCGGATCGCCTCGGCCATCTCCTTGCCGTCCGGGCGCAGGCCGGTCATGTGGAAGGCGTTCGACCGGGACGCGTACCCGCCGACCTCGGCGTAGATGTGCGCGCCGCGGGCGACGGCCCGCCCGTACTCCTCGAGCACGAGCACGGCGCTGCCCTCGCCCATGACGAACCCGTCCCGGCTCGCGTCGAACGGCCGGGAGGCGTGCTCCGGGTCGTCGTTGCGGGCCGAGGTCGCGCGGATCGCGTCGAAGCAGGCGATCGAGATCGGGGACAGCGGGGCGTCGGAGGCACCGGCGATCATGATGTCCGCCTCGCCGTCGACGATCAGCTGGTGGGCATAGCCGACCGCGTCGATGCCGGAGGTGCACCCGGTCGAGACGACGAACGCCGGGCCGTGCGCCCCGAACTTCGTCGCGACCTCGGTGGCCAGGCAGCTCGGGATCAGCGCGTGGTAGAGGAACTGGCTGCCGTAGCGCGGGTCGACCTCCCAGTGCCGGCCGCCGTCGCTGACCGCGACGTATTCGTTCTCCAGCCGGGTGGTGGCGCCGACCGCGCTGCCGAGGCTGACCCCGACGACGGGTCCGGCTCCCGGCCGGGCGCCGTCCTCGTCCCGGTCGGCGAACTCCAGGCCGGAGTCGGCGACCGCCTCCGCCGCGGCGACCAGTGCGAACTGGACGAACCGGTCATTGCGGGAGATCTCTCGCGGGGAGAGGCCGGCGACGAGCGGGTCGAAGTCGCACTCGGCGGCGATCTGCGAGCGAAACGGCGTCGGGTCGAAGAACGACAGCCGGCGGGTCGCCGTCCGGCCGTCGGTGATCATCGACCAGAACTCCTTGCGGGTGCTGCCGCCCGGAGCTACCACGCCGACGCCGGTGATCGCCGTGCGCCTGCCGGCCGTCTCCGGTCTCATGCCGTGCCCACGTGCGGGTGCGGCGCCGCCGCCTGCGCGGCGGACGCCTGCTCGGTGTCGACGTGGCCGAGGTCGGGCCGGGGGGCGAGCGGGCCGGAGCAGAAGACGAAGAACGCCTCCTGCGTGCCGGTGTTCACCAGCCGGTGGCGGGTGCCGACCGGGAGGTGCACGCCGCTCTCGGCCGGCAGCAGGTACTCCTCGCCGTCGAGCCGGATCGTCACCTCGCCGCGCACGCAGAAGAGGAACTCCTCCGAGTACGGGTGCCAGTGCTCGGTGACGACCTCGCCGGGTGCGAGCGTGAGAGTGCCCATGAAACCGGCCTTCGAGCCGACGGTGGCCGGCGACAGAACTGTGCGGATGTCACCGCCCCGGCGGCGGTTGGCGGGCACGTCGTGGATGGACTTGATCTTCAGGGGCGCGACGGGGGCGGCGGGGGCGGCCGTGGGCGGGGTCACCGGGCGCTCCCCGCCGCGGCGGGGAGCGCCTGGCGCGCCGCCTTCTCCACCTTTTCCTTGATGGCGGCCTGCTCGCGCGGGGTGTTGGTGTTGATGCGGGTCACCATTCCGGGGGTGTCGACGGGCGCCGTCGGCTTCATCCGGAAGTCCTGGACCCAGCGCATCCGGGTGCCGCTGCCCTCGGGCAGATACGTCCACTCGATGTGCATGAACTCGAACGGGCCGGTCTCGACCCGGTAGGCGCGCACCCGGTGGTCGATCGGATCGAGGGTGCGCTCGGAGACCCAGCTCCACACCCGGCCGTTCTCGTCCGGATGCATCGTCAGCCGGAACTTGAAGGTGTTGTCCCTGGTCTCGAGAATCTCGACGGACGCGTACTCGGTGAAGAGGCTCGGCCAGTTCTCGAGGTCGTTGGTGAGGGTCCAGACGGTTTCGATGTCGGCGTCGATCCAGATCGAGTTGTCAGTGTGCCCGTTCACGGGGGGTCTCCTCGGGTGGTGGTTACGGCCGCAAGGATGTGGGGCTGATTTCGCGGGTGCCGGTCTGGTGCGGTGCCGGTTCGGGGCCGGGGGTGCCCCCTGCCCGGCCGCCTAGCCGGCCGTCAGCGCGAGGTTCACGGCATCCAGGATGTCGGCCAGGGTGTAGCCGGGCGGCGGGTCCGCCGGCAGTTCCACGCCGCACGAGCCGAACACCTCCGACTGCAGCTGCAGGTAGGCCAGCGAGTCGAGACCGATGTCCTCGAACGTCACGTCGAGGGTCGCCGGCAGGTCGGACTCGGGAAGGCCGGCCTGGGAGACCAGGAATTCGAGCAGAGCGGCGGAGTCCCACTGCTGGGGCACTGTTATCCCTCCTCTGGGGAGTAGCTATCCAAGGATTACCACCGAAGATGGCTTCTGAGTACCCGCACGGCCGCTTAATGTCGCCGCCGTCACTTTCCTGCCAACCCGGCCGTCGCTTCGCGGTGAGCGTGGCCAAAAACGTCCACACAAAGAAGCGCCGCGCGGACGTCGGTCGAAAGATGGGCAGGTTGATGCCAGCCACCGAACCAATCCCGAATTGGCGAACCACAACCGTCGGGATGTTGTCGCGACCGCCCGGCACGCCGCTTCGCGTGCTTCTCGCCATTCCGGCGGGACACGCCGGCGCCGGTCAGCGCCGGCCCGGGCGAAGGTGGGAACGGGATACGGACGGCGGCGGCGAGCTGGGCCGGAATTCTCCGGCCCCGGCGTGGACGGCGCCGTGCGGCGGAACGTCAGGGGGACCGGCGCCGGCGGGACGTGCTCCCGGCGCCGGGCGTCGTCAGCGGGCGGAGTCCGGGGTCCAGGTGTAGAAGCTGCGCGCCATCGCGTCGCGCGGGCCACGCCACGTCTGCGGGTCGTAGGCCGAGATGAACTTCGCCAGCTTCGCGTTGACGTCGACGAACAGCGGGTGCTCCCGCACGTCGGCGAGTGGCGCGGAGATGCTCTCCTGCGCCTCGATGAGGTGGAAGTACAGACCGTGGAACGCGAAAAGCTCCCGGCGGGCGACGCCGACGAGGTGCGGCAGCTCGCCGCTGTCGGACTCGGCGAAGATCTCCGCCACGGACTGCTCGTCCGCCGGATTCATGCGCGCGACGATCAGCGTTCGGTGGCTCACCGCACGCCTCCCGCCGGACGCTGCGCGGGCGGGCGCGGTTGGGGTGTCGACACTTTCTCTCCTCACAGCACTGTCTATCAGTGAAGCAGGCCGAGCCGCGAGAACCGCTCGAAGCCCGGCGGCGCGGGGGCCGGGACGGTCGTTGCGGCGCACTGGAGGCCGATGTGCTGTTTGGGCCTTGCGCCGCGTCCGGGTCCGGATGCGGTGTCTCACACGAAGTCTGTGCCCAGTCGACTGGCTTCGTCCGCCGTTCTCCGCCCACTCCTCATGGCAACTAGTTGCGCTGGCACACTGTTGCCACAACGAGAAGAAAAAAGCTGAAGGTGTTACAACTGTGGCTACGCGTCGCCGCCGTAAGAGCGGGTCGGAGCCGACACCGCCGACACCGGCGCCGGCCGCGCCACAACCACCGCTACAGCCAGCCCCGCCGCTTCGCCAGGATGCCCGCCTGGAAACGGCTGCGGGCCTCCAGGCGACGCATCAGGTCGGCCACCATCCGGCGGACCGTGCGCACCGAGACGCCCAGCGACCGGGCTGCCGACTCGTCCTTCGCGCCGTCGGCGAGCAGCTGCAGCAGCAGCAGCTCCGCCGCCGAGGGCGGCGCGTCCCCGTCACCGTCGCCGCCGCCGGGTTCCGCGTCCGCCGGCTCGTCCGACCAGTCCCCGTCGTCCCCGCCCCCGTGACCCGCCCGTCCCGACGCGACGCGGGCCTCGACCAGGCCGGTCGACAGCGCCCCCGCCGCCGGCCGGGCGGCGGCCAGCGCCAGCTCGCCGTTCTCCTGGCCGGTGCCCAGGGCGCCGGAACCACCGGCTCCACCGGCGACGGCACCGGCACCGGCGGCGCCCGCCCCGACACCGCCGCCGCCCGCCGGGATGCCGAAGCGGTCCGCGTTCTCCCACAGCTGCTCGAACAGCGCGGTGGCCAGGCTCGCGAGATCCGTGCCGCGCACGACCATCGCGGCGAGGTCGGCCCCGGCCGGGCCCGGCGGCCCCGAGCCGCCGCCTCCCGGGCCGCCGCCAGCGGGACCGCCGCCCGGGCCGGGCCGAGGCGGACCGGCCACGGGGCCGGGCCGAGGCGGACCGGCCGCGCCTGATCCGCCGCCGCCCGAGCCGGGCCGGTGCGGGCCGACCCCGCCGGCGCCGCCCGAGCCGCCACCGCCGAGCCGGACCAACCCGACCCGGCCGTCGACGATCGTCAGGTCCACCGCCGGGTCGTCCAACAGCCGGATCTGCGCGCCGGCGGCGACCACCTCGGCGAGATGCTCCACCGCCGTCGACCAGGCGAGCCCGGCGCGCGGCCGGGCGATGACACTGCGCAGCTTCACACCGCGGTTGAGGGCGGCGAGTTCGAGGGGCAGCAGGTCCGCGGCGAGCTCGGCCAGCGTCGCCCTGGTGCGGACCGAGACCACCTCCCGCTGCGCCGCGCCGACCATCCCGATCAGCTCGGTGCGTACCGCGGCCGAGCTCGCGATCCGCTCCACCCCGACCCCGCCCGGCGACTCCTGCCGGCTCGCGCGGAACTCCGAGACGAGGGCCGCCACCTGCGACTGGGCCCGGACGAGATGCTCGTGCCGCCGGATCAGCTGCTCGTGTTGTGCCTGGATGAGCTGTTCGAGCGGACCCTCGGGGTGGGCGGCCACCAGCCGTCCCGGCCGGTCGGGCAACGCGACCAGCAACGACAGCGCCACCAGCCGGTCTCGGGACCGGGCGACCGCCGTGACCGGCTGGCGCAGCGCGGCCGCGGCGCCCTCGATGCTCAGGTTCTCGTCGCGCAGCCACAGGCGATAGAGCGCGGCTGTGATGTCATCCAGCCCGAGAAGCTCCACCGATGCCCCCTTCGCCCGCCGGTGCGCAGCACCTCCGGCGTTTCCCTGCGCCGCGCGTCCCGTACCCCCGGTGCCACCCGGGAGCGACCTGGCGGACCGCCGCGTCCCGCGGGACCGGCGCCGGGCCGGCAGCCCCGGCGCCCGGCCGAGGGCCGAGCCGTCCGCGCCCGGTCAGGTACCGGCGAGGTCGCGCTCGCGGTTCTCGGCCGCGACCACGTCCAGCGAGTGCCGGACGAGGGCCACCAGGGTCTGGCGGACCGACTCGCGCCGCCGGGCGTCGCACATCACGACGGGTCGGTTGGGCTCGATGTCGAGCGCCTTGCGGACGTCCGCCACCTCGTACCTCTTCGCGCCGTCGAAGTGGTTCAGCGCGACCAGGAACGGAATGTCCCGCTCCTCGAAGTAGTCGATGGCCGGGAACGAGTCGGCGAGCCGGCGGGTGTCGACCAGGACCACCGCACCGATCGCGCCGAGCACGAGTTCGTCCCACATGAACCAGAATCGGTCCTGACCGGGGGTCCCGAACAGGTACAAAATCACGCTGTCGAGCAGGCTGATCCGGCCGAAGTCCATCGCCACGGTCGTCGTCGTCTTGCCGCCGACGGCCGACGTGTCGTCGATGCCGATGCTGGCCGACGTCATCGCGGCCTCGGTCGTGAGCGGGGTGATCTCGCTGACCGAGCCCACGAAGGTCGTCTTACCGACGCCGAACCCGCCCGCGATAATGATCTTAACCGGGCTGGGCGCGGGTGCGGCGTCGGTTCTTGGCGGCCTCGTACTAGAGGGCCTGTAGTCCACTGAGCACCTTCTCGATCAAAGCCTGGTCAGGTCGGTTCGTGGGCCGTGCCGGCCGATGCACCGTGACGAGGCCCGCGTCCAGCATGTCGCCGACGAGGACCCGAACCACTCCGACCGGAATGTTCAGCCGGGCAGAGATCTCCACGATGGACTGCAGCCGCAGGCAGAGCGCCGCAATGGCGCGCTGCTCCTGGTCGAGCGACGCCGCCGCCGCCCGCCCGTGCGACGTCGTCGTGACCAGCGCGACCAGTTCGAGCGAGCCCTTGCTCGGCCTGGTGCGTCCCCCGGTGACTGCATAGGGACGCACGACCGGCCCGGCCTCGTCGTCGAACCACTCCTCTTCTCGCGACACTCCGACTCTCCTCGGGATGTCCGTGCTGACCATCAGGATGTCCGTACTGACTTAACATTTTCCGCCGCCACCTGCGACGTCGTGGTGGACATCTCCATCACAGGTGAGCCGGAAAAGGTTGACTGGTAATTCAGATCGGGAGCGCCGCCTGCATCTCGGCGCGCAGCTCCGGGGTTAGGAACTCGCCGACCCGAGCGACCAGAAGGGCCATCTCGTAGGCGATCAGGCCGATGTCCGCGCCCGGGCTGGAAAGGATCGCCAGGCAGGCCCCGTCGCCGACGGCGGTGACGAACAGGAAGCCCTGTTCCATCTCCACGATGGTCTGCCGGACGCTGCCCCCGCCGAAGAACCGCCCCGCCCCGCGGGCCAGGCTGTTGAAGCCCGACGCCACGGCGGCCAGCTGGTCCGCCGTCGCCCGGTCCATTCCCGCCGAGGTGGCGATCAACAGACCGTCCGAGGAAAGCGCGATGGCGTAGGTGACCTCTGGCACCTTCTTCACGAGGTTGTTGAGCAGCCAGCTCATGTTCTCGGACGGCCCAACCGGGCTCATCAGGTCACCTTCCTCTGATCGTCACCGTCACCACTGGAACCCTGCGCGTCCGCCAGCCCACGGCCGAAGTTGGTCTGGAAGGATGACATCATCGACCGGATCTCCTCCGGGGAGCGCGGCCCGGCGACCACCGGCGGCGCGCTCGCCTGCGCGGGGCTGTCCCGGCGCAGCTCGGGCGCCAGGTTCGCGCGCCGGGTCCGACGCGGCAGCCCGACCTCGGTGGTCGGCTGGGGCGTCGCCTGGCTTCCCCGCGGGCCGCGGGCCCGTCCGCCGGCGCCCATGCCGTTGCCGGGCGTGGCCAGCCCGAGCTCCTGGGCCGGCGGCGGGTACGACGGGCCGACACCGGGCTGGTGGCGCGGCGAGGTCCGGTTCGGCAGGGGACCGAAGCGCGCCGGGCCCGCGTCGGTCGGGTGCTGCGTCGGGGTCACAGGCGCCGCGTGGGGGGACGGGAACGGCGGCCGCGCCGCGGCCGGGGGGCCGGCCGGGCGGGCGGGCATCGGGCCACCGAGCCGCGGCCCGCCAAGCAGCGGCCCATCGAGCAGCGGCTCATCGAGCAGCGGGCCGCCAACCAGCGGGCCGCCGAGGGGCGGGTCACCCAGCAGGGGGTCACCAAGCCGAGGCCCGCCGAGCCGCGGCTCACCCAGCAACGGGTCGTCGAGCAGCGGGTCGTCGAGGGGCGACGGCGTGGCGACGGACGCCGGGCCGCCGGGGGCCCTGCGCGGCCGGTCGGCGATGAACCAGCTGGACCGGACCGTGGCGAACACCGGCAGGTCGTCGAGCAGCGGCTCGTCGTCACCCCGGGGCGACCCGACGCCGCCGAACATCGCCCGCGGACCGGAGTCCTCACCGGACAGATGCGGCGGCAGCGGCGGCGGGGGGGCGGACAGCGGCGGCGGGGCCGGCAGGTCGTCCGGGTCGAGCGTGCCCGCCGGCGCGGACAGCGCAAGCCCGCCGGGCGCCGACCCGCTCGGCAGCGCCAGCTCGGTCGTCATGGCCTCCGGCTCGTCCGCGCCGAGAGCCGGGTCGCCGGCGGGACCGTGGCCGCCATCGGCGGGCGGCAGGGCAAGCATGCCGCCCCGGCCGGCCACCGAACCAAGCTCCAGCGGCTCGGCGTCGGGTCCGCCGCCGAGTTCGCGGCCGGCGGCGCCGACCGACGCGAGCTCACGGGTGTCATCCCGGGCGCCGCCACCGCCGAGGGGTCCGAGCTCGTCCGAGCCCTCGTTGGACCGCAGCAGCGCGCCCGGGATGAGGACGATCGCCATCGTGCCGCCGTACGGCGAGGTGCGCAGCCGGACCTTGATGTGGTGGCGCTCGGCGAGCCTGCCGACGACGAACAGGCCGAGGCGCTCGGAGGTCGTCAGGTCGAACGGCGGCGGGTTCTCCAGCCGGTCGTTGAGCGCCTTGAACTCGACCGGGTTCATGCCGAGGCCGCGGTCCTCGATCTCGATCGCGAAGCCGTTCGAGACTTCGTGCCCGGTGACGTGCACCGGCGTGTGCGGCGGCGAGAACGAGGTGGCGTTCTCGATCAGCTCGGCGAGCATGTGGATCACGTCACCGACGGCGTGGCCGCTGATCGCCCCGCCGCCGACCGGCAGGAGCTTGACCCGGGTGTAGTCCTCGACCTCGGCGACGGCGCCGCGGATGACGTCCTTGATCGGAACCGGTCGGCGCCAGCCACGGGCCGGCTTGGAGCCGGAGAGGACGATGAGGTCCTCCGCGTGCCGCCGCATCCGGGTGGCGAGGTGGTCGAGGCGGAACAGCTCCTCGAGCTCGTCCGGGTCGGTCTCCTTGCGCTCCAACGCGTCGATGATCTTCAGCTGGCGGTGGATCAGCGCCTGGCTGCGCCGGGCCAGGTTGAGGAACGTGTCCCCGATGCTCTTGCGCATCGCCGCCTGCTCGACGGCGACGCGCACCGCGACCTCGTGCACCGTGCCGAACGCGTCGGCCATCTGGCCGATCTCGTCCCGGGTCATCGCCGGGACGGGGAACGTCTCGGCCGCCAGGTCGACGGGTTCGCCGCGGTGCAGCCGCTCGACGACGTCGGGCAGGCTGTGGTCGGCGACCTCGAGGGCGCCCTCCCGCAGTCGGCGCAGCTGGCGGATCATGGGACTCGCGACGAGCAGCGCGATCAGCACCGAGAGGGCGAGGACGAGGGCGACGGCCAGGGAGTTGATCGCGGCCTCGCGGGTCGCGTCGGCGGAGATCCGGTCGGCGGTTGCGCCCAGGTCGGTGGCGATCCGGCGCTCGACGTCCTCCATCTTGGAGATCTTCTGCGCCGAGACCGTCAGCCAGGTCTCCCGGCCGGTCGTCTGCGTCTGGCCGGTCATCAGCGCCTTGAGCACGGAGTCGCGCATCGTCGCGACGTTGCGGGCCAGCGGGAGGACCGTCGTCTCGTACAGCTGGCGCTCGTCCGGCGTCGCCGTGATCATCAGCTGCGACAGCCAGCCGTCCTCCGTGCCGGCCTGGCCCTGAATCTGCAGGATCAGGTCCGGGTCGGACTGCTGCAGGAAGAAGATCCGGGCGATGTTGCCGCGCACCTGGGCGGCGGCCTCCTTCGCCCGCGAGATCGCCGTCAGCGTCGCCGCGCCGGAGATCAGGTCGGCGTTGCGGCTGCCGGACGCCACCCGGGCGTCCAGCTCCAGCAGGTCGGTGATCAGGCCGTCGTAGACGAGGATGTCCTGTTGCAGCGTGGCCTGGTGGCGGTCGACGGACTGGCGGTAGGTGGGCAACTTCGAGAGCCGGTCGTCGATGCTGGCGAGCGTCCCGCCGAGGCTGTCGCGCGCGCTGCCGGGCAGGTCTCGCGCGGCCGTGCTGTACTCGCCGGCCGCCCGGTCCACCAGCGGGCGGACGTCGGTGAGGATCTGCTTCACTACGGGCGCCGGCGCGCCGTAGTTCGTGCCGATGACCGTGTGCGACCCGTTGCGCTCGGTCTGCAGGGCCGCGACCAGGGCATTGGCCTTGACGGCGAAGCCGGCGAGCGCCTTGGTGCGGTTGGCGGACGCGACGCTCTCGACGTTGCCGCGCACCTGAATGGCGCTCAGCACGGCCAGGGCCACCAGGGGGACGATGAGAATTACCACGAGCTTCGAGCGGATCGGCCAGTTCTGAAGCACGTCCGGTCCTCTCGTCCGACGCCCGGCCTGGAGGGCGCCTTGGGTGCGGGCCACGGTGGGGCCGACTATGTGGGTGAACGGCCGGCCGGGCCGTCCGCGTAACTGTCGTCGGGACCCGCCGGACGGTACGAGCGCACGGGGCGACCACGGATTCCTGGTGGTCCCCCCGGCCCCGCCCCTTGTCCGGAAGGTAAGCGTAACTGTACTGACCCCATGCATCCGTCAGATGACGGGGCTTCAGTGTGTGCCACCGCAAGCACTTGAGCGATCGAAATCGCATCACCAGGACAACGGAACACGGTTACCGTTTTGCACGCGGTGACCTCTGGTTACACACGGTAGTTCCGCCCGGCGACCGCCCGCCGCATCACCGGAGCCCGCGGGACCGCCGGCCAAGTCGCGAGACCGAATCAAAACCGCAGGTCGAAGAACGGAACGGAATGGCGCGGGCCGCGGGTTCGCACAGGTTCCGTCGACCGCTTCTCCGACATCGCCAATCCGTACACGGAACAGAGATCAGAACCCGGGCACGACGACAGCGGCGAGTCACGTGACTGTGGTCACCTCCCAGCCGCCCCCACCGGCCGCGCCAAGCCGCCCGGTCGACCGCGCACCGCACGGCCGGATCGCCGGCCGGCAGCCCCCTGACGTGCGCCGACGCGGCCCGCGGCGATCCGGGGCACCGCTCGGGAACGCCCGCGCCGAGCTCGCGCCCGGGCATCCGCGGCCGAGTCTGCGGCCGCCACTAGCCGCCGGCCGCCGCGTGACGAGTCGTGAGAACGGAACCGTCCGCCGGTCCAGACGCGACCGGCGCAGCCCGATCCGAGCGCTTGGCGCCATTGGGCAGCGCGGTCTAGTGCTGGTTGCACCCCTGCGGACGCCCCGGGATCGATCGAAGCTGAATCGTTCCACCGACGTCACGACGTCGCCATCTCGCGAGGGGCGGCCCGCGGGTCGCCTCCGATGCTTCTCGGCGCGAACCTCGTTCACGGCCGCGCCCCGGCGCCGAGACGCCCACGGCCATCCCCGCGACGAGCTCGGATAACCCGCCGGGCGAATTCGGATCCGACGGCGTTCGGCGCGGCCGCGCGACGCCGGCCGCACCGCAATCGAGCCCAGGATCGCCGCCCCGCCGCCCGTCCGCGCGTCTCGACACGGCGTTTCCAAAATGGATAAAATAGCCGACCACCACGCGATAGCCGTCGCATTCCCGCGCAACCGACGCGGAAATGCGGCCGCCCGCCGCGCCGCCTGCCCTGGACGCGTCTCGATGGTCCCGCGGGGATTGGCCGGCAGCCCGCGACGACAAATCGTCGGGGCCCGCCTGCGGCCGCCCGTTTCGCCGCCCGCGCCCTCCTCGCGACGACCCCGCGAAGACCACACGTCGGCCACGAGCGCCGGCGAGCGGCCCCCGCCAGCCGGCGGACCCAGCCGGCCTGCGCCGGCCGGCGGCCCCGGCCGGCCTGCCGCCGGCGTCCATCTCGAGCCATGCGGTGTGGGGCCGTCGAGTCATGCGGTGTAGGGCCGGTCGGCCCGTTCGGCCCCACACCCCATGGCTCGACGGCCGACCCGGGCGCGGCCGGCTCGCGGCTCGCCGGGGTCGGCGGTCTCCTCTCCGGTGGCGGGCCTGCCCGACGCGTGCGCACGATGGGTAGGCATGAGGTTCCGGGGGGTGACGAGCATGGCGAACCAGCATGGCCATGACCACGACCGGATCGGCGACGACGGCTACGGCTACGGCGGTGGGCGACCCGGCAACTCCTGGTTCGAGGACCCGCCGGCTGTCGACGCGCGGCCCGGCCGCACCGGCCCCGGTCGCACCGGTCGCACCGGTCGCACCGGTCGCACCGGCCCCGAGGGAACCGATCTCGAGACCACAGATCCCGAGGACGCGGGTACCGGGGGCACAGGTCCCGAGGACCTGGACCCGCGGCGCCTGGATCCGTCGGACGCGCGTCCCGAGAGCACGGATTCCGAGGACGCGGGTTCCGAGGACGCGGGTCCCGGCGAGGCCCGCCACCGCCACGACGCCGGTCACGACGCCGGCGACGAGTACGCGGCTGACGAGGACGCCCGCGCCGCGGATCCGCGCCGGTTTGCCGGTACCGCCGCGACCCGGCTCGTCTGGCCCACGAGCGGTCCGGGCCCCTACGGCTCCGGTCGCTCCGATCCCTACGGCCACGACCCCTACGGCCACGGCCCCCGCGGCCATGACCCCCACGGTCACGACCCCTACGCAGCCGACCCGTCCGCAGTGGCCGTCACGCGGTCCCAGGCCGGTCCGGGGCCCGTCGGCCGCGCCTCCAACGGCGACAGTGGTGGCGACGGCGACAGTGGTGGCAGCGGGCGCGACCTGGGTAACGGCCATACCGGCGACGTCCGAAACGGCGGCGCCCGGCTGCCGGCCGACGCCCCCGAGACCGGGGTGCACCCGGGCCATCCGCACCTGGCCGAGTGGGTGCACCGAGCCGATCGGGCCGCCGAGCGTGCGTGGTCCTGGTTCGGCCAGCTCACGGACCAGGCGGCCCGCCGGGCCGCCCGGCCGCCCCGCGCCTCCGGGCCCGAGCCCGCTGCGCCGCCGCGACCCGCCGCGTTGGCTGGGGGTCGGGCGGCAGCCCCTCCCGCCCAACCGGCCTCGTCGCCTTCCTCAGCCCCTCCAGCCACCTCAGCCCCGGCCGGTCAGGACGCCGGTCCGCACCGGCCGGACGCGGCCGTCGGCCGACCGCCGGAGATCACCGTCGACCGGTTCCCCCCGACCGCGCCGCCCATCCCCCCGCCGGGCGAGACAGCACCGCCGAGGACATCGGCGGACGAGACCCCGTCGACCGCTCGACCGGCACCCTCGGCCACCTGGCGGCCGAACGACCCGTCCGCGACCGACCGCACGCTGGCCAGGAGCGTGCCGGGGCTCGGGGCCGGGTCCTCGCCCCCCGCACCGTCGTTCGGACCGCCGGTCGAGGCACTCCCGGCGCCTCCGCGACCCGCCGCGCCAGCGGCCGCCGCACCACCGAGCGCCGCACCGCCGAGCGCCCCACCGCCGAGCGCCGCACCGCCGGGCGCAGGGCTGGAGGAGCCGGCGGCGGGCCGGCGGGGCGTCCAGCCGACCGTCGGCTACGCGCTGCACACCGGCGAGGCCGACGCGCATCGGCTGGCTACCCAGTCGCGGGCCCTGGAGCCGGGTACGGAGGCGTTCCTGAGCGGCCTCGGCCTGGGGCCGGGCTGGCGGTGCCTGGACGTGGGGTGCGGGCACGGCCAGGTCAGCGTTCTGCTTGCTAGCCGGGTCCGGCCTGGCGGGCGCATCGTCGGCGTCGACGGCGATGCGGCGTCGCTGCGCGTCGCCCGGCGCAACGCGGCCCAGGCGGGGGCGCGGGTGGCGTTCCTGAACGCCGACGCCGGCAGCCTGCCCACCGCACGCGGCGAGTTCGACCTGGCGTACTGCCGGCTGCTGCTCGGGCATCTCGCCGACCCGCTCGAGACGCTGCGCGCGATGGCCGTGGCGGTCCGGCCCGGCGGGGTGGTCGCCGTCGAGGACGTCTATTTCGCGGTTCCATCCGCGACCGACGGTCCTCTCCCGGCGGCTCTCGCCGAGTTCTTCGAGATCCTGGCGATGACCGTCCGGGTCCAGGGCGGTGACCCGCAGATCGGCCCACGGCTGCCGGCGCTGCTGGCGGCGGTCGGGCTGGTCGACATCTCGGTCGGCCTGTGCGGGGCGCCGCTGCCGTGGAGCTCGCCGACGCTGCTCGCCGAGGCACTGGACGCGGCCCAGGCCGCGGCGCTGGCCGCGGGCACGACCACCGCCGCCCACCTGTACGAGCTGCGCGCGGCCCTGCGCGAGCTGCCGCCAGACGCCGTCGCCGCGACGAGGCGAGCCGCTCGCCTCTACCAGGTCGCCGGGCGTCGCCCGCGCCGCGCCGCCACCCGCGCCGCCTGACCGGCGGGTCGCGGCCACCGGCTGCAGCACTTTGCCGTCCCCGCCGCCGGACCGACGAGTGGCAGCTCCGGGCCGGCCCGCGGCGCCTCGCCGGCGGCGCCGCCGGACCGATGGGTACGCCCGGGCCGCCGGCGCGGTCGTGACCGGCGGGAACTCCAACATCGGTCGTGGCATCGTGCTGGCCCTGGCGGCCGAGGAGGCGAGCATCGTGATCGCCGCGCGGGACGAGGCCGCGGGTGCGCGGGTGCGCGAGCAGGCACTCGCGGCCGGCGCGCACGACAGGGCGCGGTGCACACGTTCACCAAGATCCTGGCGAAGGAGGTCGGCCCACACGGGATCACCGTCAACGCAGTGGCCCCCTATGGAACGATGCCCGACGACTGGGCGAATGACGTGAGCGCCGGCAGCCGCTGGCACCCCGATGGGGTCATCGCGCAGCGGTGAGCGGCGGCGATAGCCCCAAGATCGGGCGCCGCACCGTTCTCGAACGCCAGACCGCGACACCGAGCGAAATCGCCGCGGCCGTCGTCTACCTTGCCTCCGACTCCGCCGCTTTCGTCACCGGCCAGGTCCTCGCCGTCGAGGGCGGCACCCTGCTGGCCTAGTCAACCCGCTCGCCCATCAGGTCGGCCTCGAGGGCCAAAGCCGGACGCCGTCGCGAACGCAGGTATTCCGGTGCACTATTCGCGGGTTACGTCGTCGATCTTCGTGGCGGTGACCGCCCGGCGAAGCCAGACGTCCAACTGGTCGAGATCCTTGCACGCCTCAATCTGCGCGCGAACCGTCGTGGGAACCTCGACGCCACGCTCTTCGAGCACAGTCAAGACCGTACGAACAGCGCTGGCCGCCGCGCCGGTCGCCTCGCCCTCCTCGAACGCCTCGCGGAGCATCTTGCTTCGGTACGGACGGCCCAAGATGGTGCTCATGTACCTCTCCCAACGTTCCCAGCGCACGCTCGGCAGGCCAGCCAGAACGATCTCATGGTACAGCGAGGCCTTCCTTGGGCCGAGGGTCCGCAGCGCCTCCGCGAGGGCGGGAAAGGCCGACTCGACGTCGGCGTCCCCGCCGTGGCAGAGCACGGAGAAGAGCGCGACCGCCGGCGCCGCACGGGCGCGCACCACGTCCACGACGAGAGGCACGTCCGCGGGGGTGAAGATGAACGGGTGCAGGTGCAGACTTACCCCTTCTGACGCGAACATGTCGCGGTAACGGCGGGCCACCGCCGAGCTTGGGCAGTAGACCAGCAGCGCCGCGTTCACCTCCGTGTCGGTCTCCAGGTGGGCCAGATAGATTTTCCACGTCCATCGCTTTCCTGGATCCCAGTCGCGCTGGACCTCCAGAACCACGGACAGCAGCGACTGGTCGGCCGCGTCACACAGCAGCATCATGCCGTCGGCGCGATACGTGCTCGGCACCAGTTTTCGAACCTCGGTCGGCTGCGGCCGGGCGTGGTGATAGTCAGCGACCGGGACATCGAAAAGCTCTGCCAACAACCAGACGAGAACTTCGGGATTCTGCTCGGCCAGCTCCAGCGGCGACTCGTGCTCCCCACTCGGCATGCGCCAACCGTAGAGAACCGGACAGCAAATGGCAAACAGGTGATGACGCTCCTTTCCGCCCTTTCGCGGCCAGATCTATTTACCCTTTCCTTTCGGCCCTAAGCGAGAAACCGAGCCGAAGACGATGCAAAACCGCCATCGCAGGCGAACAAACAGGCAGACGCTCCATGGCGCGGCTCCGGCGCCGTGACCTGCCGCAACGCAGGGCGCCGACAGCGCGCCGCGGCCTACGCTGAGCTGACGGGGATCAGCATTCGGGAGGCAGGCTCGTGAGCAGCAGCAGCACCGCCACCGCGACCACTGCCGGCCGGTCGTTCGCCAGACTGGTCGGCCTGCATCACCTGCAGCTGGCGATCCCCGCCGGCGCGGAGGACGCCTGCCGGGCCTTCTGGGTGGGGCTGCTCGGCCTCACCGAGGTGCCGAAGCCGCCGCCGATGGCCGCCCGAGGCGGGGCCTGGTTTCGCGGGCCGGGCTTCGAGCTGCACGTCGGCGTCGACCCGGCGTTCGCGCCCGCGACGAAGGGCCACCCGGCGATCCTCGTCGACGACCTGGACGCGCTGGCCGAACGCCTGACCGCCGCCGGGGTCGCCGTGACCTGGTCGCACGACTTCCCCGGCCACCGCCACCTCTACTGCCCGGACCCGATCGGCAACCGGATCGAGTTCATCACGCCCGACCCAGCCGCGTAGCCGCCACCACAAGCCGCGCTCGGACCACGTCCGCGCCGAGATCGGCGAGCAGCATCCCGGCCACCCGGCCGGCCCGGGTCGCGGAGGCCTCCACCACCCGTACCCCGGCTAACGCGGCAGTTCCCGGCACCGGCCTCGGATGCCCGAGCCGGGCGCGCGTGCGTCGCCGTGACCGGCCCGGCGCCGCCGGCCAGGTCAGGCCGGGTCGACGGGGGCGTCCTGAGCGGCGAACCAGCCGACCCAGCGGCGCTGGCCGGGCGTCTCGACCGCCCGTGGCCGGTAGTGGCGCCGGGTCCAGGCCACGGCGTCGGCCGCCGGATGACCCGCGAGGATCGCCATGCAGGCGAGCACCGTGCCGGTCCGGCCGGTGCCGCCGCCGCAGGCGACCTCGACGCGCTGCCCGGCGCGGGCGAACCCGTACGCCTGCTTGATCGCGAGCGCCGCGGCGCGCGGGTCGCGTGGCGTCCGGAAGTCCGGCCAGTCGAGCCACACCGCGTCCCAGACCGCCTCCTCGTGCGCCGCGCGCCCGGCCGAGGCTCGCCGCGGCAGTCCTCGCGACCGCCCGAGGTAGAGGCCGAACTCCGGCAGCGGCCCGTCCGGGAGACCATCCCGGCGGCCGCGTCCCCGGACGCGGGTGCCATCCGGCAGCTGGATGGCTCCGTTCAGTGGCGAGGTCACCCCCGTAGTCTGCATGCCCGTCACGCACCGCCTTCGCCGGGTTATGGGCAGGTAGGCCGACCGGGTAACCAGGCCGGGACCTCGGACCCGACCGGACCACGCCCGGGCACCTCGCGGACCGCGGCGCTCACCCGCCAGCCCGACGATCCACCCCTGTTCGGCCCGGCCGGCCTGCCCGCCGACCCACACCACCGCGACCGTCCAATCCGGTGGGTGGCAGGCGTCCGGCGGCGGCCCAGAGGCTCGTAGGTGAGGTTTTCCCCCGTACGTATTGGTGGGTCTGCGCGGTCGTGCAACCAAGGCGCGACGATCTACCGTCGAGGCGACGCTCCGGGTTGCGGGGCGGGCGGCACGCGGGACGCGCGCCGGCGGCGACAGACAGCGGGACGCGAACACCATGACGACGCGACGAGATATCGGACGGGCGCGAGCCCGGGCGGGTTCGACCCCACCGAACCGGCGACCCTGCGCCCACGAGCCGAGCCGGGACGCCCTCCCGGCCTCCGCGGACCGCGAAACCCAGCTCGGCGGGTGGGCCCGATGACTGGCGCAGGAGCCGCCGAGGACCATCCACGGCGGCGCAATCCCGCCGCGGCCCTCGGCGCTGCGCTGCGCGCGACCTACTCGCGGCGCAACGGGCTGGCGACGATGTTCACCGCGCAGACGCTGTTGTTCGCGACGATCGCCTTCGCGGTGACGCTCGCCTTCGGGGTCGCCGGCGTGTCGTCATCGTTCTTCATCGTCATCGGCCTGCCGCTGCTCTGGGTCGCGCTGGCCGCGGCGCACCGATTCGCCCGGTTCGAGGCCTGGCGCTACCAGGCCTACTTCGGGCAGCGGGTCCGCCTGCGGCCCAAGCCGCTACCCACGTCGACGCCGACCGGGAAGATCGGTCGGGCCTGGTCGCGGATGTGGGCCCGGATCTCGTCCGGCGGCAGCTGGCTCGAGCTGCTGTGGGCGCTGGTCGTACTGCCGATACTGGGCTGGGCCGGTGGGTGGATCGTCGCCACGGCGTGGGGCGGCGGCCTGGCGTTCCTGCTGTTCCCGACCTACGCACACGTCCTCGGCAACGCGGGGCGCCTCGTCGGGATCGACCTCGGCTACGGCACCTCGGTCGCCGTGCACATCGCGGTGGGCGTCCTCGCGCTGCTGGCCGCGCCGTGGATCGCCCGCGGCCTCGTCGCCCTGCAGCTCAAGGCCGCCCGCGCAATGCTCTCGCCGAGCGAGACGGCCACGCTGACCCAGCGGGTCGCCGTCCTGGAGTCCAGCCGCGCCGGCATCGTCTCGGCCGCTGCCGCCGAGCGCCGCCGGATCGAGCGCGACCTGCACGACGGCGCGCAGCAGCGGCTCGTCAGCGTCGCGATGACGCTCGGCCGGGCGCAGGAACGCTTCACCGCGGACCCGGACCGGGCGAACGAGCTGGTCGCCGAGGCGCACGCCGAAACCAAGCGCGCCCTCGTCGAGCTGCGCGACCTCGCCCGCGGGCTGCACCCGGCCGTGCTCACCGACCGTGGCCTGGACGCCGCGCTCGCCGGGCTCGCCGCCCGCTGCCCGGTGCCGGTGACCCTCGACGTCGACGTGGCCCCGCGGCCGTCGGCCGAGGTCGAGGCGGTCGCCTACTTCTTCGTCGCCGAGGCGCTGACGAACGTCGCCCGGCACGCGGACGCCGAGTCGGCGCGGATCGTGGCCCGGCGCGCCGGCGACCGCCTCGAGGTCGAAGTGACCGACGACGGCCACGGCGGCGCGTCCGAACGCGGTGGCACCGGCCTGTCGGGGCTGCGCGACCGGGCGCTCGCCGTCGACGGCACCTTCTCCGTACGCAGCGCCCCCGGCGCGGGCACGACCCTGCGGCTGGACCTGCCATGCCAGAACTGAGCGAGCCAGCGCCGGCCCCGGCCGACCCACCCGCGCCCGAGGGAGAAGGCACCATGGCCGCCACGGCCGACCCGACACCCACCCCGATCCCGACACCGCCCACCTCGACGACCGCGGCGACGGCGACCGCCGTGGACGGCGCTCCGCCCGCGGACGGCGCTCAGCTGGCGGACGGCGCTCCGCCCGCGGACGGCCGGCACGGCGGCGCCCGCCTCGTCCTGCTCGTCGTCGGGGCGATGCTCGCCCTCGCGCTGGCGATCGGCGCCGGCACGCAGGCCGTCAAGGAGACGACCGGCGAGGAGCGGCGGGACCAGCGCGTCACCCTGCCGGCCTCGGTCGACCGGCTGGAGGTGCGGTCGTCGTCCGGCAACCTCGTCATCACCGGCGGGCCCGGCGACGCCGCCGTGGTCGACGCCCGGCTGTCCGGCACCGTCCACCCGCCGGAGCTGAAGGTCGAGATCGACGGGCGCACGGCCCGGGTGCACGCGAACTGCTCCTGGCAGGTCCTGCTCAGCTGCGAGGCCTCCCTGCGGCTGACGGTCCCGGCCGGGCTGACCGTCGTGGCCCGAGCCTCGTCGGGCGACATCCGGGCATCCGGCGTGCTGGGGCCGCTCGACCTGCACGCGTCGTCGGGGGACGTGTACGCGGACAACTGCTCGGGCACGGCCCGGCTGTCGACGTCGTCGGGCGATGTGCGGGCGACCCAGCTGCGGGCGACGACGGTGTACGCCCATTCGTCGTCGGGCGACGTCAACGTCGGGCTGACCGTGGCGCCGGTCGACGTCGACGCGAGCACCTCGTCGGGCGACGTTCGGGTCACGGTGCCTGACGGCGCGGAGACCTATGACGCGATCGCGCACACGTCGTCGGGCGACGACTCGATCCGGGTGGCCACCGATCCGCGGTCCGACCGCCGCATCGAGGCCCAGTCGAGCTCCGGTGACGTCTCGATCCGCTATGCGGCCGCCGGCGCGGGGTCGTAACGGTGCTCCCGAGCGCGAAGTGTGTCGGATGGGTGAGCCTAGAGGCTCATTCATCCGACACACTTCTGAGGCCCGCCGTCGAAGTGTGTTTCTCAGGTGAGCCTATAGACACACTGAGACGACACGGTTGGGCCTTCGGCGCGGCCGCCATCCGGGCAGCACCACCACCGCGACGCAATCGGCCCCTGCCCCCAGCACCCCGGCACCCTCCCGCCGCTCGCGCGGTGCTGTACGTCCCGCTCAGCCGTGTGCACCAGGTGACGCCTCGTAACCCGCGCCACGGCGCGGGCGAGCCGGCGCCGACAACCGGTCGCGGGGGCGCTCGACAGCCCAGCCGCGACGAGCGGCGACCCGTGCCGCGCGCGGACCTGGTCGCAGTGGGGGTCGCACGGACCGGACGCAACAGTCCGAGGTGTCGTACAGCGGACAGGGTGGCGGTGCGCCGGCTCGAGGAGGGGGCGCACTACGATCCCCGGTATCGCACGGCGGCCGCCGCGGACGAAGGCAGACTACGCAATACCCGCCACCAGGACGCCGCGAAAACGCAAAAATATTCGCTTCACTCCCCCGACGGCCCAAGGATTGCGTGGGTGGTCGCATGCCTCATGACCGCGGTCCGGATCATCGGCACGATTCAGAACACCTCCCCGGCTCGTTCCCCGCAGACGACGCGGCGCTTGGCATGACCCGGTCCGTCCCCGGCCGCCGGTTCTTTCTCGCCGATCCGCGGTCGCAGACGGCGCCCGGGCGAGTCCGGCTCGCGGATCTCGCGCGCGAGCTGGCCGACCCGGCCGCCGCCGCCCGCTGGTTCCACCGCCTGGACCTCGGCCCGCTGGCCGCCGTCGCCGCGGCGCACGGCCCGATCGAGCGTCTCCTGGCCGCGGACCCGCCCCTCGGCGACGGCGACGAGGCGACCCGGCGGGTGCGCGCCGCGTTCGCGGCGCGTGGCCTTGACTGGCTCGGCGACGACGGCGCACGGCTCGCCCACGCCGAACGTGCCTGGGACGCGCTCTACGCCGCCCATCACGGCGTCACCGACGCGGTGGACCAGGTCGAGCCGATGGGCAACGTGCTGCGGGTGTGCCGCGTGGCGGAGCTGGCGTACGCCGGCTCCGGGGCGCGGTGGCGCGAGCTGGGCGACGCGGCGGCGGCCCGGCCGATGGTGCCGGCGGAGATCTACCGCTCCCAACGGGAGCGCCGGCTGCGACCGCCGCCGCACGTCGTGCAGGCGGTCGCCCTGCCCGCTGGCGGCGGCGAGCGCGACCCGGAGTTCCGCGGCCCGGTCACGCTGGCCGCCTGCTCCGAGGAGGACTGACCGCGGGTCGGGCCTCGCGCGCGGTCGAGGCCCGACCCACGGGAGCGGACGCAGCCGCGGGGACCCGGCGGCGGCGGCCGGTGACAGGATTCAGAACCAGCCGCGACGGGCGCCGAGCTGCTGGAGCTGGTCGTGGAGCTGGCGGCCGAGCAGGCCGCGGTCGAGGTCACCGTGACCGACCCGTAGGCGGCCGTGGACGTCGCCGCCGGCGCGCAGCAGCCCACCGCGGCGGTCCGCCTCCAGGACGATGTCCATGCCGTGGTCGTCGACCAGGAAGGTGACCTCGAGCTCCCGGATCCGCTTGCCGTACTCGCCGGACGGCTTCAGCTCGATCTCCTGGTAGAACGGCAGCGACGAGCCGCCGACGTGCCCCTTCTCGACGTCCGCCGAGTGGAAGCGGAAGCCGAGGTCGCCGAGCGCGGCCAGCACCGCCTCCTGGATCGGCAGCGGGTGGACGGAGACCGGGTCGAGGTCGCCGGGGTCGACCGCGCCGGGGATCGCCAGCTTGGTGCGGATGCCGATCTTCATGCCCTTCAGGTGCCAGCCGCCGACGTCGGTGATCGGCGTCTGCCACGGGACCGGCAGCTGGAACCGGCCGCTGACCTGCTGGCCGGGCTGGATCTGCAGGTTGCCGCCGATCTGCTGGCTGCCGAATGGGACCTGCTCGTAGTAGGTGCTGTCGTCGCGGTCGATCTCGACGGTCGCCTCGAGGGCGACGGTGATCGACTCGATGCGCTGCTCCACCTTGCCGCCGGTCACCGTCGTCACGCCGGTGATCACCGCGCCCGGCCTCGTCTGGTCGTGGTCCAGCACGGTCTCGACCGCGGCGGAACCGACGCCGAGCCGAGACATGAACCGCTTCATTCCCATCGCGCAAGCCTTCCGACCGGGCGGCGTTCCCACCGGAACTTCTGTTCGGCAACAGTTTCCTACCGTCCGTCGCGGGCGCGCGGTTCGAGGGGGGTCGATCAGGCGACAGCCCGCCTGCGCGGCTCGGACGGTCAGGTCAGGCGGGCAGGACGCCGGCGGCCCCGGCGAGCGCGGCGTGACCGGCCGCCGGGTCGCCGCGCACGGCGGTCGCGCCGGCGGCTGTCTCCATCGGCGATCGCCGGCCGGCGGCGAGCAGGCAGAAGGCGACGACGTCGAGCCGCAGCTCGGCGACCGGCGGCTGCGCGTCGACAGGGTCGGCCACCTCCCGCGGCGACCGGCCAGGCCCAACGAGCCATTGCCCGACGACGGATCGCCGGTCCGCGCCGGGCCGCGCGCCGACGCCCTGGTCCGCCACCTCGTCGCCCGCAGGCGACGAGGTGGCGAGTCCGGCGTCCAGGACGTCGGCCGCCGGGTCGGCGGTGGTCAGCGTCAGCATCAGCGGACCGTCGGCGGGCGCCGATCCGGGACCGGTGCGCCAGCGGATCCTGTGCAGCGCGAGCGCCGTGGCGGCGCGCAGCTCGGCCACGCCCAACTCGGGGAACCGCACGCCGACGGCCGACGCGAGCGCGCGGCCGTCGAGCCAGGTACCGAGCATCCGGGAGACGAGATGGTCCTCGACGGGCGCCGTCCAGCCGAGCGCGTCGACCGGGACGCGCGCCGCCCCTGACTCCCGCCCGGCGAGCCAGGCGCACAGCCCGCGCGCACCCTCGTGCCAGGTCTGCCACAGCAGGACGGGCGGCCAGAACACCGGGGGCCAGAAGACGGCCGGCCAGTACGACGCCGACCGGGCTGGCCTTGCCCGCGCGGCCCGCTCGTCGGCCCGCCGCATGCCCACCGCGTCGACAGTCTCGGAGGATGCATCGGACGAGCCGTCCATGGGCGCGGCGCCGGAAGCCGCACCAACCGCCCGGGGCACGGCGGCCGTCACGGCTGCGGCGGCCGTCCCTGGGGGGGTCGATGTCCTGAGTGCGACGGCCGAATCCGTCGCCTCTGTTGGGCCGGTCTCGGTGGCGGAGGTCTCGACGGCGGAGGTCTCGACGGCAGAGGTCACGGTGGCGGAGGTCTCGGCGGCAGAGGTCACGGCGGCAGAGGTCGCTGCGGCGGAGGAGGCCTCGGCGGCGGGCCCGGCCGGTTGGGGGGTGGGGCCGGTCAGGCCGATGCCGGCGCGCAGCGTGCCCTGGGCTCCCGTGTCGGCGCTCTGGTGGGTCGGGCCGCCGGCGACCGGGATGCCGATCGCGCCGGCGAGCGCGGCGTCCAGTCCGGCGAGCCGGGCGACGATCTCGCGGGGCGTGCGGCCGTCGGCGGCCGTCGGGCGGTCCCAGTCGCGGGGGCCGAGCTCGGCGAGCACCCGGTCGACGGCCGCGATCCAGGCCGCGAACGGGGCGGCGTACGGGGGCGCGGCCGCGACGGCGGGCCGGCGTGCGAGCGCCGCGCCCAGCAGCGCCGCGCGGGGATCCGCCTGGTCGGCACCCGCCGGGCCCGCGACCGGCCGGGCCGGGCGGACCCGGGGCCGGCGTGCCGGCTCGGGCCGGCCCCGGCGGGCGGCCCCGCCGTCCCCCGCCGGACGCTCCGTTGCGAGCCGGGTCGCCTCGGCGGCGAGCGCGTCGACGAACGCCTCGTCGCCGGCCGGGTACTGCAGCGGATGCTCCCAGGCGTCGACGAGCACGGCGCGTGCGACCGTCGCGGCCTCCATCGGCGGGCGGCCGGCGGCGGTCGCGGCGGTGAGCAGTCGGTCGCCGTGGCGGGTGTAGGCGTCGGCGAGTGCGGTCGGGTCACCGACGAGGAGCCGGTACGACGACGGGAGAGCGGCGTCGGCCGGTTGGCCACCGGTCACGGCCTGGCCGCCGGCCGTGCGTGGGCCGGCGTGGGCCGGCGCCGCGCCGAAGCCCGCCGGCGGATCCGCCGGCAGCTCGGGCGGACGGGAACCGGTCGCTGCCACCGGCGCAGTGTCGCATGCAAAGGCCTCCCGATCGCCCCCTCGAACGCCATCCGCGCGATCGGAGCAACGCGGGGCCACTGTCGCAACCAGGCCGGCGGCGCCGCGCCGGCCCGACCTGGCCGCGCCGGTCCTCGTCCGCCGTGCTGTGACCGGCGTCGTTTGCCGCGATCGGCGAAGCGGGGACAGTGAGGGGCATGGGACGTGCGAGCACGCGGCGGCGGGTGGTGCGGGTGACGGTCGGCGGGCCGGCGACGACCCGGGCGGACACCGTCGTCGGCGAGGAGCCGCTGGAGATCCGGGTGCACGGCCGGTCGCTCGTGGTGACCATGCGCACGCCCGGCGACGACATGGACCTCGCGGTCGGCTTCCTCGTCGGCGAGGGCCTGATCGCCGCCGGCGCCGATGTGCTGTCGATGCGGTACTGCGCCGGCGCGGTCCAGGCAGTGGCGGATGCCGACCTGGACAGCCCGCAGGACGTGGACGACGACCTGGACGACGACCTGGACGACGACGCGGACGGCGACGCGGACGGCGGTGCGTCGGGGGTCTCGGGCGGCGGCCGGCGTGGGCAGCAGACGTACAACGTGCTCGACCTGGTGCTCGACCCGTCCGTGCCCGAGCCGGATCTGGCCGCCGCCGCCCGGACGTTCTACACGACGAGCTCGTGCGGCCTGTGCGGCAAGGCGAGCATCGACGCGATCCGGATGCGGGCCCGGCACCGGGTCGCCGATGACCCGCTGCGGGTGGACGCGCCGACGCTCGCGGGCCTGCCGGTGGCGCTGCGCCGGGCGCAGCGCCTGTTCGCGTCGACCGGTGGCCTGCACGCGGCCGCGCTGGCCGGCGCGGACGGGCGGGTCGAGTTCGCCCGGGAGGATGTCGGCCGGCACAACGCCGTCGACAAGGTGGTCGGCGCGGCGGCCAGGGCTGGTCTGCTGCCGCTGCGGGGCCGGCTGCTGCTGGTCAGCGGGCGGGCGTCGTTCGAGCTGATGCAGAAGGCGCTGCTCGCCGGGATCCCGATGCTCGCCGCGGTGTCGGCGCCGTCGGCGCTGGCCGTGGACCTCGCCGCCGAGAGCGGGATGACGCTGGTGGGCTTCCTGCGCGGCGACTCGATGAACGTCTACACCGGCGCGCACCGGATCGTGCAGCCACCCGCCGACGGCCACCGCCTGCCCTGACGACCGCCCGACCGGATCGCCGCCCGCCGGACCGCGGCGCGCCCGGATCGTGCTCTGCCATGCGGCGCGACGGCCTGGTCGCAATGGCGCGGCGTCGCCCGAGAATCCGCGGGCATAGGGCAATGTGAACCGATAGAGTCCGCCTTCGTGACCTGCATCGTCGGGGTGGAGCAGAACGGGCGGGTCGTGATCGGCGGCGACAGCGCCGGGATCGCCGGCTGGTCGGTGACCATCCGGGCGGACACCAAGGTCTTCCGCAACGGGCCCTACGTCATGGGTTTCACCGACTCGTTCCGGATGGGCCAGCTGCTTCGCTACAGCCTGATCCCGCCGGTGCCGCGCACATGGGACGTCGACCGGTTCATGGCCACCGACTTCGTCGCCGCGGTCCGCGACTGCCTGCGCGACGGCGGGTACGCGCGCAACGAGTCGGGCAACGAGAGCGGCGGCTGCTTCCTGGTCGGCATCCAGGGGCGGCTCTACCGGATCGACTCGGACTTCCAGATCGGCCGCAGCGTCGACGACTACTTCGCCGTCGGCGCCGGTGAGGACTTCGCCCGCGGCTCGTTGCACGGCAGCGGCGACCTGCCCGCCGAGGACCGGATCCGCAAGGCGCTGGCGGCGGCCGTGCATCACTCCACCGACGTCCGCCCGCCCTTCCACCTCGTCTGGGACCCGGACCAGAGCGAGGGCCAGGACTAGGCCACCGCTCGGGGCGGCCGGCCGCCGCGGCTCGGGGCGGCCGGCCGCAACCGTCAGCGCCCGCCGCGGCCGAAGCGCTCGGCGGCCAGCGCCGCCCACGCGGACGGGCCGGCCAGCGGGGTGAACCGGGCGGCCGCGTCGGTGAGCGCGCTGTACTGGTCGCCGGTGAGCTCCAGGTCGGCGGCCGCCGCGTTCGCCTCGACCTGGGCGACGCTGGAGGCGCCCGGGATCGCGATCACGCACGGCTGGTGGATCGCCCAGGCGAGCGCGACCTGGGCGCAGCTGGCGTCGTGCGCGGCGGCGACCTCGCGCAGCACGTCGAGCAGCGGGGCGAGCCGGGCCAGGTTCTCGGTGAGGAACAGCGAGTTGGCCGCCCGGATGCCGCCGGTCGGGCGGGTGGTGATGTCGTACCGGCCGGAGAGCAGGCCCTGCGCGAGCGGGCTGTAGGCGATGACCAGCCGGCCGGCGCGCTCGGCGTACGGGATGATCCCGTCGTCGGCGGCGCGGCGCACCAGGCTGTACTCGACCTGGTTGGACAGGACCGGCGCCCCTAGCGCCGCTTCGGCGCCCTGCCAGCGGGTCAGCGAGTAGTTCGAGACGCCGACGTCGCCGACGATGCCCACGTCGAGCAGGCGGCGCATGCCGCGCATGGTCACCGTGTCGGCGACGAGCGGGTTCGGCTGGTGCACCTGGTAGAGGTCGATCCGGCGCACGCCGAGGCGGCGCGCGCTGGCGAGGCCACGCTGCTCGACGACCGCGGGCGCCGGGACGAGCGGGAGGAGCTTCGTCGCGAGGTAGACGCCCTCGGCGGCGTCCTCGCCGGCCTGGCGCAACGCCTCGCCGACGATGCGCTCGCTGCGGCCGAAGGCGTAGATCTCGGCCGTGTCGATCACGGTGATGCCCAGCTCCAGCGCCCGGCGCACGATCTGATGCGCCTCCCGCTGGGCGTAGTCGGTGCCGTAGCCCCATTCCCGCGAGCCGAACTGCCAGGTCCCCAGCCCGATCTTCGAGAGCTTCTTCCCGCTCTTGACGGCATCTCCGAGACCGGTGACGTAACGCATGCCCCCAGTCAACGCCAGAATCCGGCGACCGTCCCCGGACCGGCGAACCATTCCCGGCGAATCCCCCGGGCCCACGGGCGCATCACGCCGGCCGGGTGGCTCCGCCCCCGGCTCGCCGGCCGGGGGTCGACACGCACGCGCCGGCGGGTCACGCTCATGGGGGTGAAAGGGGGGCCGGAAATGCTCAGCGTGTTCTGTTTCGACCGGCTGGCGGTGACCGTCCGGGACATGTACTTCGTCGACCCGGATCCCGCGCCGGGACAGGAGGGCCCGGAGCGCGGGGTGCGGGTCGAGCTGCGGCTCGTCGACGCGGAGCCGTGGCGCGGGTCGGTGTACGCGTCGCAGCGGGTGGTCGTCGACCGGTCGCTGCTGCGGGTCGACCTGTTCGAGTCCGTCGAGCGCGGGCCCGGCAGCCGCGACCGGGTGCACCATCATCCGACGATGGCCGGCAACGAGCCGGGCGCGCGGGTCTTCGACCGTGACCTCACTGCCGACCCGGTCGACTGGCTGCGCCGCCGCCTCGCCGACCCGATGGCGCTGCTCGCCGCCGCCGGGGTCGACGACCTGGCGGACTACGACGAGTCCGCCGCCGAGCTGACGGCCGCGCTGCCGCACCTGGTCGAAGCGATCGCCGCCGGCCTGGCGAAGGTCCGCGCCGGCGAACTGGCCCTGGCCCCGACCCGCGGCACCTGACGGGCAATCCGGCAATCCGGTCTCCGGACACAGGGCGGTACGGAGGGCAGCCCGACGGCTCAGCGAATCTAGGCAGCACCCGCGGGCCGGCCAAGGCCGTCCTGGCCCCACCGGTGATGAGTGGCGACGCCGTCCTCACAGCTGGCGCATCAGGCGGAAGGACTTGATGGCGAAGCCGTGGCGGACGTACAGGCGGTGCGCATCGTGACGATGGGTGCCCGCGTCGAGGTGCATCTGGGCGCAGTACTGCAGCCGGGCCTCCCGTTCGAGCCAGGCGAGCAGCCGGGACGCATGGCCCTGGCCGCGCGCGGCGGGGACGGTCGACAGCTCGTCCACGACGAGGACCCGGCCGTGCGCCAGCGTGTGCTGGACGCGGAAGCCGGCCGCGGCGACGACCTTCCCGGCCGACGGCTCCCAGGAGCCGACCAGCCGGTAGCCCTGCGGGCGCTGCACCTCGTTGACGAGCCGCACGAAGCCGGCCGAGGTCAGGTGCGGGCGCAGCTGGCGCATCGCGTCGTACGCCTGCTCGGTCCCATCCGCAGCCAGTTCCTCGATCTTCACACCTGGTATTTTGTCAGTCGCGGGCCGTGATAACCGGCATCCAACCACACAGCTTTGCCAACAACCGTCGCCGAGCGGTCACTGACAGACACGGGCGGCGTTCGACCGCCGCGCTAGATGCCGTGGGTCTGGAGCCACATCTCCAGCAGGGCGGCCTGCCAGAGGGCGTTCGCGCCGAGGCGAGTGCGGTTGTCGTTGGGGGCGGCGAGCATGGTCTTCACCCACTCGGGGCGGAACAGGCCGCGGTCGCGGGCCGCCGAGTCGGTCAGCGCCGCGGTGACCCGGTCGAGGAACGGGCCGGACAGATGCCGGATCGCGGGCACCGGGAAGTAGCCCTTCGGCCGGTCGATGACCTCGGCGGGCAGCAGCGCCCGGCTGATGTCCTTGAGCACACCCTTGCCACCCTCGGCGAGCTTGCGCTCCGGCGGGCAGGCGGCGGCGAGCTCGACCAGCTCGTGGTCGAGGAACGGCGTGCGCGCCTCCAGCCCGGCGGCCATCGTCATGTTGTCGACGCGCTTCACCGGGTCGTCGACCAGCATGATCGTCGAGTCGATCCGCAGCGCCGCGTCGACGGAGGTCTCGGCGCCGGGGGCGGCGAACTGGGCAGTCACGAACGCTCGGCTCGCGTCCGCCTCCAGCGCGTAGCCGGGGGCGACCATTCCCGCGATGTCGGAGTGCGACCGGTCGGCGAACACGCTCAGGTACGCGCCGACGGTGTCCGCCCGCGGCACGCTCGCGAGCGGCGGGTACCAGGAGTACCCGGCGAACACCTCGTCGGCGCCCTGGCCGGACTGGACGACGGTGACGTGCCGGCTGACCTCCTGGGACAGCAGGTAGAACGCGACGCAGTCGTGGCTCACCATCGGTTCGCTCATCGCCTCGACCGCGGCGTCGACGGCGGGCAGCAGCGCCTCGCCGGGAACCATGATCTGGTGGTGGTTCGTGCCGAAGTGCTTGGCGACGATGTCCGAGTAGTGGAACTCGTCGCCGGACTCGCCCCCGGCGGCCTCGAAGCCCACGCTGAACGTCGCCAGGTCCGTCTGGCCGGCCTCGGCCAGCAGCGCGACGATCATGCTGGAGTCGAGCCCGCCGGACAGCAGCACGCCGACCGGCACGTCGGCGACCATCCGGCGGCGCACGGCGGTTCGCAGCCGCTCGGCGATCGCGTCCCGCCACTGCGCCGGGGTCCACGCCGCGTGCTCGGGCTGGCGGCTGAAGTCGGGCCGCCAGTACACGTCGTCGGTGCTCGTGCCGTCGGGCTCGATCACCCGGACGGTGGCCTGCGGCAGCTTGCGCACGCCGGCGAGGATCGTGCGCGGCGGCGGCACGACGGCGTGGAACGACAAGTAGTGGTGCAGCGCGACCAGGTCGATGTCGGTGTCCACCCCGCCGCCGGCGAGCAGCGCAGGCAGCGTCGAGGCGAACCGGATCCGGTGGGCGTCCGCGGAGACGTACAGCGGCTTGATGCCCAGCCGGTCGCGGGCGAGCACGACCCGGCCGGTGTCCCGCTCGTGCACGGCGAACGCGAACATGCCCGCGAAGTGGTCGACGCAGCGCGGGCCCCAGTGGTGGAAGCCCTTGAGGACGACCTCGGTGTCCGACGTCGAGAAGAACCGGTAGCCGGCGCCGGCCAGCTCGTCGCGCAGCTCGCGGTAGTTGTAGATGCAGCCGTTGAATGCGACGGTGAGGCCCAGCTCGGCGTCGGTCATCGGCTGGGCGGCCCGCTCGGAGAGGTCGATGATCTTCAGGCGGCGGTGGCCGAGGGCGACCGGGCCGGCCGCGTGCACGCCGACGCCGTCCGGGCCGCGGCGCTGCATCGCCGCGGTCATCCGCGCTACCGCCGCCACGTCGGCCGGCCGGCCGTCGAGTCGTAGTTCACCGCTCAGCCCGCACATGTCCGCTCCCGTTGGATCCGTCGCGTCGGCCGTCGCCGGCCGGCGCTGGTCGTTCCTGGCTGGTCGTCCGTGGACTGGTGTGGTCGGCGGCCGGCGCGGGCGCGCCCGGCCGGCCCGCGGGGTGCGCCCTCAGGCCCGCAGGATCCACGTGTCCTTGCAACCGCCGCCCCGGGACGAGTTGACGACCATGCTCCCGGCCGGCGCGACCCGGCTGAGCGCGGCCGGCGCCACCACGGTCTGCTCGCCCTGGTAGACGAATGCCCGCAGGTCGACCGCGCGCGGCTCGAGCCGGCTCGCCGCCCCGCCCGGATGCCCGTTCGACGTGCCGAACGGAGCCGGGACGTCGTCGGCGCCGGCGTCGGGCGGGTCGATCCCGGGCCAGGTCGGGTGGGTGGACAGCGCCACGAGCTCCTGGGCGATCCAGCCGCGCGGGTCGGCGAGCAGGCGTTCGCGGGCCGCGGTCAGCTCGTGCGGCTCCGCGGCCGGGCCGATCAGCACGCCGTTGCCGCCGTAGCCGTCGATCGGCTTGACCACCAGCTCGTCGAGGTGGCGCAGCACGTGGTCGAGGTGCTCGGGGTCGCCGCACAGGTAGGTCGGCACGTCGTCGAGCAGTGGCCGTTCGCCCAGGTAGTAGCTGACCATTCGGGGGACGTACGCGTAGACGACCTTGTCGTCGGCGACGCCGTTGCCGGGGGCGTTGGCCAGGGTGACCGTGCCGGCGCCCATCGCGCCGGTGAGCGCCGGGCCGAGCGGCGCGCCGTCGGCGGCGGCGGCCGCGAACAGCTCGTCCTCGTCGATCCGCCGGTAGAGGACGTCCACCCGCCGCCGGCCGCCGGCCGCCGTCCGGTGGCTGACGATGTCGTCCTCGACGAGCAGGTCCACCGGCCGGACCAGCGGCACCCCCATCCGCTCGGCGAGGAAGGCGTGCTCGAAGTAGGCCGAGTCGTGCGGGCCGGAGGTGAGCAGCGCGAGCGCCGGCTCCCCCGGCGCCTCGCCCGGGTCGGCCGCGTCGCCCCGGCGCCGGCCGCCGGCGGCCGGGGGCGCCGCGGCGAGCAGCGCCGTGCGCAGCAGCGCGGGCACGCCCTCGAGGCCGAGGATGCCCGACGGCGCCGACAGCTCCGGCATCGTCGCGCGGATCAGCCGGCGCACGGCGACGGCGTAGGCCGCGCCGGACGGCACCCGCAGGTTGTCCTCGAGCACGAGCCAGCGGTTGTCGTGGTCGCGGACGAGGTCGATGCCGGCGACGGTGGCGCGGATCGCCCCGGCGGGGACGGCTCGCCCCCAGTGCCGCAGGCCCGGGGACGCGGCGACCGCCCACTCCGGGACGATGCCGTCGGCGATGGCGAACCGGTCGGAGTAGATGTCGCGCAGGAACGCCTCCAGCGCCCGGACCCGCTGGACGAGCCCGGCGCTGACCGTCTCCCAGTCGGCCGCGTCGACGATCCGCGGCACGAGGTCGAACGGCAACGGGCGGCTGTCGGCCTCGCCCGTCACCCGGAACACCATCCCCCGGGCCTCCTGCTCGGCGACCAAGGTGGCGCAGCGGGTGGTGAGCCCGTCCGGGCCGAGCCGTTCCAGCGCGCGCAGCACGCCGCGGTACGGCGAGCGGACGGGGCCCTTGGCGTCGACGGCCTCGTCGAGGCCCGCCGAGAGGAAGTCGGGATGCGCCAGATAACCGGCGAGCAGCGTCGGCGCCACCCGCTCGGCTCGCCCGAGCGCGTTCTCGGCGCTGGAGGCGACGGCCAGCGCGATCTCGCTCACCGACAGCCCGCCCGGCGCGGACCTGGTGCCGGTGGCGCCGGCCCCGGCGGCGGGGACGGGCTCGGCCTCGCGGGTCCGCGCCAGCACGAGGTCGGCGACGTCGGTGAGCAGCCCGCGCCGGTGGAACGCGCGGCGGGCGGCGGCGGCCGCGCTGCCCCGGTCGACGGCCCGCTCGGCGAGACGGCCGACGAGCTCCCAGTCGCCGGCCGCGGTGAGCTGCGGACGGATCTCGGCGAGCAGCCGGGCCAGCAGATCCTCCGCCGGCACCGGCCCCGCGCCGGAGTCGGACAGCTCGATGAGGTCGCCCTCCAGCCCGGAGCGGGCCGCGCGCCACATCCCGGCCCGCAGCAGCTCGGGGCGCGGGGGGCGCAGCGGCGCGCCGATCTCGATCGCTTCGACGGCGTTGCTGACCAGCCCGCGGAACAGCCCGGCGATGAGGACGACCGTGTCGACGTCGGGGCAGGCGTCGCAGACCCGCAGCTCGACCGTCGGCAGATGCGCGGACGGCCGGACGTCGAAGTAGACCATGCCCGGGTCGCTGATCACGCCCGACTTCACCAGGTCGGCGACCAGGTCCTCGTACTCCCCGGCCGTCTGGAACGTCCCGGCGACGCCGGCGGTCGGCCAGCGTTCCCAGACCATCGTGCGCATGCTGGCGTAGCCGGTGTCGGCGCCGAGCCAGAACGGCGAGCTGGCCGAGAGGGCGAGCAGCACCGGCAGCCACGGGGCGACGCGGGCGATCACCGCCACCGCCGCCTCGCGGTCCGGGACGTCGACGTGCACATGGGCCCCGCAGATCACCTGCTCGCGGGCGAGGATCTGGTACTCCTCGGTCATCTGCCGGTACCGCGGGTCGCTGTTGATCTCCAGGATGCCCGGGTCGACGATCGGCACGGTGCCCGCGGCGGCCGGGCCGAGGCCGAGCGGCTCCGCGGCGGCGGCGAGGCGCAGCCGCAGGTCGACGAGATCGGCGCGCAGCGCGGCCAGGTCCCGGGTCGGCGAGCTGTTCGTCTCGACGACGGAATTCAGCAGCTCGGGCGCGAAGGGGCCTGCGGGCAGCCGTTCGAGGATCTCCCCGGCGCGGGGCACCAACTGGCGGGTGGCCAGATCGAGGATGTGGAACTCCTCCTCGACGCCGACGGCAGGAATGCGCGCGCCGCTCATGTTCTCCCACGCTACGTCGAGGCCGTTACAACGGCATGTCCACTGATCGGGACCTTCCCAGTGTTCCGATAGTGAAGCGTACATTCCAGGCGTCACGTTGCGTGATGATGTTAACAGTTTGGCGGCCGAGGGGTGGTCGAAATGCGCCGATCGGGACGTCCGGGTTCGGGCACGCTGGTCGGCGGGTAGCGGTCCGCCGGAGCGCCGCCACTCCACAGCGGTCACGGTGAGCGACGGTCGACGCGAAGAGGCTCGGCCCGGTCGGCCGCGGCGTAGTGTTGCCAGCATGCTCGTGAATACCGGCCCGAATGCGCTGACTGTGGTTTTGAAACAGAAAATGGTTTCGGAAATCATCTCGCTGCGCATTCCGACCGGCGTTCGGGAAATCGCGGCGGCTCGTCGTCACCGTCCGGTCCGTGCGCGCGGGACCCGTTCGTGAGCCTCGACGACGAGCCACCCGCCGGCCCGCCGGCCGCCGAGCACGCCGGCCACCCGCCCGGCCCCGGCGACGCCCACAGCCACGGCGAAAGGCGCAGCCCGGGCGACGGGCACAGCCACGCCGACGACCGCCGTCGAGACCGGCGTGGCGAACAGGCACACGACCACCCGCAAGGGCATCGCGGGCACCCGCACCGCCCCTCGGCGACGGCCGACGCGCGCCTGTTGTGGGCTGCGCTCGCGCTGATCGGCGGCTTCCTGCTGGTCGAGGTCACCGTCGGCATCCTCGCCGGCTCGGTCGCACTGCTCTCCGACGCCGCGCACATGCTCACCGACGCCGGGGCGCTGATGCTGGCGCTGGTCGCGATGCGGCTCGCCGCCCGGCCGGCCGGCGGCCGGCTCACCTACGGCTGGCGCCGCGTCGAGATCCTCTCGGCGCAGCTGAACGGCTTCACCCTGCTGGCGCTGGCCGTCGTGCTCGTGATCCAGGGCGGGCAGCGCCTCGTGCACCCGAACGACGTCTCGGGCGTACCCCTGCTCGGCACGGCGCTGGCGGGCGTCGTGGTCAACGTCGCCGCGGCGGCCCTGCTGGCCCGCGCCGACCGGCGCAGCCTGAACGTCGAGGGCGCCTTCCAGCACATTCTCACCGACCTGTTCGCGTTCATCGCGACGGCCGCCGCGGGTGTCGTGATCATGACGACGGGCTTCACCCGGGCCGACCCGCTGGCGGCGCTGGTCGTCGCCGCCCTGATGGTCCGCGCCGGCGCCGGGCTGATCCGCGACACCGGCCGGGTGTTCATGGAGGCGGCGCCCGAGGGCGTCGACCCGGCCGAGGTCGGCGCCGCGCTCGCCGCGCTCGACGAGGTGGCCGACGTCCACGACCTGCACGTCTGGGAGGTCACCTCCGGGATGCCGGCGCTGTCGGCGCACCTGCTCGTCGACGCCGGCGGCGACTGCCACCGGGTCCAGGACGCGGCCCGGCTGCTGCTGCGGGACCGCTGGCGGATCGACCACGTGACGCTGCAGGTCGACCACGCCGAGCCGACCGTCCTCACGATCACGCTCGGGCCGCGCTGGCAGTGTTCCGTCGCCCCGGCCACCGCGGCGTCACCGGCGGCGGGACGGGAGCCACGGCCAGGCGGCGACCGGGACCAGCCGTAGGCCGACCCCGGCGAGGCAGCCGCGGAGGTCGGCCGCGAGCAGCGCCCAGTCGCGGGCCCGGGCCGAGGTCTCCCCGAAGGCAAGGCCCCGCCGGTTCCCGTCCGGAATCGGCGAGCCACGCATCGTGATCCCGGTCACGCCAGCAATACCGGTATTTCTGACGCCTCCTCGATCCTGCTAGACAGAACCCGTGATCGTGGACGAGGTAGGCATCCTGGCCGCGGAC
>Ga0207711_10000181_pt1 | contig 67479 bp, 44 predicted proteins | sample KBSS34metaG_FD_184401 | JGI IMG/M metagenome (GOLD analysis project Ga0207711, IMG submission 184401) | Switchgrass rhizosphere microbial communities from Kellogg Biological Station, Michigan, USA - KBS S3-4 metaG (SPAdes) (version 2) | ecosystem: Host-associated > Plants > Roots > Rhizosphere... | reverse complement strand
GGGCGCGAGTTGCAGGGCGCAGGTCGTGGGTCAGGGACTCGACGAGGGACGCGGTCTCGGGAAAGAGCGCCGCGACGATCCGGGTCGAGGCGTACACCGCCCGCTGGACGCGCCAGCGACGCGCACGCTCGCGCACCTGCGCGAGATCCAGTGGACGCGAGTCCGCGCCGTGCATCGAGGGAGCGCCAAGGATGAGCTCCCGGAGGTCGACGAAGGTGATGGTCGGGATGGAGTAGCCCGCGTGGGCCTGCTCGAGGATGGAGGCCAGCAGCGCGTCCTCCGCCGCGAGGCGGAAGAACGAGGGGCCGAACGCGCGGACGGGGAGCGCGCGATCGAGGAGCTCGCGGTCCTCGGACTCGAAGCCCGGGCCGAGGAGCCCGCCGTGAAGGGTGATCTGCGTGCGCCCGTCCGAGAGGATTCGGAGGCGCGGGTGGGAGGCGACGAGCTTGAACTCCGACTGTGCGAGGAACCCGGCGAGGCCGTCGAGGTCGGAAGCCGGCAGGAGGAGGTCGAGGTCCAGGACCGGCCGGAACGCCACGTGCGGATAGAGCGATTCGGCGTAGCTGGCGGCGCCGAGGAGGACGATGCGGCGACCCTGGAGTTCGTCGACCGCGCGCTTGAAGTTGACCAGCTTCATCACGTTGTCGTTGAGGGAGCCCTGGTAGACCGAGAGCAGCCGGTCCCGGGCCCATTCCGGAGCGCTTGCGCCGCCGAGGCGGTACTCGAGGTTGTAGGCCGCGAGCGGTCCGAGCCCCTGGGAGATGGCCCAGTCGACGTACTCGTCCCACGGGGCGCCGCGAAGCGAGGCCCGCGCGGGCGAGAAGGAGGCGAGGATCCGGAAGGTGTCGAGGAGGGACGGCGCCATGCTCCGCCCGGCCCCTTAGCAGACTCGTGCTACTTGCGGAGCGGGACGACCTTCGCGCCCTCGACGACGGGCGGGATGCTGATCCGCAGCACCGTGGAAGTGACTGCCTGGGCGACCTGCTCGAGGGCGAGCTCGTCGTCGCGGTCGACCTCGAGGCGTCCGTCGCGCCAGGTGGCGTGGATGAGCCCGAGCGACTTGCCGTCGTGCGGACCGAGCTCGATGGTCAGCTCGACCGGCGGCGCGTTCCCGTCGGTGCGCTCGAGCTCATAGTGCAGGCCTTCCCGCTCGCCGCTCTTGGTGGTCGGCACGTGGAACCAGAACTCGAGCCTGGCGGCGTGCAGGTCCCCCGCGAAGGGACGGAGTGCGTTCCACACGTCAGTGAGGCTGGTGCAGGCCTCGACCGCGGCAATGGTTCGCTTGACGACCTGGCGGAGGAAGAGATTCCGACGCCGGGTGGCGTTCGCGGCCTGAGCTCCCTTCAGGTCCAGGTAGCCGAGCTTCCTGACCAGCAAGACGACCACGACGCTGATCGCGGTCAGGAGGAGAGCGCTCTGGACGCTGTTCGCGGAGGCGAGACCGAGGGCAGTCGCCCCGAACAGGATGCTGAGGCCGTAGAGCGCGAGGACGGCGTCTCGATGGCTCAGATTGAGCCGCGACATCATCCGGTGGTGGATGTGATCTCGATCGGCGTCGAACATGCGACGGCCGAGGATCGCGCGGCGGAACATGGCCAGCAGGGTGTCCATGATCGGCAGCCCGAGCGCGATGATCGGGACCACCATCGCGACGGCGGTTCCGGATTTGGTCGAGGTCTTGATGCTGACCGCGGCGAGGACGAACCCGAGGAACATGCTCCCGGTGTCGCCCATGAAGATGGTCGCGGGGTTGAAGTTGAAGACGAGGAATCCCAGCACGGCCCCGGCGAGTGCGGCCATGCACAGCGCCATGAGGACGTCACCTCGGGCGAGCGCGAGAACGAGGTTGGTGCCCGCGGCGAAGAACGCGACTCCTCCGGCGAGGCCGTCGAGGCCGTCGATGAGGTTGACCGCGTTGACGACGCCGACGATCCACAGCAGCGTGAACGGAAGCGAGAGCGGTCCGAGGGAGATCGCCGCGCCGAAGGGCCAGGTGATGCTCTCGATGCGCAGCCCGACACCCCACATCGCGAGCCCAACGGCGAACTGGACGGTGAACTTCAGCCGGGCGCCGGAGCCGCGGAAATCGTCGTAGACGCCGAGCAGCGCAATGGTGCTCCCACCGAGGAAGAGCGAGAGGACGAGATCGCGGTTCGCGAGGAACTGTCGGCCGACGCCGGAGTCGACGACGAGGAGCGCGGTCAGCGGCGTGAAGAACGCAGCGACGATCGCGATCCCGCCGAGGCGTGGAACGGGCCGAAGGTGAACCTTCCGGGTCGACCTCCCCTGATCGTACCAACCGAGCTGGACCGCCTGGTTCCGGACCAGGAGAGTGAGCGCGGCACCCGCCATCAGCGCGACAAGGAAGGCGACGGCGTAGGTGACCATGCGGCCGGCGCGGAGTCTGGCATGATGACTGGTAGCGGGCGAATCGTCCGCTCGGACAGTGCCCGGGCGGTCCGAACCGAATTTTTCGAGGGAGACGATCGCGTGCCGATCGAAGCGGTATCCGACCTACCGGAGGCTCCGGGGTGGCTGCGGGCCGTCGGGGTCTTCCTGCGTGGGCTTCCTCGGGGTCGCTATCCGCTCATGAATCGGATGGCCCACCTCGGGTCAGGGCGTGCCTTCACCGCGGAGTTCCGCTTCGAATCGCGACGGATGCGGTTCTGGTGCGACCTGAGGAACTCGCTTGCGCGTGAGGTCTTCTTTCTCGGCAGCTACGAAGCACAAGAGACGCTGTTGCTCCCTGCCCTGCTCCGGGCGGGCGACACGTGCGTGGATGTAGGTGCGCACTGGGGATATTTCTCGCTGATCGCTGCAGCTCGGGTCGGTCCTTCCGGGCGCGTCATTGCCGTGGAGGCGGACCCACGTGTCTTCGCGACGCTTCAGCGAACGCTGTCGCTCAACCCCGGGCTGAACGTTGAAGCGGCGCAGGTCGCTGCGGCGGCTGAGCCGGGAAAGCTGGTTCTCAACGGCTACGACGAACGCGGCGACAACTGGGGCATCTCTTCCGTCGCAACGGCGCAGGGCGGCGCGGCGTTCGAGGTACAGGCCGAGCCTCTCGACGACCTGCTCGATCGGTCTCGCGTCCAGGAGGTCGGGCTGCTGAAGATGGACATCGAGGGCGCGGAGGTGCTGGCGCTACGGGGTTGCGAACGGCTTCTGCGCGAAAGACGCATCCGCAACCTGCTGCTCGAGCTCCATCCTCCGCAGATCGCGGCTCTGAAGTCCTCCGTGGGAGAGGTGATCGGAAGCCTCCGCGAGCGGGGCTATCACCTCTGGGCCGTGGATCACTCGCTGGCCACCTCGCGTGCGGCAGCGTACGGCAGGCTTCAAGATCCCACCGCGCTCCTGAGGCCCCTGAAGGACGACGCTCTGGATTCGTGGCCACACGTGCTGGCCTCGCGGGAAGCGCAGCCGTTTGCGTGACTCCGGATTTCATTTCCTGACTGCCGAGTACCCGCCTGCGAAGGGCGGCGTGGCCGACTACACGCGTCTCTTTGCCCGCGGTCTGGCCGAGCGCACTGGAACGGTTCACGTCTGGGCACCGCACGTGGCTGGAACCGAGGTCGCGGATCCCGAGGTGATGGTTCACCGGGTACCGGGCTTCGATCCGCGATCCCTTCACAACCTCGGTGAACGTCTCGAAGCTTGTCCTGGACCTCGACGTCTGTTCCTGCAGTACGTGCCCACCCGCTTCGGTTTCCGCGGGATGAACGTTCCTTTGATCCGCTGGCTCGTGAGGCGCCCGGAGGAGCTTTGGGTCCAATTTCACGAGGTGGCGCTCGGATGGAAGCTCTGGCGGAAGCCGCACCTCCACCTCGTGCACGCAGTGGAGCTCTGGATGGCCGCTGCGGTGGCGCGGAGAGCCAGCCGCATCTTCGTCTCCATCGAGGCGTGGAAGCAGAGGCTCGGCCCGCACTCGGAGCGTGCCGTGTGGCTGCCCATCCCCAGCAACATCCCGGTGACCGTGGAGTCGGCCGAGGTGGAGCGCGCGAGGAAGTCTCTCGGGAGGGGACCGTGGATCGCCCACTTCGGCACGTACTCACCGCTCATCTCGGCGGAGCTCGGTCCGGCCATCCGGGAGATCATGCGGCTCCGCGGTGATGCACGTTTCCTGCTGCTGGGGCGAGGGGCGATCGAGTTCGCACGAGGTCTCGCGCTCGCTGAGAGCGTCACGACGAGGGAGGACCTGTCCGCAGCGGAGGTCGCGGCGCTGCTCGCGGCCTCGACACTGGCGCTGCAACCCTTTCCGGATGGGATCAGCGCGCGACGGACCAGCGCGATGGCGGCCCTCGCTCTCGGGGTTCCCGTCGTGACCACGGACGGGTTTCTCACCGACGGGATCTGGCGGGAGGGGGCGGTCGCAACGGCAACTGCCGGAAAGCCCCTCGAGCTGGCACGACGCTGCATCGCCGTGCTCGAGGACGGCGCCCTGGCCCGGAACCTCGGTGAGCGAGGCGCGCGGCTCTACCGGGAGAGGTTTTCGCTCGAACGGACGCTCGCGACCGTGGTTTCGGCTCCCGATGCTAAGCTCGCTAACGTCCAATGAAGCGAGCACTGATCACCGGAATTACCGGGCAGGATGGCAGCTATCTCGCGGAGCTCCTCCTCTCGAAGGGCTACGCCGTCCACGGGATGGTTCGTCGCTCGTCGAGCGAGAACTTCGAGCGCATCGACCATCTGCGTGAGCGGATCCAGCTGCACCATGGTGACCTGCTGGATCAGTACTCACTGGCGTCGCTGCTCCGAGAGATCAGGCCCGACGAGGTCTACAACCTGGCAGCGCAATCATTCGTCCCGACCAGCTGGAGCCAACCGGTGCTCACCGGTGAGTTCACGGCGCTCGGCGTGACGAAGATGCTCGAGGCGATCCGGCACACCCTGCCGGAGACCCGCTTCTACCAGGCCTCGTCGTCCGAGATGTTCGGCAAGGTGCGTGAGACTCCGCAGACCGAGGAGACGCCGTTCTACCCTCGCTCACCGTATGGCGTGGCCAAGGTCTACGGCCACTACATCACCGTCAACTACCGCGAGTCCTTCGGCCTCCATGCCGTCAGCGGAATTCTCTTCAATCACGAGTCACCGCGTCGCGGACTGGAGTTCGTCACCCGGAAGATCACGGACGGCGTCGCCCGGATCAAGCTCGGGCTTCAGAAGAAGCTCGCGATGGGGAACCTCGAGGCTCGACGCGACTGGGGATTCGCCGGGGATTACGTCCGCGCGATGTGGCTGATGATGCAGCAGGCCACGCCGGACGATTACGTGATCGCCACAAACGAGACCCACAGCGTGCAAGACCTCTGCGAGATCGCATTCGCCCGCGCCGAACTCGACTGGCAAGAGCACGTCGTCGTCGATCCAAAGTTTGTCCGGCCGGCGGAGGTGGACCATCTGATCGGGAACCCCGCGAAGGCGAAGGCGAAGCTCGGATGGGAGCCCACGGTCGACTTCCGCCACCTGGTGGAGATGATGGTGGACGCGGATCTCGAGAGGCTGCGCAGGAGTCACTGAGGTGAAGGTCCTTGTGACCGGTGCCGACGGATTCGTCGGGAGGCATCTGGTCCGCGCTCTTCGCGCACGAGGTGACATTGTCGAGGCGTGCGGTGGTCCCGGGAACCCAGGGGCCGTGGAGATCACAGATCCGCCGGCAGTGCTGCGCCGGATCCAGCGGTTCGCACCAGAGGGCATCGTTCACCTGGCGGGAGTGAGTTCGGTGGCCTGGAGCCACCAGCACCCGGACGAGACGCACCAGGTGAACGTTGGAGGCACGGCAAACGTCCTCGGCGCGGTCGCGAGCGCGGCACCAAAGGCTCGGGTCTTGCTCGTAGGCTCGGGCGAGGAGTACGGGCGCCTCGAAGAGGGAACGCCCGCTGCCGAGACGACCCCGCTCAAGCCGCTGAGTCCGTACGCCGAGAGCAAGGCACAAGCTGAAGCACTAGGGCGAGCGGCGAGTGCCGACGGTCTTTCGGTCGTCTTGATGCGACCCTTCAACCACCTCGGGCGTGGGCAAGCACCGCAGTTCGTGATGCCGTCCTTCGCGCGGCAGCTCGTGGCGATCTCACGAGGCGCGAGTCCGGCGGTGGTGCAGGTTGGAGATCTCTCGCCAAAGAGGGATTTCAGTCACGTCGAAGACGTGATCGCGGCGTACCTCCTTCTGCTGGAGCGGGGCATCACCGGTGAGGTCTACAACGTGTGTTCGGGGGCAGGCCTGAGCATCCGCGAGGCACTCGACATGATGCAGGAGCTCGCCGGAACAGACGCGGAGATCCGTGTTGACCCTGCCCGGCTTCGACCGACCGAGATCCCGTGGCTAGTGGGAGATCCTCGAAAGCTCGAACGACTGGGCTGGACGCGACGGCGGACCGTCCGGGATTCACTTCGGGACGTTCTCGAGGAAGCACGGGCGTGAGCACGCCAAAGCGCCTCGCGGTGATCTTTGACGCCGTCGAGGAGCGCTGGCCCAGTATGGACTTCGTGGCCGAGATGCTCCTCCTGCATTTGAGACAGGAGCATTCAGGACGGTACGACGCCTCGGCACTGCGCCCTTGGTTCTTCGGCTTGTTCGAAAAGTTGCCGGGACTCTCGAGCCAGACTGCATGGAACGCAGACCGACTCGTAACCCGCTTCTTGACCTATCCGGCACAGCTTGCCACGGCCCGCCGCAGGTACTCGCTCTTCCACGTCGCCGATCACAGCTACGCGCAGGTCGCGCACGTGCTTCCGCACGAGCGGACTGGAATCTACTGCCACGACCTGGACGCGTTTGCCTGTCTGTTAACGAGCGACGGCCCGGTGCCGGCCTGGCGAAAGGCCATGGCCCGGACCCAGCTCGCGGGTCTTCAGCGGGCGGCGCTGGTTTTCTACAGCACCAACCAGGTGCGTCGCCGGATCGAGGCTGCCGGGCTCCTGAGCACGGACCGCCTGGTCCATGCACCATACGGTGTTGCACCCGAATTCTTCTCGGACCGAGGCGAGGACGAGCTGCCGCCGGGGACCCTGCCATCACGGCCGTTTATCTTTCACGTCGGAAGCAACATGGCGAGAAAGCGGATCGACGTGCTCTTTCGTGTCTTCGCTGCAGTCCGGAAGAGATACCCTGAGCTCATCCTGATGCAGCAAGGGGCACAGCTGCTCCCGGAGCAGCGAGCACTGATCACGGAACTCGGTATCGGTAACTCGATTGTGCAGCCCCCGTTCCTCTCGCGCGCTGCGCTGAGCGCGCTGTACCGTCGGGCGGAGCTCGTCCTCCTCACGAGCGAGCGCGAGGGTTTCGGGCTCCCTCTGCTCGAGGCCCTTGCTGCTGGCGCGGCCGTCGTCGCCAGCGACATCGAGCCGTTCCGCGAAGTGGCAGCCGATGCAGCCACCTACTGCCCGGTGGGTGACATCGAGTCCTGGAGCAAGAAGGCCCTCTCGCTCCTCGAGCATCCCGAACTCCGACCGTCGAGAGCGCGACGGAAGGCTGTCGCCGAGCGCTACACCTGGACCGCTCACGCGGCGACGATCTCCGATGCTTACGCGCAGCTCGCGGGTATTCCGCTAGCGAGGGGCTGAGCGAATGTGTGGCATCGCTGGAGCGGTTGGACTCCCCGTCGAGAGAGCGACCGTCGCCGTCGAGCGGATGCGGCTCGCGCTCGCCCACCGCGGCCCCGACGACCACGGAACCGAGCTGCTCCGGGCCGAGGCCAGGGCGAATCCGGTCGTCCTGGCGCACAACCGCCTGTCGATCATCGACCTGAGCCCGGCAGGCCACGAGCCGATGTTCTACGATGGCAGGGATCTCGCAATGACGTACAACGGCGAGATCTACAACTTTGAGGAGATCCGGACTCGGCTCGTGGAACGTGGCTTCTCGTTCCGCAGCCGGACCGATGCCGAGGTCATCCTCGCTGCCTACCGCGCTTGGGGACCGGCGGCCGTCGAACGATTCCGGGGAATGTTTGCCTTTGCGATCGCCGACGCGAAGGCTGGCGACCTCTGGCTCTGTCGCGATCGGCTCGGAATCAAACCGCTCTATCTGTTCCGTCCGGCGGTTGGTGGTCTGCTGTTTGCGAGCGAGGTCCGTGGGATCCTTGCGGCAGGTCCCGAGCTTGTCCCGCCGCGGGCTTCGGCCTCGGCCCTCGAGAGCTTCCTCAGCCAGGGGATGGTGTGCGGAGCGGCCGCGATCGTCGAAGGCATCTCGCTGCTTCCGCCGGCGACCAGCCTCCGCCTCGACTGGGACGGTGTCGAGATTCGCCGAGAGCGCTACTGGTCGCTCCCGTTCGCTCCCGAAGACGATGACTCTCGCGGAAGGAGAGAGGACGCCGTTGCCGAGCTCTCTGGGGAGCTGAGACGGGCGGTCGCGCTTCACCTGATCGCGGACGTGCCGCTCGGGATCTTTCTCTCCGGCGGCGTGGACTCCAGCGCGCTTGCGACGGTGGCCAGCGAGGTTCAGCGGGGCGGAATCCACACGCTCTCCGTCGGCTTCGACCAGGCGGAGTTCGACGAAACGGCCGAGGCCTCGACGCTCGCACAGGAGCTCGGGAGCCACCACACATCACTGAAGCTAACCGGCGCGGATCTCCTGGACGACGTCGAGCAAGTCTTTGCGTCGATGGATCAACCCACCGTCGACGGGTTCAACACCTATGTGGTCTCGCGCGCCGCCAGACAGGCCGGGCTCACCGTAGCTCTCAGCGGGCTCGGCGGCGACGAGCTCTTCGGCGGCTATGCGAGCTTCCGGGATGTTCCGCGCGCAGCTTTTTTTCGTGGACTTCTCCCCTTCACGATCCAGATGCCGGAGGGCGCACAGCAGTGGGCCTCGCGCGTTGGCGGACGAGGCGCGGCCAAGGTCATTGAGCTCCTCGGCAGACCTCCTTCGACGATCGAGGCCTACCTCCTCCGGCGTGAGCTCTTGCTACCCGCAGAGCGCAAGGCGCTGCACGAGGGTCGGTGGGAGGCACCAGCGGAAGACCGGCCGGAGTTCCCGGGCCTGTCGGCCCTGTCGAGCGCAAACCAGGTCTCAGCACTCGAGTTCACGCACTACATGCATCACATGCTCCTCCGCGACGGAGACGTGTTCAGCATGGCGGTGGGACTCGAGCTTCGTGTTCCCTTCCTCGATCACGTCTTCGTCGAGAAGGTCGTGAAGCTGCCAGGAGAATGGAAGGGGCGTCGGCCTCGGCCGAAGGGACTCCTGCTGGATGCGGTGGGCCCCGCGCTCTCCCCCTCGGTGGCCAGACGTCGGAAGCGAGGGTTCACTTTCCCCTGGGACGCCTGGTTCCGCGGTCCGATGTGCGATGGAGTCCGGAAGGCGTTGAGTCAGAGGGAGGTCTGGAGCAACGTCGGGCTCGATCCCCAGGTGCCGGAACTCCTCTGGCAGAGATTCGAGGCTGGAGATGCTCGCGTGGGCGGCCTGCAGCTGATGGCTCTCTGGGTTCTCCAAAGATTCGTCGAGAGGCACAATCTTCGACTTTGAGAATTCTTTACCTGAATCCCATCGGCCAGCTGGGCGGGGCCGAGCGAAGTCTGATCGACCTGCTGAGGTCACTCCACGACCACGACCGCTCTCTCGAACTCTCGGTGCTTAGCCTCGCGGAGGGCCCGCTGAACGATGCAGTCCGGGACCTGGGCATCGAGGTCCGGGTGGTTCCTCTCCCGCCGGCTCTGGCGCGCTTGGGTGACAGCGGGCTCGGACTGGGAACCCTGGGAGACGGGCTGCGCGCCGCGGCAGCACTTCCCGCGTTCGCGCTTTTCGAGCGGCAGCTGCGGCGAGAGATCTGGAAGTTTTCGCCTCGGATCCTGCACAGCAACGGACTCAAGACCCATGTCCTCGCGGCGTGGCTCAGGCCCTCGGGCACTTCCGTGGTCTGGCACATCCGGGACTTTCTTTCGTCGCGGAAGGTGATGCGCTCGGTCCTTCCTCGCTTGGAAGCCCGTGCGAGTATGGGCATCTGCATCTCCGAGGCCGTCGCTCGAGATGCTCGGCGTTGCTTGAGGCGCCTACCGCTGGTGACCGTGCTCAATGGCGTGAATACGCGCGCGCTCGCAGATCCATCGGTTGCGCCGGTCGATCTCGACGCGCTCGCCGGGCTGCCCGCTGGAGGACCGGGCACGATCCGTATCGGGCTCCTCGCGACCCAGGCCAGATGGAAGGGTCATCGACTCTTCCTGGAGGCGGCTGCTCGCGTTCTGGATCCCGGTGCGCGATTCTACGTTGTCGGAGGGCCCATCTACACGACGCGCGGGAGCGAGACCGATCTGGCTGACCTGCGCCGACGGATCACCGAGCTCGGGTTGTCGGGTCGTTGCGGCCTGGTACCGTTCCAGGCCGAGCCGCGTGGGGTTTATCGAGCGCTCGACATCGTGGTGAACGCGAGCACGCGGGCCGAGCCCTTCGGCCGCACGGTCGCCGAAGCGCTCGCGACGGGGCGCGTGGTCGTCGGGCCGTCGTCCGGCGGAGTTCCGGAGCAGATCTCCGACGGCGTCACTGGACGTCTGTATGCCCCGGGTGATGCGGAAGCGCTGGCGAGCACGCTGAGAAGCCTCGTGTCCTCTCGCCAGGAGAGGCTGCGCCTCGGCTCCGCCGCCGCCGCTCACGCGAGGGCGTGTCTCGATTCCGACCGGCTCGGGACCCAGGTCCTGGATGCGTACGAGGGGGTGATACGGCCCTGAAGTCGAGCGCAACGACCACCTCACCCGAGGTCCGGCTTCCAGAGCGGCTGGCTCGGTTCCCCCTCGCGGTCCACGTTCCGATGCTGGCGGTGATCGGGATCAACATTCTGCTCGGGCAAGCGCTGCTCATCACCCATCTGCCGAACCTGCTGCCGAGGGAGGCCGCCGTCCTCGGCCTCGCCGGCCTCGTTCATGCGGCTGTGCTCTTCTTCGTGATTGCCCTCACCCTGGGGATCGTCACCCAGGTCGCTTCGAAGCGGGTTAGTTCCGTCGTCTGGGGGTTTGCAGCGACGGCTAGCACGGTGTTCTGGCTCGACCCGTTCGGCTACCGGTGGCTCGACCTTCACGTCGACGACACGCTGATGCTCCTGCTCTGGAATCTGCGCGGCGACTTCCTGGTCATGAAGTCGAAGCTACGGCTCCTGATCTTGGGCGTCTGCGTTCTTCTGGGTCTCCTCGGGGCTGCGACCGCCTTTCACCGGATTACGTCCCACCGAATGAGGCTGGGCTGCTACCACGTCTCCGTGGTCGCGGTCGCCGGAGCTCTGCTGACATCGATCGTCGCGCTCGGTCCGGTCCGCTTCCTCATCAAGCGCTACGTCTCCGATACCGCGCAGTATGCCTTTCGACAGGCGGAATGGCCTCTGGAGCTGGTGACCCCGGCCAAGGCTCCCCTCTTCACCATCGACGACCCGCGCTTCTCCCAGCTTCCGGATGAGTCGGTGGTCGAACCGCGGTTGCGAACGCTCCGAAGCCAGCGTCTCGAGCATCATCCGAACATCTTCCTCTTCGTGGTCGAGAGCCTTCGCGCCGACGCCATCTCTGCGGAGGGGACGCCAATCCTCGCTCAGCTGAGACTGGAGTCATTGCCAGTCCAGTCCGCCCAGGCGAATGGCAACTGCACCCACATCGCCTGGTTCTCGCTGTTCAACTCGTCGTCGCCGATGTTGTGGAGCCTGCTTGCAAAGGCACCGCAGCACGAGGGCGCGATTCCGCTCAGAGCGCTCCGCAGTCTCGGGTATCAGATTAACGTGCTGTCGACTCCGAGCCTTCACTACTTCGACACCGACCACGTGTTGTTCTCGCACGATCTGTCTCTGGCGAATGTCCTCGTCGACCAGGCGGAGCTCCGGATCGAGAACCCCGACTCACAGCCCGCCGATCTCGACCGTGTGGTGACGACTCGACTCCTGCGGGCGATCGACTGGCTGAATCCAGAATCGGGGCAGCTCTACGCTGTCTTCCTCGACTCACCTCACCACGACTACTACTGGGGTCGCGACTTCCGGGCTCGGTACGAGCCCTACCTCGACTCGATCAGCCTCCTGAAGACGAACTATTCCGATCGGGAGATCCCTCTTTTGACGAACCGCTATCGGAATGCTGTCTCCTTCGTCGACTCGCTGATGGGAGAGATTTTCGGGCACCTCAAGGAACGGGGCTTGTGGGATGACGCGATCGTCATCGTGACGGGCGACCACGGAGAGGAGTTCATGGAGCGTGGCCACCTGACTCACTCCTCCGAGCTGAATCGCTTCCAGACGTCAATCCCCCTCCTGTTCCGCATTCCGGAACGCCTCAAGCCTCGGGGCCCGTCTCGACCGATCCCGATGGCTTCGCAAGTCGACGTGTTCCCCACGGTATTCGACGTCCTCGGTGTCGGGAACGAGACCGCGCCTCTCCTCTGGGGCGCGTCTCTGGTCGGCTCCAGTCCACCAAAGTTCGCGGTCTCCGCGCGGTGCACCTCGTTTGCCCCGAGTCAGCTCGTGGTGCTCGATGGGAACGAGAAGCTCCTCCTCGAATTCGACGGGATCTCCAGCACGAACTTCGCGGGCGGCCTGCGTGCGCGGCGGCTTCGCGTCGTCGACATCCTCGACGCTCAGGATGAAAGCATCGCGACAGAGAAGCGTGATGGCCTTCTGCTGAACGCCGATGCCGGCTCACTCCTGGGCGAGGCTCTCCATAAACTGCTCACGAGCCCGGGCGAGCAAACAGCGCTCCCCATCCCTTCTCCGGCTGGTAGAAACGCACTCCAGCTCGGAACTCGCTCGCCATGTTGTCATCCGTGATCGACCAGAGGTCGCTGCGGTTCCGGAGAGTCGTTGCCAGCTCTGGCAATGGCCAGTTCGCCAGCTCCTCGCCGCGCTTCACCAGCTGCGGCGACGCAGCGAAGGTCGGCTGACCGTCCTCGACAAACCGCTCGAGATTCGCTGCCCGTTCCTCCCTGCTCAGGTCGAACGGAGCATCGCTGGCCGCGACGAAGTTGATCACCTGGACGACGTGCGGGAACACATTTGCAGCGGTGTGAGCAATGTCCGGAAGCCCAGTCGTGTTGTAGTAGAATACTCCGCCAGGCTTCAGGTGAGCTCGCACCATCTGAAGGAACTCCTCGGAGAGTATGTTCGTGACCTGGCTTCGCCAGTGATAGCTCGTGTTCAGGACGATGAGGTCGTACTTCTCTGACGGGTTACGGTTGAGCCAGCGACGTCCGTCATCGAAGTAGATTCGTGTCCTGCGGTCCTTGAAGACGCGCGCGTTCTCGGATTTGAGCACTGCCTCGGCATACCCGGGATTTATCTCCACGACGTCGAGAGCCTTGATCGACTCATACGATGCGAGGACACGAGTCCACGACCCGCTGGAGAGGCCGATCTCAAGGACACGTTCGGGCTTTCGATGCAGCGCCGAGATCATGTAGCAGCGGCTGATCAAGTTGCTGTCGATGACCGGGTCGACGTTGAACCGACCGTCGTACGTTCCATCACCGTAGATGATCGCACCCGTCGGGCTGCTCTCGATGGTGATGATCCCACTCCGATTCTCGACGACCCTCTCGTACTGGGCGTGCGAGAAGATCTGGTTTTTGAACTGCAGCTTCCTCAGGAGGTCATGGGAGACGACGGGCTGGAGAGCGACGGCAGTGGCTCCTGCGAGCAGGAGGGTCGTCAGCGTCGCCAATCGACCTCGAGCTGGAACCGGAGTGAGCAGTACCACGAGTGCTGCGCAGCCGAACGTGAGCAGCGTGGCAAAGAGATTAAGCTCTGAGACGCTCCAGACATCCATCAGGATGTACGTCGTGACGAGTGGGCCCAGCATCGACCCGACGATGTTTGCGAAGTAGATCCAAGAGAGGGAAGAGCCGATGCCCTGTCTTCGCGAGATCCCAAAGTGGCAGAGGATCGGAAAGGTCAGCCCACTGAGAAAGGCGACCACCAAGACTGAGAGGTATAGCCATCGCGAACCGAGCGACTCCTGAAGAGTGCCCAGCCAGGCCGAGACGGGGACCGCTGAAAAGTAGACGACCCCCGAGACGATAAGCGCGCCTGCGAGAAAGGTTCCCGAATACCGGGCGGAGCTCTCGGTCTTCTTCTTTGCGTACAACGAGCCGAGCGCGATCCCGAAGAGGAAGAGCCCCAGCACGTGGGCGAAGACCTTGGGCATCCCTCCCGTGGAGAATGAGAGACCGTGGATCCACAGGATCTCCTGACTAAGCGAGACGTACCCGATGACACCGGCCAGGAGGAGCACAACCGGAAACCGGAGCGACTCCTCATGGGCGACAAGTAGAGGCTTCTCTACGGCCTCGTGTGCGCGGTGGTGCGTGCTGGCCACGCTGCGCGTGTGCTTCCACACCAGAGCACCCACGGTCAGGTTGCAGGCGGCAGCAAACAGCACGCTGAGCTGCTGGCCGGCGAGAACGAAGAGGACGTCCGCCGCCAGAAAGCACGCTGCGGCCGATCCCAGCGTGTTCGCGAAGTAGAGGAGGCCGACAGACTTTCCCGCGTGGCGATAGTGGGCGTGCAGATGAGTCACCAGGATCGGCAGCGTGGCCCCCATGAGGAGCGTCGGCACGCTGAGGAGACCGAAGATGCTCAGCGCAATCCCGACTCCGTCGTGATGGATGGTACGAGCGGCCACGAATCGGATCAGCGGCAAGCTGATGATGCCGAAGAGCCCGGTCAGCCCTTCACAGAAAAGGAAAAGCTGGGGCAAGCGGTCCGGGTATCGTCTGGAAAGCAGACCCCCGGCGAGAGAGCCGAGACCCAGGCCGAACATGAAGATGACGACAACCAGCGTGACGGACTCGATGTTCACGCCGAAGGCACCGAAAAGCACACGCTCCCAGGTGACCTGGTAGATGAGCGCGGCAATTCCCGAGATGAAGAAAAGAACGACCAGCCAGCCGAGCGACGAGAAGAGCTTTGCCTGAGTCGGTCGGTCCAGCGCCAGAGGAAGAGCCAGGACATTGACCAGGCAGAAGACGACGACGATTCCGAGGATCCACGCTCGGTTGTCCAGACGAAGCCCCAGCGCACCGAGTGCGAGCAGGAGGAATAACAGATAGGTCAGCGAGTGCATCCGGCGGAAACGGGGCATTGCCTCAGGTGGGAGCAGCCACCGGGCCGCTGCCGCGGAGATGACCCGCTCGGTGAGCAAGACCAGGCCGGCACCAAGAATCCCGCTGAGAACGATGCGAAGAGCGAGACCCGGTCCGACGCCCCGCACGCCAGCCACCGCGACTGCGTTGAGGTAGGCTGAGCATCCGGCCGCGGCTCCGACGAGCGGCAGGAAGGCTCTGAGCGGCCGACTGGTGAGGCTGAGAGCGGGAGCGAGCTGGGTCTGGGAGCGCATGTTCTGACAGCGAGATCCTAGCGCAGATGCATGTGAGACCTGAGCAGAACCTCCCGCCTCAGGACGCGTTGGTTCCTCGAACGGTCGCTTTCACGTCGCTGGAGAGCGACCATCGTGCGGTACTCTTGGCCGACCGAGCTGCAATGGCCGCCACCGAAGGCACCGACAGGACGGGCCCGTGATGAGGGTGCTGCTCGCGAACGAGCAGAGAGACGTCGTGGGGGGAATGGAGACGTACCTGAGATGGCTCGCTCCCGAGCTCCTGGCACGCGGTCACCAGCTCGTGTGCGTCACCCGGTACCCGCAGACGGGTCGCGAGACTTGGGTTCCGGCCGGTGCCACCGCGGTCGTCGCAGACAGCTCGGCTGCCCTGGCCGATGCGGCACACGGGTGCTCGATCGGCCTGTTAAGCCCACTCGGATCGGTGGACCTGGAGGACGCCCTCGCCCGGGCGATCCCGTCGGTCCTCTTCGCCCATACCTTCTATGGGACGTGTGTCAGTGGCTCGAAGATGCACGCCTTTCCCACGAAGCGACCGTGCTCCAGAAGGATGGGTTTGGCTTGTCTCTGCCTCTACGGGCCTCGGCGATGCGGAGGCGCGAATCCACTGACGGCGGTGCGCCTCTACGCCCGGGAATCCGCCCGGGCGGCGCTGCTTCCCTGCTTCCGCAAAATCCTCGTCGCGAGCCGCTACATGGCTCACGAGTACGAACGGCACGGAGTGGGTCCCGACATCGTCCAGGTCGTTCCCTATCCGGTCCAGCGTCCGGCGACGCCCCCCGCGATCCGGTTCAGGAGACGGGTGGTCTTCATCGGCAGGATGACTCCCCTGAAAGGCGTCGAACTGTTGATCGAGGCAATTGGCCCTCTCTCACGGAGAGGCGAGAGGCTAGAGCTGCATTTCGCGGGAGATGGGCCGGTGAAGGCCGAGGTCGAGGCTCGGGCTCGGCGAGCCGGGATCGCTGCCACGTTTCACGGATGGCTCCCGCAGGAACAAACAACGACCCTCTTGCGAGAAGGAGGTGTCCTCGCGCTTCCGAGCACCTGGCCCGAGCCATTCGGACTGGTGGGCCTCGAGGCCACGGCCCAGGGCATCCCCGTCGTGGCATTCGACGTCGGCGGAATCCGCGAGTGGCTGGTTCCCGGCGTCAACGGGGAGATCGCACCAGCCGAACCTCCAACAGCTGAGGGGCTTGCCGCGGCCCTCGAGCGTGCGCTCGATCCTGGGCGCTGGTCGTCGCTAAGTGCGGGGGCATTCGCAACGGCAGCCCGGTTCGCCCCGGCGGCCCATCTCGAGGCGATCGAGGAAACGCTCCGCAACGCATCATGAGCGCGCGCGCTAGGCCCGCTGTGCAAGCAAGGCAATCGCAGCGCACGACCTCCGCGCAACCGGTCCGCCTCGAAGCCGCGCACGCACGGTGAGCGGCCTCCGACGGAGCTGGAATGCGAGGCGATGGAGGTAACGAGTCTTCAGGTGGCCACTCGCCCACCATTCCGAGAAGAAACCGCTCCGCACCACACGAAGTCCCGAGGCTCTCACGACCGCCACGAGTTCCTCGAGTGAGTAGAGAAATCGGTGGCCATCACCATCCGCGCTGTTGTCCTCCGCGTCGTCGATGACCTCCTGGATGGCACGGCCGTACGAGGGAAGCCGACTGGGGGCGTAGTCCGAGTTCGGCGTGGTGATGAGCAGATGTCCGCCGGGTCGAAGCGTCTCGCGGAGGGAACAGAGCAGCGCTGCCGGCGAGCGGACATGCTCGAGTACCTCCGAGAGCACCACCAGATCGAACCTCCCAGCGAGGTCGCGTTGCTCCTCGACGAAGCCAACCCGGAACTCGACCTGCCCGTTCTCGTGTCTGCGCCTCGCGTAGTCGATATGCCCCGCCCTCGCGTCCAGTAGGACGACCCGGTGACCTCGTTCCGCCATGCGCAGGCCGAAGGTGCCCTGGGCACATCCGACGTCGAGAATCTCCGAGAGTGACGGCAGGACGCTCTCTGCGAGGTCGTGCATCAGCACCTGACGAGCCTGGTAGGAGGTCGCGACGTGCGGAGCAATGGAGAGATCCCACAGCTCCTCGATGTCGTGCTGTCGCACACGCGTGTAGTCGGCATCGGTACTGGGAGGCGGGAGAAGCATGGACGGAGCCGCGATGATGCCTTCTCTGCGAGGTCAGCTCCAGCTCGACTCGACCGTGGCGACGAAGTCTCTTGCGAACTCCTCCCAGGATCGCGCTCGGATGCGCTCTCCGAGCTCTTGCACCCGGCGTCGGAGCTCGGGGAGGCTCGCCAGGGCTCCTTCGATCCGGTTTGCCCATAGCAGGGGGTCCTCTTCCGGGACGCTGAGCTGCTCGCCGTCGCCGCCGAGGCGCTCCATAAAGCCAGTACGACCTGTCAGAACGAGCGGTGGCAGGCCGGCGCAGACCGCTTCCTGGACTGCGAGCCCATAGGACTCGTACCGACTCGGGCTCAGGAGCAGGTCGGCCCTGCTTATGAGCGCCGGAACATCATCGACGAAATTCACGAAGCGCACCCGATCGATAATCCGGAGCCTTGTCGCCATCTCCCGCCAGGGCTCGGCGCTTCCAGCACCCGCGACGACGAGCCGATGCCTGAAGCTCGGACGACGAGACAGCACCGCAAGGGCATTGAGCGCGATGTCGAGCCCCTTTCGGCGGTCCCAGCCCAGTGCACCCACGAACAGGAGCGTTGGTTCGGCGGGATGCGGCACGCCGTGCGCACCCTTCTCGACCGGATCGGCCCCAAAGTAGATCGTCCGGATCTTCGAGTCCTGGACTCCGAGGAGTCGGACGAGGTCATCCCTGGTCCGCTCCGAGTTTGCGATCACCGTGCGCGCCGCGGTGACGGCCAGACGCTCCCTCCGCAGCGCATCATGCTTTCTGAGGTGAAACGTGGCCCGCACGTGCAGCGGTGCGCGCTCCAGCTCTCCCGGCCATGCCGCATGCACGAAATGCACCCATGAGGCATTCGCGGCGGGGCAATTGCCCGCGTTACCGAGGAAGATTGTGCGCTCTGGCATCCGGGCCCGCTCGCGCAGCGCCGCTTGCTCGAGCACGCGCTCTCCCAGGAATACCGAACCGAGCGGTCTGGGAATCCTCACCGTCTTGACCGTCGGGCCTTCGAGCACGGGCTCGATCTCGTGAGCGACCAGTGTCACCGGAGCGCGCCGGTTGACCAGTTCGCGCGCGAGCGCGAAGTTCGCCCGCTCCTGTCCCCCTCGCTCGTTGAACGCCGAGTTGACGATCAGCCACGGGACTGCGCTAGCGGGAGTAACCACCCCTCACCCTAGTCTCACGGGGCGAACACGCGGAATCGATGTCCGGAGGCCCTTCGCGTCGGATCGAGTCTTCGGGACAATCGCGCCAGCCGCTCGTTCGCCGCGAACCGCCACGGCTCCCATCTGTGAGAGCAAGAGCACAGTGGTCGGGACGGACGACAAGACTCCGGCACCGATCAAGCCTGAGACCCACGAACCGGCGCAGAAGATCCACATGGCCGGTCCGACAAGATCCCCGGCGTTTCCACGGCCGAAGGGCAGCTTACTCATCGACCAGAGAATGAGACCCAGCCAGAGACCAACCCCGAGCACGCCCTCTTCGATCGCGATCCGCGCGTATTCGCTCTCCATCCCGATCTGGGCCTTTGCCGAGTCCGCAAGGAAGTAAGGAATCGAGGTTCCGAAGCCCATCCCGAGCCCGTAGCCTAGCGGCGCCTCGGCCATCGCTTCGAACAGCGACACGTTGACGCTCGATCCCACCCGTGCCGCGACGACCTCGGGATCTCGGAGCGTCTCGATGCGACGAAACTGCTGCGTTTTGGCCACCGTGAGACCCAGCACGACGGTGACGGCGGCCAGACCGACAAGCAGGCCCCGCTTCTTCGTCGAGCGGAGCATCAGGACCGGCACCATCACCGCGAGCACGAGAATGGGGAGACGCGCTCCGGAGCCGAGAACGCCAAAACCTGCTGCGCTGAGGCCAGCCCAGGTGAGCAACACCGCGCTCCGAGAAGTGCGCCCCATCTGGAGGCGTCGGAGCAGGATTGGCACGAGGCCGACCATCGAACCGGAGTAGGCGTGAGCGGATGGAAAGGTCGACGGGATTCTGAGGCCCGAGCTTTCACCAATGTCATGAGCTGCGTAGATCAACGCAGAGGCAGGGTTGTCGGGGAAGAACCGTTCCACGCCGAGGAGCATCTCGGCGATTGCGAATCCCGCAGAGATCAACGCCAGCCAGGCAACCCAGGTGCTCACATCTAGCCACTCGGCCTCCGAGAGGTAGGCGCCGATCAGCAGCACCGGGACGAAGAACATCGCGGTGCGCAGGCCGAGCAGCTGGACCATGAGCGGCTGCCCCTCGAGAAAGGGACTGAGAAGAATCAGAAGGATGGGGAGAGCGCAGAGCGCGACCACCCATCCCGTGAGCACCCGCGCGTGCCGGAAGACGCGGCCACGGAGACCCTTGTATGCCGATAGATAGAGGCCGAGAAGCGCTGCGTCGAACATCAGATAGCTTCCGGAGTCGTTCAGCTGCGCTCGGACGATTCCGTAGAAGCAGCCCACAGCCAGGGCGGCTCCAAAGGCGTGACCGAGGCCTCGGCGGGCGAACCATCGGACGGCGAAGAAGCTCAGAACGCTCAGCGCTATGCCCATGTGACACCTGTGACCGCTCTACCGAGCGCGGAGCCGAGCTCCTCCGCTGCCCTGACTGGGTCGAACCGAGAGGCATACGCTCGCTCGGCGGCCGCTCCCATCGAGTCGCGAAGGGCACGGTCGACCACCACTCGCCGCAGCGCGGTGGCGAGGGATTCGGGAGACGCGGGGACGCTGAAGGAGAAGTCGGTTTTCAAGAACTCCGCCGGGCCACCACCTTCCGTCGTAACGATCGCACGACCTGCGGCCATTGCCTCGACGAAGACCAGCCCGAACGGTTCCGGCTGGGTGTTCGGCTGACAGAAGATGTCGGCCGTGGCGAGGAGATCGGCCACGTCGGAGCGCTCCTGGAGAAAAGTGACGCGCCCTGCGAGCCCCCGCGACTGGGAATACGCGCGTAGCTCGGCCTCGTACTCCCTTTCCCTCGGCCGCTGAGCTCCCCCGACGAACCAGATGCGCCAGCCCGGCAGGTCCTGGAGCCGTTCTGCGGCCTGCAGCAGAAGGAGATGCCCCTTCCACCGCTCGAATCGGCTCACCTGAAGGATCACGACCTCGCCCGGCCGGGAGAGGTCCCGAAGGACGTCCTCTCTCCTGCGCCCCGAGAGCGCGCCCGCGAGAACGTAGGTAACCGTCTCGCTCTTCACCCCCGGAAAGAGCGCCGCGACGGTCCGGCGGGTGAACTCGCTGTTTGCAAGAACGTAGTCGGCGCGTCGTCGCCCGGCCAGCCAATGCAGCCAGTCCGCAGTCACCGGGTTGTGGCAGTAGAAGACCACCGGGACGGAACGCCGGACACCGGCGGCAAGCGCGGCATGCGTCCAGGGGCCGTGGCTGACGACGACCTCGGGGCGAAGCGCATCAACCAGCCGCATCAGGCACCCTCGAGCTCTCAGCACCGTCCACGGACGGCTCAGCCGCGTCGCCTCTAGGAGCGTGGGCTGAACTCCGGCCTGACGAAGCTCCGCAGCGAGACGTCCCTCGTGGCTGAGAAGATAGTGATTCTCGAGGGCAGGCGTCTTCGCCTGCACGACGGCGAGCCCGACCAGGAATCGCTCGATTCCGCCGTACAGATTCCCGTTTCCGAGGTGCAGCACCCTCATGCCGCGGTGACGATCTCCGGGGGCGAGGCGGAGCTCAAGACGCCCCGGTAGATGGCTCGAAGCTGATCCACCATCCGCGCCTTAGTGAAAAGCTGGTTCACTCTCTCCTTCGCCCTTCGGCCAAGACGTTCGCGGAGTTCGCGGTCCGCGAGGAGCGCGTTGATCGCCCGCGCGAGGCTCCTGGGGTCGAGAGGTGGAACGGTGAAGCCTGTCTGTCCGTCGATGCTGACGAACGGTACACCCGAGTCGAGCTGGGTATTCACCACGGGCAGCCCTGCAGCCATGGCCTCGAGCTGAACGATCCCAAAGGCCTCGCTTCGCGCGATGGAGGAAAGGACGAAGACGTCGGCGGCGCGGTACCAGCTCGGGATCTCGCTCTGGTGAATCTCCCCGGCGAAGGTGACACGGCTCTCGATCCCGAGCATCTGAGCCTTCGAACGAAGTGCACTCCCGAGAGGCCCATCACCGATGAGCACCAGGTGCCCGTCCACCTCGGTCATGGACTCGAGGAGCGTCTCGAAACCCTTGTAGTAGATGAGCCTTCCCGCGGCGAGGACCACCCGCTCGCCGAAACGAGCGCGAAGGTGCTGTCCAGCGCCAGCGTGGTTCGGATCCTGGTAGGGCGCAGGATCGATCCCGTACGGAACCACCCGAACCCGGTCGCGATACGGTGCGAGCTCGAGGGAGGTTTCCAGGTAGTTGGGCGAGGTCGCGACGATGCACTGGGCTCTGTTCATCGTCATCGCGAACAGAGGATGGAGCGCCCTACGGAGCCCGGCCTGGCGCACCACGTCGCTGTGGTGGGTGATCACCAGCCGATGGTGTCGGGGCTTTCTCGCGAGCAGATAGGCGAGCATCCCCATCGGATTGGGCGTGTGGAGGTGCAGAACGTCGAACTTGCGACCGGAGATCTCGGCAACCAGGGCGGGACAGAGATCTGTCGAGAAAGCGCGTGCCCAGGCGCCCGCCCGGGTGACCTGGATGCCCTTCACCTCACCGCGTTCGGTCCTGCGGCCGGTGTTGCAGACGAGCACCTCGACTTCGTCCTGAGCGCGAAGCTCGGCGCAGAGAAGGGAGAGGTGGGTCTCGATCCCTCCCATGTACGGGTCGTAGTACTTCCCGAGCTGGAGAACCCGCATCGAGAGGCCTCAGGCGCCCTCACGCGACTCTTGGTACTCGGTCCCGTAGCCCCGGTAAGCAGCGTAGTAGCCGCCGTACTTCGGGCTGCCGAGCTCCACGTCGTTGAGGACCGCTCCGAACAGGGGAGCCTTGACATCGGCGAGGACCCGGACTGCGCGACGGGCCATGGCTCGGTGGGTTGCCGCCGCCCGGATGACCAGGAAAGCGCCGTCGACATGGGTCGCAAGAACGGCTGGGTCTGCGACCGCATTGACCGGTGGGCTGTCGAAGATCACCCGGTCGTAGCGAGCGGTGATTGCGGCAACGAAGTCACGAAATGCCTGGGTGTGAAACAGCTCGGCAGGATTCGGCGGGATCGGCCCGCTGGGCACGATGAACAGCCCAGGGACCTCGGTGCTCTTGATGACCTCGTCGAGGGAAGCGTCCCCCACGAGGACCGAGCTCACCCCCCGGTCGTTCGGAACGCCGAGGGCCTTGTGCAGACGCGGGCGCCGCATGTCGGTGTCGACGAGAACCACGCGGCTTCCGCTCTGCGCCATGGCTACGCCAGTGACGATCGCGCAGGTGCTCTTGCCCTCTCGAGGCCCGCTGGAGGTGACGAGCATCGTCTTGAGCGGGCGATCCGGTGACATGAACAAGAGATTTGTCCGGATGGCGCGGCATGCCTCGGCGGCCGGCGACTTCGGATGTCGGAACACATAGAGGTCGCGATCCACGTCCGGAGCGTTCTTCTCCAGAGCAACTCTGGGGAGAAATCCGAGGAAGGGAACCCCGAGACGCTCCTCCACGTCCGACTGCGTGCTGATGCTCGTGTCGAGTTGCTCGAGGAGCAAGGCGAGCCCGATCCCGCCAACCAGACCGAGAAGCAGCCCAAGCAGGAGATTGCTCTGCACGCGCGGGCGGACCGGCGCGAAGGACGGCCTTGCGGCGTCGAGCACGCGCGCATTGCTCGTCCTCAACATTCCCGACAGCTCGGTGTCCTTCAGCCGCTTCAGAACGAGATCGTAGAGGCGCTGATTGTTGTCGGCCTCTCGTTTGATGCGGTCGAACTCGATCTGTCGCTTGTTGACCTCGAACGCTTCCTGCTTGGCAGTGTCGAGGAGGTTCTCGAGATTGTGCTCCTTGCCGAGCGCTTCACGAAGATCGAGCCGCGCGCCCTTGACCAGACCGTCGAGCTCCTTGATCAGATCCTGCTTCGCGACTTGGGTCTTCCCGAGACAGGTCGCGAGCTTGGGATGACCCGGGAGATAGCGCTCTCCGAGCGCGGCGCACTCGGCCTTCTCCGTCAAATAGCGATTCCTCAGTGTTCCGATCGTCCCGGCTGGAGAAAGACCCTGAGTCAGAGGCTCGGCCCAGTCCGGCTCCTTGGCGACGTCGACTCCCTGACGGAGGCTGTCGATCGCGTCGACCCGGGCCTTCAACGCCGCAATGCGGGTCCGGACGTCGGTGAGCGCCCCGTTATAGGTGGTCAGCCGCTGCGAGATGATGCTGGCCCGGTCCTCGAGGGACGTGGTCAGCATGTCCGCATCCTTCTTGAAATCGTAGACGGCGATCTCGCTCTGCTTCGTCTTCTGCTCGAGCTCCGAGAGACGCTCCTCGAGCCACCGATTGGCGCTCTCGGAGACCTTCAGCTTCAGTCCGAGCGTCTCGTCGATGTAGGCCTCGGCGACCTCGTTCGCGAGGAGCGCCGCCCGCTTCGGATCACCGTCTTCCACGCGGATGTTGACGATCCGCGTGTCCTTGAGAGGAACGACCGCGAGCTTGCCCTGAAGGAGGCTCGCCGCATCGATGGAGGCCATGGCCTTCTGCCGGGCCTGGGGATCGGCCACCCTGGAGAGGCCAAGGAAGTCCTCGTCCCGCGACAGACCGAGCTTGTGCACGACTCGCTCGGCGACAGCCCGGCTGGTCATGATCCTGGTCTGCGTCTCGGTGTACTCCTTCGTGTACCAGTAGGCGCCCGAACCGGTGTCCGAGACCTCCTGCACCTGACTGTCAAGCACCCTCGGCGCGGTGGAATCGATGATGACCGACGTCGACGCCGCGAAGACCTTCTGCTGTCTCAGGGTATAGAGAGCGACGGCAGAGAACAGCAGGAGCGTCGTGCCCAGAACGAGCCACCGACGCTTGGAGATCAGGTGAAGGAGCGCGTAGAGGTCGAAACCACTCGGGGAAGACAGTTCCACTCGTTCTCCCGCCGGCTTACGGGCACCCGGCAGCGTCCAGCCTGCCCTTCCGAGCCCAGCGGGTCAATTCAACCGCCCGGTCCGGATACTCCCGAGGCAGCGCGGCTGTGCTACACGCCCCGGGGTGTCCCTCCCCGTCTCGGTTCTCATCCCATCCGATTCTTCGCGTGCCGAGGTCGCCCTTCGGAGTGCGCAGGCCATCGCACACGAAGTCGCCCAGGTCGTGCTCGCAGGGGAGGCGCTAACGGACGCCGACGGCGTCGAGGTCGTGCCTGGACCGGTCTCGGATGCGATCTCGCGTCTGACGGGGGAGTGCACCGTCCTCATCGAGCCCGGAGCCACGATCGGCGCGGCGGAACTCGGCGCTCTTTGTGCGCCGATCCGGGCGGGCGAGGCGGATTTCGTCGTTCCCGCGAGCCAGACCGGGCGGGAGGAACGAGCTCTCAACGCTCTCACCCGGGGGGTCGCCGGAGTGAAGGTCCAGAACCCGCTCGCACCCGTGCGCGCCGTGAGGACCGAGGCGATTCGATCGCTGACGCTGTCAGGCGGTCCCGGGCTCGCAGCGGAGCTAGTGATCAAGCTCGCGGCTCAGGCGTTCCGTTTTGGCGAGGTCGTGGTCGGCTCGCTTCGCTCCCAGCGGCAGCCGGCTGACTGGGTGGTCCTCGCTCGGACCCTCCTTAGGTACGCGCTGTTTCACAACGATACCGACAACACGCACGAGGGGTACAACACCCTCATCCAGATAGACCAGGCACCCAGGTACAATGCCTGGCTGGGCCGGAAACTACGGCCGCACCTCGGCCAGCGCGTCCTCGAGATAGGAGCTGGGATCGGAACCATCACCCGTGAGATCGCCACAGGCAGGGAACGAGTTCTCGCGCTCGAGGCGGACAGCTTTTATGTCCAGCGTTTGCGGAACCTATTCCGCGATTCCGACGTCGTCCGGCCGATTCACGCCCCGGTAGAGCAAACGGACTGGTCGGCTCTGGCGAAGGAGCGTCCGGATACGGTCATGCTGAGCAACGTCCTGGAACACATCGAGGACGATGCCGCGGCCGTCCGTCAGTTCCGGAGCGTTCTGCCCGTCGATGGACGCCTGGTGATCCTAGTGCCCGCGCTCATGAGCCTCTACGGGAGCATCGATGAAGCCATCGGACACTTTCGTCGATACACGCCGGAGACGCTCCGGAACGTGATCGAATCGAACGGCTTCAGGATCGAATCGGTGGAGTGGTTGAACCTCCTGGGCATCCCCGGTTGGTTCCTCAACAGCCGCCTCTTGAAGCGGCGTTCGGTCCCAGGCCTGCAGGTTCGCCTCTATGATCGAATCGCGCCCATCCTGGCCCGGATGGAGTCCATGGTGAAGTTGCCCGTCGGCATGAGTCTGCTCGCAGTCGCGAGGGCCGTGCCTGTCTCTGGAGCCGCGCAATGAAGAAGATCGAGGCCATCATCAAGCCCTTCAAGCTGGATGAAGTGAAGGACGCACTGGGCGAGGTTGGAGTTCATGGGCTGACTGCCGTAGAGGTGAAGGGATTCGGTCGCCAGCGTGGCCATACTGAGCTCTACAAGGGCGCCGAATACGTGGTCGACTTCCTGCCGAAGGTAAAAATCGAGGTCGTCGTGGACGACGACCAGGCCGCAAAGGTCGTCGAGGCGATCGAGCGCGCCGCGAAGTCGGGCAAGATCGGCGACGGAAAGATCTTCGTCTTGCCGGTCGACGAGGTGATTCGCATTCGGACCGGCGAACGGGGGGTCGACGCGCTCTGAGCTTTGTCACCCAGCGGCGACTCGGCTACGGGCTCATCGCCGCGATGTATCTTCTGTCCTTTCCGTGGCACCCAGGGCTCAGGAGCCCGAACGAGCTCTGCCGGTTGATGCAGACCCGCGCCCTGGTGGATTTCGGAGAGCTCTCGCTCAACCGGGCGATGAAGACCTACGGGCCGGTGGGAGACCTCTCGGTGTACTCGGGCAGGTATTACCCGTCCAAGGCACCACTGATGTCCTTTGCGGCCGTCCCGGTCTACGCGGTGCTGAGGGCGCTCGCCGGAGGCTCACCGGGGACTGTTCCAGAGATCCCGCTCGTCTTCTTCTCTCGGCTTCTCCTGACGATTCTTCCAACGCTGCTCTCTCTAGTCCTGCTCGAGAGACTTCTCGCCACTTACGTCGAGCGAGGGATGGCGCTTGGGCTGACCTGGGCCTACGCGGTCGGAACGCTCGCCTTCAGCTACTCGCTGCTCTTCATGAGCCATCAGACGACGGCGACACTGCTCCTCGTTGGCTTCTATCTCTGCTGGCGCGTCATTCGCGGCGAACGACGCAGCTCCTGGCTCGTTCTCTCGGGTGCTCTTCTCGGGCTCGCCGTCGTCGCGGAGTACACGAGCGCTCTTCCGGCGATCGCCGTCGCCGCCTATGCCACTTTCGGGTTTCCGGGGGCGATCCGGGAGCGGGCACGCGCGTGCGGCCTAGTGGCCGTCGGAGCGCTTCCGATGGCCATTCTCCTCGGCTGGTATCACCTCGCGTGCTTCGGCGGCGTTCTGGAAACCGGTTATCGCCATCTCGCGGATCTCGCCTACCAGCCGTGGCACGAGGGCGGCTTCCTCGGAATCAAGACACCCACCTGGACGGCGTTTCTCGGGTCCTTTTTTTCACCCCTCCGCGGGCTGTTCGCGCTCTCCCCGATGCTCATCCTCGGCTTCGTCGGGATTCCGCAGCTCTGGGGCTCACGTGATGGGAATCCAGAGCTCGCGGGCATCGCCGTCTTCACCGCGCTCCTGACCGCGGCCTACTGCTATTTCACCTCGAGCTTCAGCTATGCATCCTGGGGCTGGACGACCGGCCCGCGGCACCTCACGGGCCTGGTTCCATTCCTTATCCTTCCCGCTGCATTGCTCATGGAGCACAAGATGGCTAGTCGCTGGCGGGGGCTGGCCGTCGGGCTGATCGCGGGCTCGGTGTTCGTGACCTCTGCGCTCACGTTCGTAAACTACATTCCGGATGATGTCTCGGAGGGGTTATTCGAGCTCTTCGTCCCCCTGGCTCGCTCCGGCCATGTCGTGCCCTCGCCGCTGTCATTCATGGGATTGGATCAGCTCGCCGGATGGATCCCGATTGTCCTCACGCTGGTGGTCACGGGCTTGCTCGCCGCCATTCTGATGGTGGCGCCTAGGGGTCCGAACGTGGTCGTCGCCGCGGCGATTGCCTTGAGCCTCATTGCGCTGCACCGATGGGCGGCGCTCGACACCGATCACGATCGTGCAGCTCGAGCCCTCCTTGAGCAAGTCTGGCTCACGTCCCCCGGAAGGACTCCCACCTTCTGGTCGACGACCGGCCGAGCCTTTCATTGACAGCGAATCACATCGAGCACCCGTAGTCGCTCGTCTACGGTCAACTCTGTGCGAAGACGGAGCTCGCAGCGCTTCTGCACCTCGGCCTGATACCGCGCGTTCGATTCCGCCATCATTCGCCAGTATTGAGAGTCATTCCGATCGACGAAGACGAGCTGCAGCGGCCCCTTGCCGAGCAGTGTTCCCAGCTGGTCAGCGGGAACGTCAAGCTTGTTCACCAGGGTTCGCGGACCATAGAGGCCATTGAGGTACTTGGCTGTCGCCCCTGGCTCTGTGATGAGCACTGCTTCCGGGGAAGTCGCTGCGTAGAGCTGTTGCACCAACCTGGCCTGTCGCTCGGCCAACGCGTGCAGGGCCGGGTGAACCACGCAAGTCACGAGGGCTGCTGCGGCAAGAAGCGCGAGTTCGATGACCCGGTGGCGTCGCTCGGAAGAGACCCTTCGTTGCACGACACTTGCAGCAGCGAGCGCCAGCAGAGGCACGAGCGGAATCAGGTAGCGCGGCCCGAGCACAAGCGCGCGAAGAAATCCGCTGTCCGTTCCCGAATAGCTGTAGAGGGAAAAGAACACGACGGACAGAGCGACACTTGCGACGATCTCGGTTCGGAACTTGCCGCGGTACAGACCGAGCGCAACCAGCCCCCCGGGAACGAGAACGAGAAGGGCAAACACATAGAGCGACCCACGCTCCCCAGCCCCCTGGATGGTGAAGGGATAGCGAGGGCCGTGGATCAGAACGGGCCGCCCCTGAAGCCACCAGGCGAACAGAAGGCGCAGGGCGAACCCCGCAGCGCCGGCCAGTAGGAGTGTGCCTACCTGCCTCCGCGTGATCAACCTCCGCGCGATCCATGGAAGGAGGAAGATTGGGTTGCTGTCCCGGAACAACAGCGAAGCGCCAGCCAGAAAGCCGCCAGCAACCGCCCCGGTCGGCGCCGTGACGCCGAGAAAGAAAAGGGAGGCCACGACGGTGGCGGCGCTGGGCAAGTCACCCATCCCGGTCCGGGCGAGGACGCTGCACGGCAGGAACAGCGGGACCAGTGCCGCGTAGCTCGAGGGCAGGCCCTCGCGCCTGAGCCACAGCGCGGTGAGGAGCGTCAGGGCACAGAGGGCCGCGAAGGACGCCCACGCCGCGGCACGGTAGCCTCCGACTCGAACGAAGGGCGCCTGTAGCAGCGCGGTCCCGGGCGGGTAAGTGCTCGCGAGCTCCCGACGAACCTCGCCCGTTCTGGCGTCACGGACCTGATCGAAGAGGTGGCCCTGGGAATAGAGGACGGCTTGACGGATGTACTGGGCCTCGTCGCTGACCAGGGCTACCGGCGGAGGGAGGACCGCGAGCCCGGCGCCATAGAGGGCCAGGACCACCACGAGCGCAACACCCCCCCGGTCCCAAGTCAGCGCCACGCCAGAGATCTTAGCCGAGGAGGACGGCATTCTCGGGAGAAGGCTGCGCTATACTGCATCGGCGTACCGGGGAATTGACACCGTCGAGTGAGCCACGCGTCCGCCAGTCCTCGCGCGGGAGATCCACCGTGTCCGCTGCGGCGCATCGGAGGGCGCTCCGGGTGAGCCCATCCCGCGTGGGGCGACTTGCCCGAATCGTCGTCCCGTTCGCGTCGATGGAGGTGGTGACGCAGGTCGTGACAGCCACGACCGGGATCCTCGTAGTCCGCACCCTCCCCCTCCCGGAATTCGCCGTTTACGCCATCGCAGTGTCGGTCCAGGCCTCGCTTACCGTTCTCTCGGACGTCGGTATCTCGACCGTCCTCCTCGCACGAGCCGGTGGCTTCGCAGGAGACAAGAGGCGACTGGCACAACTTCTCGCGGCAGCTCGGGCCCTGCGAGTGAAGCTCTTTGGGGTCGTTACTCTCATCGCTGCACCTCTTCTCTGGTCGTCGCTCTCGGCCGCCCGGCCCAGCGTGGAGTCCTGGCTGGTTACGCTCGTTCTGGTGCTCAGCACAGTGGCCCTTCAGATCTCGGCCACCGTCGACGGCACGATCGCGCTCGCCCTGCTCCGCCCTGCTCGTTACCAGGGGGGGCAACTCGCCTCGTCTCTGGTACGGCTCGCCGGCGTTGTTCTGCTGCTCGCCCGCGTCCCGCTGAGCTGGGTTGGGCTTACGATCAACCTCTTCGGAATGACCGCGCAGTCTCTCTATCTACGTTGGACCGTCGGACGACTAGTCCCCCACGACCCGGCGCAGGATCCAGAGGACAGAATAGCGTTCAGGCGCACCGTATTTAGGCAGCTGATCAACGCCGGCTACTACGCATTCTCGTCTCAGATCACACTGTGGCTGGTGGGATTCCTGTCGAGCGCACGGACGGTCGCCGAGGTCGGAGCGCTCGGCCGCATCTCGAACATCCTCGTCCTCGCGCAGAGCGCGATCGTTGCCCTAGTCGCTCCGCGGATGGCTCGGTACGAGGACCCGAGATTGTTGTTTCGAAGGTACTTGCAGGTCGTCCTAGTGGCCTTCGCGGCCTGCACGACCGTGTTCCTCCTATCCTGGTTGTTTCCCAAACCCTTCCTCTGGCTGATCGGGCCGAAGTACGCGGGGCTCGGATCTGCGCTGCCGATTGCGATGGCTGCAGCCCTCTTCTATGCGCTCGCTCTCACGATCTACAGCTTGAATGCATCCCGGGCATGGATCGATCAGGCATGGATAAGCATCCCGCTCACTCTCGCACTACAGGCCATCAGCCTCGTCTGGCTCGATGTGGCGCAGCTCAAAGGTGCGTTGCTGTTCGGGCTCTGCTCGAGCATCCCGCCATTGCTCGTCCACCTCGTCATTGGCGCGCACCAGCTCCGTCGCGAGCTCCGAGTGATCGGCACCGGGGCTGCTCCCGCGGGCTGAGAACGCTGTATCAGGCCGAGCCCTGAGGGCGGCGCACCCCGAGCCTGGCCATTCGGTAGACTAGGGTTCTGCGAGGGAGTTCCATTCTTCTTGCGGCCTCGGCAACGTTCCACCCGCTGCCCTGAAGAACAGCCTCGATCTCCCTGCGTTCTGTTTCGCGCATCTTTGCTCGGACTCCGGAAACGACCGGAGGGGCTGATGCGATCTGCAGATGCTCGGGACGGACCTCGCCGCCAACTGCGTTCAGCGCTCCGCAGGCGACGACATTCCGGAGGGTTCGAACGTTCTCGGGTACGGCGAGGCCCTGGACGACGGCCCGGGTTTCCGCCCGGAGAGTGGAACGCCTGCGACTCAGCTGGGCATCGACGAGGTGGAGGACGAGCTCAGCAATTGGAAGTATGTCGGCGGGTCGATCGCTCAGGTCCGGGATGAATACTTGACTCGGAGGTAGCGAGCCGCCCGCCTCGGACTGGGGAAAGCCACCCGAAGGATGAAAGCTGCTCGCGTCCCAGAACGCTCGGCGGACCTCGTCAGGCAGCATCTCGGGTCGGCGGACGTGGAGTGAGCCGCCGCCCGCTCGAGCAACATCCTCGCTCCATCTCCCCTTGTCGAATCGCGAGGCAGCGTGAACGACGAATGGAGCAGCCGGCCTCAGCGAAGTGCGAACGAGCCGGGCAAAGCTCTCGCGCCCTACTCCCTCCGCGCCGATAAGCGCCAGAGCTTTGCTGCTGACCCAGCGCTCTGCGAGGGAACGCAGGCGCGTCATGCTTGGGTCACTCCAAACCAGTTCGAACGATCCCGCGATTTCCACACCGAGGAGTCGGTTGAGCGCGACCGACCAGAGTTCTTCGGACGTTGCTGCGTGCGCGGGAAATGATGCTGCGCCCCACCGCACGGTCTCGTCCTGCCTCGCTGCTCGGTTGGAGATGAATTGGCGAAGCGACTCCGCTGCGCCCGGTTCGCCTATTATGAGGACCTCGAGCAGGTTCCGTCCGAAGGACCCGAGGACAACCCGCAACTCTTTCGAAGCGGGGAACTCGGCGAGCGCCCGAGGCCCGAACTCCGGGGCGAACGCTCCCGAACGCCCTAGGAGGATCGTGAACGTTCCGCCGGCGGTTACCTCTTCCTCGAGGCGCTGCTGCCAGTTCCAATGCTCCAGCAGCGTTGTTCGTCTCGGGGAGACCACGGGCGATCGTGGAAGGACCACGTACACGAACTCGCCCTCGCTCAGCAGGTCCCCCGGGTGAAGCGGCGTCATCCCGTGGATCTCCACCTCGTTCAAGGTCGCACCGGCACGCCCAACCCGGAGGCGAAGCCGGGCGCCCTCGAGCACTACCTCCCCTCCCGACGGAAGACGTGTGCTCCCCGGGCTCAACACGAGCGCATGAGAGCTGCCTGGACGAAGCACGAGCAACTGCCAGCTCGCGTTCGCCGGAGGATCTGGTCGAGATGGCGCGATTCGACGCCGGGTCACGCGACGAGCGTAGCGGAAGGAATTCATTGAGGCACGGAGCGCATTCTTGCCAAACTGCTGCGCTGTGCGACTCGCGCTCGTGGTTCTCTTCCTCGGAGGCTGCGCCTCGATGCCCCCCTCTCAGGCCAGCTCTGGCGGTACCCCGGTTAGGGCCACGACGCCCGAGGGTCGTTCGGTATCGATTTCCGCAAAGGGTTCAAGGATCGACCGGGTCGACGACAGCGAGGCCAAGCCCCCTCAAGTGGTCGTGGAGGGTCTGACAGACGCCCACGGGCACCTCGTCGGCCTCGGGCTTTCGATGATCCGGGTCGATCTTCGCAACTGCCGCTCCCCCGACGACTGTGCGCACCGGGTCGGGGACATCCTCTCCAAGGTCCCATCCGGCTCCTGGATCCAGGGGCGCGGCTGGGACCAGAACCTCTACTCGGACCAGCAGTTCCCGACCCGGGCCGTCCTCGATGCGGTCGCCCCCAACACCCCTGTCTATCTCCGCAGGGTCGACGGCCACGCCGCGTGGGCCAACTCCGAGGCGCTTCGCAGGGCGAAGATCACCCGCGATACCCCGGATCCTCCCGGCGGCAAGATCCTCAAGGACGCCAAGGGCGAGCCAACCGGGATCCTCGTGGATCGGGCCGAGGAGCTCGTCGACCAGGCCATCTCGCTCCCGTCCGAGGACGAGGTCGAGCAGGCCATCCTCCGCGCCCAGGATCTTCTGGTTTCCGAGGGCCTCACCTCCGTGCACGAGATGGGGATCTCGGCCAGCGTCGCGGACGTCTACCTGCGCCTCGCGCGGGCCGGACGGCTCAAGATCCGGGTCTACGCACACTGGAGCGCCGACCCGGAGACCCTCGCCGAGGCCTTCCGCCGAGGTCCACTCCGGGCCTCCGGGCCGGACGACCTCTTCACACTCCGCGCGATCAAGGTCTACGCCGATGGCGCGCTCGGCTCCCGAGGCGCCCATCTCAGGGCGCCCTACTCCGATGACCCTCACAACACGGGGATCGTCGTCACTTCTGCCAGCGAGATCGAGCAGATCTCCCGCCGCGCCCTCGCCGCCGGCTTCCAGGTCTCGACCCACGCCATCGGCGATGCCGCCAATCACGACGTGCTGGATGCCTATGCCCGCGCCGGCGTCACCCCGGCGGCCCGGTTCCGCGTCGAGCACGCCCAGATCGTCGACCTGGCCGACATTCCTCGCTTCGCCCAGCTCGGTGTCATCGCCTCGATGCAACCCACCCACGGGACCAGCGACATGCCCTGGGCGGAGAAGCGCGTCGGCCGGGCGCGCATCGCCGGCGCCTACGCCTGGCACCGGTTCCTCGACGGGGGGGTTCACCTGGCGTTCGGCAGCGACTTCCCGGTCGAGCTGAGCGACCCCCGGCTCGGCCTCTTCGCCGCCATCGCCCGGACCGACCTCCAGGGTCAGCCGGCCGGCGGGTGGCTCCCCGACCAGAGGCTCACGGTCGACCAGACGCTCCGCGCTTTCACCTCAGGAGCGGCGTACGCTGCCTTCGAGGAGGGCTGGCGTGGCGAGCTCCGACCCGGTCAGGCCGCAGACCTCACCGTCTTCGACGGGCCGCTCGACACACCCGAGCACATCGTGAAGCGCAAGGTCCTCATGACGATCGTCGCCGGTCGCGTCGTCTACGACGCGCGAGCAGCAGAGCCGCCGCGGTGAGCCGGACCCTCGGCCTGGCTGCGCTCCTCCTCCTCGCGATCCTCTCGATCGTCGGAGTGGTCGGGGTGACGCGGCCCGTCCGTGTCGACTCGACGAGCCAAGCGAGCACACCGCAGCCCACTGCAGCCGCCTCGACCATCGAGAGCGACGCCGGCTCGCTGGACTCGCTGCTCGACGGCCTGCACGTCGAGCATCAGATGACGCTCGGACGCTGAGGCCGCCTCACGCCTTGCGCGCGACGTACGCGACGTTGTCGCTGAAGAGCCGGCCGGTGAATCCGGCGGGCCAGTGGCGCCCCGTTCCTGGAATCCGACCATCGTCCGAGTAGACGATGCGTCCCTGGCTCAGCTTCAGCTCCGCACCGATGTCCGACAGATCCGACGGGAGCAGCGCGGTGATGTGCGCCGGATAGTGGACCGCCTGAAATGCCCCGTGCCGGTCCTTCACGAGGAAGCTCAGCTTGCTCAGGAGGCTCAGCTGGTTCGGCGTCGTCACGAGCAAGAGTCCGCCCGGCCGCAACGCGCGGACGAGCTCCCGGAAGAGAGCGCGCGGGTTCTCCAGGTGCTCGATCGTCTCGATCGCGACCACCACGTCCGCAGCGACATCCTCGACGGGTAGACGCTGATTCAGATCCCCGATCCGGAAGCTTGCCTGCGACGCGTCGGGAAAACCCTCGTATCGGACCAGATCGACCCCGGTGTACGAGGTGATCGTCGCAGGGAGCCGCTGGAACAGATCTCCCCGACCGCATCCCACGTCGAGCAGCTCCCCCCGGGCCCCCTCGGCCTCGAGGATTCTCGACACCATCGCGAGGATCGGGTCCGCGCTGTGACCTTCCGACGCGCGCGCGGCCTGCTCCCGCCGCCGGAGCTCCTCCTCGTGAATCGACGGTTCTCGCAAAGCCGGGCGAGTCTACTTCGCCGCACCCTTCCCCGGCGCCGGCTTCGCCGCCGTCGCCGCCTCCAGGCGCAGCCGCTCCACGCTCAGCTGCGCCTGCCTCCCGTAGTCGATCGCCTCTCCCAGGATCCGCGCCGCCTCCTGCGGGGCGTGGAACCCCATGCTGTTCTCCGCCGCCACGAAGTCCAGCCTCCACTGCGCCTTCCGGTGCAACGCCCGCGCTGGCCCGAGCTGCGCATCCGTCGCCCCTGCCGCCTTCGCCGCCTTCAGCGTGTCCAGCATGTCCTGGATCGCCCCACCCGCCCGCTGGAGCAGGTCGTGGTTCCGCGTCTGGATCTGCGCCACCCGCGCCTGGATCTCCGACTCGGCGTAGGGATGGCACGTCTGGCATGCCCGGCTCACGTTCAGGAGCGGGCTCCGCACCCAGTGGTCGCTGACCTTCACCGCTCCCTCGCGCAGATAGGGCATGTGGCAATCCGCGCACGCCACCCCGCTTCGCGAATGCACCCCCTGGTTCCAGAGCTCGAACTCGGGGTGCTGCGCCTTCAGCACCTGCGTGCCCGCCTCGGCGTGAATCCAGTCCTTGAACGGCTTGCCGTCCGCGAAGTTCGCGCCGTCGTCGTAGTAGGCCTCGATCTCGTCGACCTTCAGCCCGTTCTTCCACGGATAGGTCACCGTCTTCCGGTCTCCGCGGAAGTAGTACTCGACGTGGCACTGGCCACAGACGTAGCTCCGCATCTCCTGCCGCGAGGCGTCCCGGTTCGGGTCGTAGTCCTTCACCCCCTGGTGCTCCTTCAGAGCCTTGATGCCCACGATGAACCCCGGTCGGGTTACCCGGAGGTTCAGCGTCTTCGCGTCGTGGCAGTCGACGCAGCTCACCGGGTGGTCCACCAGCGGCTTTCCGCTCGCATCCTTGAGCGCGTGCGCCTGCTGGTACGTCATGGCGCACACCTCCTCGAAGCCCTTCATCACGTCGCCCTTCCCGACGAAGCGGTACGCCGGGATGATGCTCGCGTGGCAGTGAAGGCACGCCCCGGGCTGCGGCCGCTCGGTCACCCGGCGCGTCTTCTCCTGGTCCAGCAGCATGTACGCGTGGCCCCGGCGGTCCCGGTAGTCCAGGCTGAACGCGTACCCGGCGAAGATGCGCGTGAGCCACGGGAACTGGTCCGCCTTCTGCGCCGGCGAGGCGTCCCCGCCGCCGAAGTTCGTGCGGCTCGGGTCGACCGTCTTCAAGTACGAGTCGTACTCGCGCGGCCAGTTCGTGCCCCAGACCTTGGGGTCCACCGTGTCCTCGGTCACCTCGACCAGCCGGACGTACTGCTGCTTCGCCTCGGTCTTCCGCTGGATGATGTTCACCAGCAGCGCGGTGATCCCCGCGGCGACCAGAGCGGCCACCACTGCGATCCCCACCAGCGCTGGCCAGCGCTTCTTCTCTGGAGCTCTCGGTTCCATGCTCGAGCCCTTTCGCTAGTTCCTCGCGCCGTGCCCGACGCCGCGGTGGCAATGGACGCAGCGCACTGCGTCCCGGTCGGTCGTGCTGCCGGACACCAGCTCCGACACCATGTCGGCGTGGCAGGCGACACAGTTCTCCTGAACGTGCCGTGCGCTCCGAGCCGAGATCTGGATGGGCTCGTGAAAGTCCTGCATGGTGAATGCGCGGCTGTGGTTCCAGCCGTGCTCCGCCTTGGCCAGCATCTTCGGGACGAACGGGTGCGGGAGATGGCAGGTCACGCAGGTCGCGACGGCGTGGTGCGGGCCGTGCTGCCAGGACGCGTACTCGTCCCGCATGATGTGGCAGTTCACGCAGGCTCGCGGGTCGGACGAGAAGTACGAGAGCCCCTCGGCGTAGCGGAACGTGAACGCTCCCAGGCCTCCGACGAGCCCCACGGCCAGCGCCGCGACGAGCCCCACCTGAACGCTTCCGCGGCGACCGGAGTCCATGGTCGCGGCCGAGATTCCTCGCTCCGGCGGTGGGGGTCCAGAAGGAACGCAGTGGACTTAGGGCCTACTTTCGCGAGGGTACGAACACCCCCTGAGTGACGGTCAGTGGGCTCCGTCCGCTCGTGGACGCCCGCTGCGTTTCGCCTCTACCGGACGCTACCTCGAGGGTCTTCCTTCCGGGCGGCACTGGAGGGGTCTCACGCACGATGGGTCGACGCAACTGGGCGGCGTGTCTGTTGTTTCTGAGCGCGTGTGGCTCGTCCGTGCCGGGAGGCCTCGCGCTCCCGCGCCGGTCGGTCCAGTCCGCGCTCGGCATCGGCTCGAGCGCCGATGACCTCCGCACCGGGTGGTACCCCAACCAGCCCGCGCTCGCCCCCGGCGCGGTCGGCGCTCCGGACTGGGGACAGCTGTTCGTCACGCCCCTCGACGGGCAGATCTACGCGCAGCCCCTGCTGGCCAACGGCGTGGTGCTGGTCGTCACCGAGACCAATCACCTCTACACGCTCGACCCGAACACCGGAGCCATCCTCCAACAGCGCGCCCTCGAGCCGGCGTGGAACGCGGCCGACCTCGGCTGCCCGGACCTCGCGCCCAAGGTGGGCATCACCGGGACGCCGGTCATCGACACCCGCGACCCGAGCAACGTGACGGCGTACTTCGTCACCAAGAGCTACCAGGCCGGGACCTCGGGGCCCGCCGTCGCGTGGATGCACGCCGTCGACATCCCCACCCTCGCCGAGCGCCCCAGCTTCCCGGTGCAGATCCAGGGCAACGCCGACAACCAGTCCGGCGTCTCGTTCGACGCGACCTACCAGATCCAGCGCCCGGGCATGCTGATGCTCGGCGACACGGTGTACGCGGCCTTCGCCGGCCACTGCGACATCGGCACCTACCAGGGGTGGGTCGTCGGCGTGTCCTCGAGCGGCTCCGTCCGCGCGCGCTGGTCCGCCGCGGCCCAGTACCCGGGCGCGGGCATCTGGCAGAGCGGCGGCGGGCCGATGTCGGATGGGCCGGACACGTTCATCGTCGCCACCGGCAACGGCGACGTGGTGCAGCAGCCCACGCCAGGCAAGCCACCGCCAACCGTGCTCGCCCAGGCCTGGGTGCGGCTCAACGTCCAGGGAGACGGCACGCTCCAGGCGACGGACTTCTTCGCCCCCTACGACGCGGACGCGCTCAACACGTGGGACGCGGACTTCGGCTCGGGCGGCCCGGTCGGGCTCCCGGACTCGTTCGGAACGCCGAGCATCCCCCACCTCGGTGTGGCCGCCGGCAAGCAGGGCTTCGTGTATCTCCTGGACCGCGACAATCTGGGAGGGCTCGGCCAGGGTCCTTCCGGCTCGGACGCCGCGGTCCAGCGGATCGGCCCGTACGGTGGCGTCTGGTCGCGCCCAGCGGTGTGGCCGGGAAATGGCGGGTGGGTCTACTACCCGAGCGCCTCCGGAGGCACGACGGCCGCGGGCTCCACCGGCACGCTGAACGTGTTCACCGCCGGAGTCGACGGTCAGGGCAAGCCCACGCTGTCGCTGGTCGCCACCGCGCCCGACGCGTTCGGCTTCGGCTCGAGCGCTCCGGTCGTGACCTCGGACGGAACCAGCGAGGGCACCGCTCTGGTCTGGGTGGTGTGGATGCCCGATGGCTCGGGACAGAACGCGCAGCTGCGGGCGTACGACCCGATCCCGAGCGGCGGCACCCTGTCGCTGAGGTGGAGCACGCCCATCGGCACGGCGAGCAAGTTCAATCCGCCGGGCATCGGCAACGGGCGGGTGTACGTCGGAACGCGGGACGGAAACCTCTACGGGTTCGGCGCCCCGGTGGACCAGCCACTGACCGTCAGCGCGGTGGACCTGGGAACGGTGAACGTGGGGAGCAGCAGCAGCGGTCAGGTCGTCTTCACCGCGGTCCGGGCGACGACGGTCAGCTCGGTGAGCTCGACCAGCGCGGAGTTCACCACCGGGGCGCCAGCGCCCGCCTTGCCCGCCACGCTCGCGCAGGGGGCCACGCTGACCGTTCCCGTGACGTTCACTCCGAGCCAGGTGGGCATCCGGTCCACCGCCATCGTGGTGCAGGCCGACGGGGCACCGGTGTCGGCTCCGGCCACTGGCATCGGACGGAGCCCGGATGCTGCGCTCCAGGTCGCGCCGCCGGTGGTGAGCTTCGGCGGCGTGGCGGTGAACAAGCAGGTCAGCGGGACGATCACCATCTCCAACGTCGGCGCAGCGCCGCTGGTGATCAACGGCGTGAGCTCACCCGGGGCGCCGTTCTCCGTCAGCGGGGCTCCGGCGGCAGGAACCACCCTCGGTTCGGGGCAGTCGGTCACCGTGACGCTCACCTTCGCACCGACGGAGGTGGGGACGTTCAACAAGCAGGTGGTGGTGGTCGACACCTCCGCCGGAAAGGACACGGTGCCGCTCACGGGAACGGCGGCGCTCGCCGGGAACCTCGTGCTGACGCCCGCGTCGCTGCAGTTCGGGACCGTGGCGGTCGGGGAGACCAGTGCGCTCGCGTTCCAGATCACGAACACCGGTGGCTCGACGGTGACGGTGACCAAGTCGAAGCCACCCGGTCTGGACGTGGGGTTCAGCAACACGGACGATCTCAACGAGGGCGCGACGATCCAGGCCGGCGAGACCAAGACGCTCCACGTGCAGTTCGCGCCGAAGACCGCGGGGGCGGCGTCCGACCACTGGACGATCAACGCCGATGGGGACCAGGGCCTGCTCACCCTGGGCATGACCGGGACCGGCGGAGGTGACTCGAGCAAGGGCTGCACCAGCGCAGGTGGCGAGGCCCCGCCGTGGCCACTGCTCGGGCTTCTGGCCTTCGCGCTGTGGCCTCGGAGGCGGACGGGCTGAGGCCGGCTCAGTTCGCGCGCAGCGCCGTCGCTGGATCCACCCGGGCAGCACGCACCGCCGGAAGCAGCGCGCTCACGAGCGCCACCCCGGCGAGCACGGTCACCACCGCGGCGAGGACCGCCGGATCGGCCGCAGTGACGCCGAAGAGCAGCTTCCGGAAGAGCGCTGCGAGCACCACCGAGCCGAGGACCCCCACCGCCGCGCCGCTGGCGACCGGTCCCAGGTTCTGACGAAGCACGAGCCGCACGATGTCCCGCCGATCGGCGCCGACCGCCATGCGGATCCCGAACTCGTGCACCCGCTGGACGACGCCGTAGGAGACGACGCCGAAGATGCCGATCGCGGCGAGGACCAGCGCGAAGCCGGCGAACACCGCGAGCAGGAACACCGGATACCGCCGCAGGAACATCGAGGGCGCCTGCGCGAGCACCTCGGTGAGCGTGCGCACCGGGAGCACGACCGCGTCGGGGGCCGTGGACTGGATCGCGCGACGGACCTCGGCCTGGACCTCCGCGCGCGACGACCGGAGGACGAGGCCGAACGGATTGGAGGGGTACTGGGCGTCGGACAGGTACAGGATCCCTGGAGGAGCCTCGTCCAGCGCGCCGAACGTCTGGTCCCCCACGACGCCCACGATGGTCAGGACCGGGGCGTCCGGTGCGTAGGTGGGGCGGATCAGCTTGCCGACCGGGTCCTCGCCCGGGAAGTAGCGGCGCTGGAGCGTGCGGTTGACCACCGCGACCGGCAGCGTGCCGAACGCGTCCTCGGAGCCGAACGCGCGCCCCCCGAGCAGCGGCACGCCGAGCACCCGGAAGAAGCTGGGACCGACGAGGCGCACGGCCACCTCCGGCTCGGCGCCGGTCGGTCTCGGCCGGTCCTCGCGCACGAAGCGCAGCGTGTTGCCGTTGCCCGTGCCGGGGAGCTGGCTCACCCGGGTGACCGCGGTGACTCCCGGGATGGCGGCGACCGACTCGAGGATCTGCGCCTCGATCGCGACCGCGGCCTCGTCCTTCGCCACCCGTGCATCGGGGAGGATGACCGTCGTCCCCAGGGCGCCCTCGGGACGGAAGCCGGGGTCGGTGGAGAGGACGCGGAGCAGGCTCTTGCCCATCAGGCCCGCCGAGCCGAGCAGCATCACCGCGAGCGCCACCTCGAGCGCGACCAGGCTCCCGCGGAGACCGTGACGGATGGGGCCCCCCTGGCGGCTCGATCCGGTGGGGTCCTTCAGCGCGTCGTGCAGATCGGGACGGGAGGCACGCAGGGCCGGCAGGAGGCCGAAGAGGATCGTGGTGAGGAGGATGAGCCCCCCGCCGTAGGCCAGGACCCGGCTGTCGACACCGAGGTCCTGGAGGAAGGGCATGGTGGCCCGCTCCCGAGCCGGGATTCCCACGAGGAGCAGCGGCAGGCTGAGGCGCGCCGCGACGAGGCCGAGGATGCCTCCGAGCGTGGCCAGGACCGCGCTCTCGGTCAGCAGCTGCTGGACGAGCCGGCGGCGACCGGCACCGAGCGCGGCGCGGACGGCCATCTCCTGCTCGCGGCTACGCGCCCGGGCGAGCAGGAGGTTGGCGACGTTGGCGCAGGCGACGAGGAGGACCAGGCTCACGCAGGCGAAGAGGAGCACGAGCACCGGCTCGACCTTCCCCACCAGCACGTCGCGGAGCGGGACGACGTCCATGGAGATGCCCTTCAGCGCCTCGGGAAAGCGCTCGCGGAGCGCGGTGGAGAAGGCGGTGGCGCCCTGCTGAGCGGCGCGAAGAGTCACGCCGTCGCGGAGCCGCGCGATGGTGTTGACCCAGTTGAGGTTGCGGCGGAGCAGGTCGCCCTTGGCCTGGATGGCGAGGACGACGCGCGCGTCGGCACCCGGCGCGAAGGGGAAGCTGGGAGGGAGCACGCCGACGACGGTGTAGGGGAGGTCGTCGAGGACGATGCTCCGGCCGAGGACCGAGGGATCGGCGCCCATCTGCGAGCGCCAGAAGGCATCGGTGAGGACGACCGCGCGGGGGCCTCCGTCCTCGTCCTCGCCGGGGAGGAAGGTGCGTCCGAGCTGCGGGCGGACGCCGAGCACGTCGAAGAAGCTGGCGGTGACCCGGAGGGCGAGGAGCTGGGAGCGCTCGCCGCCGTTGCTCCAGACGGCGGGGTTGCGGTTGTAGCCGGCGACGGAGGCGAAGACCGACTTGTCCGCCTGGAGCTCGCGGACCGTTGGCCAGGCGAGCTCGAAGCGGGGCATGTCGCCGCGGTCCTGGAAGACGTGGACCAGGCGATCTGGCTCCGCGTAGGGGAGGCTGCGAAGGAGCGCGGCATCGACGGCGGTGAAGACCGCGGCGTTGAGGCCGATGCCCATCGAGAGGGTGAGCACGACGACGGTGGTGAAGCCGGGTCGGCTGCGGAGGTGGCGGAAGGCGTCCCGGAGGTCCTGGCCCAGTGCACTCATAAGGGGGGCACTCGGTTCAACGGGCGTGCCAGGACGGGTCGGGGGGCCCGTAACGAGGTGTTTGGCACCCGGAGAGCAACGGGCAGCGAACGAGCGAGGTGCCTGGCACCGCGCGAGACCGGTGGAACGGGCGGCGTCCTAAAATCGCGGGCTTGCGAGTGCGGGGCGACGCGGGGGAGAAGCCCCTCGACGCGGAGACCGTAACGAGGTGTTTGGCACCTCGAGACCCGAACGCCGAAAACCGGCGCTCTCACTGCACCGGGTCACCGGCAGGCCCACCAGGCGAGCGGCCCTAGCCGTAACGAGGTGTTTGGCACCTCGTTCGGGGCACCTCGTTCGGGGCACCTCGTTCGGGCTGTGCCGCCCGCACGAACGCCGGCCCTATCGCGAGACCTCGTGAGGGGCCCCCGAGGTGTCTCGCACCTTCCGGACCGCCGCCCGAGCCGGCCCGGCGGCGTTCCCGGGACGATGCGTCCCGCGAGCGGACGCGGACGGTTGACCCTTCCCTCTCCCAGTCTTAAAGGCTCCCGTCCCTCGATGTCCGAGCCTCACGCCTCGCTGTCCGCGCCGACGCCGGAGGTCCCCCCCGCGGCCGATCCGCTGGGACAGGTGCGCGCTCAGCTTCGGCCGGGCACGCGCGTCCGGACCACGGGGCTGCAGGGAGCGGCGCGGGGGCACGTGCTCACCCGGCTCTCCCGCGAGCTCCGCGCACCGCTTCTGTGCATCACCGCGGACGAGGACTCGGCCGAGCAGCTGGCGGCAGACCTGGCCTTCTTCCTCGGCGGGCCCGGCTCCCTCGTCGACCCGAAGGTGCTGCAGCTCCCCGGCGACGAGGTGCTCCCCTGGGACGAGCTGAGCCCCGACGCCGCCGTTGTCGCCGAGCGGCTCGGCGCTCTGTTCCACCTCCGCCAGGGGACCCGGTTCCCGGCGCTCGTGCTCAGCTGGCGCGCGCTCCACAAGCGCGTGCTGCCGCCGGACGTGCTCGACCGGCTGAGCGAGATGGTCGGCGTGGGGCAGGAGCTCGACCGCGACGCGTTCCTGCGGCGGCTCGCCCAGATGGGCTACCAGTCGTCCCCGCTGGTCGAGGACCTCGGCACGTTCTCCTCGCGCGGCGGGATCGTCGACGTCTTCTGTCCGCTCTACAGCCGGCCCATCCGCATCGAGCTGTTCGGGGACACGGTCGAGTCGCTCCGCCTCTTCGACCCGGCGACCCAGCGCACCGTCGAGCTCCTCAAAGAGGCCACGCTCATCCCCGCGCGGGAGGTGCTCTTCACCGACGACACGAAGAGCGCCGCCGAGGCCGCTGCCCGCGCCGCTGCCGAGCGCATCGACATCCCGACCACCCGTCTCCGCGAGACGCTGGACCGCATCCGCGAGGGCATCCCCGCGTACGGGATGGAGGCGCTGCTTCCGGGGTTCTTCGCGGGCGGGCTCGCCACGGTCCTCGACTACCTGCCCCACTGGTCGCCCGAGCCGCTGATCTACGTCGACGATCCGCTCGGGGTCAGCCGCGCCGCCGAGGAGCTCCACGACGAGATCGATCAGGTCTGGGCCGAGGCCACCGCGCGCAAGGATCTGGCGCTCCCACCCGAGTCGCACTTCGCGTCGGACGACGCGCTGCTCGAGGGCCTCGCCCGGTACCCGGTGATCGAGGGCGGAGGGCTGTCGCTCACGGCCTCGAGCACGCCGGTGGCATTCACCTTCGGGACCACGACGGATCTGCGGCAGGCCATCGTCAGTCACCACGGCGAGGAGGGCGCGCTGACTCCGCTGGTGCAGCGGCTCGAGCGCTGGCGCGAGATGCGCATCGCCACCGCCATCGCCTGCGGCTCGGCCGGACAGGTCGACCGGGTGAAGCGGCTGCTGCTCGACCGGAACGTGATGGTGCGGGCGCACGCCGAGCCGTTCGCGGACTCGCCGGCGCTGCACGACCCGAGCATCTGGGCGCACCTCTTCACCGGCGAGGTGAGCCACGGGTTCGTGGACCCGGCCGGTGGTCTCGCCGTCCTCAGCGACGAGGAGATCTTCGGTGCCCGGGCGAAGCGACGGGTCAAGGCGCGTCGCTCCGAGCAGCCCTTCGGCGCGGCGTTCCGCGAGCTGAAGGAAGGCGACCTCATCGTCCACACCGACTTCGGAATCGGCCGGTACGCCGGGCTCACGAAGATGCAGGTGCAGGGCATCCCCGGCGACTTCCTGGTCCTCGAGTACGCTGGACGAGACAAGATCTACTTGCCGGTGAGCCGGATGCGGCTCATCCAGAAGTTCACCGGCGGCGATCCGTCGAAGGTCGCGCTGGACAAGCTCGGGGGCACGGGCTGGCTCCGGACCAAGCAGCGGGTGAAGGAAGCGCTGCTGAAGATGGCCGCCGAGCTGCTCCGGCTCTACGCCGCTCGACACGCGCATCCGGGCTTCGGGTTCACCGCGCCCGACCGCTACTTCCGGCAGTTCGAGGCGGACTTCGAGTTCGACGAGACGCCGGATCAGGCGAAGGCCATCGAGGACGTTCTCACCGACATGCAGAAGCGCGAGCCGATGGACCGCCTGGTCTGCGGCGACGTGGGTTACGGCAAGACCGAGGTGGCGATGCGCGCTGCCTTCAAGGCAACGCTGGATCGGAAGCAGGTGGCGGTGCTCGTGCCCACCACGGTGCTCGCGCAGCAGCACTTCCACACCTTCCGGAAGCGGTTTGCCGATTATCCGGTGACCATCGAGGTGGTCTCGTCGATGCGGAAGTCGACCGAGGTCCGCGAGGCGCTGAAGCGCGCTCGGGAGGGGAAGGTCGACATCCTGATCGGCACCCACAAGCTGCTCGGGTCCGAGGTGTCGTTCAAGGACCTCGGGCTGCTGGTGGTGGACGAGGAGCAGCGCTTCGGGGTGAAGCACAAGGAGCGGATCAAGCAGCTGAAGACCCAGGTGGACGTCCTCACGCTCACGGCGACGCCGATCCCGCGCACCCTGCACATGAGCATGTCGGGGCTGCGGGACATGAGCATCATCGCGACGCCGCCGCAGGACCGCCGTGCGATCCGCACCTTCGTCACCAAGTTCGATCCGCCGACCATCCGCGAGGCGATCCTCCGGGAGATCCAGCGCGGCGGGCAGGTCTTCTTCGTCCACAACCGCGTGCAGTCGATCCACTCGATGGAGCGGCTGCTCCGGGAGCTGGTGCCAGAGGCGACGATCGGCGTCGCGCACGGGCAGATGCGCGAGGGGCAGCTGGAGAAGGCGATGGCGGACTTCGTTGACCGGAAGTTCCAGGTCCTGCTGTCCACGACCATCATCGAGAGCGGCATCGACATCGCGTCGGCGAACACGATGGTCGTCAATCGCGCGGACACCTTCGGGCTGTCGCAGCTCTACCAGCTGCGTGGTCGCGTGGGCCGGAGCAAGGAGCGCGCGTACGCCTACCTTCTGGTCCCGGCGCGACGCTCGGTGACGCGGGACGCGCAGCGGCGGCTCGAGGTGCTGCAGGCGTTCACCGAGCTCGGCGCGGGGTTCAGCATCGCCTCGCACGACCTGGAGATCCGCGGGGCGGGGAACCTCCTCGGTCACGACCAGTCGGGGACCATCGCGGAGATCGGGTTCGACCTGTACACGCAGCTCCTCGAGGAGGCGGTGGCCGAGATGCGAGGGGAGCCGCCGCGAGTGGAGATCGAGCCCGAGGTCACGCTCCCGATCCCGGCGTTGATCCCGGACGACTACGTGCCCGACGTGCACCAGCGGCTGGTGCTCTACAAGCGGTTCAGCGGCGCGGGGTCGGCCGACGAGGTGAGCGATCTTCGCGCCGAGCTGGTGGATCGCTTCGGCGAGCTGCCCGACGAGGTGGACGCGCTGAGCGAGCTGGTCCTGTTGAAGGCGGAGATGCGCGAGCTGCGGCTGCGGGCGCTGGAGAGCGGCGCGGGGCGGCTGGTGGTGACGCTGGGGCAGGACGCTCTGCTCGATGGGGCGAAGCTCGCGGCCGTGGTGCAGAGGAGCAAGGGTGTGTACCGGCTGACGCCGGACCTGAAGCTGGTCGCGCGGCGGGATGGGCCGGACCAGCCGGCGGCGCTGCTCGGCGAGGCGAAGAAGGTGCTGCGGGATCTCGCGGCGTGCGCGGTGGCGTCGGCGCGCGCCTGAAGCATTTCCGTCGCGGTGGACCTCGCGCTGCGCGAGATCGCAGACGCACACGCGCGGCCAGAGTGCTCCGGCGGGAGACGAGGTGGTGGATGCGCTGCTCGTCGTTCCCGTGACTCACACCGGGTCGGCGCGACGCCACCTGTTGGGAGGGAGATCCGTTCCCCTACGCTTCTGCCTCGACCGCGCCCCTCGACAACCCGGGTGCGGAGGGAGAACTCGACACATGAAACGCGTTCTGCTGGCCGGACTCGCCAGCTTCCTCTTTGCTTGCGGCGGTGGCCCGAAGGCGCCGCCACTCCGTGACTTCTCGTACGGCTCGCCGACCACCCCGAGCGCCAGCCAGGCCGGCACGGCCAGCAGCGCCCAGAGCAGCTTCCAGTCGATCGCCGGCGTGGGCGGACAGAACTCGGCGCCGACCTCGGCTCCGACCCTGGCGGACGATCTGACCAGCGAGCTGGGCCAGGCGTCTGCGGTGTTCGCACCTCTGCCGGTCGAGGTGCGCGCGCCGGTGCAGGCCAGCGCGATCCGCGGCGTGCGCAGCGCGGCGCTCACGGTGGGAGACAGCCACTGCGTGAGCTCGACGGCGACGAGCGTCAGCTACAACAACTGCTCGTACAATGGCGACGGGTTCAACGGCACGCTGAACGGCAGCATCAACATCACCCCGAACCAGCAGATCACCTGGGACATCACCTACACGATCGCGGGCAGCTCGCAGGGCGTGACGGTGAATGGCTCGTTCCACTGGAACGGGCAGCTCACCTGGACCGCGACGACCATCAAGGGCTTCGGCCGGAGCGAGTACGCGATCACCGCCTCGGGCAACGGTCAGAGCGCCGAGATCGCGTACACCGCGGGCTTCGACGTGGACGTGACGTACATCACGTCGCCGGAGTACTGCATCGCGAGCGGGACGCTGGAGCTGCGTCGCGTGGTGGCCGGGAGCAGCGCCAGCCAGACCGGCATGCACGACGCCGCGTGGAAGTTCACCTGGAGCGGCAACGGGATCTCCTGCGGCACGGTCGCCGTCGCGAACGGGACCTAGAACCGACCGGGGCTGATGCCTCGTACGCGACCCGCGGTTGCCCGGTACGGCGCCGCGGGTCGTGGTGTTTTCGGGGGTCGAGGAGTTGGGGTCCCTCTGGGGCGCCCTGCCCGTAACCACGTGTTTGGCACCACCCCGGGGCCACGAAGGCGCTCCCGGTTGCCCCGCCCGTAACGAGGTGTTTGTAACGAGGTGTTTGGCACCACTCCCCGAAAGGCACTGCCGGCTACCCCCCGTAACGGGTGTTTGGCACCACCCCCCGAAGGCACTCCCGGCTACCGCGCCCGTAACGAGGTGTTTGGCACCACCCCCGGGCACGGTCCCCGTCGCGAACGGGACCTAGAACCGACCGGGGCTGATGCCTCGTACGCGACCCGCGGTGGCCCGCCGTGGCGCCGCGGGTCGTGGTGTTTTCGGGGGGTGAGCCGGGCAACTCCTCGACCAAGCTGCAACCAGCGCCAAGCATCCTCGCCGCGAACGCGGCGGCCCGCTTGCTGAGCGCGCAGTCGACTTGGCGATGCAGGGCGTGCGCCACGTCGTCCCCGCACCCAAGTTGTGCGGCACCAACGATTCTTTTTCGGCAAGCGGAAGGAGCGAACATGAGAATGCGTGTATTGGCAGGTTTCGCCGTACTCGCCGTCGCGGGCGCCTGCGCGCACGGAAGCACCCGGAGTGACACCGTCAGCGACGAGGTGCTCGCTCGGGTGCCTCCTAACCAGATGGGCGGTGTGAACCAGGCGCGTCTCGACGTGTCGAAGGCGAAGGACACCCTCGCCCGCGAGAACCTCGCGAACGAAAAGGCGAAGCGCTACATCGATGTCGCGAACAACGAGGTCTCGATCGCCAAGGCTCAGATCGAGCGCAACGAGTCCGCTCAGAAGGCCGCGGACTACGCCCGCAACGACCCAGGCTCCGCCCAGTCTCAGAGCGCCATGGGCCTCGCTCGCCAGCGGGAGCAGGTCGCCAACTCGCACGTGAACGCGGCTCAGGAACTCGCCAAGTACACGGGGGCACGGGTGGTCGCCGCGCAGAAGGCCGTGGACCTTGCCAATGCCCGGCTGGAACAGGCCGAGTTCAAGGCCCTTCAGGCATCGGGGGATCGCGCGGTCAACGACATCGATGGGCAGGCGATCGCCAAGCGCGTCGAGGACACGCGCGTGGCGCTCGAGCAGGAGCGAGCGAAGGTCTCCCAGACCAAGGCCAGCGCCTCGGCGGCGCGCACCAGCTGGGTCGCGCTCCGTGACCAGCTTCCCGCCGATCAGCGCTTCGGCGTCGGTGGGTCGGGTTCGGACACCGCGGCCAACCTGAGCGGAAAGGAAGGGACGAATCAGACCCCCGCCAACCGAGAGAACTACAACATCGACACCAAGAACACGGACCCCAACAAGGGCCCGATGAGCAACAATCCCGCCCTCTACGAGGACAAGGACCTGTTCAACCTCCTGTAGGGGTAGTCGAGGCTGGCTCCAGCCAGCGATATGCTTCGCGCACCGCGGCGGGTCCTCCCTGTTCGAGGACCCGCCCGTGCGTCAGCACGACGCGATCGAAGTCGAGCGCGAGCAGCCGTTCGAGGCTTCTCCGTGTCGCGCGTCGATCGCGATACACCGACCGGAGCAGCCGGGAGAAGGCGACGCGGTTCTCGATGCCGGCCGCCTTCAAGTAGAGCCGGGTGGCGAGGTGCGGACTGCTGGCGAAGTTCTCGACCAGGTCCGCGCACACGAGGCTGCGGGTCGGACCGTGGACGAACACGGTCTCGTCGAGGATCGAGCCGTCGATGTGCACCGGAACGATCTGACCACACCACTCGGTATCCGGGGTCTCGGAGAGCTCGGAGTCGATGCGCAGCTCGGGGCGCTTCCGGCGCATCGCTGCGGGAGCGTGCACGCGGGCGGCCGGCCAGCGCTGGATGGCATCGCTGGCGTAGACGTGGTGATAGAGGTTGGGGAGCACGATGTGCCGCACCGGTCCGAGGTCCTGGATCTCGTCGGCGAGGATGTCGTCGATCGCGACCACAGAGTGGAGCCAGAGGGCTCCTCCAGGGAGGCGGATCACGGTCATCCGGGTCCCGAGCCACAGGCCGAAGAAGCGGTGAGCAGCCGCGACGCTCCAGAGGTCCTCGGCGTGCTGGACGAGCTCGCTCATCCGCAGAAGTGCCGGATGGCCGCCTCGAGGATCTCCTCGCAGCGGACCAGCTCGCGAACCGGGACGTACTCACCGGTCTGGTGAGCGACCTGGATGTTTCCTGGACCGAAGACCACCGACCGAGCGCCGAGCGCGGTCATCTGGGGAGCCTCGGTGCCGAAGCTCACCGTGGCCGAGGGCTGACCGCTCTGCTCCTCGAGGAACTTCACCACCTCTGCCGAGGGGGGCGTCTCCACGCCGCGGTCGGTGCGGAGGATTCGCATCCGCACCTCGCAGCCGGGCTCCTCGCGGCGCAGCTGGAACATGAGCTGCTCGATGGCATACGGCACGGCCTCCACCGGCTGGGCGGGAATGGGCCGCCACTCGAGGGTGAAGCTGCAGCTCCCGGGGATGACGTTCTTGGCCCGCCCGCCCTGGATGACCCCGACGTTCAGCGTGGTGTACGGGGGCTCGAACGACGGATCGGTCTCGCCGTGGAGCGGGCCCCGGGCGTACGCCTCGATGCGGCTGAGGAGTCGCGCGGCGCGGAAGATGGCCGAGGCGCCGGTGTCGGGGTAGGCGCTGTGGCCCTCCTTGCCGGAGACCTCGATCTCGGCGAGGCAGTACCCCTTGTTGGCGCGGATGGGCCGGAGCGAGGTGGGCTCGCCCACGATCGCGTTGCGCGCGGCCCCGCGGCGCGCCTCGAGAAGCATCTTCGCGCCGAGACAGCCCACCTCCTCGTCGGCGGTGAAGATGAGGCCGAGCGGCTTCTTCACCGCGGCACGCGTCCGCTCGGCGGCGAGCAGGGCGCAGGAGATGAAGGCCTTCGTGTCGCAGGCGCCGCGGCCATAGAGGCGGTCGTCCTTCCGCGTGAGCGTCAGCGCCTCGGCCCAGGCGGAGTCGTAGGGGACGCAGTCGGTATGTCCGACGAGCGCGAGCTCGGGCACCTCGGTGGGCCCGTGCGTGAAGGCGAGGAGGTTCAGCTTCTCCGCGCCGGCATCGTCCGGATAGCGCTGTCGCTCGCAGCGGAAGCCCAGCGCTGCGAGACGTGGCTCGATCCAGTCGATGAGCTTTCCGTTCGGGAGACGGCTCGTGGTGTCGAAGCCCACCAGCGTGCGCAGCGTCTCCTCCAGCCGTCCCTCCAGCTCGCTCACGCGAACGTCCTCCGGCACAGCGCTGTGAACTCGTGAGCCGAGACCTCGTCGAGCGGATGGCGCCCGTCGGTCAGCACCCGCTGGCCCTGAGCCCAGGTGTCGGTCACCGCAGATGCGGGCGCGGAGAAGACCACCGCGGTGAGGAGCCCGTCGTCGGGAGCACCGAGCAGCGCGGGATGGCGAAGGTCCACCGCGCAGAGATCCGCAGGACGGCGCGGGGCGAGCCGGCCAACGTCGAGGCCGAGGCTGCGCGCGCCGCCATGGGTCCCGATCTGGAGGAGGGTGCGGGCGAGCGCGTCGGGGCCCTCGCCGGTCGGAGGAAGGACCAGGCGGCGGCCCTGCTCGAGGCGGAGGTCGCCCTCGAGCGCGCGCAGCTCGCCCCAGGGATCGATCTCGGTCTGCCCGTCGGTCCCGATACAGAGCGTGGCCCCGGCAGCGGCGAGCGCGTCGGCCGGGAGGATGCCGTCTCCGAGATCGCGCTCGGTGAGAGGACAGGCGCAGACCTTCGAGCGGGCGAGGAGCGGGATCTCGAGCGGGGCGAGGTGGACCGCGTGGACGGCGGTGAAGGTGTCGTCGAGGAGACCGATCTCGTCGAGAAGCTCGACCGGACGGCGGCCGTGCTCGGCGAGGCAGGCCTCGACCTCGTTGGGCTGCTCGGCGACGTGCATGTGGACCGTCAGGGGACGGGCGCGGGCGACGGCCTCGAGCCAGGAGCGGGGAACGGCGCGGACGCTGTGCGGCGCGGCGCCCACCGTGACGAGGGGATCGGGACGGACGCGTTCCTGGAGCGCGGCCACTGCGCCGAGGAAGCGGTCCGGGTCGGGGTCGTAGAAGCGGCGCTGGCGTGGCTGCGGGAGCGTGTTGAACCCGGGCCGTGCGTACCCCACGCGGAGGAGGTGGATGCGCAGGCCGACCTCGCGGGCGGCGCCGATGACCCGGAGGGCGAGCTCGAGCGGATCGGCGTAGGGGCGGCCGTCGGGCGCGTGGTGGAGGTAGTGGAACTCGCCCACCGTGGTGATGCCGGCGCGGGCCATCTCCAGGAAGCACTGGCGGGAGGCGACGCCGAGGCCCTCGGGGTCGAGGGTGGCGGCGGCGCGGTACATCGTCTCGCGCCAGGTCCAGAAGTCGTCCCGTGTCGCGTCGGGGGCCGCGGCCTGGGTGCGACCGCGGAGGAGCCGCTGAAACGCGTGGCTGTGGGCGTTGACCAGGCCCGGGAGGAGCAGCTTGCCGGCAAGGCGTTCGAGCGTGGCGTCCGGGGGGGGGAGGCCTGCGCTCTCGCAGGTTCCGTCGGGGGCAATGGCCAGCGCCACGTCGCGCAGGAGGCGCCCCTCCCAGAGGAGGGCGTCGGGCTGGAGCCAGCGGGAAGCCATGGGCCGCGGGGCACCCTAGCAATGCGCTCGTGGCCGGAGCGAGGGGGCGGGCGCCATGCGTCAACGCGGATGCGACGCGTGGCCCGAGTGCGCACCCTGCAGGGACGACGCTGGGAGGCGCACATGGAAGCGGATGGGGTGGTGGAAGGTCAGATCCGGCGGGTTTCGCCCTCGCTGCTGGTGGGACTTGCCCTGGGATCGATCGCCGTCTCGGCGGCGTTCGCGGTGGCGGGGAAGATGAAGGTCGCAAACTTCATCGGGCAGTGGGTGCCATCCCTGCTGATCCTGGCGACGTTCGACCGGCTGATTCAGGCCGAGGCCGGGTCCGGGGCTAGGGCGTCGGCGAGCGCGCTGCCGAACGGCGTGGCGGCGCCCACCGGCGTGGCAAGAGTCGGGCCGAGCGCGGGTGGAACGACGACGGGTTCGACCCGGACGCCGGGGCTGTAAAGGGCGGCCCGTAAACGAGGTGCTCGTAACGAGGTGTTTGGCACCTCGTCCGTTAACGAGGTGTTTGGCACCTCGACCAGCGGCACCTCGACCAGCGGGTGCGCAGTCCTGCTGGTCGGACGTCATCCGCCCGGCGGGACGCGCGGCTGTCGTCCAGTGCGCATCTCCCCGGCGCACGACCCTCTTTGCGCGACCCGGGGTGGCGTGCTGACCTTCCCGCCGGGACGGAAGACTCATGGCCCGCCGCAGCGACCCTCTCGAGACCTACCGCCAGAAGCGCGACTTTGCCGTCACCCCGGAGCCGGCTCCCAGCCGGGTGGCCCAGGCACGAGCAGGCGCGCTCCGGTACATGGTGCACAAGCACGACGCGACCCGTCTGCACTACGACATCCGCTTCGAGATCGACGGGGTGCTCGCCAGCTGGGCCTGTCCCAAGGGCCCGAGCTACGACCCCGGGCAGAAGCGGCTGGCGGTGGAGACCGAGGACCATCCGCTCGAGTACGGAGACTTCGAGGGCCGCATTCCCGACGGCGAGTACGGAGCCGGCGACAGCATCATCTGGGATCGCGGCACCTACGACACCGTCCCTCCAGGACAGGTCAAGGAGCAGCGCCGGAAGGGGCACCTTCACGTCACGTTCGACGGCGACAAGCTCAAGGGGGGGTGGCACCTGGTGCGGACACGCCCGCAGGGCGGGAAGGCCCAGTGGCTGCTCTTCAAGGCCAAGGACGGCACCGAGCGGCCCGACTTCGACGTCGTCGCCGAGCGTCCCGAGTCGGTCGCGAGCGGCCGCCGCCTCACCCGCGGCCCGGAACGACAGCGAAACCTCCGCGGGGTGCATCCCGATCCGGACACCCTGCTCGCCCGGGTGTGGCCACCGATGCTGGCTGTGCTCGCCAAGGGCACTCCGGCGCCGGCGGAGCGCTACGTCTACGAGGTGAAGTACGACGGATACCGCGCACTCGCCGCGGTGTCCGGCGGCAGGGCATCGATCCGGTCGCGGAACGATCTGGACTTCGGGGCGAGGTTTCCGTGGGTGATGCCGGCCCTGTCGCAGATCGTCGTCGGCGAGGCGGTGCTCGACGGCGAGCTGGTCGCGCTCGACGACGCAGGGGTGTCCCGGTTCCAGCGGCTCGGAGACGCGGGCGCCCAGCACCGCTACGCGATCTTCGACCTGCTCTGGCTCGACGGCGAGGACCTCCGGGCGCGTCCGCTCGAGGAACGTCGCGAGCTGCTCGAGTCAGTGATGGCCAACACCCGTTCGCCGCTCGAGCTCGCTCAGCGCGTTCGCGGCGACGAGCAGAGCGCGCTCGCCGAGGCGAAGCGCTGTGGGTGGGAGGGCCTGCTGGCGAAGCTCCGCGGCTCGCCGTACTCGGGCACCCGGAGCGCGGACTGGTTGAAGCTCAAGGTCCTGGGGACGGACGAGCTGGTCATCGCCGGCTGGACGCCCATCTCCAACGGCGCGGCGGAGATCGGCGCGCTGCTCGTCGCAGCCCGGCGTGAGGGTGGGTTCGCCTACGCAGGGAAGGTGGGAACCGGGTTCGACCGGGCCATGCGCCGGCGCTTGCTGACGCTGCTCAAGAAGGACGAGGTTCCCCGTCCGGCCGTCGAGGGTGCTCCGCGGATGCGGGACGCCCGCTGGGTCACCCCACGGCACGTGGCCCAGCTGCAGTTCACCGAGTGGACCCGGGACGGAAAGCTCCGGCACCCCTCGTTCCAGGGACTCCGCGAGGACAAGGGGCCGATGGAGATCGGCCAGGACGCGGAGCCGGCGCCGAGGGCCTCGCGGAAGTCGGCCGGGAGCTCTCGCCCGGCGAAGTCACGATCGGCGAGCACCGGGCGGAGGGCGGCTGGAAAATCCGTCTCGGCCGCGCGGGCTCGAACGACCCCGGAGCGCGGCGCGACCCGAGGCACGAAGACGGCAGGCCGCGGCACGGGGCGGAGCAAGTCGCGAACGCGTGCGGCCAAGAGTGACGGTGAGCCCGACGGGGCGACGGGCTTCTTCGGGAGCGCGACGCCCGAGGGATTCGGGACCTGGCACTCGAACCGAGGCGAGGACGGCGAGCGCCCGGCTGTCACTCCGCCCCCGGCCGCCGAGATCCAGACCGCCGAGCCTCCGCCGTCAGAGGTTCCGATCAGCCATCCGGACAAGGTGCTCTTTCCGGTCTCGAAGATCACCAAGCGCGACGTCCGGGCGTACATGGACGCGGTGGCGCCGGCACTCATCGCTGCGCTCCGCGGTCGGCCGCTGTCGATGCAGCAGTTTCCGCAGGGGATCGGCAAGCCGGGGATCTTCCGTCAGGGCGCCACCAGTGCTCCGCCGTGGATCTCGCGGGTGTCGGTGCAGCACGTGGACCATCCGCTCGAGCACATCGTCGTCGACCGACCCGAGACCGTGTCGTGGCTGGCGAACCAGTCGGCGCTGACGCTCCACATGACCTCGAGCCGGGCGGCCACGGTGGACAATCCCGACTGGGTGGCGTTCGATTTCGACCCGGCCACCGGTTTTGAGCAGATCGTCCCGCTGGCAAAGGCGCTGAAGGGCCTCCTCGACGAGCTGAAGCTGCACGCGGTGCCGAAGACGTCCGGGAAGCGCGGGCTGCACGTGTTTGTGCCGCTCGGGCCAGGACACACCCACGATCAGGCGCTCTCCTTCGCGCAAGCCGTGACCGGAGCCATCGCGGCGAGGTTCCCGGACCAGGCGACGACGGAGCGCTCGCTGAACCGGAGGCGCGGCCGGCTGTACCTCGACGCGTTTCAGAACGGGCGGCTGAAGACGATGGTCGCTCCGTACTCGATCCGTCCGGTGGAAGGCGCGCCGGTGTCCACGCCGCTGGAGTGGGACGAGGTGGACGACCATCTCGACCCCGCGAAGTTCAACATCCGGACCATGCCCGGCCGGCTGCGGGAGCGCGGAGATCTGTTTGCGCCCGCCCTGGCCGGAAAGCAGCGTCTGCCCGAGTTCAAGCCCTGAAGCGTTCGTCGGCCCACGCGGGCCGCGGACTGTGGTAGCGCGTGCTCGGGATGCGTGAGTTGACGTCTGTCTTGTCGCGAGCGCCCGACCCGACCGCGGATCGGCGGTTCTTCGTGTTCAACGCGGTGGTCTCGGTGGCGGCGCTCTCGCTCCTGGGATGGCTGCTGCTCGTTCGCCGCGGGGCGGGCGCAGGCGGGGCGGATCTCCGCTTTCTTCCAGCGGTGAACGCGTCGCTGAATGCGACGGCGGCGCTGCTCTTGCTCGCGGGATGGGTGGCGATCCGGCGCGGCTCGATGCACGTCCACCGGGTCCTGATGGTGGGCGCGTTCGTGGCCTCGTCGCTGTTTCTCGTCTGTTACCTCGCGTACCACGCGGTGCATGGGGACACGCGCTACGCGGGAACGGGGCCGATGCGGGCGGTGTATCTGACGGTTCTCGCAACGCATGTGCTGCTGTCGACCGCGGTGATCCCGCTCGCGCTTGCGGCGTTCTGGTTCGCGCTCCGGCGGGAGTTCCGGCGCCATCGGAGGGTGACGCGCGTTCTCTGGCCGATCTGGATGTACGTCTCGGTGACGGGGGTGGTCATCTTCTTCATGCTCCGGAGTAGCTACAGTCACTGAAACGCCACGCCTCTGGCGCAAGGAGCAGGTGCCGGGTGCGGTCGCGCACGGATTCACGGGCGAATGCTCGGGGGGCGTGCTAGCCAGTGGCGATGGTTGCCGTGCTCGTCGTCGAGGACGACAAGGACATCCGCGAGTCCATCGCCGAGGTTCTGGAGGCAGAGGGACACGCGGTGACCCAGATGTCGACGGCGCGGGGGGCCCTGGGGTCGCTCGAGCGGCCCGGCTCACCCGACGTCGTCCTGCTCGATCTGCGGATGCCGGGGATGGACGGGCTGTCGTTCCTCGACGCCTTGCGATCACGACCCGACCGTGATCGGTTCCGGATCATCCTGATGTCGGCGGATCGGGCGGTGACGCACCTCGAGCATGCTCCGGGAGTGGTGGCGGTCCTGCAGAAGCCCTTCGAGACGGAAGACTTGCTCGATCTGTTGAAGCGACACGCCGGAGAGCGGACCGAGATCGCTCGGTAAGAGGTGTTTGGTAACGAGGTGTTTGGCACCGTCCCTCGCACCGCCCCTCGCGCTGGGTAACGAGGTGTTTGGCACCGCCCTCGCGCACCGCCCTCGCGGCCCTCGGCAGCAATGAGAGGGTCGTAGCGACGTGCCTGCCCGCCGCCGTGGGGCGTTCGTGCCCCGCGTCGTTGCGGTCGGCTTCAGTGTTCGGTGAAGAGGGAACAGCGCCCGGCCCGATCCCGAATCTCGGGACGAGGCGTCGAGGACGTCGCAGTGGACTGCCCGCGCACGCTCAGGGAGGTGCCGAGGTCTTCCGGTCAGGGTTTCTCAGTTCAGGCTAGAGGGATTGTTTTGGATGGCGGCCACACGAAGGGTTTGATCGCCGCCTCGGGGAAGCACGCCGTGAAATCGCCGTTCCTCCACCGAATCGATGCTTCGCGATACTTCTCGAGAAAGCTTCGATAGCGCTCGCGGAAACCCTCGAGCAGCTCTCGGATGGACGTGTGACAGGTTGGCCGTGGCTTGCGCGTCGAAGCTGGCGGCGGCCTCGTATGGGGGTGCTGTCTCAAGACGCCGGCCCTCCCGAGAACGGTCCGGTATTCACGGGAGGCCTGCTCTTCGATCGCCCTCACGGAACGCCGGACGAAGGCTCGCACCGCCTTGCGACCCCGAAGACCCGGATTGGGGAGTGGGGTCAGTCGGAGCTCCTCCGACTCAGCCCATCTCTTGTCGAGCAGTGGGCGAGTGACCCGGCCGGGGTTTCCGCTCGAACGCCGCGTCCAGTCGAACCACCGGAAGGATCTCGGCTTGCCATCGAGCAGAAGCGGCAAGCAGCTCAATCCGGGCCAGTCGCGAACAAGTCGAACGAGACCTTCCTTGACCCCGTGCGAGAGAACGTACCGCACGCGCTCGAGCAGTGCGGTCTCGTCGAGGACTGGTTCTGCCGAGTAGCGACGTTCCCAGAAGCTTCCGCGCCAATCGACGAGCCTGCCCACCTTCTTGGAGACGTTCGTCGAGAAATACTGCATGAACCTGGGGAGATTGCCGCGCGGTGCACGGACGACCAGGTGGATGTGGCTGGAGACGATGCTGAAGGCAAAGAGTTCGACCCCATGGAGGCGAACCGCGCGGGCGAGCACGCCTCCGAGGACTTCGTTCGTTTCCGTGGACGGACTGAGTAGGTACCGGCGCTGAATACAGCGCAGGGTCACGAAGAAGATTTCTGAAGCGCTCAGCATCCGGATCGGCCGTGCCATGCTCGACTCCCCCCTTGGCTAGGGGTTTGTCAGCAGGACTCGGGCCAGACTCAGCGACGGGAGCTGAACGAGACGCCTTAACGAGGTGTTTGGCACTCGTGAGGTGAGAGCACCGCGGAGATCCATTCAGGACGCGAGCGCGGACTCTCCGTCCACTTCCACGGATTCGGCGGCGCTCGGGACACCGTCCACGTAGATGACCTTCTGCCCGAGCACCGCGGGAACGCGCGCACCGGGGGTCACGATGCCCGTGAGGTTGAGCGGGTCCACGCCCGCGACCTCGATTCGCTGCCCGTTCGGCCTCGAGCGACGGATAGCTCGCGCCACCTCGACCGCGTCAGGAACCGCGAACTGCTCGCCACCCACGCCGGCCAGGAATCGCCCACCGCGGACCTCGCCCCTTGCCTCGAGGCGTCGATAGTGCCGGACAAGCTCGCGCCAGGGCGGGGCAAGGGGCTCGCGCACGACGAGGTCCCGGAAGACGATGCCCCACCGCGCGAGGAGCAGCCGGCCCGTACACGCGAGACGCTCTTGCTCGCTGATGGGCTGCTCGGAACGCAGCAGCGACCATCGCCCCGGACCGCCACGCTTGAGGGCCCGCTGTTGCCTCCGGCGCTTTGGGCTGAGCAACACGCGAAGGTTGTCCACCGCGTCCGCGGTGACGAGGCCGCGGCCGAGAAGATCCCAGAGACCGTCCTCGATCGCCTCGATCGACAGGCCGGAGGCGGACACCAGCTCCGCGAAGAAGCACGCTCCGCGCCGCGCAAGCACGTCGGCCACGGCACGACTCGGTTCGATCAGGTCCTCGGGCCAGTCGCCCGAGGCGTCCCACCGCGCCGCGGCGAGGAGCGCCCCGAGCTCGGAACGACGGACGAAGGTCAACGTCGCGGTCCGCCCCGGCTTCAGCGCTCGCGCGACTGGGAGCTCCACCTCGCCGCCGCGGCGAGGCCCGACGACCCTCGGTTCGCGCAGGCTCAGACGACCCCAGGCGACATCGCCGGTCCAGCACGCCCGTTCGAGCAGCTCCGGAACGTTTCCACGAACGCGCGCCGGCAGGAGCACCTGCTCCCACGACGCCGCCGGTGCCTCCCAACCCTCGAGCAGTGACACGGCACGGAGCAGCCCGCCCTGGCCACCCAGAGCATCGCTCGGCTCCAGGTGGTGCCAGCGGAACAGGAACCGCATGAAGTCCTGCGCCGAGAGCGGCTCGATCTCCCTGCGCAAGCGCCCGACCGTCAGACGGTGGATCCGCTGGAGCAGGCGACGATCGCACCACTCGAGCTCCTCCGAACCCGGTCGGAAGGTCCCACGAAGAACCTGTCCCTCGGATTCGAGATGGTGAAGCGCGAGCGTCACCTCGTCCGTGGAGAGAGCAAGAGCCAGGCACAGTCCGGACACGGTGACCGGACCCGCGACCTCCATCCGCGCTCGAACCACCACAAGCGTCGCCACCTCCCGGTCCACGGGGGAATCCCCAGCCAGCGGAGCGAGGGCCGGTGTCAGGACTCCATGGGGAAACAGGGCGTGCGCATGCAGAACCCGTTCCGCACAGACGATGAACTCGCGCCCCGAGCTGCTCCCCGAGGTGCCAAACACCTCGTTACCAAACACCTCGTTACCCTCGTTACGGGCGCCCGACCGGTCCGCCGTCGAGACGGTGAGTCTCGCGGCCCGGCCGGCCGCGACCAGCTCGGCCAGCAGGTGCGGTGGTATCCCCTCCACCGGGACCAGCACCGCTGCGAGCAGCCAGTCGTGCAGCTCCTCCGCATCACGGATCAGCGGGCGTGCATCTGCCACCACCTGCTCGATCGCCGAGGCATCCAGCGCTCCGAGCCCGGCAGCATCCTCTGCGGGCAGCGACCGTCGGACCTGGACCGCCCGGGCCCGCCGTTCCTCCAGTGGCGCATCGTCCAGGAACGTGTACGGCTGGGAATTCAGCAGCGCGTGCGCCAGGGGTGAGGGCTCGGGCACGTCTCTTGCCAGCGTGCGGATCTCGCCCGCCCGGAGCGCCCGCAGCACGCTCTTGAGCCCCTCGACGTCGAGCGCCTCCGTGAGACAATCCCGGAGCGCCTCGTTGACCAGCGGGTGGTCCGGCGGCTCGACCTCGGCTCCGCCGTGGTTGTCCTGACATCCCACCTGGGCGGGGAACACCGCCGCCAGCAGATCCTCCGCCCGCGCGCGCTGGATGTGAGGCGGAACGCGGCCGCCGCTCTGGTATCGGGACAGTGCCAGCGCCCGGCTCGCGCTCCACCTGAAGCGGGTGCCGAAGAGTGGCGCCTGGAGAACCGCCTGGACCAGCACCGACTCGACCGTGTCCGGGTGCAGGAAGTCGAAGATGTCGGCGAGGGGGAAGCTGTGCTGCTCTCCGAGCGAGAGGAGAATCCCGTCGTCAGTGGCGGCTGCCTGGAGCTCGAAGTCGAAGGAACGGCAGAAGCGCTTGCGCAACGCGAGGCCCCAGGCGCGGTTGATTCGTCCGCCGAAGGGCGCGTGGAGGATGAGCTGCATCCCTCCCGCCTCGTCGAAGAATCGCTCGGCGATCACCATGCGTGCGCTCGGCAATGCGCCCAGCATCTGGTGACTCGCCCGCAGATACTCGGCGAGCGCCTCGGCGTCTCGCTCCCCGAGCCCGAGGCGGGACAGCCACTCGCCCGGGGCCGGTGCCTCGAGGAACTCGTCACGCAGCCGCCCCACCTCCCGCGAGAGCTCGTCGGTCCGCGAGGGCGCCTCGCCCCGCCAGAACGGCACGCTCGGCGGTGCGCCGCGGGCATCCTCGACCCGCACCACCCCGGCGCGCAGCCCCTGAACTCGCCAGCTGGTGCTTCCGAGGAGGAAGACGTCGCCGCCGTTCATCTCCACGGCAAAGTCCTCGTCCAGCGTTCCAACCTGCCGCCCATCCGGCTCGGCGACCACCGGATACGTGAACGTGTCCGGGATCGCTCCGCCGTTCATGAGCGCGGTGAGCCGTGCGCCCTTGCGCGCCCGGAGCACGTGGTGAACCCGATCCCGGTGGAGGTGCACGCGCATGCGGCCGCGCCGCTCGCTGACGCCCTCGGCGAGCATCTGGAGGACCTGCGCGTATGTCTCCCACGCGAGGTCCCGGTAGGGCCACGCTCGCTTCACCAGGGCGAAGAGTGCGCGCTCGTCCCATGCGTCCACCGCGCATGCCGCGACGATCTGCTGCGCGAGCACATCCAGCGGAGCTTCGGGAATCCTCACCGCATCCAGCTGGCCCTCGTGCACCGCACGGAGCAGAGCCGTGCACTCGACCAGCTCGTCGCGGGTCAGGGCGAAGAGGATGCCCTTGCTCACGCCGTGCAAGGAGTGCCCCGCTCGCCCCACACGCTGCAGGAAGAGAGCGATGCCCCGCGGACTCCCGAGCTGCACCACGAGGTCGACGGTACCGATGTCGATGCCGAGCTCGAGCGAGGCCGTGGCGACCATTGCCCGGAGCTCTCCCCGCTTGAGCTTTTCCTCGGCCGAGAGCCGCAGCTCCCGCGCCATGCTCCCGTGGTGCGCCGACACGGTCCCCGGACCGAGACGATTTCCCAGGTCATGGGCCACGCGCTCGGCGAGCTTGCGGGTGTTGGTGAAGATGAGCGTCGTCCGGTGCTCGGACGTGAGCTGCACCAGCCGGTCGTAGACCTGGCCCCACATTTCGTGGGTGGCGACGGCGCTCAGCTCGTCCTCGGGCGTCTCGAGCGCCAGCTCCCACTTCCGGAGGTGACCGACCTGCACCACGGCGCAGCCCTCGGGGCGCCCCGTGAGAAAGGACGCGAACGTCTCGACCGGCTTCTGGGTTGCCGACAGGCCGATCAGCTGCGGACGGCGGCGAACCTGCGCCTTGAGCCGCTCGAGCGAGAGGGCGAGATGGCTTCCGCGCTTGTCCCGGGCCAGGGCGTGGATCTCGTCTACGATGACGGTCTCCACGTGTCGCAGCGTCTCGCGAGCCCGGGCCGCCGTGAGGACGAGGTAGAGCGATTCGGGCGTCGTGATGAGAATGTGCGGTGGGCGGCGGAGCATCTGCGCCCGCTCGCTGGGTGGCGTGTCGCCGGTCCGCACCTGAACCCTGATGGGCTCGGGGAAGAGGCCTTCCTCGGCCGCGAGCTGGTAGATGGCCTCGAGCGGACCGAGCAGATTCTTCTGGACGTCGTTGCCGAGCGCCTTGAGGGGGGACACGTAGACGACCGACGTCCGCTCCTCGAGGCGGTTCTCCAGCGCGAGACGCAATAACCGGTCCAGCGCGGCGAGGAACGCCGAGAGCGTCTTGCCCGAGCCCGTGGGCGCCGCGATGAGCACGTCCTCACCGGCCAGGATCCGGGGCCAGCCGCGACTCTGGGGCTCTGACGGAGCGCCGAGGGTCGACCGGAACCACCGCTGGATGAGGGGGTGGAAGTCAGCGAGCGCCGGATGGACGGCGTCCGCAGCGGACGCAAACTGGAACGGAAGCTGCGGCGCGGCCATCCCCGCATTCCTGAACGCCGGTGCAGTCCGCGTCAAGAGGGACTGTAGCCGCCCGGAGAAGGCCCGCGGCCGCGGACGGAACCGGAGGTGCCGGAACCGGAGGTGCCAAACACCTCGTTACAAACACCTCGTTACCGAGCATCCGCCCGACCGGTGGTGCCAAACACCTCGTTCAGGCGGCACCGCGTTCCGGGAGCCCGCCGCAGCCGGCCGGTCCACCCCACCCCGCAGTGCTAAGGTCGGCCGCGTCATGGCCCGGACGCTGCAGAAGCGGTGACCCTGCCCGCGATGCGCGCCATCTTCTCCGCGCTGTTCTGGGCCTACCTCGCCCTGGGCTGCGTTCCGCTCTTCATCGGGGCCGTGGTGATCTGGCTGGCGACCCTCCCTTTCGATCGAAACGGCCGCATCCTCCATCTTTACTCGTGCTTCTGGGCCCAGCTCTTCTTCTGGAGCAACCCCTTCTGGCGCCTGCGCGTGGAGGGGCGGCAGCACCTGCCCTGGCGGGGCGGAGCCGTATTGGTCTCCAATCACGCCTCGCTCGCCGACATCCTGGTCCTCTTCGGGCTCTGGCGGCCGTTCAAGTGGGTGTCGAAGAAGAGCAATTTCCGGATCCCCTTCATCGGCTGGAACATGCAGCTCAACCGGTACGTGCCACTCATCCGGGGGGACAAGGAGAGCATCGCCGCCATGGTCCGGGCCTGCGAGGCCTGGCTCGACCGGGGGGTCCCGATCCTCCTCTTTTCGGAGGGGACCCGTTCTCCCGATGGTCAGGTCAAGGCATTCAAGGACGGGGCCTTCCGGATGGCCATCGAGCGGCAGGTGCCACTCATCCCCATCACCCTCAGCGGAACCGGCGACGTCCTCCCCAAGCATGGCTGGGTCCTGCAGGGGACCGCCCGCTGTCGGGTCCGAGTGCTTCCCCCCGTAGATCCGGGCACCTTCGCGGGTGACGTGCCTCGTTTCAGGGACCACGTCCGGGGCCTGATCGTGGCCGAGAAGGCCCGACTCGACGCGGAAGGGGCGGCCGCCGGCGCGGACTGAGGCACCCCCACGCCACGGGTCCGTCACCCGGCGGACCGGGCGGCCGATTCTGGAGCGAAACCGCTGCAACGAATCGTCTTTGCGAGTGTCGAATCTCTTGCCGGGCTGGCGGCCGGCCACCTTTGGCGGGCTGGTACATGGAAGCCCGTCCGAGGATCATGCGGGGACCTGGGGGGTTCCCGGGCGGCACGAGGGGAGCGCCGCTCGCGTGGAGGCGACGATGCAGGGTCGGCTCGGTTGTGTCTTGGGTCTTCTGGTTTCCTCACTCGCGCTGGCCCGGCAGCAGGCTCCGCCACAGTGGAGCCCGCCGTCTCAGGCTGCGCCTCCTCAGCAGTATGCGCCGGCACCGGCGCCACCTCAGGTGGCACCCGCGCAGTACGCGCCTGCGCCTGCTCAGCAGTACGTTGCGCCGGCGCCGCAGGCCGCACCACCGCAGCAGTACGCCGCGCCGCCCCAGCAGCAGTACGCCCCGGCACCGCAGGCCGCGCCGCCGCAGCAGTACGCGGCACCGCCCCAGCAGCAGTACGCCCCGGCACCGCAGGCCGCGCCGCCGCAGCAGTACGCCGCACCGCCGCAGCAGCAGTACGCCCCGGCGCCGCAGGCCGCCCCGCCTCAGCAGTACGCGGCGCCACCGCAGCAGTACGCACCGCCGCAGCAACAGTACGCGCCGGCCGCCGCCGGGGCCGCAGGCGCCGCCACCGGCGCTGCCCTTGCCGCTCCCGCTGCACAGGCCCCTCTCGCTGCCCCGGCACCGCAGGCGGCACCGCCTCAGCAGTACTCGGCTCCCGCTCCGCAGGCAGCTCCACCGCAATACACCGCTCCCGCCCCCGCGCCCGTCCAGCAGCTCGCGCCTCCGGCGGCGGCTGGAGCCGCGGTCGCCGCTCCGGCCGCAGCGCCTCAGGCTGCGCCGGCCGCGCCTGCACCCGCGGCGCCGGCCCCCGCAGTCCAGACCGCACCTGCCAAACCGCTGCTCCCGCCGGGCGCCGTTCCGGTCCAACAGGCACCCTCGGCGGCTCCGACGCAGTCGGTGGACACGCAGCCGGGAAGGGCCGTCCAGGAGGACCTTCCCGCGGCAGGGCTCGCGCGCGAGGTCTACTACCGGGACATGCTGCGCGTCCGTCCTCACAAGACGGACGTCTTCACCCAGAACGGAGCGCGCCAGCTGTCGGCGTCAGAGTTCTACCGGCTCGTGGGCCGGGGTGACCTCGCCTCCGCCTCCGAGGCGCGCAAGGGCGAGCGCGGCATCCTCTACGGGTTCTCGTTCCTCACCTTTGCCGCGGGCGTCGCCTCTGGCATCTTTGTGAGCGGCAACGCCCAGAACCTCAACGACCCGGCCTGCTTCAGCCAAGGCGTCGCCAGCTACAACCGGTGCGTGGACAGCGCGCAGAAGAGCAGCCTCTACGGTGCCTTGTTGATAGGCGGAGGAGTCGTGGTCGGCGGGTTGCTGCTCACCATCGCCGCCCTCACACCGGACATGGTGACGACCCCCGAGGAAACCTCGAAGCTGGCGGAGCAGTACAACAAGAACCTCGTGAAGCGGCTGAACGCCGTCACCGAGCCCAGGGTATCCATCGCCCCGGTCTTCGGTCCGGGCGGCGGCGGGCTCGCCGCGCGGTTCACCTTCTAGCGCGGCGCAGCGAGCGACACCGCGACCGAGTCGGCCGGCGCCACCGCCGTCGGCCGACGGCTGCCCCTCATCAGAAACACACCGAGCGCGGTGCACGCGAGCGCGAGCACCACGATCAGCGGCGAGTGGAGCCGCTCGGCCAGTCCCGGGACCCGGTCGAGCAGCACCTGCGCTCCGTTGTTCACCAGGTGGATCAGGACTCCTGGGAGAAGGCTCCCGCTCTCCAGCGCGACCCACCCGAGCAGCAGGCCCACCGCGAAGGCGGCGACCACGTGGTACGGATTGACGTGAAACAGCCCGAACACCAGCGCGCTCCCCACGACGGCGATCCATCGAGAGCCGCTCTGGCGTAGCCCCGCCAGGACGACCCCGCGGAACGTCACTTCCTCGGCGACCGCCGGCAGCAGCGCCACGAGGACCAGGGCGGTACCGAGGTCGAGCCGCCCCTGCTTGCCGAGGAGCTCGCCCAGCCAGTCGGAGTAGGCCCGCGCTCCTGGGAAGCGCAGGAGCTGTTCCCAGACCACCGCTCCGACGCTCCACCCTCCGGCGGCGAGCAAGGCCGTCGCCACCCACCCCCGTGGAGTCGGCCAACGCAGCTGCAGGGTGTCCACCAGCGGCGCCCGGAAGAGGCGACACCAGAGCAGCGAGGGAATGAGGAAGAAGCCGAGCTGCGAGACGAGGATCAGCGCGGCCACGCCGCCGCGTCGCTCGACGAGCACCGAACCGTAGAAGGTCAGCACCAGGAGCACTGCCGCGAAGGCCAGCGCGTTCCCCGGCGTGAGCCCTCGACCCGAGCGGCTGGGCGAGAACACGTCGCGCCAGGGCTTTTCCCCCGAGAGCAGGACCTGCTCGGTCTGGAAGACGCGAGCTGCCAGCAGGATCCCCAGCACGGCCCAGGCAAGGCTCACCGCCCAGACCACCATCACCTGCGTCGCGCCCGCCTTGCCGACGAGGATGTCGTGCACCAGCAAGGTGACGTTGAGCAGCGGCACCAGCGCGGTACCGGCCGAGAGCTGTGCCCCGGGGAGAAAGCTCGCAAAGCCGGAGAGCATCACGAGGAGCAGGATGGGCATCAGGTAGCTCTGTCCCTCACGGTAGCTCCGGGCCAGGACGCCGATGGCCATCAGGAGCGCGACGATCAGAAGCGCTGCCGGGATCACGGTGAGGAAGATGGCCCCGGCACTCGAGAGTCCCAGGGAGAAGCGCGCGCTCGTCTCCATCGCCGCAGTCGCCCGTGAGAGCGTGAGGGCGATGGACCCGAGGTTGCACAGCGTCGCCGCCAGAGTAAGCGCCAGCACCGCCAGGTACTTGCCGGCGACGATCTCGACCGAGCGCACCGGGGCAGTGAGCAGCGTCTGCAGTGTCCCGCGTTCCTTCTCGCCGGCAGTCAGATCGAGCGCGGCGTAGAACCCGGAAGTCGCCACGAGCACCAGGAGGAGGTAGGGGAGCAGCGCGGCTGCGAAGCTCGCGCCACGCCGGGCGGCGTCGGCGAGGTCCTCCTCCTTGATGTCGAGCGGACGGGCTGCCGAGACGTCCTGGCCGAGAGCCGTCATCCGCTGGCGGAGGAGCTCCGCGGCGTGGTCGGTCAGAGCGCGCGAGATGCGGCGCTCCATCGCGTCCGAGTCCACGTCCGTCGAGTCGGCGAGCACCCGGACGGGGATGCTCGTCCCCGAGGCTCCGGGCGGCGTGAACAGCACGACGTGGACCTTTCGTTCGGTGACGAGCTTCCGGGCCTCGGCTTCGAGGTCAGCGGGAGGCTGGTCGCGGCGGTCGACGATGTCGGCACGGGCCTGCTGCTCGACCGCGTTCAGCGTGCTGGCCGGGACCGGACCCCAGGCGGCGACCCGGGCGCGCGTGCGCTCGAGCTCGCCGCGCTTGTCGGTGGCGACGGAGCCGAGGAGGGTGAAGAGCAGCGGGTAGATCAGCGCCGGCACCACGAAGGCCATCACGACGGTCCGGCGATCGCGGAGGGTCTCCACCAGGTCCTTGCGGAAGATGTGGAGGACGATCGCGAGCCTCATGCCGCGACCTCGTCCCCCACCCGCGCGAGGAAGGCGTCGGTGAGGGTGCGTGCGCCCGCGCGGGCGCACACGTCGGCGACGGTGCCCTGGTCGAGCACCTTGCCCCGGTGCAGCAGGACGACGCGATCGCAGAGCGCCTCGGCGTCTCCGAGCACATGCGTGCTGAGGAGGATGGCCTTGCCGGCGGCTCGCGCCTCGCGGAACGCCTCGAGGAGGAATCGGCCCGTCACCACGTCGAGAGCGGTGGTCGGCTCGTCGAGGATGAGCGCCGGCGGGTCGTGGATAAAGGCACGGGCGATGTTCGCGCGCTGCTTCTGGCCGGCGGAGAGCTTGCCGCAGGGGCGATCCGCGAACTCGGTGAGGCGAAAGCGGGCCACCAGCGCCTCGATCCGTGCGGTGAGAGCGGTCTCCGGAATCTCGTGGAGGCGGCCGAAGTACCTGAGCACCTCGCGCGGGGTGAGCCGCTGATACAGGGCCGTGTCGCCCGTGAGGAAGCCGAGCGCCCGCTTCAGCTCGAAGGCCTCGGCCTCGGTGCCGTGGCCCGCGACGCGCACATCACCGGAGGTGGGGGTCAGGACGCCGGCCAGCATCCGGAGGACGGTGGTCTTGCCCGCGCCGTTGGGACCGAGAAGCCCGACGACCTCTCCCGCGGAGACGGTGAAGCTGACGTCGGAGGCGGCCACCACCTCGCCGTAGCGCTTGGACAGTCCGCGGGCTTCGATCATCCTGGACGAGGGGCTCGTAGCACAGAGCTCCGTCTCGCCGCGCACCCGGGAAGAGAACCGAGCTTGCCCGGGCGCTTGACGCGGTGCTTCGCCGCGCCGGGCTTCGCGATTGAGGGGTTGGGAACGACCGTAACGAGGTGTTTGGCACCTGGCCCCAGCACCTGGCCCCACACCTGCCCCGGGCAGCACCTGGTCCCGGGAACG
>Ga0207711_10000180_pt1 | contig 68214 bp, 70 predicted proteins | sample KBSS34metaG_FD_184401 | JGI IMG/M metagenome (GOLD analysis project Ga0207711, IMG submission 184401) | Switchgrass rhizosphere microbial communities from Kellogg Biological Station, Michigan, USA - KBS S3-4 metaG (SPAdes) (version 2) | ecosystem: Host-associated > Plants > Roots > Rhizosphere... | reverse complement strand
CAGCACGTGGCGCAACATCAGCGCATTGCTGAGGCCGTGCGGCAGGTGGTGCAGCCCTCCTAGTGGATAAGCCAGGGCATGGACGCCCGCGACCGGGGCGTTGGAGAAAGCGAGGCCGGCGAGGTGGGCGCCGAGCAGCATGGCCGAGCGTGCCTCGACGTTCTGTGGGTACTCGATCGCGGTCAGGAGGTTCTGGGTCAGCAGCCGCAGCGCCTCGCGGGCCAACGCGTCCGACAAGGGATTCTTCAGCCGCGCCGAGGTGTACGCCTCGACCGCGTGAACGATCGCGTCGATCCCGGTCGCGGCGGTGACGTGCGCTGGAAGACCGAGCGTGAGCTCGGCATCGAGGACGGCCCAATCGGCGATCAGCGGCGGCGAGTTGACCGCGAGCTTCACGCCGCCTTCGCAAGTGATGACCGAAATCGGCGTGGCTTCGGAGCCGGTCCCGGAGGTGGTCGGAACCAGGACCAGCGGCAGTCGCTGCCCCTGCGCAATGTTGACGCCCCAGATCTGATCGAGATCGTCACCCGAACCGACCAGGTAGGAAGCGAGCTTGGCGACATCCATCGGGCTGCCGCCGCCGAATCCGACCACGGAGGTTACGCTTGCGGCTCGTCCCGCCTCGGTTGCCGCCAGCAATGTCTCTTTCGAAGGATCGGCTTCGACGGCGTCGAACACGATCAGTTCGCGGTCTTTGCCAAATGCTTCGCGATAGGCGTCGGTCAGGCCCAGCCGGATCAGCGACTCGTCGGTGACGAACAGGCACGGTCCGGCCGGCAGCTTTTCGGCGACGGTCGCAGCTTGGTCAGGCCCGGCGAGGAGCCGCGGTCCAGGATTGAACGTGAACGGCCGCATCGGCCGTCTTGTTAGCCGCTCTGCCCGCCGAGTCCACGCTCCAGGCGGCCCATCAGCGCGCGCGCGGGGCTCTGCGGGGCCTCCGCCTCGAGCCCGCCTTCGTCGAGTCGCTTCACCCGTGCATACAAATCGGCGCTGGCGCCGATGAGCCGCTGGGCTGAGGGCGGAAGCGTGGCGAGCACCTCAGGATCGGTGTCTTGCGCATGGCCGAGCCGGCGTTCGGGACGGCGCCCCTCGCGGCCTGGTATTTCGCCCGACTCGATTGCCCGCTGGGTCAGCAGCCAGGCCACGATGTGCATGATCCGGGTCGTGACCTTGAGCGATTCGCAGGCGAAACCGACACGGGCGAAAGGCTCCAGCATCGAGCGCTCGTCGCGGCCGGCGTCGTCGAAATAGGATCGCGCCTCGTCGGCGAGCAGCATCGCCTCGGTATAAAGCGAGTCGATCAGGCGCGAGGTGATCCGTACCTGCGGCCGGGCGAAATCCGATTCGTCCATGCCGATGAGATTGCCACTGTTCATCGCCTCTGGAAACGCTTCGCGCCGCCTCAGGTGGTATCTGAGGCCGTCGTTGTCCCCGTTCGGGACGGCTTCTTGGCGATCAGGCGATGATGTCGGGAACGCTCGAATCGAGCAGTCGCTGGATCTCATCCTTGAGCATCAGCTTCTGCCTTTTCAGCCGAGCGATCTCGAGCTGGTCGCCGGTCGGCTCCGAGGAGAGAAGGCGGATTTGCTCGTCCAATCGCCGATGCTCGGCCCTGAGCGTAACGAGCAGCTGCGCCGGATCGTCGTCGTTCATTTGTCCCTTAGTCTACCCCATTGCGCCGACCGCCGGAACCGGGCCGCGGTTCACGGCGAGCAGCCGCGAGGGACAGCCAAAGCGTGACAAGAGTCCTGACATCAGCAACGATTCGTGTTTTATTACGGGCTGGTGACACGCTGACCGAAAGGAACCGCACCAATGGACAAGGCAATGGTCGAGGAACTGGAGTCGAAGCACCAGGCTCTTCACGCCCTGATCGAGGAAGAAGAGCATCGACCCCATCCCGACGAAGACCTTCTCCACCGCTTGAAGAAAGAGAAACTCAGACTGAAAGACGAATTGGCCGGCCACCTCACGCACTGAGGCGGCCTTTTTTGTAGGTGGCGATCCGCCAGGATCGCCGCGCACCGGCGCCCCCACAGAAGCGGCGCAGCCGTCCAACTCAACCACGTGAAGGTCAATTAGCCCTAAGGCGTGCTTTCGGGCTCGAGCAGCTTCGGCTGCGTTTTGGGATCCGCCTGGAACGACTGAGCCTGTTGCTTGGAAAGTCGGTCGATCGCAGCCGCCGCCGCCTTCTGCCAGGTGCCGCAGCTGCTGTGCATGATCGCCGTCCGGACCTCGCCCAATCGATCGTAGGCGAAGCCGAGCAGTGCCGCCTGGCGGTCCTCCAGCGCAGCGACATAGGCGTTCCACCTTCCGATGATTTCAGGCGCCAGTTTTTGTCCCGGCGCCAACCGGGGCAGTTGCGCGGTGGCCGCGAACTTAACGGTTGCGCCGGTGAGCGTGCACTGCCCGCCAGTCTTCGTGAACTTTACCGAACTGCCGATCGACCAGCTCGACTTTGCCGGAAGCGCCTTGTGAGTCTGGGGATCGCGCGGCCCGTGCTTGTCGAGCAAGTCATGCAGCTCGCGAATATTCTTTCCCACGGCGTCATAATAAGTGACTGCGACCCCCGGGATTGCAGAAAGCTTCCTCGGCACCGCCGGTAGCGGTGAGGCGGTGGACGGCGCCTGCGGGACTTCATAATCGGCCGGCGGCGCGTCCATCGATAGAGGCGGCGTCAGGAACAGCATTCAAGAGTTGGAGGCGAACCGGGTCGCGCCCGACGGACTAGTCGTCCCTTGAGACGCGCTCGATTCGTTCGTGGCGCTCCTGCGCTTCCAGCGTCATCGTCGCGATCGGCCGGGCTTCGAGGCGACCCAGCGAGATCGGCTCGCCGGTCACTTCGCAATAGCCATATTCGCCTTCGTAGAGACGACGGATAGCGCAATCGATCTTGGCGATGAGCTTGCGCTGGCGGTCGCGGGTGCGCAGCTCGATCGACCAGTCGGTTTCGCTCGAGGCGCGGTCGGCAAGATCCGGTTCGCGCAGTGAATCGACCTGGAGCTGGGCCATGGTCGCGCGCGATTCCTCGATGATCGCTTCCTTCCAGGCCTTTAGCTTGCGGAGGAAATAGGCGCGGTGCTTGCCGCACATGAACTCTTCGTTTTCCGAAGGACGATATCCTTCGGCAAGAATGATTCGGTCGAATGGTTCGAAGTCTTCGCCGCCGTAAAGGTCGACTAGCGCAGTTGCCATTTGAATCCCTCCCCGCACATGCCCGCGATTACCCCGTCGCGGACGTCCCATACGCCGCCGCCTGCTGCGGCCGGGCCACCGGTGCAGCCGGAGGCGATTCAGACTGACTTTCCCGGCACTTACCCGGTGAAAGCCTGCCATCCCCACTGGGGCCTATAAATATACCCCAGAGCGTTAACAAGGACTGACAGGAGCCGAGTGAACAAATCGCCAAGCTGTTGCGAATATGGCGCATTTTTCGCCGAGACCGTTCGCGGTTGCAGCATAGGTGCGGCTCGCCCATAGGCTCTTCGGATGCGGGTCCTGCTCACCAACGACGACGGCGTGAACGCGCGCGGCTTGCGCCTGCTCGAGACGGTCGTTCGCCAATTCACCGACGACGTCTGGATCGTTGCCCCTTCCGAGGAGCAATCCGGCGCCGGCCATTCGCTGACGCTGACGACACCGGTGCGGTTGCGGCGCCACGACGAGCGGCGCTTCTCGGTCACGGGCACGCCGACCGATGCGGTGATGCTGGCGCTGGCCCATGTGATGAAGGATTCGCCGCCCGACGTGATCCTTTCGGGGATCAATCGCGGCGCGAACCTCGCCGAGGACGTCACTTATTCAGGCACCGTCTCGGCGGCGATGGAGGGTGCGCTCGCCGGCGTTCGGTCCATCGCTTTGAGCCAGGCCTATTCCCGCGAAGGCATGGGTGACACGGTTCCCTTCGCCGCGGCGGAGGAATGGGCCCCGCGCGTGCTTGGGCCATTGCTGGACTTCACCACCGAGCCGGGGACCCTCATCAACGTGAATTTCCCGGCGATGAAGCCTGAGGAGGTGAAGGGCATTCGCGTCTGCCGGCAGGGCATCCGCGACTATGGACGCCTCCGAATCGTGCAGCGCACCGACCCGCGGGGTTACGATTATTACTGGTTCGGGCTGGGGCCGATGGTCCAGACTCCCGGGCACTCGACCGACCTGGAGGCGGTCGCCGACGGCTATGTCTCAGTAAGCCCGCTTCACCTGGACCTGACGCACGATGATTCGCTGGGAAGTCTCCACGAGCGCTTCGCGGCCATGCCCGAAAGCACAGCCGCGAAATAAGCGATACTTGAACGGCTCTTAGCGGCCGCGTTCGCCTTTCTGGCCGGCAGTCGGCGGCGGAGGCGGCGGCGCGTTGGTCGACGCGGCCAGCCAGGTTTCGGCAGCACCGCATGAGCTGGTCAGCGCCATCGGCTGGCCGGCCTGGAACGGCCCGGCATAGGGCACGCATTCCTGCGCCATTCCGGTGCTGAGGCAGAGCTGACCGTTTGCAGCGGTCCAGGTGCCGTTGACGATCTTGCCGCCCGGAGAGGCAATCGTGGCTTGGCCGCCTGGGCTGAGGGTCACGGTGTTGGTGACCCCGTTGGTCGTCACGGTGATCGGCTGGCCGACAAGCTCGGCGCCCGGAGTCCAGGCCTGCGCATAGGCAGTTCCGGAAAAGGCGACGGTGAGACCGGCAAGCGTCGAGGCTAGAAATGCTTTGGCCATGTGAAACACCCCTTTGGGAAACCCAAAGGGGTGAACACCGTAACGATTGATCGGTTCCCCTTTAGGCGGGGCTGTTCGCGTTCCCGCCGTTATTCACCGCAAGGAAAATCCCGATTCCCGCCGCAATCGCGAGCAAGGCGATGAACAGCGGGCTGATGCCGCCACCACCACCCTCAACGACGGGCGGCGGCACTTCAGCGGGAGGCGGAGGAGGCGGCGGCGCATCCGTCACCGGAAGGACGCAGCCGGCAGAGCCCTGCGCACCCGCGGCGGCGGCCGAACCGCACATCGCGGCAGCCGGGGCGCCCTGGGTCATTGCCGTAAGGACGGCCCACGGATCGGCCTGCTGAACAGGAGCTGGTGCGGCGACAGCAGCCGTCGAGCCCAGCATTAACGAGCCCGCAGCGACAACGCCTAGAATCCCGCCCACCCGATGGATCTTCATTTCATTCCTCCGGCACCACGGAGCTACAACCCCGCACAATTGCGAAACACTTAGTCCATAGCAAAGTTTCATGCCACCGTTTTGATAACAAAATCCTGCCTTGTGTTGCCGACGTGCAGCAGGCCGCGCGATACCGACATAGTGTTAAGCACTTACGGCGTTCCGGAAACGCTGCGGGTGCCCGTTTTCGCCGGCCGCTGAGGGCGGTTCCTGTGCCGCAAGCCAGCTTTGGAACATCAATACGGCCCAAAGCGCGACCAGTGAATCGCGTTGCCCCGTCAAATGCTGTCGCCAGCGCGACTGCACCACATCGGCGTCGAACCAACCCTGGGCCCGGACGAGATTGGGATCGAGCAGGTCCTCTGCCCAACTGCGCAGCGGACCCTTGATCCACTCGCCGACGGGGACCGCGAATCCCGCTTTCGGCCGGTCGATAAGCTCCCGCGGGACCATCCGGTAAAGGAGCTCACGGATGATGTGCTTGCCGCGGCCGTTGCGAATCTTGAAGTCGATCGGAATTCGCGCCGCGAGCTCCGCCACGCGATGATCGAGGAATGGGACGCGCGTCTCGAGCGCAACCGCCATCGAGGCGCGGTCGACCTTCGCCAGGATGTCATCGGGAAGGTAGGTGACCGCATCGCACCACTCATATCCTCCGGCGGACGACCTTAGCTCATACGACTTCTACGTCCCGGATACGTTCGCCGCGGGCCCGGAAGCGAAGCCGGCCGAGCTCGCCGCCTTCCAGCAATTCAACCTCCACATGGTCGATCGCTCGGGCCGCAATGTTTCGGGTGACCTGCCCGTCAGGCAGGCCCTGCCCTTCCTGTTGAGGTCGCTGCCGGCAGGAATCCGTCCGGGGACAATGGCCAAGATCGCGCGCCAGGTGGCTTCGGAGCGGATTTGGCGGCACCGGACGGCTCGGCGGCGAACGATCCAGTCGCTGCTCGCGTTCGACCTGTTCCTCGCCCAGCTTCAATCGAAGAAGCCGGACGCGGCTTTCTTCTTCACCAACCACGTCGCCTCGTCGATGCATCGTTATTGGCCCGCGACCTTCACGGACGACTATTCCACGACCAAGTGGAGCGAGGGCTGGGTCCGCCGCTTTGCGGGGGAAGTCGATTATGTGATGGGAGAGGCGGATCAGATGCTCGCCGACCTCGTCGCGTTCGCCGATCGCAACCCCGAATATATCGTGTTCGTGGCAAGCAGCATGGGCCAAGCGGCGGTTGATGAGTCGGCGCGGCAGATCAGCACCGAAGTGCTGCTGCGCGACATGCAGCAGTTCCTTCACGCGATCGGCGTCGACGGCGCCTGGCAGCGACGGCGGACGATGGAGCCGACCTATACGCTGGCGTTCGACGATACGGCCTGTGCCGACGCCTGCATGGCGTGCCTCGGGCGGATGAAGATTGCCGGCCAGCCGATCAGCCATCGGCGCCTCGACGCTCAAGGCATCGAGTTCGTGCTGGGCCATCCGAACATCGGCGCGGAGGAATTGACGATCACCATAGGCAACCGCTCCTTCACACCTGAGGAGGTCGGCATCGCCAATGTCCCGATTGAGGATGAGGTCGGCGCGGCCGCCTATCACATCCCCGAAGGAATGCTGCTCGCCTACGATCCGCGAGCGGATCTCGGACAGGCCGGGGCCGCCGATCCGATCTCCACGACCAGGATTGCCCCAACCTTGCTTGAGCTGCAGGGTGTCCGTCCGCCGTCCTACATGGACCGGCCGATCGACAGGTTCGCCGATGTCGAGCTGGAAATCGCCTAGCGCTTAGCTGCTGCTCCGCATTGCCAGCCGCGTCTCGATTTCGCTTCGTTCCGGTACAACGACCCGAAACTTGCGGTTCGCGAAGTCGATCGAAACCTTCTTGAAGGCCCTGAACGCATTCATCCCAAGGAGCAGCGATGGCGTCTTGTCGAGCTTGAGCTGCTTGAACGTGTGCGCATCGACGAACACGACGGCCAGGTTTTCAAGGGTAATGCCACCAATCTGGAGCTTTCGGACAAACATATAATCGCCCGAAATCGTGTCGCCCGTCACTGACTGGAGGTCCACCTTCTCCCGTGCATCGACGAGGTTCCGCCCCAGCAGACGTCGGCGCAGCGCTTCATTGCCGATGCACACCTCAGAGCCTGTATCGAGGACGACGGTCACCGCCTGACCGTTGGCAATTGCATCGGTCAGGATCAGGCGCCCGTTCTTGCGCCGCGCCTCGACCACGATCGTACCGGGCTCGTCGCGAAAGTCCGACAAGACCGAAGGCACAATCGACATGGTCTTCTTCTCGAAATCGAACTGGACACGCTGCGAGCGCAGAACATCGGCTCCGACGATCCCGTCCGCGCCCATGTTCGCGCTGTCGAGCACGGCCGCTTCGATCAGCTTGTTCGCAGGACGAGTGAATTCAAGGCTGGGAACCTTGGCGGTCGACACGGTCTTCACGCCCGTGCTGCTGTGCAGTTCGACCGAGGACGCGGGAGCCAGGGCCAGCCGCGCAGCCAGGGCGCTGGAGACCGCGCTCCGGTCGGCGCCAGTGTCGACCAGGAACTGATAGGGTCCGACGCCGCCGAGCCGGACGGGCACCGTCATCCGGTCGCCGCGAGCGTCGCGGAACTGGACGTCCTGCGTCTGGGTCGTCTTGTCGATCTCGGGGACTCCCGAGACCGCGTCGAGCCGCGTCACATTCTGCGCGCTGAGACCGGTGCCGCACATCATCGCGGCTGCGAAAAGGATCAAACGCCGGGCCATAAACCTCTCTCCCCCTTCGCCTGCTCATTACGCCTGCGACGATGGAACGGCAAACCCGCCAGATCGGTGCAAAGCAAACCTTCCGGTAAGCGTTCGCCACTTATTCCCGTGGTCAGTGGGGCCGACGGCGTCAGCCGGCGGATAGCAATGTGCGTTGCGTATTCAATGATCGGAGCCCCTGTTGAAACATCAAGTCGAGCGAACGGTCTATTCCCTGTCGGAGGATGCGCCCAAGCGTCCGGACCGACGCACTGGCGAGCGCTACCTCAGCCTGCTGAGGGTGGGTGCTTTGGTGGTCGACGGAAGGCGCGAATTGTGCCTCGTCAGAAACGTCTCGGCTGGCGGCATGCTCATCAGGCCTTACTCCCCGATCGAGGCGGGGACTGTACTTTCGGTCGAGCTCAAGCATGGAGAGAGCGTCAGCGGGACTGCGCGCTGGATCGACGATGGCCTCGTCGGGATCGCGTTCGACCAGCCGATCGACGTCGTCACCTTGCTCACATCGTCGACCGAAGGGCCGCAACCCAGAATGCCGCGCATCGAGCTGGGCTGCACCGCGTGGGTCCGTGAGGATGCGGACACCTACCGCACCCGCACCGTCAATATTTCGCAGGGCGGCATGTGCGTCGAGGGCGATCCGCGGCTACGCATCAATTCGAAGGTGATCGTTAGCCTTGCCGGACTGGGTCCCATCGACGGTGTCGTCAAATGGCAGGAGGACGATCGCTTCGGGATCGGCTTTAACCGCGTCCTCGCGGTCACCGATCTGATGGGCTTCCTCCGCCAGCACCAACGGTTTGCGAGCCGCTGCTCCGTCTCCTGATCTAGCTCTTCCGAAGCAGCAGCATCAGGTTGTTGGCCGGCATCGGCCTGACGGCCTCCAGGGCCAAACCCCGCGGCTTCGCCTCAGCTACGAAATCCTCCACGCGGCGCAGCCCCCATTGCGGGTCGCGACGCCTGAGATCGGCATCGAAGGCAAGATTGCTGTCGACCGTCGGAATATCGTCCTTGAGCCATGGCCCGTACATGATCAGCGGCGCGCCGCGCCCGAGCAGGCGCGACGCGCCATCGAGCAGGCCAAGAGCCGACTCCCAAGGACTGATATGGACCATGTTGATGCTGAGAACGGCATCGGCTTGGTCAACGGGCCATTCCGACGATGCCGCGTCGAGCGGCAGCGGCCCGCGAACGTTCGGTAGGCGCGTTTCCTCACGCCAGGCGGCGATGGATGTGAGGGCGTCGGGATGGACATCCGTAGGTTGCCATTCGAGCCTTGGGAAACGCTCCGCAAAATACACCGCATGCTCGCCGCTGCCGCTTGCGATCTCGAGAACGAGACCGCTTGGCGGAAGCCATTCGCCCAGCACTTCGGCGATGGGCTCGCGGTTCCTGAGCGCCGCCGGCGCCGAGCGTCGCGAGCCGGAGGCCGGCGCCTCGTAGAAGCGCCGCTCGTCTGTCATTCCGCCGCCTGTGCCGCTTCTGGCTCGCGGAAAGTGAGCACCGGCTTGCGCGCCGCCAGCGTCTCGTCGAGCCTTCGGCGGGGCGCGTGAACTGGCGCGGCCTTCAGGCTCTGGTCGCCCGATTTCGCGCGCTGGGCGATCGAGCGGACGGCCATGATGAACTGGTCGAGGCTGGCCTTCGATTCGGTTTCGGTCGGCTCGACCAGCATCGCGCCATGCACGACCAGCGGGAAATACATGGTCATCGGGTGGAAACCCTCGTCGATCAGCGCCTTGGCAAGGTCGATGGTACTAACACCACCCTCGAAGCCACGATCGGAGAAGATCGCCTCGTGCATGCAGGGACCGCTCTTCGCGAAAGGCGCGTCCAGCACGTCCTCGAGGCTGCGCAAAATGTAATTGGCGTTGAGGACCGAATCCTCGGCAACCTGCTTCAGCCCGTCGGCGCCGTGGCTCAGGATGTAGGCGAGCGCCCGCGTGAACATCCCCATCTGACCGTGGAAGGCGACCATGCGGCCGAAAGCGCTCGGGTGCTCATCGACCGCCGTCTCCTCCTCGACGATCTTATAACTGCCGTCAGGGTACTTCGCCACGAACGGCAGCGGACCGTAGGGCGACAGCGCCTCGGAGAGTACGACCGGTCCGGAACCGGGACCGCCGCCGCCGTGGGGCGTCGAAAAGGTCTTGTGGAGGTTGATGTGCATCGCGTCGATGCCAAGGTCGCCCGGGCGGACCTTGCCGACGATCGCGTTAAAATTGGCGCCGTCGCAATAGACGAACCCGCCAGCCGCGTGGACCGCGTCGCTGATCGCCTTCATGTCGGGCTCGAAGAGGCCGCAGGTATTGGGATTGGTGATCATCACCGCGGCAACGTCGGGCGCGAGGCGTGACTTCAGCGCAGCGAGATTCACCCGACCCGCGTCGGTGGCCGGAATATTTTCTACCCGGTAGCCCGCGAAAGCGGCCGTCGCCGGGTTGGTGCCGTGGGCGCTTTCTGGAACCAGCACCACCTCGCGCTTGTCGCCGCGCGCCTCCAGCGCCGCGCGGATGCAGAGCAGGCCGCACAACTCTCCATGGGCGCCGGCCTTGGGGCTCATCGCCACGCCGTACATGCCGGTGAGTTCGAGCAGCCAAAAGGCGAGCTCGTTCACCACCTCGAGCGCGCCCTGGACGGTCTCCTGCGGCTGGAGCGGGTGGACGTCCGCGAAGCCAGGCAACCGCGCGACTTTCTCGTTGAGGCGCGGGTTGTGTTTCATCGTGCACGAGCCAAGCGGAAACAGGCCGAGGTCAATCGCATAGTTCTGGCGCGAAAGACGCGTGTAGTGGCGCACAGCTTCCGGCTCGGATAAGCCGGGAAGGCCGATCGGCCGCGAGCGCTCGAGATTGCCGAGCCGGGTCGCGACGTTGCGCACGTCCGCGAAATCGACGCCGGTCGTCTCGCCGCCGTCCATCTCGAAGATCAACGGCTCCTCGAGCATGAGTGCGAGATTCCCGGTAACGGTCTGAGCTTCGCCTTGCTCATTGGCGGGCGTCGTCGGCCGCCATCCCGACGGGTTGACGGTCATCGGACGACCTCCTTCAGAGCCGCTTCCAGTGCCGTGATATCCTCGTCCGTCACGGTCTCGGTTACCGCGACGACCACGCCGTTCTTGAGTGCATCACCGCCAGGATAGAGGCGGCCTAGCGACACGCCGCCAAGCACGCCCTTCTCGACCATCGCGTGGACGGCGGGGCGGGCTTCGACAGGCAGCTTGAGCGTGAATTCGTTGAAGAAATTGTCGTTGACGAGGCTGACGCCCGGGATCCCGGACAAGCGATCGGCCGCTTCACACGCGCGCGCGTGATTCAGTGAAGCAAGCTGCCGCAGCCCCTTTTCGCCCAGCAGGGTCAGGTGCGCGGTAAACGCCAGAGCGCACAGGACCGAGCTCGTGCAGATGTTCGAGGTGGCCTTCTCGCGGCGAATGTGCTGCTCGCGGGTTGAAAGGGTCAGCACGAACCCGCGCTTGCTCTCGGCGTCGATGGTCTCACCTGCAAGGCGGCCCGGCATCTGGCGGACATGCTTCTCACGGCACGCGAATAGGCCGACATAGGGCCCGCCGAACTGCAGCCCGACGCCGATCGACTGCCCCTCACCCACGACGATATCGGCGCCCATCTCGCCCGGCGAGCGGATCGCCCCGAGAGCGACTGGCTCGGTCACCACGGCAATCAACAGCGCGCCCACGGCATGGGCTGCCTCGGCGATGGGCGCGAGATCGAAGATCCTGCCCAGGATGTCGGGATACTGGACCACGACCGCGCTGGTTCCGCCATCGATGCCGTCGATCAGCCGCTCGACGTCAGAACACGCCGTAAGCTCGGGAAGGGCCGTGTGAAGCTCGTCCTCGGTGAACTTCGCCATTGTCCGCGCGACGCTGACATAATGCGGATGGACGCCGGACGAGATGATCGTCTTGCTCTTCCGCGTAATGCGGTGGGCCATCGAGATGGCTTCCCACATCGCGGTCGACCCATCGTACATCGATGCATTGGCGACCTCGCAGCCGAACAGCCGCGCGACCTGCGTCTGGAACTCGAACATCATCTGCAGCGTGCCCTGCGCGATCTCGGGCTGGTAGGGCGTGTAGCTGGTCAGGAACTCACCGCGCTGGATAATGTGGTCGACGCTGGCCGGCACGTGATGGCGATAGGCGCCACAGCCGAGGAAGAAGGGCACGTCGCCCGCCACCATGTTCTTCCGCGAGAGAGCGGTCATATGGCGCTCGACGGCCAGTTCCGAGGCGTGCATCGGCAGGCCGTGTATCGGGCCTTGCAGCCGCGCCTCCTCGGGCACGTCCTTGAACAATTCGTCGACGGAAGCGGCACCGATCACACGCAGCATTTCGCTGCGGTCGGCGTCGCTCAGCGGCAAATAACGCATCAGGCGGGCTTCCTCATGATGAAGCGAAGGCGGACATAATCGGCGATGTTGGAGCCTACGCGGTCGGCGACGGCGGCACCGATATCGGCACGTTCGGACTCAGGCACACCGGCGCGGTCGAGCCACCCCTTGCGGAAGGTGGTGACCCAGGCGGCAACGCCATGCTCAATCGGCGTAGGCCGCTCGATCAGCCGGGCATCGACTTCGCGGAAGCCGGTGGCTTCGTAGACGGCGGCGAACTCTTCGGGTGACGCGTACCAGTTGCTGGCTTCCACCGGCGGGACGTAGCCTCGGATGATCAGCTCGTCGTCGAGCGCCTCGCGCAGTTTCTTGAGGTTGCCCTCCCCGCCCATCTCGCCGGCGAAACGGCCACCGGGCTTCAGGGCGCGGAAGATGGCGCGCGCCACCTGTTCCTTCTGCAGGACCCAGTGCAGTGTCGCGTTTGAGAAGGCTGCGTCGAATTCGGCGAAGAACTGCATGTCCTCGGCAGCGAGCTGGACCGCGTCGACACCTTTGGCGCGAGCAGCAGCGATCATCTCAGGCGAGTTGTCGACCCCGAGCACCGTCGCGCCGCGCTCGATGATCTTCTCCGTCAGCGTCCCCTCGCCGCAGCCGACGTCGAGGATCCGCTCCCCCGGCTTGGGGTCGAGCAGGTCGAGCGCCGCCCCGCCGAGCTCGGCGACGAACGCTCCGACCCTGGCGTAGTCGGCCGCGTCCCACTTGCTGGTCGAGACGGCGGGCTGGCTCAAAGCGACGCCACGAATTCGCGGTAGGCGGCTTCGTCCATCAGTCCTTCGAGCTCGGAGGGGTCCGTGACTTCCAGCTTGAAGAACCAGCCGGCGCCCTCCGGGTCGTTGTTGATGATCGCCGGATCGTCGGCAAGCGCCGGATTGCCTTCGATCACCGTTCCGCTGATCGGCGAATAGACGTCCGACGCCGCCTTCACCGACTCGACCACCGCCGCTTCCTCGCCCTTGCGCAGCGACCGGCCAGCGTCAGGCGTCTCGGCGAAGACGATGTCCCCAAGCTGCTCCTGCGCATGGTTGGAAATGCCGACGATGGCATTGTTGCCCTCGACGCGGATCCACTCATGATCCTTGGTGAAATAGACGGACATCAGGCGGCTCCCTTGCGGTGGTAGCGGTGTGGGACAAACGGCATCGGTACGACGCGCGCGTCGAAGAGCTTGCCACGCTGCTCGAGCTTCAGCGCCGTTCCGGTCTCTGCCAGGTGGCTGGCGACATAGCCCATGGCGATCGGCCGCTGGAGTGACGGCGAGAAGCCGCCGCTGGTGATCTTCCCGACCTCGTTGCCCTCCCCGTCGAGGACCAGCGCACCCTCGCGCACCGGCTGGCGGCCGTCGATCTCTAAGCCCACGCGCTTTTGTGGCGCTCCATTCTGGAGTTCGGCGAGGATGCGCATCGCGCCAGGAAAGCCTCCCTCGGCGCGGCGGCGCTTGTTGATGGCGAAGGTCAGCCCAGCCATCACCGGCGTGGTGTCGTGGTCGATGTCGTGCCCGTATAGCGGCAACCCTGCCTCGAGCCGCAGCGAATCGCGAGCGCCGAGGCCGATTGGCTTCGCGATCTCATGGGCGCAGATTGCGTCAGCAAGTTCGGCGGCGGCCGTTGCCGGAACCGAAATCTCGAAGCCGTCCTCGCCGGTATAGCCGGACCTGCTGATCCACAGGCTCTGGGCATTCCAGTGAAAGGCGCTGCCCTCCATGAAGCTCAAGCTGTTGACGCCCGGGACGACGGTCTCAAGCACCTCGACCGCTTTGGGTCCCTGCAGGGCGAGAAGCGCCTGCTCCTTCATGTAATCGACCACCACGCTGCCGGGCAGCCCGTTCCGCATCACCTGAATGTCGCCATGCTTGGTCGCGCCGTTGACGACCACGTAGAAGTCGCTTCCGCGCCGCGTCGCCATCAGGTCGTCGATGATTCCGCCATTGTCATCGAGCAGCAGTGAGTATTTGGGCTTCATGTCGGCCGCGGCCTGGAAGTCGCCAGGCATCAGGGCTTCGAGGGCCGTGTCGACTCCGTGACCGTGGACCAACAGCTGACCCATGTGGCTAACGTCGAACAGGCCCGCATTCTCCCGCGTCCACAAATGCTCGGCCATGATGCCTTCGTACTGGACGGGCATCTCGTAGCCGGCGAACGGGACCATCCGGCCGCCGCGGCTGCGGTGCCACGAGTCGAGGGGCAATCTGTCGAGCTCTCTGGGCGCGGCGGAAGCCCCGCCGTCCGGATCGCCGCTATAGGGCGTGCCTCGCGCCTGGCTCTCGTCGGTCGGGCCGTTGTGGACTTCCCTGCTCATCTTCAAGGCGCTCCGGCATAGGGGTGCGACAGACAAGGCTCGTCGATCGAGCGTTGCCAGCCGCCCCCGTCTGTCTCTAGCGCCTGAGAGCTTTGCCCCTTCGGCGGCCCCATCGCTGGGGCGCTTTCCAGACTGTCAGGCGCGCGCGGTCCTTGGTGCCTGAGAGATTCCGGGGGCGGTTGCTCCTTCGGCGGTGGCTATTGCCACACTCTCCCGCGCGTCCATTCCGGAAGTCGAGCCTCCGGCGACGCCGCTGCCTTGGCTGTGTGCCGCGGAGGAGTCAACGCGGCTTGGCCCGAGAAATTACCGGGTCGCGTTGTACTTGAGCTGATCCTGCGTCAGCTGGAAGCCGACCAGGTGCTCAAAGGTCGCATTGGCGACGGCCTCGCGAACTCCGGGCTCGGCAAGCGGGTCGATCGCCGCTTCTGCTTCACCGGCCTTCCGCGGACGGGTCAGGATGGCCCGGACATTGGCCGGCAGGCTCGCTGCGCCGCGGTTCACCCGGACGCTGGCCCGGGCGCTGGTGGTTGCGTGCTGGCTGCCAGCCGGGAAATTGAGCGCGACATAGCCCACCTGCTTGGCCGCGACCGTGGCGCCCCCTCGCAAGGCAACGTCGAAATAGGGCAGGACGACCTGCCGCGCGGGCCCCGCATCACGCCGCAGGCCGGTGACGCTGAAGGTCACCGTGGAGATCACGTCATTGCCCGCGTCCTGGCAATAGGCGCGGACCTTGGTGATCGCTGCGCTGACGTCAATCGCGGCGGAATCCGTGCTTCCCTGCGGGTTGAAGAGGGTGATATCGCCAGTGCCCGTCGGGACACCGACGATCGGACAGGTGCTGCGCACCGCGTAAATGCCCCCGCCATTGTCGGCCGTGACATCGCCGGGGTGGCGGCAGCCGGCGAGCAGAGTCAAAGCGACAAGTGCGGTGGTGCGAAGCTTCACTGGGTGCGGGTCCTTAGCTGGAGCGTCATTGAGCAGCAGCGTCATAGGAAGGCCCTTCTATGGCTGCAAGCGATGCCTTACATGGCCTGCACCGTGAATGAATTGCCTCCCTTGCGCGTCCTGATTGCCGCTCCCCGCGGTTTCTGCGCCGGCGTTGATCGCGCGATCCAGATCGTCGAGCTCGCGCTCGAGCGGTTCGGCGCGCCCGTCTATGTCCGGCACGAAATTGTTCACAACCGCTTCGTCGTGGATCGCCTGCGGGGGCTCGGCGCGGTGTTTGTCGACGAGCTCGACGAGGTTCCCGATGATCGGCCGGTAGTCTTCTCCGCGCACGGCGTGCCCAAGTCCGTCCCAGCGGCGGCGCAGGACCGCGGGCTCACCTATGTCGATGCGACCTGCCCGCTCGTGTCCAAGGTCCACCGCCAGGCTCAGCGGCTGATCGAGGAAGGACGCCACATCCTTTTCATCGGCCATGCGGGCCATCCAGAGGTCATCGGGACCTTTGGGCAGGTGCCGCCGCGTTCGATCACGCTGATCGAGACGGTCGAGGACGCGCAGAGGGTGGACGTGCCGGAGGACGCCAACCTTGCCTTCCTGACGCAGACCACCCTGTCAGTGGACGACACGGCCGCGATCGTCGAGGCGCTGAAGGCACGCTTCCCTGCGATTCGCGCGCCGCGAAGCGAGGATATTTGTTACGCGACCTCCAACCGCCAGGCGGCGGTCAAGGCGATCGCTGCTGAGTGCGATCGCCTGCTGGTGATCGGAGCGCCGAACAGTAGCAACTCACTTCGCCTCGCCGAAGTGGCTGAGCGGCTGGGCGTGCCGGCGCGGCTGATCGAACGGGCAAGCGACATCGACTGGGGCTGGCTCGGTGAACCCGCGACGGTGGGTCTCACTGCCGGTGCTTCGGCGCCGGAAGTTCTGGTGCGCGAGGTCGTCGACTCGCTCCGGTCGCGATTCGACGTGACCGAGGAAATTGCCGATCACACCCCCGAGCGCATGATCTTCAAGCTACCGCGCGAGCTGCTCCCTGACCGAGCTGCCTGAAGTCGAGCTGTTCACCGACGGCGCCTGCCGCGGAAACCCGGGCCCGGGGGGCTGGGCCGTGCTTCTGCGGATGGGCGAAAAGGAGCGTGAATTGTGCGGCGGCGAGGCGCTCACGACCAACAACCGGATGGAGCTGCTCGCGGCGATCCGGGGCCTCGAGGCCTTGAAGCGGCCCTGCCGGGTCCAGCTGCATACCGACAGCATCTACGTCCGCGACGGAATCACGCGCTGGGTCCACAACTGGCAGCGCAATGGTTGGCGCACGTCCGACAAGAAGCCGGTCAAGAATGCCGAGCTGTGGCAGGAGCTGATCGCAGCCAGCGCGCCTCACCGAATCGACTGGCACTGGGTCAGGGGGCACAGCGGGCATCCCGAAAATGACCGCGTCGACGCGCTCGCCTGCGCAGCGGCCGATGAACAGCGGCGGCATCATCGGCTGTGAGACGAGGATGAACGCAAGTTCACTTTCGATAAGGCCCAAGCACCGCTAAAATCGCTCGCACACCGACTCTCTCGTTCCCCTGTTGGATGGTTGGTGAGGGGAGGCGTGACCCGCGCCTCCCCGCGTCATATCCGGGCGCCGTCGAATCGAAGCGGCGAGAAGCTCCCAGCCATTTCGGGCTGTTCGCCGAGCAAAAGCGCGGCGCAAAGCTTTGCCGCCGCCGGCGAGGTCTGGATCCCGAATCCGCCCTGCCCCACGCACCAGAAGTAGCCCGGCGTCGAGCCGAATCCAAAGACCGGCAGGCGGTCGGGCGCGAAACTCCGCAGGCCCGCCCAGCTCCGCTCGACGGCCTCGATCGGCCAGTCGACCACGCTCTGAAATCGGTCGATCGCGATAGCGATGTCGAGTTCCTCGGGCGCTGCGTCGCAGGGATCGCTCGCCGATTCGTCGTGAGGGCTGACCCACACCCGATTTTCGCCTTCGCCCTTGAAATAGAAAAGCTCGAGCGCGTCGTTGATGAGCGGCAGGTCGCTGAGGCCCGACCGCGCAATCCGCAGCTGCGTTATGGTTCGTCGATACGGCTGAACGCCCAGGCGCCGGCTGCCGCAACGCTCGGCAACCTCGTCCGCCCAGGCGCCGGCAGCATTGACGATGACCGATGCCGTTATTTGTCCCGAGCCGGCCTCGACGACCCATTCATCGCCGCTGCGCCGCGCCGATTTGAGCGAAGAGCCGCACCGAATCGTTCCGCCGCCTCGCCGAAAGTGCGCAAGACAAGCCTGATGAAGCCCCGCAACGTCGATGTCCGAGCAGCTCGGATCCCAGACCCCGTAGTCCCAGCCCTCGCGAAGCCCCGGGATTCGCGCGTCCAGCTCTTCGCGCTGCATCTCTGACACGGGCGCTTCGCTCGAGCTGGCGGCGAGCGCTTCGCGAAGGTCCATATATCGCCGGGCGATCGTGATCGCCCCTCGCCGGCGCAGCCATGACCGCTCGCCCGTGGGCCAACCCTGGTCCAGCAGCGGCCCGGAAGCCAGGGTCAGCGGCATCACTTCCGGCCCGCCGTAGTGCGCCAGCCAGAAGGCGGCCGAGCGCCCCGTCGTATGATAGCCGCACTGGTCCTCGGCCTCGATGATCAGCGTCCGGCGCTTTCCGGAAATCTCGGCGCCGAGGCTGGCCCCGGCGATCCCCCCACCGACGATGATGACGTCAAATTCCGACATTTCGGACGCTGGTTACGAATTGGAAAGGCGCACCGTCTAGGGCTGAGATTATGTTCAACGGGATGTTTACCGATCTGCTTCTTCTCGCCCTCGCCGCGATCCTGGTCGCGGCCGCGGTCATTGACGTGCGGACGTTCACCATCTCGAACCGGCTCAATGCAATGGTCGCCGCCGGCGCACCGCTCTACTGGCTGTCGATCGCGCTAAGTCCCTGGCCGGGCGTTGCGATTCAACTTGCGGCCGGCGCAGCGGTGTTCGTCTTGCTGGCCGGAGCCTTTTATGCCGGGATGATGGGAGGCGGCGACGTCAAGCTCGCCTCCGCCCTGGCCCTATGGTTCTCGCCCGCTGGAACGGTGAAGTTCCTCGTGCTGATGTCCGTCGCCGGCGGCGTACTGACTCTGGGCATTTTGGTCTGGCACCGCGCCCGCCGTCGCGAGGGCCGACCCGAGATTCCATATGGGGTCGCCATCGCGTTTGGCGCCCTCGCAATTCTAGGTCCGAATTTAGCCCAACCGTTTCTTAACCAATTTGTCTGATTTCTGAGGCTGTTCAAGTGGCCCGTTTGGGGGAGGCGATCTCGCCATGGATGTGAAAAAGCTCGCGCTGCTCGTTGGAGCGCTGGTCGTGGCGGTGATCACCGCAGTCATGGCCAAGAACATGTTCGCCGGAGCCGGCTCGCAGCAGGCTGCTGCGCAAACCGTCCCAGTCGGGCCCAAGGTGCTCGTCGCAAAGAAGGCGCTGCCGGTCGGCACGATCATTGATGCCGACAGCTTCACCTTCCAGCCCTGGCCGAAGGAGCTCATGCAGAGCGCCTACTACGTCGAGGGCCAGCCCGACGGCGACCCCAAGAAGCTGCTCGGCACCGTGGTCCGCTATGCGGTCACCGCCGGCCAGCCGGTCACCCGCGGCTCGCTTGTCGGACCGCAGGACCGTGGCTTCCTGGCCGCGGCGCTTGGCCCGGGCATGCGCGCCATCACCGTTCCCGTGAACGCTTCGGCGAGCGTCGCCGGCTTCGTCTTCCCGGGTGACCATGTCGACATGGTGCTCACGCAGACGGTCAGCGGCGGCGGCGATGGTCCACCGCTCAAGGTTTCAGAGACGATCATTCGCAACCTGCGCGTGCTCGCTACCGACCAGCGCATCACCGAGAAGAACGACGACGGCAAGACCGAGGTGAAGACCTTCTCCAACGTCACGCTGGAAGTCACTCCGCGCATCGCCGAGAAGATCCAGGTCGCGCAGAGCATCGGCACGCTGTCGCTCTCGCTGCGCTCGATCGCCGACAATACGTCGGACCTGGAGCGTGCGGTTGCGGCCGGCGACATCAAGGTCCCGGCGGGCGCGAACCCGGCCGACGAGAAGCAGATGCTGCTCGCCATGGCTAACCGTCCGCTCGACAACAACACGACCTTCTCGACCGGTGGCGACGTGTCGCGCTTCCAGCGCCGCACCGTCCCCGCCTCGCCGAATGCCAACGTGGCCCAGGCCATGGGTGCCTTCGGCAAGGGTCTCGGCCAGGCGCTCGGCCAGGCTGCGGGCCTGCCCTCTTCGGGTCCGGTCGTCCGGGTCGCTCGCGGCAATAATGTCACCGTTGTTCCGGTGGGAGCTCGCTAACATGAAGACTCAAGCCATCACCCGCCGGGTCCGTCTCGGCACTGCATGGGCCGCGCTGGCCATTGCCCTGGGCGGCGTCAGCGCCACGGCGCCGGCAATCGCCCAGCCGACCTCGGCCAAGCCGGCCGAGACTCTGACGCTGAGCAAGGGCACCGGCACGCTGGTCCGTCTCTCGGAGCCGATGAGCGACGTGTTCATCGCCAACGACAGCGTGGCCGATGTCCAGGTTCGCTCTTCGACCCAGCTCTATGTCTTCGGCAAGGGCGCCGGCGAAACAACGGTCTATGCGACCAGCAAGGGCGGTCGTGTCGTCTATGCCGCCAACGTGCGGGTTGGGAACAACCTGGGCTCGGTTGGCGAGATGCTGCACGTCGCAATGCCGGACTCGGCGATCCAGGCGACGCCGATGAACAACCTCGTGCTGTTGACCGGCACCGTCGCCAATCCCGACGATGTCGCCGAGGCAACCCGCCTCACCCAGGCCTATGTCGGTGAAGGCACTCAGGTTGTCACGCGCCTTCGCTCAGCGACACCGCTGCAGGTGATGCTGAAGGTCCGCATCGCGGAGATCAATCGGTCGATCCTGAAGAAGGTTGGCATCAACCTTCTCGGCCGCGACCTCAAGCCTGGCGGAACGCTGTTCGGCATCGGCCAGGGTGATCCTGGCGATCTCGGTGGAGGTTCTGCCGGCGGCGGTCGCGTCTTCAACATCGCCTCTCAGGGCACGACGCTGGCCCTCGCGGGCAAGGTCTTCGGCCTCGATATGCTGGGCACGCTCGACCTGCTGCAAAACGACGGCTTCGTCACCACGCTCGCCGAGCCGAACCTGACCGCGCTGTCGGGCGAAACGGCAAGCTTCCTTGCCGGCGGCGAGTTCCCGGTCCCGGTCTCGCAGGGCAACAACGCCGTCACCATCGAATATAAGCAATATGGTGTTGGCCTGGCCTTCACTCCGGTGGTCCTTGGCGACGGCCGCATCTCGATGCGCGTTCGTCCCGAGGTCAGCGAGCTCAGCGATGCCGGTTCGGTCAAGCTAAACGGCTTCGTCGTTCCAGCGCTGACCACGCGCCGCGCCGAAACGACGGTCGAGCTCGGCTCGGGCCAGTCGTTCATGCTCGCGGGCCTGCTTCAGAACCGCAACAACAACAGCATTCAGAAGGCGCCGTTCCTTGGCGACCTGCCGATCCTGGGCGCGCTGTTCCGCTCGACGAGCTACCAGCGCAACGAGACCGAGCTGGTCATCATCGTCACGCCTTACCTCGTCCGTCCGGTGTCCGGCCAGCTGGCCCTCCCGACGCAGGGGTATCGCGCGCCGAATGACGCCCAGATGATCCTCAACGGACAGGCCGTCACCGGAGTTAGCGGACCCGCTGCGGCCAATCCGCCGGTCGCCGCAGTCGCCGTTCCCGCCCCCGGCGGGCCGGTCGCCGCTCCTGGGTTTAAGCTGTGAGCCGCCGCTTCATCGTGAAGGATGCCACCATGCGTTCGAAACTGATCATCATCGCTCTGAGCTCGGCACTGGCCGCTTGCGCCACCGCCGACCAGCCCGACCGCGGTCTTGCGTCGGTCAACGTGCCGATCGTCACGACCGCCGACTATGTCTTCGACGCCGCCGCTCCGGGTGGAGCGCTTCCAGCCGGCGAAGCTGAGCGGCTGCACGGCTGGCTGCAGGGCCTCGGGCTCGGCTACGGCGACACGGTCTATGTCGACGGCGCGGGGCCTTCCGCTCGCGCCCAGGTCGCCTCGATCGCCGGCCGCTTCGGCATGCTTGTAACGCCGGGTGCTCCGGCCACCGCCGGGATGGTCCAGCCGGGATCGGTCCGCGTCGTCGTCGCTCGTCGCCGCGCCGAGGTTCCGGGCTGCCCCAACTGGAGCCGCGCCGGCCTGCCGGACTATTCCAATCGGTCGCTGGCGAATTTTGGCTGCAGCGTGAACAGCAACATTGCCGCGATGGTCGCCAACCCCGAGGACCTGCTTCACGGCCGGGAGAACGGCGGCCTGGCTGATACGTGGACAGCAGCGCGCGCAATCGAAATGTACCGCACCACTCCGCCGACAGGCTCGAGGGGCCTCCAGGCCATCGACACCAAGGGAGCCAAGTGATGAATGCTCCGTTCCAGGCCCGCGCAGGTCTGCGCGACCCGTTCACCGCCTTCGTTTGCGACGACGCGACGGCCGACATGCTGCGGCCGGTGGCGGTCGAGCACGGCTGGTCGCCGGAAAAGGTCAACAAAGGCGGGCTGCGCAACGCCGTCCAGTCGCTGTCGGTTTCGGCCAGCCCGAACATCCTGTTCGTCGACTTGAGCGAATCCGCGGACCCGCTGAACGACATCAACGCGCTTGCTGAAGTCTGCGAGCCGGGCACGATCGTGATTGCGGCCGGCACCGTCAACGACGTTCGCCTCTATCGCGATCTCGTCGCCAGCGGCATCCACGATTACCTGCTGAAGCCGTTCACGGTCGACCAGCTGCGCGACACCTTTGCGCATGCTCAGATGGTCCTGTCGGGTCCGCGCGGCGAAGCGCAGGCCGACAAGCCGCACGTCATGGCCGCCGTCATCGGCGTGCGTGGCGGCGTCGGCGCTTCGACCATCGCGACCTCGCTCGCCTGGATGTTTGGTGAGAAGGCGCGTCGCTCGACTGCGCTGCTCGACCTCGACGTCCACTTCGGCACCGGCGCGCTGGCGCTCGACCTCGAGCCCGGCCGTGGCCTTACCGATGCGATCGAGAACCCGAGCCGCATCGACGGCCTGTTCATCGAGCGCGCGATGGTTCGCGCAAACGAGCGCCTGTCGGTGCTCTCCGCCGAGGCGCCGATCAACCAGCCGCTGGTCACCGACGGCACCGCTTTCTTCCAGCTTCAGGAAGAGATGCGCAACGCCTTCGAATCGACGGTGCTCGACCTGCCGCGCCACATGCTGATCCAGTATCCGCACCTGGTGCACGATGCGCACGTCGCAGTCGTGGTTGCCGAGCTAACCCTGGCTGCCACCCGCGACACCATCCGCATCCTGGCATGGCTCAAGTCGAATGCTCCGCAGACCAAGGTGATCGTGGTCGCCAACGGTGTTCCTTCGGGAGGCGCTCTGGAGATCAGCCGAAAGGACTTCGAGCAGTCGATCGAGCGCAACGTCGACGTGGTCTTCCCGTTCGACGCCAAGGTCGCCGCTCAGGCAGCCAAACTCGGCAAGCCGATGGCGGAGATCGCCGGCGGCAAGCTGTCGGCGCCGTTCAACACCTTGTCCGGCATGGTTCTGAACCATGCCAGCGAGGAAGGCACGGGCGCCGAACCGTCCAGTGGAACCGCCGGCAAGGCGTCGCTGGTCGACAATCTGAAGTCGATGCTGGCCAAGCCGAAAGACAAGGCTGCGTAAGCATGGGTCGCGCTGTCGCCCGTCGGGTGCCCGCGCGAAAGAAGTGAGAGGCAAGGCCAAGTATGCTCCTGTGGCTACTCATCATCGGCGGACTCGGCGCCCTCTTCCTCGCCTACATGGCGATGAGCGGGCCGTCGGCGGGAAAGAACCTCAAGCGCCGGATGGAACTCATCAGGGAGCGCCACGGTGACGTCCTGACGGGCAATGCCCAGGCGCAGATCCGCAAGCTGTTCGCAGAGCGCGGAAGCAGGCTTGAGAGCTATGCCTCGACCCTGATCCCGAAGCCCGCGCTGCTCCGCAAACGCCTCGAGCAGACCGGCAAGGAAATCACCCTGGGCAAATATGGCCTGGTGTGCGTCGGGATTATCGCCGTCGTCACGGCACTGCTGGCGTTTCGGGGCGCGCCGTTCATTCTTTCGCTGCTGATCGGCCTGTTCTTCGGCGTCGGCGGTCCGCACTTCGTCATCGGCAAGATGATCAAGCGGCGGCTCAACAAGTTCAACTCGAACTTCCCGGACGCGATCGAGCTGATGGTCCGCGGCCTCCGCTCGGGTCTTCCGATCACTGAGACGCTCGGCATCGTCGCCAGCGAGATCACCGGCCCGGTTGGGATCGAATTCAGGATGGTTGCCGACAAGATGAAGATCGGCCGGACCATGGAGGCCGCGCTGCAGGACACGGCGGACCGGCTGGGCACCGCGGAATTCCAGTTCTTCGTGATCACTCTGGCGATCCAGCGGGAGACCGGCGGCAACCTCGCCGAGACGCTGTCCAACCTCGCCGACGTGCTTCGCAAGCGTGCGCAGATGAAGCTCAAGATCCGGGCGATGAGCTCGGAGTCCAAGGCTTCGGCCTACATCGTCGGCTCACTGCCGTTCGTGGTGTTCACGCTCGTGTGGATGATCAACCCGCACTACATGCAGGGCTTCTTCACCGACCAGCGTCTGATGGTCGCCGGCGTCGGCGGCATGATCTGGATGGGCATCGGTGCCCTGATCATGGCCAAGATGGTCAACTTCGAGATCTAAGGGAGGCTTAGCGAGTATCATGCAGGTTACGGCGCCTCCCACCGGCCCACACATCCTCGGGTTCGACGTCATCTGGATCGCGACGCTGCTCAGCGCCGTTGCGACCTTTGCTGTCATCACCGCCATCTATGCGGCGACGACCGTCAAGGATCCGATGGCGCGGCGCGTGAAGGCGCTGAACGAGCGCCGCGAGCAGCTGAAGGCCGGCATCGTCGCCTCGACCAACAAGCGCAAAAAGCTGACCAACCGCAACCAGGCCGCGGACAACGTCCGCCAGCTCCTGGGGCAGTTCAAGATGCTTCAGGACGACCAGGTCAAGAAGACGCAGCAGCGACTGATGCAGGCCGGCATCCGCACCAAGGACCTGGCCTTCTTCATCATTTTGGCGCGCTTCGTGCTCCCGGTCATCCTCGGCCTCACCGCGGTGGTGATGATTTATGTCCTCAACCACTGGCCCGATTGGGGATGGTTCCGCCGCTACGCGACCGTCGCCGGCATCTTGGTCGGAAGCTACAAGGCGCCCGACATCTGGCTGAAGAACAAGGTCAACAAGCGCAGCAACGCGATCCGCAAGGGCCTGCCCGACGCGCTCGACCTGCTCGTAATCTGCGCCGAGGCCGGCCTAACCGTGGACGCCGCCTTCGGCCGCGTCTCGCGCGAACTCGGCAAGGCCTATCCGGAGCTCGGCGACGAGTTCGGCCTGACCGCAATCGAGCTTGGCTTCCTCAACGAGCGCCGCCAGGCGTTCGAGAACCTCGCCAGCCGCGTCGACCTTGAAGCGGTCCGGGGTGTCGTAACGACCATGATCCAGACGGAGAAATACGGTACGCCGCTCGCCTCCGCGCTGCGCGTCCTGTCGGCCGAGTTCCGCCACCAGCGCATGATGCGTGCGGAAGAGAAGGCGGCACGCCTCCCGGCCATCATGACCGTTCCGCTGATCCTGTTCATCTTGCCGACCCTGTTCGTGGTCATTTTGGGCCCGGCAAGCTGCTCGATCAACGACAGTTTCCTGCACGGCAGATAAGCATCGCTCCTGGACGATGGGAACGCGGCGGCTCGCTCAGGCGTAGTCGCCGCGTAACCGTTCCGTTAAGGACGCGACATGAGCTTCACGACCGATCCCAATGTGCTGCTGATCTACGGCCTGATCTTCCTGCTCGGGCTCCTGATCGGAGTCTTCCTCACCGCCGGCGGCCGCCGCAAGTGGCGCGAGCGCTACAACAATGAGTTCGAGCGCCGGCGCGAGCTCGAGAAGGCCCACACCGAGCGCGAGAAATATTGGGCGGAGCAGGAGAAGGGTTGGCGCGAGCGCGATTCGCTTCGCGCCGCCGCTATCCGGGACCCGCGTGAGCCGGGCGATCAGGAGATTCGGGGACTCTAGCCCTCGATTTTCGAGAAGTCCGCGACTCGGTCCACTGCGTCGCGGAAACGCATCAGCAGGTTCAGGCGCCGCTCGCGCTTCGCCGGATCGGGGTCGTTGACCGTCACATGGTCGAAGAATTCGTCGATCGGCTTCCGGAGCGAAGCGAGCGAGGCCATGGCGGCCGTGAAATCCTCTGCATCGATAGCGGCGGTTGCGCTGGGCTCGGCGGCGTCGAGCGCAGCGACAAGGGCTTTTTCCTGCGGCAGGTCGGCGCCGGTGTGGCCTGAGGCCATCTCGGCCACGGCTTCGCCGACGATCGGATCGTCGACCAGCACCAGCGGATCTTCCTCGCCGGTCTGCGGAATGCCCTGCTCCTCCCGCGAGGTAAGCACACCGCCGGTCCACTTCTCCTTTTTCAGGATATTCGCGGCGCGCTTGTAGGCTGTGAGCAGGTCCGCGCCGTCCTCGGTCTCGACGAAGTTTTGCAGGGCGTTCACGCGGGCCAGGAGTCGCACGAGGTCGTCTTCTCCACCCAGCGAGAACACCGCATCGATCAAATCGTGCCGCACTCCGGCTTCGCGCTGCTGGACCTTCAGGCGGTCAGCGAAGAAGTCGAGGAGCTCGGCAGTAGTCTTGTCCAGCGTATGTCTTGGGCCAGCGTCTGTCGCCTGGCCCGCTCTGTTCGCGAGCGCGCCGCGCAGGGCCTGTGTAAGACTCAGGCGCAGGCCGTTGCGAGCGATGATCTCGATTGACGATATTGCCGCCCGCCTGAGCGCGAACGGATCTTTCGATCCGGTCGGCTTAAGATCCACGCCAAAGAATGCGCAAATCGTGTCGAGCTTGTCGGCAAGCGCGACCGGGATCGAAGTTGGCTCGCTCGGCGCGCCGTAATGATCGCGGATGGCGTCAGCGACCAGCTTGGGTTCACCCTGCGTTTCAGCAAGATAGCCGCCGATGACGCCCTGGAGTTCAGGGAACTCGCCGACCATCCCGCTGACCAGGTCTGCCTTGGCCAGCCGCGCGGCTCGCTCGACCTGGTCCGCGTCGGCCTTCACGATGCCCTGCTCCACCAGCCAGCGCGCCAGCTTGGCGACGCGCTCGATCTTGTCGGCGACCGTGCCCAGCCTCTCGTGAAAGACGATGCCCGAGAGCTTCTTGGCCTGCTCCTCGAGCGGAACCTTGAGGTCCTGCTCCCAGAAGAAGCGCGCATCGGCGAGCCGCGCCGCGAGCACCCGCGCATTGCCTTCGCCGATCGCGCTGCCGCCGTCGTTCGCTGCGATATTGGCGACGCAGACGAACGCCGGCGCAAGCAGCCCCTCGTCGTTCGTGCAGGCGAAGTATTTCTGGTTGGTGCGCATGGTGAGGACGATCACCTCGCGCGGGACATCGAGGAATTCGGCGTCGAAGCGGCCGACGAGCGGCACGGGCCATTCGGTCAGGCCCGCATTCTCGACGACCAAACCCTCGTCGGGGAGCAGCGCCAACTTGGCCTTCCGTGCCGCTTCAGCCGCGCCATCGCGAATGATCCGCTCGCGTTCTTCCTGGTCGACGATCACGTGGCAGGCGCGGAGCTTCTCGATATAGTCGGATGCGCCGCCGAGGGTGATGTCGCCCGGATGATGGAAGCGGTGCCCGACCGTCGTGGCGCCGCTCGAGATCCCGTCGATCTCGACCGGCACGATCTCTTCGTCCAACATTGCGACGATGCCGTGCAGCGGCCGCACCCAGCGCAGCGAGCCGTCGCCCCACCGCATCGACTTCGGCCATGGCAAATCCGCGATTATGCGCCGGATCGCATCGGCGATTATATCAGCCGCCCCCTGCCCTGCCCGCTCGACGACCGCGAAATAGACGCCGTCCCGTTCCTCGAGCTGGTCCTTGGTGAGGCCGGTCTTGCGCAGGAAACCTTCGAGCGCCTGCGGAGGCGCGGATGTGCGTGGACCCTTGAGCTCTTCCCGGCTCGCCTCGGTCACATCGGCAACGTCGCGCGCAATCAGGGCAAGCCGCCGCGGCGTCGAGTAGACGTCGATCGCACCGGTCTTCAGGCCTGCGGCGCTGGTGCACTCCGCGAACAGCCGCGCAAGTTCGTTGCGCGCGTTCGCCTGCATTCGCGCCGGGATTTCCTCGGAGAGCAGCTCGAGCAGGAAATCGGCCATCAGCCGGCACGCTCCAGCCACGCGCCGCAGGCGGCTTTGGCGAGGTCGCGGACGCGGCCGATATAGGCCTGGCGCTCGGCCACGCTGATCACTCCCCTCGCCTGCAGCGTGTTGAACACGTGGCTGGCCTTGATTGCCTGCTCATAGGCTGGGATCGGCAGCTTCGCCTCCAGGCACCGCTCGCATTCGCCAGCCGCCTTGCGGAACAGGTCGAACAGGGCTTCGGTATCCGCGACCTCGAAATTATATGCCGACATTTCGCGCTCATTCTCGAGAAAGACGTCGCCGTAGCTGACGCCCGCGTCGTTGAACTTGAGGTCGAAGACGTTGTCGACGCCCTGGATGTACATCGCGAGGCGCTCGAGCCCGTAGGTCAGCTCGCCGGTCACCGGCCTGCACTCGAATCCTCCGACCTGCTGGAAATAGGTAAACTGGGTGACCTCCATCCCGTCGCACCAGACTTCCCAGCCCAGGCCCCAGGCGCCGAGCGTCGGGCTTTCCCAATCGTCCTCGACAAAGCGGATGTCGTGCTTCAGCGGGTCGATGCCGATTTCGCGAAGGCTGCCGAGGTAAAGCTCCTGCAGGTCGTCAGGGCTGGGCTTCAGCACGACCTGATACTGGTAATAATGGCCGAGCCGGTTCGGGTTCTCGCCATAACGGCCGTCGGTCGGCCGACGGCACGGCTGGACGTACGCGGCGCGCCACGGCTCGGGCCCAAGCGAGCGGAGCACCGTTGCGGGGTGAAACGTCCCCGCGCCCATCTCCATGTCGTAGGGCTGGAGGATCACGCATCCCTGCGCGCCCCAGCAGCGGTGGAGCGTGAGGATTAGGTCCTGGAAGCTCAGCATTCGTGAGCTTTGGCGCATCCATGCTGGCCCGGCAAGCTGTCAGCCAAACCAAACAAAATGTCAGGTCCTGTTGACAGTAAGCGAATCATGACATATTGTCAGGTTAACATGACAGGACCGAACGAGAATGACGAATACCCAGACCCCGACGAAAACCGGCCGCATGATCGGCCTCGCGATTAGCATCATCGCGGTAGTGTTCGGCTTCGCCGCGCTGTTCGTCCTCGTCCGCTGAGTTAACCGAAGGGAAATACGGTGTTCTACATTCGCTCGAAGAATGACCCATACAAGGCGCGGCCGATCAGCATTCGGTCCGCCCGCTGGGCCAGCTCCATCGCCCTCATCGCTTACCCTCCTGGGGCGTTCCTGCTGGGGCTCGGGACCGACCTCGTCGCCAAGGGCGCGGGCGCCGTTCTGCTGATGGCCTCGCTGTTTGGCGCTGCATTCCTCACCAGTAGTTCGGTCCAGCGGATCGTCGGCGAGCAGCCGCAATTCCTCGACGAGTTCGAGATGCAGGTTCGGCTCCGCGCGATGCAGAGCGCCTATGCAATGTTCACCGTGCTCGCCTTGCTGTTCGTGCTCTATTCGGCCATCGCCAGCGACACGCGCCTCTGGGTCCCGCGCGACTATGAGGGCTACAATGGCGTTTTCTGGGGCATCTTCCTTTACGCTTGGGTCCTCCCCAGCGCATTCGTTGCGTGGCGCATGGACGAGGCGGAGGAATCGGCCGGTGAATAACCGTCTTCGCGTCCTCCGGGCCGAGCGGGCCTGGAGCCAGGCCGAGCTCGGCGAGCGGCTAGGCGTCTCACGGCAGGCGGTCAATGCGATCGAAACCGGCAAGCACGACCCGTCACTGCCCCTCGCATTTCGCATTGCCCGGCTGTTCGACGCCCGGATCGAGGAAATCTTCAGCGATCCGCAATCTTGAACCCTTAGGTCTGACCCCGACATCCGGAGCTACCATGTTAAACCTCAAGCGCCTCTTTGCACCTATCGCGGCTTTGCTCGCATTCGTCCCAGCAACCGCCGACGCGCGCGCGCCGCAACAGGCGAAGCCTGCCCTCTGGCAGGTCTCGGACCCGGACACGACCATCTACCTGTTTGGGACGATCCACTTGCTGCCCGATCAAACCAAGTGGCGCTCCGCCAAGTTCGACGAGGCCATTGCCAACTCGCAGGAGCTGGTCGTCGAAACCATCATCGACGAGAAGAACCCGGCCAAGATGATGTCGGCGCTCGCCAGCCTGGGGATGGCGAAGGGCCTCCCGCCGATTGTTGAGCGCGTCTCGGCCGCAAAGCGCCCCGCGCTCCAGGCCGCAATCAAGAAGAGCGGCGTCCCCGAACAGGCCTTCAACGCGATGAAGACGTGGATGGCGGCGTTCATCCTGCTCAACAACCAGTTCAAGGATCTGGGACTGTCGGGCGGCGTCGAAGGTGTGTTGCGGAGCGACTTCGTCGCGCGCAACAAGCCGATCGGCGAGCTCGAAACCAACCTCGAGCAGCTCGGCTTTTTCGACAAACTGCCCGAATCAGCGCAGCTGACCCTGCTCGATGGAGCGATCTCCGGCAGCGCGGACATGAAGCGCGAGTACAGCGGCATGCTGGACGCGTGGACGCGGGGCGACGTCAAGGGCATCGCCCGTACTTTCGACCGCGACTTGGCGACTTCGCCGGCGATGCGCGACGCACTCATCCGCCAGCGCAACACCAATTGGGCTAAGTGGATTGAGCGGCGCATGGCTCAGCCAGGCGCAGTGATGGTGGCGGTCGGAGCGGGTCACTTGGCAGGAACCCATTCGGTCCTGGCGCTGCTGGAAAAGGACGGGTTGAAGGTCCGGCGCATCCAATAGTTACGGATACGCAATAAATGCCCGTCCTATCTGTCGATAAATGTTCACCTTTCGGCTAAATTCGCTAGACATTTCTTAAGGAGTTGGTGACCATCCTCTCCGGGTATCGGGCTGGGGGGTCTGATGCGCGAATGGATCGCTGGCCGGCGTTCGTCGGCCGACTCCGTTCCGCTTCATCACCTGCCAGAGCCATTCGCCTCGGGAGGGTGATGGATGGTCAATCTGCTTGTCGCTGCTGCGCTTGCTGCCGCATCGCCCGCGATCCCTTCCGCGACCGAGCCGGTCGACGAGCCCGCGATGTTTGTCGTCCGCGACGCCGACACCACTGTCTACATCTTCGGCACTTTCCACGCGCTCGACGGTCGGTCGCAATGGTTCGGCAACCAGGTCCGCACTGCCTTCGAGCAGTCCGACGAGCTGGTCCTCGAGACGCTGGTCCCCGAAGGCCCATTGCCTGAACGGTTCACGCCCTCGCTCCGCGCCCCGTCGGTGACGCCCTCGGCCTCGTTCCTCGCGACCACCCGGCTCGCCATCAACGCCGGCCGCGCGCAGGGCATGCAGGTCGGAAATGGGGCCGACATGGTGCTGCGGCACGTCGCTGAAGCCGAAGGCAAGCCGGTCGCCGGGCTGGAGACCCTGCAGCTGCAAATCGACATGTTCAACCGCATGCCGGCAACGGCTGCATCGCCCATGCCTCGCCCCGGCCAGCCAGTCGAGAGTCGTTCCGTAGACGGACTATCGAAGGCGATGGCCGAAATGCAGGCCGCCTGGAAGCACGGCGACCAGAGCGTGTTCGTGCGTATGCTTTCCCAGCTTCGCCAGGCATCCCCCGACACCTACCGGATGATGTTCACCGAGAGGAACGAGCGCTGGGCCGACTGGATCAGGGCCCGGATGCAGGCGCCGGGGACGGTGTTCGTCGCCGTCGGCGCCGGTCACCTCGCCGGTCCTGACAGCCTGCTCGTCCGCCTCGCCGAACGCGGGATCCCGTCGCAGCGCGCCAACTAAGGCGTAACTTGCTTTTCCGGCGGCTCTCCCGTAGGGGGCGCGCTCCCAGCCATGGTCATCCCTGGAGGCGTGGCGGGTTACTTAAACGGAGCATAGCCAAATGAGCGAACAGCTGACGCTGCCCGCCGAGGCGCGCGACCGGGCTGGCAAGGGAGCCTCCCGTGCACTGCGCCGCGAAGGCCGGGTACCTGCCGTGGTTTACGGCGAGAAGAAGGAGCCTCTTTCGATTCATGTCGAGGAGAAGCTCCTGTCCAAGATGCTTTCGACCGGTCACTTCATGAACTCGGTCGTGATGATCGACTTCGAGGGCAAGCCGCATCGCACCCTGCCGAAAGCGATCGATTTCCACCCGGTTTCGAGCCGGCCGATCCACGTCGATTTCCTGCGGATCGGCGAGCACACCAAGGTGCACGTCGCGATTCCGCTGCGGTTCGACAACGAGGAGGCTTCGCCGGGCCTCAAGCGTGGCGGCGTTCTCAACGCCGTCATCCACGAGCTCGAGATCGAGTGCGACGCCGCAAGCATCCCGAACGAGATTCACATTCCGCTCGACGGGATGGAGATTGGCGATTCGATCCACATCAGCCAGGTGAAGCTGCCGGACGGAGTCACCCCCTGGAACGATGAGGAAGACTTCACCGTCGCCACGATCGTCGCTCCGTCGGCGATGAAGGCCGAAGAGGAAGAGGCAGCGCCTGCAGGCGAGGTCCCGACCGTCGAGGGCGAGGAAGGCGAAGGCGAAGCCGCTTCCGAGGGCGGCGAGGAAGCGAGCGAGTAAGCCCGGTCCTCACGTGCCGAAAACAGGAACCGCTCGCCCTAACCGGCGGGCGGTTTCTTTTTGGGCGCCGCTGCTGCTAGCGAGCGGCGATGCAACTCTGGGTCGGCCTCGGGAATCCCGGCGCGAAATATGCGCTGCAGCGTCACAACGTGGGGTTCATGGCGGCCGACATCATCGCGGAGGCTCATGGCTTTTCGCCCTGGTCGAAAAAGTTTCGAAGCCTGATCGCCGAGGGCCGCATCGGCGGTCACCGCATCCTGCTGCTGAAGCCGCAGACCTTCATGAACGACAGCGGGGACGCGGTTCAGCAGGCGATGCATTTCTACAAGCTCGGCATGGACGACCTGACGGTCTTCCATGACGAGCTCGATCTCGCGCCCTTCAAGGTGAAGGTACGCACCGGCGGCGGACTTGCCGGCCATAACGGTCTCCGCTCGATCGATGCGTCGCTTGGCCCTGATTTCCGCCGCGTGCGCATCGGCATCGGCCACCCGGGACCCGGTCGCAAGGAGCTCGTCACCGGCCATGTGCTGGGAAATTATGCGAAGGCCGAGATGGAGCCGCTGTCAGATTTGCTGGCCGCGATCGCAGGCGAAGCGGAATGGCTTGCGGACGGAGACGACGTCCGTTTCATGAGCGAGGTCGCGCTGCGGCTGCAACAAGACGATTAGAAGTCGATGCTGAGGAAGCCCTGGACGAACCGGCTCGGGTTTTGCCCGTAGAAGTTCGATCCCTGCACATTGTAGCCGGTGTTCCCGGTGATGTTGAAAATCTGGAGCCTTAGCGTCGCATCATGCTTGGCGAGCTTGAAATGGAAATGCGTGCCGACGTCCCAGCGCCACTTGGCAGGAATATAGACGAGGTTGTCGGTCGTTGCGGGCGCCGGAGCGCGGTTGATCACCGTCGTGTCGAGCTCGAGGCCCTTGAACGGCGTTTTCCAGTTCGCGTTGAGACTGAGCTGGTGCGGCGACAAACCCACGGGCTTCGGACCGACCGAACCCTGCGCGCCCGCGTCGCGAGTGACCTTGCCATTGATGAACACGCCGCCTGCGACGACGCTCAGCTTGGGCGTTACGTTGCCGGAAATCGAGAATTCCGCGCCGCGGCTTTCGACAGTTCCGACCTGCTTGAAGATATTGGCGGAATCGAACCCGAAATAGGGCCGCGTCAGGTCGAACACACCCCCCGTCAGCTTCAAGGGACCGAGGACGAGGCGCGCGCCCGCGTCCTTCTGCGTGGTGATGATTGTCGGCAGCGGAGAATTGCGGTTGGCCGCACTGGGCGGCGCAAGCCCGCTTTCCTCCAGCCCGCGAGCGTAGCCCGCGTAGACCGTGATCGTCTTGGTGACGTTCGCCGCAGCAGTACCATTGTAGATCCACGGACTGGACCGCGCGACGGCGACCTCATCGCCCGGGATCGTGGTCGTCTTTTCGTAGCGGGCCTTGGAGATGCTGAAGCTGATCTCGCCGACGTTCCGCCAGCGCCCGTCATAGGCAACTCCATAGGTCGTCTGGGTGAGATGCTGGCGGCTGACTTCGCGGAAGTCGAATGAGGCCGGCTTGGGCACGTCGAGGATCTCGCCGATCCTCCCCGGCCCGTAATCGATCACGGCGGAACCGCCGAACTGCCGATGAGCGTCTCGTTCACGAACGCTTAGGTGAATCACGTGAAGGCGCGGCCCATCAATGATGCTGTGGGTGAGCCGCGCTTCGCCGCTGACGGACGTATTCTTCGTGGGAGGATCCGCGATGACGATCCGCTCGCCGGTCCCGTCCGGTTCTTCGTTCGCGAGAATGTTCGTGAACGAGCTCTTCTGATCCTGGACGCTGCGAAATGCGCCCACTCGCAGCACCGTGTTCGGGGTCAGGCCGAAATTGCCGAGAACGCCGTGATTGGTCGCGACGAAGCGGAAGTCCGCCCATCGTGCTCCCTCGAAGCGATGCGGCTTTGCTAGCGGCGGCAGGAACTCGCCGTCAGGACTGTAAAAGACGCCGGCTTCGTCATTGTAATCGTTATAGAGTGACCAGAAGGGGATAATCTCGATGCCCTTTGCCGGACGCCAGCGAAGCAGCAGACTTTGGCTGTGATTCAGGTTGTCGGTGCCGTCCGGGAACGCGACGCGGCTGAGCACGAGCCCATATGCCAGGGACAGCGTCGAACTGACCGGCAAGGAGCCATCGACCTCGACCCCCGCGCTGCCAAAGCTGTCGCCATTGATGACCACCGAGGCCGATGATTTGTCGGCCGGCTTGCGCAGGCCAATGTCGACGATCCCGCTCGGCGCCGCGAACGGATAGCCCTGGGCGGACAAGCCCACCTTGATGCTGGTGGAATTGACCAGCGGGCTGACCAACGAGGCAGCAAAGCCGCCCTGGTCATAATAGAGCCCATCGATGCGCAAATTGCCCGCCGAGGTCGGCGAGAAGCCGCGCGCGTTGCCAGCGTTGTAGATGCCGAGGCTCTCGCGACCGACGCTGAAGCCGAATGCGTCCTCCGCCTGGGTCACCGCATTGTCCGACGAGCGGGACTGCGCCACCGCGTGACCGGCGTGGCTCAATGCGATGACGGCGATGCTGAGCTTCGCCAGGGTACGCGACGATGGCATCGACCGGACACCTTCCTTGTCAGGGTTTCCGCGAGACTGCCCAAGGCCGGCGCTCTTGGAAGTTTTAAGTGGCGAAGGGATGAAATTCCCGCCGGGTGCCGTCGGGCGGAGCCGAAGTCTCGACCGATTCTGCGAGGAGCGGCCGCGCTTCGATTGATCTGCAAACGGTTGAACGACACAAGGGCGCCCATGCGCAGCCTGTTCGCCACCATGCTTTACGAGGCCGATATCGCGGACGACGCGCTGCTAAGGGACCTCGCGCATTCCATCCGCAGCCTGTCGCGGGAGGATGAAGCAGGCCGGCGATGGTCGAAGCAGCATCGGTACGCGGGCTATACCAGCTATGCCTCGCTCAACGACCTGCCGAAGCGCGATCCGGCCTTCGCCGACCTCGCGAGGCTGCTGACGCGGCACGCTGCATCTTTCGCGCGCGAGGCCGGCTGGGAAACCAAGCCGAAGCTCGACAGCCTGTGGGTCAACCTGTTGAAAGCCGGTGGGCAGCACAGTGGACATATCCACCCGCACAGCATCATCTCCGGCACACTCTACGTCGATGTGCCCCGAGGGTCGGGAGCAATCCGGTTCGAGGACCCGCGCCTGCCGCTGATGATGGCCGCGCCCCAGCTGCTGGAAAGCTTCGTCACCGTCAAGCCAAGGGCTGGCTTGCTGCTGATGTGGGAAAGCTGGCTTCGGCACGAGGTGCTGGCGGGCAGCGGCCGCGGCGAGCGGCTCAGCATCAGCTTCAACTTCGCCTGACGAGCTCCGGCAGAGCGGCAGCGTAGCGCCGGACGTCCTCGATCTTGCCGGTGCTGACCCGCGACCATTCGTGCCATTTCCCATAGGCGCCGCGAATGATGATCCCGCGCTCCGCCATTCTCGCCTTCAGCGCATCGGCGTCCGGTACCCGCACGAAGACGAAGTTCGCCTGGCTCGGCAGCACCGGCAAGTCGGCCTTCCGCGCCGCATCCAGGATCATGCCCCTCGCCTCCAGGATGCGGTTCTTCGAAAAGGCCATGAAGGCCTCGTCGTTCAGGGAGGCGATCGCGGCGGCCAAGGCCGCCGTTGCGAGGTCGATTGTCATGATGTTGCCGTTGATTCGCTCCGCATTTGCGGGCGTCGACAGCGCGTAGCCGATCCTCATCCCGGCGAGCCCGTAGATCTTCGAGAAGGTTCGGCTGACGATCACGTTCCGGCCGGCCTTCACGAGGTCGATCATCGAGTTCTGCGCCGGATGATCGGTCAGCTCGTTGTACGCCTCGTCGACCAGCAGCGTCGTCTCGGGCGGCAGGCGCGAGGCATGGGCCCGGAGCTCCTGCGGGTCGACAAGCATGCCGGTCGGATTGTTGGGGTTGCACAGATAGACCATCGACGCCTTGTTGGCGGCCGCCGCGACAGCCATCGCTTCCAAGTCGATGTTCATGTCCGGGCGAAGCGGTACGCGGACCAGCCGCGCGCCGTGCCGCACCGCAACCTGCAATGGCTCTTCGAAGAATAGCTCGGGGCAGACAATCGGTCCGCTTCGGCCCCAGTCCAGCGCCGCCGCGCTCAGCACCTCGGTCGAACCATTGCCGATCGCCGCATTCGCGGGAGAAAGGCCGAAGCGTTCGGCGACCATCGCCCGCAGGCGATCAGTGGCGTCGTCGGCATAATAGCACCCCTTGCCCGCCGCCTGCGCGATCGCGGCGAGCGCCTTGGGCGAAGGCCCGTAGGGATTTTCGTTGTAGGTCAGCCAGGCAATTCCCTGGTCGGGCCCGAACAGCGGTTTTTGCGCGGGCTTCGCCGCGACGAGCACCGGAGCATTGCCGAAGGCGAGCGCGGTCCCCGCCGAAGCTGCGCCGAGCAGCGACCTTCTCGAAAAAGCGATGGTCATCCGACCCCCCTATTTGGCCGATAGCTCAATGGTCTTACGCCGCCGGGCGATACCAAGCTAGCGCCGCTGGCGCTCGAAGCGGGCAGCCGCTAACCGCGCGCCATGTACACCCTTTACTATGCGCCTGGCGCGGCGAGCCTCGCCGTGCACTGGATGCTCATCGAGCTTGGCGTTCCGTTCGAGGCGAACCTCGTCGATTTCAGTTCAGATGAGCAGAAATCACCGCGCTACCTGGCGCTGAATCCAGAAGGCAAGGTTCCGACCCTGATCGTCGACGGAAAGCCGCAGGGCGAAAGCACTGCCCTGCTCATGCTGCTTGCCGAGCGTCACCCCGAGGTGGGATTTGCGCCCGCCGCGGGGTCGGCCGATCGCGCCGCCTACCTCGAGCTGATGATCGTCCTTGCCAATGCGCTGCTCCCGGCTTTTCGAGCCTGGTTCTATCCGCAAGACTTCGGCGGCCCCGACGATGCCGACCGGGTCAGGGAAAACGCCCGGCGCCGGATCGAGCAGGTCTTCGACCGCCTGGACGACCGGCTTGCCGACGGACGCGAATATATGGTCGGGTCGGGCATGAGCGCGGCCGACTTCCTCGCGACCATGCTCGCGCGCTGGTCGCGCAACATGCCCAGGCCTGCGCAAACCTGGCGCAATCTCGACGCCTATCTCCGGCGCATGAAGCAGCGCGAAAGCTTGCGCGAGGTCCATCGGCGCGAGGGACTCACCGACTGGATCGAAACGGCGGAGGCGAACTGATGGGCTTTCGCTGCGGCATCGTCGGCCTGCCGAACGTGGGCAAATCGACGCTCTTTAACGCGCTGACGGAAACTGCCGCAGCGCAGGCGGCAAATTATCCGTTCTGCACGATCGAACCCAATATCGGGCGCGTCGCGGTGCCCGACGAGCGGCTCGACAAGATCCGCGAGATCGCAGGGTCGGCGCAGGAGATCGAGACCCAGATCGAGTTCGTCGACATCGCCGGCCTGGTCCGCGGCGCGAGCCAGGGCGAAGGGCTCGGCAACCAGTTCCTCGCGAATATTCGCGAAGTGGATGCGATCGTCCACGTGCTGCGCTGCTTCGAGGGCGGCGACGTTACCCATGTCGAAGGCCGGGTGGACCCGATCGCCGACGCCGAGACGGTCGAGACCGAGTTGATGCTCGCGGACCTCGACAGCCTCGAGCGTCGCGTCCCCAACCTCGTCAAGAAGGCCCAGCAGGGCGACAAGGAAGCCAAGATCGAAGCGTCGGTGCTCGCCCAGGCGCTTGAGCTGCTGCGCGCGTCGAAGCCGGCGCGCCTCGTCCAGCCCAGGGACGCCGAAGAGGCCAAGGCACTGGCGCGCGCCCAGCTGCTGACCGCCAAGCCCGTGCTCTATGTGTGCAATGTCGACGAGTCGGATGCCGCCGACGGCAACGCGCTGTCGGCGCGGGTGTTCGAAAAGGCCGCAGCGGAGAATGCGAAGGCGGTGGTAGTCTCCGCCGCGATTGAATCCGAGATCGCGACCCTTCCGCCGGACGAGCGAGACGCATTCCTGGCGGACCTCGGGCTTCATGAGACCGGGCTCGCGCGGGTTATCCGCGCCGGCTACGAGCTGCTTGGCCTGATCACCTTCTTCACGGCGGGGCCGAAGGAAGCGCGCGCGTGGACCGTGCACAAGGGCGCCAAGGCGCCCGAGGCGGCGGGCGAGATCCATACCGATTTCGAGCGCGGGTTCATCCGCGCCGAGACAATCGCTTACGATGATTATGTGCGGTTCGGCGGCGAAGCCGGCGCTCGCGACGCCGGCAAGTTGCGCTCCGAAGGCAAGGACTATGTCGTCCAGGACGGCGACGTGCTGCTGTTCCGCTTCAACGTTTAGGATGCGCGCTCAGGGCGCCCGGTTCTCTCTCAGCAGCAGGATCGCCAGCAAGGCCGGAATCACGATCCCGAAATAGCTGATCCACAGCGGGATGGTGTGCGTGCCGATGATGATCTGGAAGTGGGTGAACACGCGGTACACGTGGAGCAGCGACACGGCGAAGAACACCAACGCGGCAATCATCGTGAATGGTCTCGAGCCCATAAAGCCCTCCCCTGCGCAATTGCAGCGGAAGCTATAGCCCAGACGGGTTCATTCCGGAACCGAAAGCTCGGAGCGCGATGGTGGTTATTACCCAAGTCAATTAAATGATGTTAACAATACGTTAATGTGATACTGAGCGAGTCGCGGCAAATTGGGGGCCGTCGAGTTTGCTTAGGAGATGTGCCATGTTGCGTATGGCGTTCGTAACCGCATTTGCGGCGGTCGCTTTGGGCTCGATTGCAGCGCCCGCATCAGCTTCCGTCACGCTCACCGGAAATTACATAAAGGTCGGAATCAGCAATTACGGAACGCTGGGAAGTGGCGGCGCGACGAGCCCCGGCCTTATTCACGATCCGACCGGGACCGGGACCTTCGATGCATCGACGGATTACATCACACCCGGCGTCCCGCATGAGGGTTATTCGATCAATTCGACCCAGAGCGGATTCATTCAGGCCGACAATGACGCAGTATCTACGGGCTTCGGGGTGTCATCGCCGAGTTTGCTGACCGGCGCTGCCGCCATGGGATATGACAATGCGGCCACGTGGAGCGGCAGCAACGCCTTCGTCAGCATCGTCAACTCCTATTTCTTCAACGACGGCGACGAGCGCATCGAGGTCTATACGACGCTAACCGCGCTGCAGGACCTTACCAACCTGGCGTTCGCGCGCTCCGTCGATCCGGACTCGGGCGGGTTCAATTCACTCAACCAGCGCGGCAACCTGCTGTTCGGTGTCGAGGACTTCATCGGTTCTGCGAGTGAAGCCAACGGGCGGACGCTTGCCCTCGTCAACCTGAACGGGAGCACGCTTAGCCACAACACCCGCATCGATCCTGCCTGTTGCGACAACATCAATCCCTACACGGTGCTTACCGGAAGCGTGAACAACACGGTCGGCGACGACAGCCTGAACCTCGCTTACCTGATCGGCAACCTGGCAACAGGCAACAGCATCACTCTGCATTATGCCTACGCGGTCGGGACGCACATCGAGGTGGTCGGCGGTGGATCGGCAGTGCCGGAACCGGCGACCTGGGCGATGATGCTGCTCGGCTTCGCGCTGGTCGGCGGCATGGTCCGGCGGCGCCCCTCCCGGACGCTGGCCTTTGCGGCCTAACCGGCCCGATCGTCAGTCAATTCGAAATCAGGGGCTCGCTGGGAGTAATCCGCGGGCCCCTTGTGCAACAGGTGCTCGGTGGGCTTCAGCGTAAGTATCACCCACAACAGGCCGAACGCCCACCCGCCCACGACGTCGCTCGGCCAATGCACCCCCAGCATCACGCGGCTTGTACCGATCGATAACGAAAGCAGGATGGCGGCCGCCGCTGCCGGAAAGCGCAGCCGGCCGCGTCCGGCAACGAGTAGCGCCAGCGTCAGATAGAAGATCATCGAGCTTGCCGCATGGCCGCTCGGGAAGCTGCTCGTCTTCACCACGACCAGATGGGGTTCGATATCGGGCCGGACTCGAGCGATCCAGTATTTCTGCGCCTCGGTCAGGATCCGCCCCGTCAGCGTGATGAGTACCAGCGCCAGACCGGCGCGCCCGCGGCCGGCCCACCACAGCCCGAGCGCGCAAACGAGCCCCGCCCCGATCAGCAAGGTCGGCTCGCCCAGGGCCGTGAGCAGTCGCGCCACGGCAAGCAGGATCGGCCGTTCCCCCGAATAGAGCGCTTCGTAGATTGCTCGGTCGACTGGGCCGCCCCCGTCAAGGAGCATCGCGAGCCACGTGCCCGCGAGCGCCAGCGCGAGAGCGATCAGGCGCCATTGCAGGCGCCGCGATGACGGCCGATAGTTCACGCGACGATCAACCGTCGACCGGCCAAAAGCGTTCAGCCTAGAATTTTGCTCCGGCCCGGATCCCGAACGTGCGCGGACGGCCAGGAATGATGTGTAGCCGCAGGCAGGCGCCGCAGGCGGTTACCCGGGCGAGCTCATTGCGCTCGTCGAAGACATTGGTCGTAAACAGTTCCAGGCTGTAATTATGCCAATCATAACCGGCGAACAGGTCGACCAGCGTCGATGAGCGAACCTCTCCGAAGATGCTGTTCGGATTGAAGCCGCCGCCGACATCCTGCCTGACGTCGACGGTGGACGACCCTTGGTAGGCAATGCTTCCCTGGACGTGGGCTTTCCCCGACCCCATCGGCCAACTGTAACGGGCAGTCGCCGTCCCCTTGAACTTGGGCGTGATCGGCAGACGCGTTCCGGATGGCGTGATGATGAAGTCCTGATCACCGTCAATCACCGCCGAGCAATCGGCTGTCGTATCGAGCGAAGAGTGGCAGATCGCGCCCTTCGTCTTGGCATCCGTGTACGAGGCAGCGGCGTTCAAGGTCAGGCCGCCAGCGACGTACGAAATGTCGGACTCAATGCCGTTGATCCGCGCGTCGCGTCCGTTCTGGATGACCGTAAGGCTGTTCGCGCCGAGGAAGGCGAACTGAAAGCCCTTCCAAATCTGGTGATAGATGGCCCCGTTCCAAATCAGCGGCCCGAACTGGGTCTTCCATCCAGCTTCGAGGTTGTACAAATAGTCAGGTGCGTAGGACGGCGCCGTGGGCTGACGGTTGATGCCGCCAGGTCGGAAGCCGCGAGACCAGGTCGCATAGAACATCAGGTCCTTCGTCGGCTTGTAGCGCGCGCTCAGGCGGTGGATGAAGCCCGTCCCCTCGCTCTGCTTGGGCTCGAGCTTGCCGTTCACGACCTGTCCGACGTTGGTGCACGGAGTACCAGGGACGCCGCCACTGATCAGTGCGGCGGTCATATCATCCTTGAGCAGTTTTCCGTTGACCGTGAGGCAGCGGTTGTAACCGAGCGTAATGCCGACAGGGTTATTCTGGCCCATGCCGTTGAAGCCGATCAGCGTATTGTCGAACTTGTAATATCGCCCGCCGGCAATCAGCGTCAGTTTCGGGGTAAGATCATATTCGGCCTCTCCGAATATCGCATAGTCCTTGTCCTTGCGGTCCTGCAGGGTCAGCCAGATCGTTCCCGGCCAACCGTTGACCGACACCTGCTGACCCAGATTGTCGACGAGATAGTTCTGGTAGATGTGATTGGTCTGGCGCTGGTAGAAGGCGCCGAGGATCGCGCGGAGCGGCCATTCCTTGGGCGTCGCGATGCGCAATTCCTGGCTCATCTTCTTGAAGTGCTCGCCGCCGACAATGTACTGGCGCGGGTCGATCGTATTGCCCGCCGAATCGACGTAATTTTGGTAGTTGGCGATGCCGCCGGAGCCTTCGTAGATATAGTCGTAGGCGTCGGTGTAGTCAGTATAGTCGCCGAGCGAATAAGTCGGGTGATTGAGATAGGCTCCCGCGTAGGTCAGGTCGAAATTCCAGATCTTGCCTTCGACTGTCAGCGCGGCCTGGGTGAAGCTCTGCTTGCGGTATTCATTGCGGAACCGCTCGTCCTTCAGGTCGCCGACAGCAGGATCGAAGGCGAAGAAGCCATCCTGTTTGTAATATTGATGCATGATCGTCGGCGTGACGGTCCAATTGTCGTCGAGGTCGATCTTGAGCGCGGCGCGACCGCCATAGTTCGACACCGTGTTGATGTCGTTGTGCACGAACGCTGCATTGGTGACGTGGATTCCGTCGTGAATGCAGCCGGTGATCCCGCCCTCGCCATCGGTGATGGGCGTGCCGCAATAGGTCCGGCTCGCCGGCACATTGTCGATGTAACCGGCGTCCTTCTGGTAGAAAGCGACCCCGCGGAATGCGACATGGTTGGCGATGGGCACGTTGATCATGCCCTCGAGCTTTCCACCGACGCCACCGTGGGCGACGGTGTTGAGCTCGCCGTCGACGCGGCCATAGGTCGCATCGAGGTCCGGCTTGTTAGTAATGATGCGGATGGTGCCGGCTTCGCTCGACGCGCCGTACAGGGTCCCCTGCGGCCCCGCGAGGCTCTCGATCCGCGCGATGTCATAGATGTGGACGTCCAGCGCTCCGCCGATCGTCGTCACGGGCTGCTCGTCGAGATAGACGCCGACCGACGGCAGGGCGCCGGAATGGTTGCCGTCGCCACCGGTCGCGACGCCGCGCATGTAGACGACGGTGCCGCCGGACTGAGCAAAGTTGTAGCTCACCGAGGGCAGCTGCTTCGTATATTCCTCGAAATTGCTGATGTTCAGCTGGTCGAGCCGCCGGGTCCCGATCGCGAGCACGCTCTGAGGAACGTTTTGAAGGCGCTCCTCGCGCTTGGTCGCCGTGATGACGATCTCAGTCTGATCCTGGACCTGCCCGTCCTGCGCCTGCTGAACCTTCGGCGGCGGCGCGGTCACGTCCGTGGCGTTGGTGCCTGGCGTAGGCGACTGGCCCGTCTGGGCGAAGACCGGCGGCGCGAGCGCCGTCGAAGCGAGGAGGCCGATCGTCAGCGCTCGAAAATTGCCCATTATTTCCCCCGTGGCAATATGACACCAATGCGACAGAGGCCCCGCGCCTTGTCAACAACAGTGTCAGCGATCCGGTTGGATTGTTGCGCTACCGTTGCGGGAAGGTCGCAGGCTCCGGGTAAGCGTCGAGCACCGGACCGAGCGCCTCCTTCAGCGGGCCAAGGTGCGCCTCGTAAGCGCGCCACTCCTCGGTTGCATCGCGGTAGATCGGGCGGCGCACTTGTTCAGAGCTTGGGGTCCGGACCGCGCGCTCGGTATTGTAGAACTCGAGGACCCGCGGCTCGAACTCCAGCCCGCAATAGTCGAGCAGCCTGCGGACTTCCGCTTCCGTGTCGTCGACCATCCTCTCATAGATAACGCGATGGACCCGCCCCGGCAGGATTGCGTCGACGTGCGCCATCAGGCGGACGTAGTCGGCATAATATTGGCCGAGATGCGCAAGATCGTAGGCGAAGTCCTGTCCCCGCGCGAATTGCTGGCGGAAATTGGACAGGCAGCATCCGAGTGGGTGGCGGCGCGCATCGATGATGCGGGCGTTCGGAAGGACCAGCAGGATGAAGGGCACGAACAGCCAGTTGTTCGGCAGCTTGTCGATGAACAACGGGCGGTCGGTGCGTCGCTGCACTGCCGTGCGCTTGAGGTACTCCTGGCCCAGCGCCCGACGTTCGCTCGCCGATGCGCCAACGATCGCCTCGGGATAAGCGCCGATCTTGCGCGCAAGCGCGGGAACGTCCGGAAGTTCCGACGTGCCTTCGACCAGGCTGTGCGACGAAAGGATCTGTTCGATCAGGGTCGATCCGGCACGTGGCATTCCGACGATGAAGATCGGGTCTCTTGCCTCGCAGCCGCCCGCACCGTCGCTGAACGCCCCGTTTGTGAAGGCCGCGACGCAAGCGTCAACGATCTTGGTGATCCGCGACGGTTCGTAAGGCGCCGATTTCAAACGAAGCGCGTTGCCGCGGGCATAATGGGCGAAGGCTTTGTCGGCCTCGCCAGCATCGTGCAGCGCCTTCCCCAGCGCGAAATCGAGATGAAAGCGGTCCGCGTCCGACAGGGCCGGAGCGCGAAGCGCATTCCGCATGGCCTCCAGATCGGCCTCGTCGAACCGCACTGTCTTGAGGTTCGCGAGGCTCCACCAGGCCTCGCCAAGCGTCGGCTGCAAGTCGATGGCCCGCCGATAGGCGTCGATGCCCTCCTCAAGCCGCCCGACGGTCTTCAGCATATGGCCGTAGCTCAGCCAGACCCGCGGCTGCTTGGGCGATTGTTTGAGGACATTCTCGTAGAGCGCGATTCCCTGCTCGAAGTCGCCGAGACGTCCAAGATTCGCCGCTTTCAGGTTCCAGTGCCCGACCCAGTCAGGTTCCTCCTCGAGGACGCTGTCGAGCAGCTCCATCGCTTCGGCCGGCCTGCCGGTCCGCCCGAGCACCATCGCCAGATTGGCCTTTGCCGCCGTCCAGCCCGGCGCAAGCTCGACGGCGCGGCGGAGCAGATTCTCGGCATCCCGCCACCGGCCGATCCGCGCCGCCAGCTCGGCGAGCATCCGGATCGCCTTCGCGTCGAATGGATCCTCCTTGAGGTATGGCTTCAGGATGCGCTCGGCGACGTCGAGACGGTTCTCGTGAAGCGCGACCGCGGCCTCGATCAGGCGGGGATCCCAGCCGGTCCCAAGGGTCGAATGCGTCGCCACAGCCCAGCGTAGCGCGAAGCGACACTCGTCGCTATGCGCGACCGCCATGATCTATTTTGAAGACCTGCAGGTTGGCGCCGAGACCGAGTTCGGCACATATGAAGTCACGCGTGAGGAAGTGCTCGAGTTCGCGAGCAAGTACGATCCGCAACCGTTCCATCTGTCGGACGAGGCCGCCGCGAAGACCCACTTCGGGCGCCTCGCCGCGAGCGGCTGGCACACCGCTGCAATGACCATGGCGGTGATCGCGCGCCGAGTCGTCGACAATAAGCAGGCCGGGCTAGGCTCGCCCGGAATCGACGAGCTCAGGTGGAAGAAGCCGGTCTACCCCGGCGACACGCTGCACGTGCGCGGCAAGATCCTCGAAACGACCCCGTCCCGCAGCCGCCCAGACATGGGCTCCTTCCGAACCCAAACGACAGTCACCAATCAACACGGCGAGGTCGTGATGACGTTCATCTCGATCGTACTGATCCGACGCCGCCCGCAAAGAGACGGCGGAACCGCTTAGTCGTCGCGGTCGCCGCGACGGCGGCCGCCTCGATCCCGCTGCGACCCGTCCGAGCTTTGGGTAGTGGCACTCGTCGAGGAACGGCGCTGCCAGCCTCGATTGGAGTCGCGCGACCAAGTCCCGGTCGAGCTAGTCGTCGCGCCCGTCGTCGAGACGGTCCGGTTGCGCCAGCGCGAGCGGTCCCAGCCACTCCAGTTCTCGCCCGTGGCTGCGGCGGTCGTTCTTGAATGATGGTTCTGCCATTGCTGGCGGCGCTGGGTCCAATAGCGCTGCTGGTCGCCGCTCCAGACGTGCCGGGTGCGATTGCTGTCGTACACGTAGATGCCGCTGCCGGGATAATAATAGTTCCCGTACCAGCCGAACGGATCATAGCCGTAGCCGCTGTAAGGGTAGCCGTAGCCGCCGTAATAACCGCCATAGGGGTAGCCGCCGTAGCCGCCGTAGGGGTAGCCGCCGTAGGGGTAGCCGCCGTAGCCGTAGCCCCCGTAGCCATAACCGCCGTAGCCGACGCCGATCGAGACGCTGCTCTGAGGGCCGTAGCCATAGCCGTAACCGTAGGGATCGCCGTACATGTCGTAGGCGCAGCCGCTAAGGGCGATACCGCTCGTCAGTGCCAAAGCGGCTAAGCGAAGTTGTGAAACGCGCATGTCGAGACTCCACTACTACGGAGGAACATGCGCGCGTGTACGCGCCCGCGCAGGTTAACCGCGAGTGAACTACGCTGGAGCCTATTTCGGCTCGGGATAGTCGTATTTGAACGGGTCGGTCGGCAGCGGCTGCGTGCGCAGTGGCTGTCGCGGCAATTCCTTTTCGCTGTTGGCTGCAGCGAGCAGGACTCCAGCCATGACCACCGACGCCTGACGCAAGTCCTCGGCCTTCATGTGATCCAGCGTATCAATGTTCGAATGGTGGACGCGCGAGCCATAATCCAGCGGGTCCTGGATGAACTGGTAGGCGGGCAGGCCGACGGTCTGGAAGAATTGGTGATCGGTGCCGTCGGTGGGCGCGGCAACGATCGCATCGGCGCCCATCGCGTCGAACGGCGCCAGCCACTCCTTCAGCAGTGACGAAGCGCCTGTGTTCCCCTCGGCATAGATGCCGCGGACCTTGCCCGAGCCATTGTCGAGGTTGAAATAGGCCTTCAGGTCCGAATATTCGGCCAGGGGCGTGATTGGGAACGACTTCTCCCATTTGTCGTAGTTCGCGGTCCCGTCCTCGGTCAGGCGATAAGGGCGGACCGCGATGTGACGCTCGATGTAGGACAGCGAGCCGAACAGGCCCTGCTCCTCTCCAGACCAAAGAACGAAGCGGATGGTGCGCTTGGGCCGTACTCCCAGCTGGCGCAGGATGCGCGCCGCCTCGAGAACGACGACGCTGCCTGCGCCATTGTCGGCAGCGCCGTCACCCGCGGCCCAGCTGTCGAAGTGACCGCCGGCCATGACGTAGCCCGCCTTGGGGTCGGTTCCGGGAAGGTCGGCGATGATATTGTAGCCCTGCCGGTCGTCGTCGACGTAGCGGACGTTGCTGTTGATCTCGAGCTCTGGATTGCGCCCCGTCTTGGCCAGGCGGGCCAGGCGCCGATAGTCCTCGGACGCGATTTCGACCGCTGGCAGCTTCGGGCTCTTGCCAATCATGTTCTGATAGCCTTCGCCGGAGATCAGCTTCCCGTCGCGATAGGATTTGCGGACCCACGCGACAGCGCCCTCGCTCGCCAGGAACTGGTCGACATCGTTCCAGAAATTGATGCGCTTGGTGAAGCTGTCGACGAAGTCGGGATCGAACTTAGGCTGCTCAAACTGGTCGAGCTTGGATATCTCCCCGGAGTCGAGGCGCCGGAAGGCGGCTTTGTCGGGTTCGTCGCCGGTTCCGGGCAGGTCGATCATCACGATCTTGCCGCGAAGCTTGCCGCGATAGGCCACGAACTGTTCCTTGCGGTTCATCGGCGCGACGATCACGGGGGCGCTCAGCGCGCCCGCTGTCGGGGGCGACCAGGCGATTGGAATCGCGGTGAGCTTGATTCGACGCGGCGCGGTCATGACCACGCTCGAATCCACGATCTCCCAGCCGCGGCCGAAGTCGAAGCCCTCCCGGTGAACGTCGGTCAGGCCGTAGCTCTGGAACTTGCCGATCGCCCATTGCTCGGCGCGCCGCATGTTAGGCGAATTGGTGAGGCGAGCGCCGATTCCGTCCATTAGCTCGGACGCGGTCATCATCACTTGGCTGCGGTTCATGCCCTCGTCGATGATGCGCGCAGCGTCTCCCGGCGCAGCCATTGCGGGCCCGGCCGCCACAAATGCTGCGGACGCCATCAGTGCCAGGAATTTCGATTGCATCTCTGCCCCCTCACAAAGAAGAACCGCCGGCGCGCGGCAAGCACGCCGGCGGCAAAACTCAAACGCTGGCCATCCGGATCAGCCGACGACGCCCTGCTTGGCCTTGGCGCTCTTCGACTTCGCCTGGTTCTTCGGATCGAGCGCACCCGTCACCCGAACCACGCGCTTCGCATCGTGCCAGATCTGCCGGTAGGCGAGATAACCGAGGATGCTGGCGAACAGCAGGAAGATCGCGACCGAAAGGCCGGCGGCATGCCTGTTCTCGAGATTGGGCTCGGCGGTCCACACCAGGAAGGCAGAGACGTCCTTGGCCATCTGGTCGACCGTCGGCTTGGTCCCATCGGCATAGGTCACCTGGCCCTCCGACGTCAGCGGCGGCGGCATGGCGATGTTGAGGTTCGCGAAATAGGGGTTGAAGTGGAGGTTCGGACCAGGCTTGGCCTCGGCCGGTAGCTTCTCGCCATGCTCGTTCCGGTAGGTGTCAGGATTGGCCCAACCCGTCAGCAGCGAATAGATATAGGCGGCGCCGCCTTCGCGCGACTTGGTGATCAGCGACAGGTCAGGCGGAAGCGCGTTGTTGTTCGCGGCGCGTGCTGCGACCTCGTTTGCGAACGGCGCCGGGATATTGTCCGAGGCAAGCGCCTTGCGGGTCGCGGGCTCGCCGGTATCCGGGTTGATCGACGGGACCTGCGTCTTCCAGTCCGACGCGATCTTCTTGATCTCGGCGTCATTGTAGCCAAGGCCCTTAAGCTCGCGGAACGAGACCAGCTTGAGGCTGTGACACGCCGAGCAGACTTCCGAATAGACCTGGAAGCCGCGCTGCAGCTGAGCCTTGTCGAACTTGCCGAAGGGACCATCGCTCTTGAGTCTGAGCTCCTTCGGCTCCTTGTGGAACTTCTCGGCGGCGAGCGGGGCCGGCGGATTCTTCACATAGGTCGCGAGGTTGCTGATCATCGAGAACAGCAGGATCGCCGCGAAGACCGAACCGATAAAACCCAGGATGAAACGCATGTGCCTGCTGTCCCCTTAGCCGGCCGTCGCCACGGAACCGCCCCGCGGCTTGGCCTGTCCCGCCGGAGCGGCCTCCGCTTCCTCCCCGTGAAGCACGCTGCTGCTGATCGAGCTTGGCAACGGATCGGGCGTCTCGAACGCCGAGACGAGCGGCAGGATGACGAGGAAATGGACGAAATAGTAAGCCGAAGCGAGTTGGCCCAGCGCCGTGCGCCACCAATTCAAGGGCGCTCCTCCGACATAGCCCAGAATCACTACGTCGATCACCAGCAGCCAGAAGAAGCGCTTGAACACCGGCCGATAGGCGCCCGAGCGAACCGGCGACTTGTCCAGCCACGGCAGGAAGAACAGCAGCAGGATCGAGCCGAACATCGCCAGCACGCCCCACAGCTTCGCCGGCAGGATGAAGTCGATCGTGAAGGAGCGAAGGATCGCGTAGAACGGCCAGAAGTACCATTCGGGCACGATGTGGGCCGGCGTCGCAAGCGGGTTGGCCGGAATGTAATTGTCCGGATGGCCGAGATAGTCAGGCGCGAAATAGGTCACGATCGCATAGACCAGCAGGACGAAGGCCGCGAACCAGCCGTCCTTTGCCGTGTAGAACGGGTGGAACGGCAGCGTGTCGCGCTCTTCCTTGACGTCCACGCCGGTCGGGTTGCCCGAGCCGGGGATGTGGAGCGCCCAGATGTGCAGGATCACCACGCCCGCGATTACGAACGGCAGCAAATAGTGGAGCGAGAAGAAGCGGGTCAGCGCGGCCTGGTCGGGCGCATAGCCGCCGAGCAGCCATACCCGCATCGGCTCGCCGATCAGCGGGAAAGCCGAGAAGAAGCCGGTGATGACCTGCGCGCCCCAATAGCTCATCTGTCCCCAGGGTAGGACGTAGCCCATGAAGGCCGTCGCCATCATCAGCAGGTAAATGACAAGGCCGAGCATCCACACCAGCTCGCGCGGCGCCTTGTACGAGCCGTAGTAGAGGCCGCGAAAGATATGGATGTAGGTGACGATGAAGAAGAAGCTCGCGCCATTCATGTGCGCGTAGCGCAGCAGCCAGCCGGCGCTGACGTCGCGCATGATCAGCTGGTTGACCGAATTGAACGCCCCGTCGGTGGTTGCGAAATAGTGCATCGCGAGCACGATGCCGGTCACGATCTGGATCGTCAGGAAGATCCCCGCCAGGACACCGAAGTTCCAGAGATAGTTGAGGTTGCGCGGAACCGGATAACCGCCGCCGATCGCACCATAGACGAGGCGCGGGAGCGGAAGCCGCTCGTCGAGCCAGCGCATTACCGGGTGCTTGGGTTCGTAGGGCCTGGCCCAGGAAAAACTCATGCTCTTTAGCCCCTCAGCCGATCTGCACCGTCGTCGGCGACAAAAACTTGTAGTCGGGAACCATCAGGTTCTTCGGCGCCGGGCCCTGGCGGATGCGCGCCGCCGTGTCGTACATCGAGCCATGGCATGGGCAGAAATAGCCGCCATACGGCCCCTTGTTCTCGCCATCGCCGATGCCGAGCGGCACACAGCCGAGGTGAGTGCAGACGCCGAGCGTGATCAGCCAGTTCTTGTGGCCCGGCTTGGTACGCTGGGCGAGCGTCTCGGGATCGCGAAGGTCCCCCATCGAGGCCGCATCCGCCTCGGCAATCTCCTTCGGAGTGAGGTTGCGGACGAACACCGGCTGCTTGCGCCATTGGGTCTTGATGCCCTGCCCCGGCTGCACCTTGGAAATGTCGATTTCGGTCGTTGCGAGCGCCAGCACGTCGGCCGACGGAGACATCTGGACCAGCAGGGGAGCAAGCGCCGCAACCGTCCCGACGCCGGCAAAGCTGACCGCAGCTACGTTGAGGAAGTCGCGGCGGCGTACGCCATCGGCTTCATGACCTGCAGTTGTGGAATCCTCAGCGGATTGGGTGGCCATCATAACCCTTTTGTGACGCGATATGCTGACGTGCCGGGAAGCACGGTAGCGAGACGCCGCGCCGGCCGGTGACCGCCGCGATTGGCGGGCCTGATAGCGAGGGGTTTTGGGACCGACAAGGCCCCTGCCGCACCGCCGCTAGCGAATAGCGCGAAACCTCAGAAATGATGGGTGCAAAGCGCGAGCAGAAGGATGATCGGGATGGGAATGCCGATCAGCCACAACAGGATCGAACGCATGGCTAAACTCCATACAATCGCCCGCCCCGGCGGCGACAATGGTTCGCCGCTGCAACGGTTCCCTAATCGAGGACCGGCGCTGTCGCACCCTCAGGGCGGTGTTCTCTCCGCCCGAGCATCGCGGCGCGGAACATGACGGCAGCGGCATAAAGGACGACCACGATAACCAGCCAGCGGAGCGTTTCGATCGGCATGGTCTTGACGATGAAGGCGGCGACGAGGACCGCGGGGATGCCGCCAATCGCCAGGCCCAGGACGATCCTCAAGTCGATCTGGCCAATTTGAATATGACGGACACTCGCGCCTGCGCCGGTAATCGCGGCCCCGCCCGCCATAATCGGAAACGCTAGCCGCGGGTCCATGCCCATCAGGCTGAACATCACCAGGCTCGGCGCGAAATTGCCCACGCCGTAGTTCAGCAGGATCCCGAACACGAAGTTCCCGACGATCGCGGCAACCATCAGCGCCAACGGCAGGCTGCTTTCAGTTCCGCCGCCGGGGAACAGGTGAAGGTTGGTCATCACATAGGCGGTCGCTGCAAGGACCAATGCAATCCCCACGACCAACTGGACGATCCAAACTCGAGTTCTCGCCACCAGAGGCGCGCCGAGCAGGCCGCCCATCAGCAAGGCGATAACGCATCCCACCAGAAGGACGGGATCGACCATCACCCCGAGGAGGATCAGGAAGATGATGGCTTCGGCCATCGATGGCGGCGTCAGGCCAACGAGCATGGTTGGCGGAATCAGGCGGTCGGGCACCAGCTTGCGGAGTTTCAGCCAGGCGGCAGTCGGCGCGAACGAGCCGATGCCGAGCGTGTCGAAGAAGCTGACCACCGCTCCCACCGCGATTGCCTCGAGCTTTGGCAGCGTGTGCTCGCGAAGCGCTGCTCGAACGAGGATCAGGCCGAACAGGAGAACCGCGAGGCCGAGCGGCAGCAACAAGGCGATCAACATCGGAAGTTCCTTCACGCTCGTTGCTCGCGGCCACCGTAGGGACTCCCGGGCCCCGCACAACAGCAGTGTGCACCGGTGAAATATTCGCCGCCCCCCTGACTCTCGGCGCGGCCTCCGGAATCTGGAGTCCCAAGCTCGAATCGCAGCCCGACGTCCGGCCGTCCGCCGGGCCCGCGGCGTTGTTCGGGCGCAACCGATAGAGCGAGGGCAACACCCATGGCGAACAACCCCGGCACCATCCTGTCGCGGATCAAGGACGAGGAGATCGACTGGGTCGACCTTCGATTCACCGATCCCAAGGGCAAGTGGCAGCATCTGACCATGGCCTCGGGCGTCATCGACGAGGATGCGCTGAGCGACGGTCTGATGTTCGACGGATCCTCGATCGCCGGCTGGAAGGCGATCAACGAGTCCGACATGATCCTGAAGCCCGACCTTGACGCAGCCTTTGTCGACCCGTTCAGCGCCACGCCGATGATGGTGCTGTTCTGCAACGTGGTCGAGCCGTCGACGGGCGAACTCTATGGCCGCGATCCGCGCTCCACCGCGACCCGCGCCGAAGCCTATCTCAAGCAGACCGGCGTCGGCGACACGGTGTTCGTCGGACCGGAGGCCGAGTTCTTCATGTTCGACGACGTCCGCTTCGAGGACGGCTACAACGCCAGCGGCTTCAAGATCGACGACATCGAGCTGCCGACCAACACGATGCGGGACTATGAGGGCGGCAACCTTGCCCACCGCCCGCGAGCCAAGGGTGGCTATTTTCCCGTGGCGCCGGTCGACAGCGCGATGGACATCCGCGGCGAGATGGTCGCGACAATGCTCGAGATGGGCCTGCCGATGGACAAGCACCATCACGAGGTCGCCGCCTCACAGCACGAACTCGGCCTGACCTACGGCGGCCTGGTCGAAACCGCCGACCGGATGCAGATCTACAAATATGTGGTCCACATGGTCGCCCATGCCTACGGCAAGACCGCGACCTTCATGCCTAAGCCGATCGCCAAGGATAACGGAAGCGGCATGCACACCCACATGTCGATCTGGAAGGGCGGCAAGCCTTTGTTCGCCGGCAACGGCTATGCCGGCCTATCCGAGACGGCGCTCTACTTCATCGGCGGCGTGATCAAGCACGCCCGCGCGCTCAACGCCTTCACCAACCCGACGACCAACAGCTACAAGCGGCTGGTCCCGGGCTTCGAGGCGCCGGTGTTGCTGGCTTATTCCAGCCGCAACCGCTCCGCGTCCTGCCGCATCCCCTACGGTGCCGGCGAGAAGGCCAAGCGCGTCGAGTTCCGATTCCCGGACGCGCTCGCCAACCCCTATCTCGCTTATTCGGCGCTGCTGATGGCCGGGCTCGACGGCATCCAGAACCGCATCCATCCCGGCGACCCGATGGACAAGAACCTCTACGACCTGCCGCCCCAGGAGCTGGTCAATGTTCCCACGGTCTGCGGTTCCCTCCGCGAAGCGCTGGTCAGCCTCGACGCGGATCGCGCCTTTCTCACCCGCGGTGACGTGTTCAGCGACGACCAGATCGATGCGTACACAGAACTGAAATGGGAAGAGGTTATGCGTTGGGAAACGACGCCTAGCCCTGTCGAATTCGATATGTATTATTCCGCTTAATTTTGGAGTAACATTGAGCTTTCGGGACGCCGATGGGGGGAACCCTCCCACCTTCCCTTTCCTCCCATCGGCATCATCATCTCCATTTCGGACCAACCCTCCACACATCCGTAAGGTCGCTCGGCGCATAGCTGACGCTCAGCCTCGGAGTGGCGATGAACGTCCAGAAATCGATGATCGCGGAGGAACGCGCCGCCCGCCGCCAGAAGCTCATCTGGAAGGGCGTCCTCCACCACGACAATCAGAGCACCGACGTCCGGATCCGCAACATCTCGACCGCCGGAGCCATGGTTGAATCGGCGGCTCCGGTGGCGGTCGGCTCCGAGCTAATGCTTCAGCTCAGCGAGACGGTGTCGATCCGCGCGACGGTCGAGTGGGCGGTGGACGACCAGGCCGGCCTCCGGTTCCGCACCCCATTTGACCTGGCTTTCCTCGCCCAGGCCCGGCCCGCGGCCAAGCAAAGCAACTGGGCCCCGCCGGCCTATCTCGACAGCGCCGTCTTGGCAGCATGGGAGCGACGCTTGCGCCGGCTGAGCCCGGCGGAACTCCGCGCCGAGCTCGAGAGATTCTTCAGCGACTAGTGCGTTCATAGATCACGCCGACCTTGTCCCGCGCGACCAGCCGCCAGTCCGACGATCGCTGAAGCACGGGGATCAGCCTGCTGCGCAGCGGAAGCATCGCCCAACGGATGTTCCAGCGCTGGACCGCCTGACTGAACAGCAACTCGTCGCCGTGGGCGATGCGCGAGTAGCCGACCACCAGCTCGTCGCCGTACATGTCGCCGCGGCCGTCGACATAGGGCCGGATGCCCGAGAGGATCAGCGGCCCGCCCATCGAATAGCCGTTGAGCACGTGCTGGGAGCGCAGCTGCGGCGGAACGGCAGCGATCAGCTTCCACGGATTGGCTTCATTGTCGGGCGGCTGCAGCGGCATGATTGCGCGCATGGCGATGAGGAGCGCCGCTCCACCAAGCGCGATCCGCAGGGACAGGCGGTCCGCCGCGGCCGCTGGCTTGGCTCCGCGTGCGAAGCCCTGCGGCAGGATCATCGCCGCCACGATCGCCAGCATCGCCTGATGCCGCACCTGAAGGAATGCGAGGCCGAGCAGCGTCGCGAGGAGCAGCCAGCGCACCCACGGCAGGCGCGGGCGCTTCCAGGCGATGATCCCGAGCGTGAGCGCCAGCACCGCAAAGAAGAACGGGGTCAGCGCAAAGCTGGAAGGTTTCCACTCGTCAATCAGCGGCAGCATCTGGAGCTGCGTGAAGCGTAGCGGATGAAGCACGCCTTCGAGACCGTTGCCGTTGACCAGGCAGGCGAGCGCGCAGGCGAGGCCGAACGCGAGCCACTGGCGGAAGGCACGCGCCTTGTCGGCCGAGTCGACCAGCGCCTCGAGCCCGAACGCTCCGGCGATTGCGAGCCCGAAGACATAGCCCCCGTGAAGGTTGGTCCACAGGATCATCAGTGCCGCGGCGGCGAGCGGCGGCGCGCGGTCCTGCTCCCGGGCGCGAAGCATCAGCCAGGTCCAGAAGGCCAGCAGCGGCCAGGTCAGCACGTGCGGCCGCGCCAGGAGCATCGGCATCAGCACGAAGTCCATCGTCACCACCGGGAGGAGCGGCGCGCGGAGCCACCGCCCGGCATTCAGATAGACGGCGGCATGAAGCGCCATCAGCGCGGCGGTCACCAGCGCCGCAATGCCCGCATAGCCGGCCAGCCGGTAGGCCGCGGCAAGCACGACCTCGGCCAGCCATTCGATCGGCACCCACGGCTTGCCGAACCAGGTATAGGAGAAGGGATCAGTGTGCGGGATCGCGCGATGATCGAGGATCCATTGGCCGGTCGCGATGTGCCAGCTGACGTCGCCGTCGTTGAAGATCGTCTGCGAGCTTCCCAGCACCGCCGGGATCAGCAGGACGGCGACGAGCAGCGGGAGATCGATGCGGCTCCTTTGCCCGGCCGCAACCGCATCGCCCATCAATCGCTCATCCCGCGCGCGCCCGCTCGGCCGCCCGGCTGCCGTAGATCGCGTAGAGGACGAGTCCGATTACCTGAGCGCCGAGGAAGAACAGCTGCGTCCGGCTCGGCAGGCTGATGAACAGGTACAGGCAGCCGAGGATGCCGCCGATGCCGACTAGCCACGGCAGCGGCGCGCGGAACTTGCGCTCCGCATTGGGATCGCGGCGGCGAAGCACGAGCATCGCGGCACACACCGCGACGAACGCCGCGAGGGTCCCCGCATTGGCCAATGCGGCGATGCTGGTGAGGGGGATCAGCCCGGCGAAGATGGAGGTGACGACCGCGGTGAAGACCGTGATCCTGACTGGCGTGCCGCGCCGCGACACGCGCGCCAGGCTTGGCGGCAGCAGGCCGTCGCGGGCGACGGTGAAGAAAATCCGGCTCTGGCCGTAAAAGAAGGCGAGGATCACGGTCGGGAGCGCAATCACCGCCGAGGCGCCAAGTATGCGCGCCGCCCACGGTTGGCCGATTTCGCGAAGGATCAGCGCCAGCGGCTCGGCACTGCCGGCGAAACCCGTGGTCGCCACTGCACCGATCGCGGCTGCGGCGACCACCATGTAGATGAGGACGCAGACCGCCATCGAACCGACGATGCCGATCGCCAGGTCGCGGCTCGGGTTCTTCGCCTCTTCCGCCGCGGTCGCGATCGCGTCGAACCCGTAGAAAGCGAAGAAGATGATGGCGGCGGCGGCCATCACGCCCACTTCGTGCCCGGGAGGGCCCGATCGCGGGAAGCCGTAGGGCATGAAAGGGTGGAAATGGTCGGCGTTGAATACCGGCAGCGCGACCGCGACGAACAAGACGAGCGCGAGGATCTTGATCACGACCAGGATGGCGTTGAGCGTCGCGCTTTCACGCGTGCCGGCTATCAAGAGGCAGGCGACGACCCAGATGATGAAGATCGCCGGCAGGTTGAGGATTCCGCCGAGCTCGGGCCCCTGGATCAAGGCGTCCGGCAGGCCGAGGCCGATCGACTGCAGGAACCCGGCCGCATAGCCGGACCAGCCGACCGCGACCGCGCTTACCACCAAGGTATATTCAAGGATCAGGGCGACACCGATCATCCAGGCGATGAGCTCGCCGAACACGACGTAGCTGTAGGTGTAGGCCGATCCCGACGCGGGGATCATGGTCGCGACCTCGGCGTAGGCCAGCGCCGCGCAGGCGCAGATGGCCCCGGCGATGGCGAAGGATAGGATGACCGCCGGGCCGGCCTTGCCGGCGCCGACGCCGATCAGCGTCAGGATACCGGTTCCGACTATGGCGCCGACACCGAGCGCGACGAGGTGCGGCCAAGACAGCGACTGCTTGAGCCGGTGCTCCTCGCGCATGTCCTCGCGGCGGACGACGGCTTTGCGAACGTTCCAGTTCTTCATGTGTGTTGCATTCCCCCTGTCCCCTCACGCCGACATTGCGTGGAGGGAAGCGACGAAGCAATCCAGAAAGTGCGGAGTTAGGCCGCCTAGTGGCCGAACTTGACGACGAACGAGACGCCAGGGTTGCGGGTCGGCACGCGTTCCTGATCGATCCTCACGCTATGCCTCTTGCGCTGCGACATCGGAACGAGGCCAAATCCGAGGTGCGCGTTCGAAGCAAGCTCGTCATCCACAATCATCCCGTCCTGGAAAGGCGATTGCGAGGTGAACTCGGCGATGGCGGGGAGCTTGAAGTCAGGCCCGGAAGGCGTCTTCTCGACGGAGAGCGGTCGAGCGGGAGCAGCCTGCGCAGAAGCGACAGATGTGGCCAGAAGCGGCACGGCGGCAGCAGCCGCCAGCCACGGTACCATGGCGCGTCCCTTCCCTCACTTTTCAGGGATTTAACTGACCTGGCGGCATCCGGGTTCCGTAGCTCGCGATGCGTGAGCCATTCCGGAGCAACAGCCGTCGTGATTTCTAATAATCCTTGCTGATGCGAACGCTGGCGCTCGAGCGGCCGATGGTCGAGACCGTCGACAAGAGGGATAGCCAGCGCGTCATCTGATATTCGACCTGCGTCGCCGAATAGCCCTGCCCGTCGGTCACCACCTCCACGAACAACTTGCGGGTGATGTATTTGCCGGCGCCAATCGCGGTTTTCTGCCCGGTCGCGACGTCGGCGGGGACCACTCGCAAGCGGTCGAGGCCGATCGCGCGGCGGAGCGCATTGATCGGGTCGAGGCTGCCCGAGCCCGATTGGAGCGCGGCAACGGCCGAGGCGAGCTGCAGCGCTTCCGGCGCCGACAGGTTGGTGATCGATGTGCCAAACAGGATGCGCGACAAGAGCTCGTCCTGCGGCATCGGCGGTGTGCTGGCGAAGGTGATCTCGGGCCGCAGGCCTGTGCCGCGGACGCTGACCGTCGCACTGAGCCCCTGGACCGCGGCCTCGGCGTGGATGTCGAGCAGCGGATCGGGCGGGCTTTCGCCCTGGAACCGGATCGATCCCCGATCGAGTCGGAAAATGCGCCCGGCGAAGTCGTAATTTCCCTGCACCAGGTCCGCCCGGCCGGTGAAGCGCGGCTGGTCGGCAAGGCCGCCGATCTGCAGGCTCGTGGTCCAGCGGCTGTTGATCCCGAGGCCGGTCACCTGGAGATCGTCGCCGGCGAGCTTCAGGTTGAGCTTCCATGGGTGAAGCGAGGTCGGCGGGATCACGTCTTCCTCGTCGAGCCCAGTCTCCCGCACGTTGAGCTGGGGGACCGCGGCGGCGGCGCTGGCCCGGCCGAGCTGGAAGCGGCCCTTGTTGAGCCGTAGGTCGCCGGAGATCACCCCGCCGTTGGGGTCGGACTTGAGCGTCAGCGGCCCGGTGACGCGCGCGGCGACGTCGTCGCGGTTCAGCAGCAGGGCCTGGTCGGCGTTGAACGACAAGTTGAGCAGGGTCTTGCCCCCCGAGAAGGTGACCGAGCCGCCGCCGGAGATGCTCCCGCCATTGACCGTCTGGCCGGTGATCTGGCTGAAGATCAGTTGCGCGCCGGCGAAGCGCGCCTGGCTCGCGACATGGTCGATGACCATGCCGGTGACCTGGCTTTCGAGGCGGCCGTTCTGGGTCCTGAGCGAGCCGCGGATCTGGGGGTCCGCGAGCCGGCCGGTGATGTCGGCGCCGACCGCCAATGGCCCCGACATGTCGATTACCTCGCTGCCGGTCAGCCGCCACAGGGTATCGGCCGGGCCGGAATAGCGCAGCTGCGCGAACAATGGCGCGTTCATCAGCTCGGCGACCAGCGGCCCTCCGCCGAGCGGCGCGAACTTGGCCTGGGCCCGGCCGACGATCGCACCGTCGCTTGCAGCGACCGCCCGCAAGCCTGCCTGGTTGCCGCTGACGATTGCCGCGACGGCAACGTCAATCGGTTTGGAGGCGAGGACCAGGCCGGCGCGGCTCAGCCCGCGGACCTTGAGGTCGAGCCGTCCTGTCCGGTTGCTCTTCCATGCATAGTCGACGCGGCCCGTCGCCGATCCGGACAGGTTGAGGTTGGGCCAGAACAGGTCGAGCACCTGCAGCGGCATGCCACCGAGCTGCGCATGGACCTCGGGCGCGGAGCCGCTGCGTCCCGACACGGTCGCACTGCCGCCCGCGAAGCTGATGCTGGTCGGAGCGAGCGCCCAGCCGTCGCCCGCCCGGGTCAGCACCGCGGGTTGGTTGAGCACGAGAGGCTGGCGGTCGATGCGACCGCTGCCGGTCAGCCTGATCGCATCGGGCGTGATGTTCGCCAGGGTCGAGAAAGCGAAAGCGGCGCCGCGGCGGCCGGCAAAGGCCGCGCGGACCTGGCCTTCGCCATTGACCAGCCGCGCATTGGCGGTGAGCCGGGCGAGCACCACCGCCCCCGAGGACAGGCCGCGCGCATCGACGCTGCCTTCGACCGTCGTCCTGTCGTCGGCGAGGATGATGATGCCGTCAGCCCGGCCGGTGCGCACCGCGAAGGAGCCGGGGAAGTTCGCATTGGTCGCGCTGACGTGAGCGTCGATGCGCTGCGCCTGGCCGGCGGGCGAGAAGTCGAGGGTTCCGCCTAGCGTGCCGTTGGCGAGCGTCAGGCGCCCGCTGAACCCGCCAGGGTCTGAGCGCAGGTTGCCGCTGGCATGCGCGCCGCCGGCATCGAGGCTCGCGATAGCGATCACCGTTGGCGCGTTGTGCGGCAGAAGGATTTGCCCGACGCTGGTGAACGGCCCGAGACGCGAGCCGCCGTTCGCCCGGTAATTGTAGCCGGCCGGCGTTGGGTCCAGCGCAAGCCGCATGTTGGTGATGCCGAGCGTCTGGTTGGGGCTGGGCAAGAAGATGTCGAGCTTCGGCCGGTCGATATGGCCGTCCAGCACCAGCCGCACCGGGCCGTATTTCGCCTGTCTCCCGCTCGCCTCGATGTGGAAGGTGCCGTCCCGGAAGCGCACGCCACCGCCTGACAAACGAAGCTTGGGCGAGAATATCTGCAGGTTGGCGAAGTGAACGATGCCATCCTGGCCGCGCTCGAGATTGGTGGTCAGGCTGGGCAGGCCGCCGGTGAGTTCCCGGAAGAAGCTGTTGTCGAGCCGCCGAACCCACGCCCTGGCGGTGCCGGCGACATGGCTGCCCTGGTTGTTCGGGCCGGGCACGACGTGAAGGTCGGTGACGACATCGACGATGCCGAGGCCGGGGATCAGGTACCGCTTCATTGTCCCGGAGAGCAGGACATCGAAGCGGCCGGTGACGAGGTCGATCAGGACCGACAGCTTCCCGTTCCACTTGGCGCTGGTGAGTGTGAGGTCCTGCCCCTGCACGAGCTTTGGGGTGATGCTGAGCCAGCCTTCGATGCGCGGGTTGGCGAGCATCGCGCCAGCGACGTCGCCGACCCCGGTGATCGCCGAGGCCGCAAGGCGGATCGGCACGCGCATCGGCCAAGGCGTCAACCGTCCGCGGCCTTCCGCATGAAGTCCGGTGAAGCCGTTGTTGTCGAACTGCACGAAGTCCGAAGTCAGCCGATAGGAATAATCGGCGGTCGCGAACGGCCCGTCGAGTGTCCACACCATCCGTACCGACTTGCCGGTCATGTTCTTGAACAAAGCGGGCGGCTTCAGGAGGTCGATGCCGAGCCTCAGGCCGCGATAGCGGTTGGTGCCGAGGTCGAGCGCTCCCCTCGCGACCGCCCGCAGCTCCGGCGACGAAATGCGAAGCTGTCCATCAAGCAGTCGATCCTTGAGCGTCGCATCGCCGACGATCGAGACCACCGGATAGGTCAGGCGCTGAAACTTGCCGGTCAGAAACTGCGCCGGGGCCCACTGGCCCTGCAGGCGGTAGCGGCCGGCGTCCACGCCAAGGGCAAGTCGCGCGGTCGGCCGACCGGAGAGGTCGAGCGAGGCTGTCCCGCGCCAGCGGCTCCAGCTGCCTATGCCGCCGATGGCGAGATTCACCGCACGGTGCGTTCCGATAAGCGCCGGAAACAGCCCGTCGGCCGGGGCGATGACCCTGGCGCCGACGTCGAACTTGTCGCGGTCGGGCTCGGCGTCGAGGTGGAAGGCGATGCGGTCGCCGCCGCTCACCAGCGCCAGTAGCTCGACGAGCGCGCGCCCGCGGCGCACGTCGGCCTTGCCGCGAACGCTCCCGCTGCGCGGCTTGCCGCCGACGCCAGGGCCGATGTCGAGCCGGTCCACCCGCAGCTCGCCGATATGAATGTCGAAGCCGGGAAGGATCGGACCCTTCTTCACGCTCGGCTTAAGCTTCGGCAGGCGGATGAGCGTGACGCGCTCGGCCGTCAGGCTGTCGACGTAAAGCTTGTTGTCGAGCCAGGCGCCCGGGGTCCAATCGAGCTTGATGTTGGGCGAGGTCAGGAAGACGCCGCGGCCGTCGGCGACACTGACGTTGCGCAGTTGCGACTTGCCGAAGATCGACCCGTCGATCCTCCCGATGCGGATCTTGAGCCCCGACGCCGTTTCCATACGGCTCAGCTGGTCGACGATGAAGCGATGGCCCGGCGCGCTGTCGAGCAGCACGAGCAGACCGGCGAGCAGGAACAGCAGCGCGACAAACAGCGCCAGCAGCTCATTCAGGAGGCGCCGGGGCCAGTCCTGCCGAAGCCGGCGGCGGGGCGGATCTTCGGGCCGGGTCTCGATCGCGGTTTCGGCCATCAGAAGGCCTGGCCGAGCGACACGGTCACCGCGAACGGTCCGTCGCCCTGCTGTCGGTTGAGCGGAACCCCGACATCGACGCGGATCGGCCCGAACATCGAATAATAGCGGACGCCCAGGCCTGCGGCGTATCGCCAGCGGCCGAAGTCCGGCCGTGCCGCGGAAGTCAGTGTCCCGCCGTCGAAGAATGGGACGATGCCGAAATTTCCGCCGAACTGCTTCAGCCGGACGCGCGCCTCGACCGCGAATTCGGCGAGGCCTCGGCCGCCGATCGGATCGCCGTCCTGGTCCTTGGGCCCGAGCTGCTGGTAGCCATAGCCGCGCACCGATCCTCCGCCGCCCGAATAGAAGCGGCGCGACGGCGCGAGGTCGAACAAGCCGACGCCAAATATTGTCCCGACCCGGACCCGACCAGCGACAACTACCTGGTCGGCGACGGGATGGTAAGCGCTGGCGTCGAACTGGGCCCGGGCATAGCTGAAATGCCCACCGTGGAAGGAGATTTCGGGGCTTAGGCGGCCGCTGAGGCGGAAGCCGCGGCTCGGATCGAGCAGGCTGTCGCTCCCGTCATAGCCGAGCGCGAGCGGAGCCGCGGCGATCAGGAACCTGCGCGTGGTCTTGACCCCGGCGCTGCTGAATACGCCGCGCTCGATGGTCCCAAGCCACTCGCCGCCGTAGGACCATGTCCATTTCTTCTGCCAGATGAAGTTGCTCTGCCGTTCGATATAGCCGGCCAGGTCGACGGTCCGGGCGGTGTAGGCAGCGTATTTCTGGTGGGACGCCGAGAATTGCACGTTGAGCGTCTGGTCGCGCATCAGGAAGTTCGATCGGCGCAGCTGGGCGCCGAGGAGCTGCTCGTTGGTGCCGGCGATGCCGCGCAGCGTGAGCGCGCCTTCCGGATTGAGGAAATTGCGGTCGGTCCAGCTCGCCTCGAGCCGTGCGCCTTGCGCCGTGCCGTAGCCGAGTTCCCCGGCGATCGTGTGCGACGGTGCCGGCTCGAGGCGGACGTCGAGGTCGACCGTGCGTCCGCCCTCCACCGGGACCACCTGGATGTCGGCATTGGCGACGAGCGTCGTCGCGATCAGGGCGCGGCGCAGGTCGTCGACCTTGGAGCGCTGGAACGGCTGGCCCTTCCTGAAGCGCGCGATCAGGCCAACGTGCGACGAGCTGAACGGCGGACGGCCGCTGACGCGAATTGCACCGAACCGGGCGACCGGTCCCGGGTCGACCGGAAGCACAAGCGTCGCGAAGTGCGTCTGGTGATTGACCGCGATGTCCTGCTCGCCAAGCTTTGCGCTGGCATAGCCCTGCTCGCCTAGCGCTGTTGTGAGCGCGAGCCCTGCAGCGATGACGTCGGCGGCGACGACCGGATCGCCTGCCTTGATCGCGAATGCGTTGCGCAGTCCCGTCGCCGCATCGGCGCCGGCAGCATCGAGACCGGGCAACTCTACGGAGGCGAACCGGTACTGAACGCCGGGCTCGGCCGCGAGGACGACATTGAGCGCCTCGCCAGCCTTCTCTGTGCGCGGCTCGACCACAGCGTCGTAATAGCCCTCGGCGCGGAGCAGCTGGCCCAGCAGATCGGCGTCGGCGGCAGCGCGGCGCCCGATTTGCGCCGCGTTGGCCGGGTCCTTCCGCTCAGCCTCGAGCGCGGATTGCTGGCGGAAGGCGCGAAGGATCACTTCGGCGCTGCTGACCGACGCGAGGCCTTCGACTTCCAGCGTGTAGCGCAGGTCCCCCGCCACCGGGAGGCGCTGGCGCTTTGTGGCCGGTGGTGGCGTCGTGGGCGGCGCAGTGTCCTTCGCATTGAGTTCCGGCCAGGCGACGCCGAGGTCCGGCAGCGGCGCGAGCGGCGCATCGGGATCGAGCTCGGCGGGATCGGACGGAACGGCGACCGGCGGGGGCGCGGCCTGGGCAAGCAAGGGCCCCGGGACCAACGCAGTGACGGCGGCCGCGCAAATCCATCTTGCGCTCGTCACCCTGGAACCCACCCGCTCATCTCGGGCAAGGCTTAACCAGCGCGCCTGAACCGCGCCAGTCTGTTCGGCGCTAAGGAGCGCGCTTAGTGGACGGTGCCGGTGATTTCGTCGGTGGTGAGCGTGGCGATCACCCGCTCGATCTGCCGCCAGTGGCAGAAGCGGGCGACATTGCCGTCGTCGCGGCTGCGTTCGGCGCGCATCGCCGCCTCGAAGCCGGCATCGTCGCCATAGCGTTCAATCAGGTCTGCGGCATCCGCGAGCGCGAGGCGGCCATGGATGAAGGGGCTATCCATGACCCCTTCCTAGCGCGCCGGCCTTTCCCGACTGCCGACGAGCATCGTCAACAAGGCATTAGCCATCTTTTGACGTGGCCTGACCCGGGCCGGTCTGCCATGGGCGCTGCATGCCGAACTCGACGCGCGCCGGAGGATGTTTCCTCACCGTCTGCATCCTCGCCGGCTTCCCGCTCGGCCTGGCGATCGGAAACCCCATGAAGGGCATATTGATCGGCACGGGCGCCGGAATAGCGCTGGCGCTGATAACCTGGGTGATCGACCGTAGTCGAAAAGGCTAGAGCACCCGACGTCCGGACCAGATGGCCCGGCCGATGCAATTAATGTCCTCCAGGCTGCAGTCGGGCCAGTCGGGATAGGCCGGATTGTCGGACTGGACGGTCACGCGTCGGCCAAGCGGGTTGAGCGCGATCCGCTTCACCACGAGCGCGTCATCGATGCGCAGGACGTAAATGCCGTCCCGGAGCCGGTCGGCAGCGTCGCCGAGATCCACCAGGATGTCGTCTCCGGCGTTGAGCGTGGGTGACATGGAATCGCCCTCGACGCGAACGATCGACAGGCTCGACGGCGAGCTCGGCGTCAGCGCCTTCAGCCAGCGCTCGTCGAAGGCGAAACAGGGCTTGCCGAGCTCCTCGGTGACGATCGCACCCGGGCCAGCGGAGACCATCACGGGGTGGCGCTTCACGCTGAGCAAGCCATCGTTGGCCGCGGTTTCGGACGGTGGCCCGCCGAGAAGCATCTCCGACACGCCGAAATAACGCGCGAGCTTGCGCCGCTCGTCCTCGCCGAGGCGCTTCGGCACGCCGCGGCGGACGAACTGCTGGATGTAGGCCGCGTTCCGGCCGAGCATCCGTGACAGGCCGGCAAAGTCCTCGCCACGCTCGTTGCACAACCGCTCAAGGACCAGGCGGGGATCGTTCATCATTAATGCGCCTTTAGTAGCGATAGGTAACTGCCTAGACAAGTAGGAAATCCACTGGAAGGTAATGCGCGAGTCGCTTGAGACTATAAGGAAAACGACAGGTGAATTTGCTCAGAGAAGTGGAAAAATTTCTGCGCCGAAATGATACGCCTCCGACCCGATTTGGACGAGAAGTCGTTGGAGATCCGCGATTTGTGTTCGATCTCCGCAACGGCCGCGATCCCAGGCCGAGGACCGTCGCCCGGGTCCTCGCCTACCTGGAAGCAGGTGCGCAATGAATCGGTTGCCTATGTCTCCAGCGGCTTCGGCGCTGCTCCGGTGCCTGACCGGGCGAGCGCAAGTACCTCGCAATAGGATTTTGCTTAGCGATATATATTCGGCATATATCCCCTTGACGCATGTAAACAGAAGTAGTACATATGCTGCATGACAAGGACAAAAGGCCCATCGCTTCGGGACTTTCAGAAGCGCTTTCCGACTGAGGATAGCTGCCTCGATCACCTGTTTCAGGTTCGCTACGCGGGGACCGACTGCCCCAAGTGCCACCGGCCCGTGAAATACAGCCGCGTGAAGGGGCGTCGTTCCTATCAGTGCCAGTGGTGCGCCAACCAGCTTTACCCGACCGCTGGAACGCCGTTCGACCGCACCCGCACCAGCCTTCGCGACTGGTTCTATGTCATGTTCCTGTTCTGCTCGACGCGGAACGGCGTGGCCGCCAAGCGTGTCGAGCGCGAAATCGGCGTGACGTACAAGACGGCATGGCGGATGTGCCATGAAGTCCGCAAGTACATGGCGGCGCTGGACAGCGACGATCCTCTGGGCGGCCCCGGCGCGACCGTCGAGATTGATGAAACGCTGGTCGGCGGTGCGGTGCGCGGCAAGGGCAGCGGCCCGCAGGCCGACAAGAAAACGACCGTCCTTGGCATGCTGGAGCGCGGCGGCGAACTGGTGACGCGGGTTGTGCCTGACGTTCGCGCCTTCACCCTCATGCCGCTAGTAAGCGCTCAGGTGCTTCCGGGAACGACGATCCACACCGACCGCGCCAAGGCGTACCAGTACCTAAACCGGCGCGGCTATCAGCACGAAACCGTGAACCACAGCGCAGACGAATATGTGAGCGCCACGGGCTGCACCGTGAACAGCATTGAGGGCTTCTGGGGCATGCTGAAGCGCGGCATCAACGGGACGCACATTCACGTCTCTGGCAAGCACTTGCCAAAGTACCTTGGCGAGTTCGAGTACCGCTGGAACATGCGTCACGTTCCGCACCTGATGCTTGATCGCTTGATGCACTCTTTCGCCCGTTAAGGAACCCGAAAGCCTCTTGCACGTAGTACGTCATTGACGTATCTAACGGCGTGCATACAGTTGTTGAGACACCAGAATACCTTGCGGCGGCAAAACGGGCCGGAATGACGGACGATGAGCGGTACAACGCCATCACAATCATTTCTCAGCGCCCTCAAGCTGGCGATGTAATCCAAGGTTCGGGTGGTGCTCGAAAGGTTCGAATACCGAGGGAAGGCCAAGGCAAGAGAGGCGGATACCGCGTAGTCACCTACTATATGGATGATGACACGCCTGTGTATCTCCTCACGGTGATCAGCAAAGGTCGGCAAGCGGAGCTTACTGAGGACCAAAAAAAGCAGCTTAAAGGCGACGTGCAGGACGAAAAGAAGAAACGGAGAGAACGGTGAAGAAGAGCGATTTCGAAAGTTTTCAGCGCGGCCTCGCTCAGGCGAAGGCTCATATCGCTGGCGATCGCCCTGCAGGCTTTGTCGTTCATGAGCCGGTTGATGTTCGCCGCCTTCGCGCGCGAATTAAACTTACGCGGAAGCAATTTGCGCTGAAGTATCGGCTAGATCACCGCACAATTGAACAATGGGAGCAGGGTCGGCGACGGCCCGATCGCGGCACGGAAACCTATTTGCGGCTTATCGAAAAGGAGCCGGATAAGGTTGCCGAACTGACTATGCTTTTGGAGGCTTAGGAGTTGCTTCCTGCCGCCCACTTTGCGCGGCAGGCTTTCCCCGCTTCTCAGCCTTGTGCGGCTCGCCTTGGGCCATGCCCTTCAAGAGGCGGTCGAAGCGTTCCTGCCAAGTCATCCCACCAGTATGTCCGCATTGACGAGAATCTCGAAATTCTCCTGATTGGTAATTCCCTGTGAATGCAATGTTATCGGAACCGTCGGGGGCGGGGCTAGCATACCAAAGTAGGTCATTTCTGGTTCGACCTTGAATCCCTGCGCAACAAGGTGCGCCTTTAGCCTTTCTGCCATCTCCTGGGAGCGGCCCGATCCCATCCATGAAACCTGTATCGTACGGTGCCGATCCGGCTGCATGTGCGCCGTTATCTCGTCAAGAACCTGAGACGTGAGTTCTGGTCGGCGCGGGCCGAAATTCATGAAGTTGTGGCCACTGCCGCTGTGGTTCTGGTTGAAACTATCGCCCATGACGCCTCAGAAGTTCATAGTGTTGTCACCCGACCCTGAATGCGTCTGATTGTAGCCGCTGTCCGGATCACGATCAGGTTTATCATTCTTGGGTTCTCGTGGCCAAAGAAATGCCCACACCGTCAACACAATAGAGGCCGCCATGACGAGCCACGGCAGATAGATAGGTGGATCTGTAATCATGCGCACCGCCCATCCCGCGTCGGCGGGCAGCTGCTCAGCGGTCGTGAGCTTCGAGTACAGACCCCAAAGGAAGCCAAGGGCGGAGCCGCCAAATCCAATGGCCTTCGGTTTACTTCTCGCCATGGGCGATATCCTGCCTTCCTCACACCATTTTGTGGAGTCCGGGAGAAAGACTCCGGAGTAGGTGATTTCCTAGTCATTTACCTATTCTCCGTACATGTCCCAAGGGGATAAGTGCGATATATTCGGTCGACTGGCGCTCGCTCACCTTCACCGGAGAGCGCCACGAGCTCGAGCTGCGCGTCCCGGCGCCAGACTCAATGTACGTCGTCAAGCGCATGTGTGACGGACTCGAGGACGCGGAATTCAGCATCCCAGGCGTGATCGTTGCCGACATCGCGCTCACTGGTCCGCCGGTGCCTGCCCCGGACGGATCGACCACCATCAGGATCGAGGCCCTGACCGTCGCGGCCGACTAACGAAGCGAGCGCCGGAGCTCGGCAAGAGCAGCCGAGAGGGCTTGCGAAGCATCGGACGGGGCGGTCCGGGCCGCCCCGTCATCGAGATGATAGGCAATCCGCGCCTGCAGCTCGCCCGGGCTCGGCGAGGCCATCGCCTTGCGGTCGAATAAACGGACCACGCGCGATTGGGGCCCCATCTCGGCAAGGATGTCATCGAGGAGCAGCGGAGAATCGACGCGGTCCGCGTCGGTCAGCAGCAGCTCGCCAGCATCATCAAGACGTTCGGTCAGCAGCAGCTCGTCGGCATTACCGAGACGTTCAGTCAGCAACAGCTCTTCCGGCTCGACCCGGTCCGTCA
>Ga0207711_10000177_pt1 | contig 68724 bp, 68 predicted proteins | sample KBSS34metaG_FD_184401 | JGI IMG/M metagenome (GOLD analysis project Ga0207711, IMG submission 184401) | Switchgrass rhizosphere microbial communities from Kellogg Biological Station, Michigan, USA - KBS S3-4 metaG (SPAdes) (version 2) | ecosystem: Host-associated > Plants > Roots > Rhizosphere... | reverse complement strand
AGCCGCGTGCCTACCTTGCTGCACAGCACCTCTACGTGCAGCCCTCACGCTCGGAAGGCTTCTGCATCGCCGCGCACGAGGCGATGACGGCGGGCCTGCCGGTGATCGCCTCGTCGGTCGGCGAACTTGCCTTCACCATCGAGCCCGGCCGCACCGGTTGGCTGGCACCACCAAAGGACGAGGCGGCGCTGGCGCATGCGCTTCGTGATGCCTTGTCCGATCCCGCTCGCCTCGCCTCGATCGGCATCGCCGCCCGAGCGTATGTGCTCGACCGCTTCTCGCAGGAGCGCTTCGTCGCGACCGGCTCCGCTATCTACCGAAAGGTGTTCGCAGCAGGCGACCCAGCTCGATCCTGAGGCTCGTGATCGAGCGGTCGACCGTTTTCACGTCGATCAGCGTCACCGGCCCGCAAGCCGAGAGGGTGTGCATGCCCTCACACGCCGCCGGCGCGCGTTTGGGAAACGGCAGCGGCTCGCCCGCTTGCGCCAAGAAGCCCGTTTCGTCGAGCCGGTCGATCCATAGGGGCCGGACCGCGCCGCCATACGTGCGCGTGCAGTCCTGCACCGGCAGCATGATCCGCTCGCCCACCACCAGCGGCGTGCCGCCCGGCCGAGTGGAGCTGCGGTCACTACGCACGGGATTGGCGGGGTGCGTGGTCCACGGCCCCGTGAGCCGCTCCGCCCAAGCGACATGCAGGTCATCGACCTTGCTCGCCTTGCTCGTGGCCGACGCATAGAACAGCCACCAGCGGCCGCCATGCCGCAGGATCGAGGCGTCCACCGGCACGCAGTCGAGCGCGATCGTGCACTCGGGCCGCCAATCCTCGAGCGGGCCATGCGCGCGGTAGAGCGTCAGCGTGCCCGAACGATGCGCCTCGGGCAGCATCCACTGCGCCCCTTCCCCCTCGAACACCAAGGGGTAGGACAAGTGCCACGGCTCGCGCAGCGCCGGCGTGCGCTCCACCAGCGCGAAGCCGTCATCGAACACCAGGCGCTCGATCCGGCCGTGCCGCGTGCGGTAGTCGTACTGCTCGACGAACAGGTGCAGCGCTCCGGCGTGCCACATCCCGAACGGATCGGCGAGGAAGGTGTACGCGGGTTCTGGCGGGAGCCAGTGCACCGCAGCCTCGCGCATCACGCCCGCGAGCAGGTCCGCCGCGGGCGCCTGGACGATGCCGACCTGCCAGATATCCTTGCGCCTCGGCATGCGTCAGCCGCTCGTGGCGCGATCGGAAAGGAACGCGCATCCTTGCCGAAACTCGCAAACCCGCACGCCCGCCTCCATCCTGTGCCGACGCGCTTCTAAGCCGCGCCGCCGCGCGATCCAAGCGGCGATTGCGCCGCGTCGGCAACGACGATGGCCTTCGGGGCAGGCCCCGTTGCGGCGCGTCGAGCGTTGTCCTTCCATCAAAGCAGCGGCGCTGCTCCCGGAGAGGATTTGCCCATGACGATCAAGGCTATCGCGATCAACTGCACGCTCAAGGCCGATGCTGGCGAGACTTCGTCGACCGACGCGATGATCGCGGTCCTGCGCGAAACCTTCGCGGCGAATGATGTGACGATCACCGAGACGGTGCGCGTAGCCGCCCTCGACATCAAGCCGGGCGTGACCTCGGACGAAGGCGAGGGCGACGACTGGCCGGCGCTGCGCACCAAGATCCTGGAGCACGACATCCTGATCTTCGGTGGCCCGATCTGGATGGGTCAGGTCGGCAGCATCGCCAAGCGCGTGCTCGAGCGCATGGACGCGTTCCTGTCCGAGACGGACGATCAGGGGCGCATGCCCAGCTACGGCAAAGTCGCCGTCGCCGCGATCGTCGGCAACGAGGACGGCGCGCACTTCTCCGCCGCGCAACTGTTCCAGTCGCTCAACGACGTGGGCTGGACGATCCCCGCGGTAGCCGCCTGTTATTGGGTGGGCGAGGCGATGGGCTCGACCGATTTCAAGGACTTGCCTGAGACGCCCGACAAGGTGACGAAGACGGCCAAGATGGTCGCCAGCAACGCCGTTCACCTTGCGCGACTGCTGAAGGGTGCGCCTTATCCAGGGTGAGCTGCAAGGCCAAGTCCCGCGGGGATCGATCGCACTGCCGCCTCACTCCTTCTCGTGGGTGAAGGCGGCGGCGATCTGCTTCAGGCTGCCCTTGATCAGGCCCGCTTCGTCCGGGTCGCCCTTCAGCACCGCATGCATCATGTTGCGGGCCTGCTTGAAGGTGATGTGCGGGGGAAGTGGCGGCACTTCGGGATCGGTCTTGACCTCGAGCACGGTGGGCCTGTCGGCGGCCAGCGCGCTGCGCCAGGCGCCGGCGAGTTGCTCGGGATCGTCGACGAACACGCCGCCAAGGCCAATAATCTGAGCGAACTTGTGGTAGGGCACATCGGGCAGGTTCTGGGTAATCTCGGCCTTGGGATTGCCCTCCATCACCCGTTGCTCCCAGGTGACCTGGTTCAGGTCCTCATTGTTGAGCACGCAGACAACGAATGCGGGGTTGCGCCACTGGCGCCAGTATTTGGCAACGGTGATCAGTTCGGCCATGTTGTTCATTTGCATCGCGCCGTCTCCCACCAGCGCGATCACCGGCCGCTCGGGATACGCGAACTTGGCGGCGATGGCATAAGGGACCGCTGCCCCCATCGAGGCGAGCCCGCCCGAAAGCGAGCTCATCATCCCGCGCTTCATCTGGATATCGCGCGCGTACCAATTGGCGCACGAGCCCGAGTCGCTGGTGAGGATCGCATTGGCAGGAAGCATCGGCGACAATTCCGTGAACACGCGCTGGGGATTGACCGGGTTCGCCGGCACTCGCGCGCGATCCTCCAGGGTCACCAGCCAGTCTCGCTTCCATCCGGCGATGTCGTCGCGCCAGGCGGTGTCCGCCTTACTTGTGAGCAGCGGCAGCAGTGCCTCCAGCGTCGACTTCACGTCGCCTACGAGCGGCACCTCCATGGGATAGCGCAGCGACAGCATGCCTGGGTCGATGTCGACCTGGACCCCGCGCGCCTGGCCTTCCTCAGGGAGGAACTCGGAGTAAGGGAAGCCCGAGCCCAGCATCAGCAAGGTGTCGCACTCCATCATCAGCTTCCAGCTCGGCTGCGTGCCGAGCAGGCCGATGGAGCCGGTCACCCACGGCAGGTCATCGGGCAGCACCTGCTTGCCGAGCAGTGCTTTGGCGACACCCGCGCCGAGGCGATCGGCAACCGCCTCCAGCTCGGCCTCGGCGCCGATGCAGCCTGCGCCTGCAAGGATCGCGACCTTCCGACCGGCGTTGAGGACGTCGGCCGCGCGGTGCAGGTCCGCTTCGGTAGGAAGCACCCGCGGCGCGGTGTAGCCCACGCCCGAAAACACCATCCCGTGCCGGCGCGTGGGCTGCTCCATCGGCAGTTCCTGCAAGTCGTTTGGCACGATCAGCGCGGTGACCCGCCGATGGCCAAGCGCGATGCGGCAGGCGCGGTCGACCAAGTGGCGCACCTGCGCCGGCTCGGCGGCGTAGCCGGTGAAGGCTCCGGCCACGTCCTTGAACATGGACTGCAGATCCAGCTCCTGCTGGTAATGCGCGCCCACCGCGGTTCTCGCCTGCTGACCAACGATGGCGAGCACCGGCATGTGGTCGAGCCGCGCATCATAGAGCCCCGTGATGAGGTGCGAAGCGCCGGGGCCCGAGGTTGCCAGGCACACGCCGAGCTCGCCTGTGAACTTGGCATGCGCGCTCGCCATGAACGCGGCCATCTCCTCGTGGCGCACTTGCACGAACTCGAAGCGCTCGCGCACCCGGTCCAGCGCCCCGACGATGCCGTTGATGCCATCCCCGGGATAGCCGAAGATGCGGCGTACGCCCCACTGGTGCAGGCGGTCGAGAAGGAAGTCGGCGACGGACTGGGACATTCAGGCGGGCTCCTTCGATACGACGCCGGCCCCCGCTCGGCTCGCCTCCACAACCTATGCGGAGCAGGCAGCGTTCCGCCGCGCCGGGAAAAAGCTGTCCGATCGGGACGGGTCGGGATGCACCTCCCGCACTTTACGCCAGAAACGGCACCGCCACGTCCGCCGGTACGCGCATGAGGCGCCCGGTCGCGAGATCCAGCATCGCCCACTGCGTCCGTGCCGAGACCAGGAGCTTGCCGGCCTCGTTGTGGAATTCGTAGCGGCGCTCGAACCGCGCACCTTCTGGCGGCCCCGCAACCCAGGTGGTCGCAACCGCCTGTTCGCCCTCGCGAATGTTGCCGCGGTAGTCGATCTCGTGCCGCACCACGAGCCAGGCGTAGGCGGCCTGGTGCTCGGCTGGCGCGGTCGCTTCCCAATGCGCGCCGGCCATCGCTTCCATCCATTGCACCCAGACCGCGTTGTTGACGTGGCCCATGCGGTCGATGTGCTCAGGGGCCGCAGTGAAGGTGAGCGTGAAAGGCTTCAGGTCTCCACTCCCAGCTGCCACAGGATGAACGCGAACTCCTCCGCCGTCTCTTGCAAGCTCTCGAACCGGCCTGACTTGCCGCCATGGCCGGCGCCCATGTTGGTCTTGAGGATCAGCTCGTTGTCGTCGGTCTTCAGCTCGCGCAGCTTCGCGACCCACTTCGCGGGCTCCCAGTAAGTCACGCGCGGGTCATTGAGCCCGGCGGTGACCATGATCGGCGGGTAGGCCTGCGCCTTCACTTGATCGTAGGGCGAGTAGCTGCGGATCAGCTCGAAGGCGGTCTTGTCTTCGATCGGGTTGCCCCACTCGGGCCACTCGCCCGGGGTCAGCGGCAGCGAGGCGTCGAGCATCGTCGCCAGCACGTCGACGAACGGCACGTGTGCCACGACCGCGCCGAACAGCGCGGGATCGGAGTTGACAACCGCGCCCATCAGCTCGCCGCCGGCCGAGCCGCCCGAAATGCTGATCTTGCCCGCCGCCGTGTAACCGCGCTCCACCAGCGCTTTCGCCACATCGACGAAGTCGTTGAACGTATTGGTCCGCTGCTCCAGCTTGCCCGCCTTGTACCAGGCGCGGCCAAGGTCGTCGCCGCCGCGGATATGGGCGATGGCATAGGCGAAACCCCGGTCGACCAGGCTCAGCCGCGCGGTCGAGAAGCCGGGGTCGATGGCGATGCCATAGGCCCCGTAGCCGTAGAGGTGCAGCGGGCCGCCGGCCTCGCGATCCTTGCGCATGACCACGCTGACCGGCACCTTGGTCCCGTCGCGCGCTTCGATCTCCAGCCGCTCGGTGGTGTAGAGATCGGCGTCGTAGCCCGACGGGATCTGCTGGACCTTCAGCGTCTCGAGGCGCCCATCGGCGACGTGGTAGTCGTATACCGTGGCCGGGCTGACCATCGATTCGTAGCTGATCCGCAGGCGATCCATGTCCCACTCGGGATTGTCGCCGAGGCCGGCCGAGTAGCTGGCCTCGGGGAAGGCGATCGGCTGGAACTCGTTCTCCTCATACCAGTGCAGCTCGATCTTATCGAGCCCGGCGCGGCGTCCCTCGATGACGTAGAAGTCCTTGAACAGCTCGAAGCCGGTCAGATAGAATTCGTCCGACCCCTCGATCAGCGTCGTCCACTCGCCCGGCGTATCCAGCGCCGCGGTGGCGAAGCGGAAGTTCTCGTGCGTGTCGTTGGCGTGGATGTAGAGCACGCCGTCACGCTCATCGACGTCGTACTCGACGCCCTTCTGCCGGGCCTTCACCAACACTTGCTCGCCCAGCGGATCGTCGGCGCGTACCAGGCGAACCTCGCTGGTCTCGTGATCGCTGGTGCCGATGATCAGCCATTCCTCGTTGGCCGACAGCGACGAGCCGACGCGGAAGCCCTCGTCGTCCTCGTGGTAGAGCTCGACATCCTCGCTCGTGGGGGTGCCCAGCTTGTGCAGGCGGGCGTTGTCGGTGCGCCACTGCTCGTTGGCGAGCGAGTAGACCAGCGTCGTGTCATCCGCGACCCACACCAGGCTGGAGAGCGTGCCCGGGATCTCGTCGGGCAGCAGCTCGCCGGTCTCCAGGTCCTTGACCCGCGCGGTGAAGCGCTCCGAACCGTTGTCGTCGACCGAGTAGGCGAGCAACTTGCCGTTCTTGCTGGTGGCGATGGCGCCCAGGCGGAAGTATTCCTTGCCCTCGGCCAGCGCGACTTCGTCGAGCAGCAGCTCGTCCTCGCTGCCGTCGTCGAGCGCATCGAGCCGGCGGCGCCACCACTTCTTGTACTCGGCGCCTTCCTCGAACTCGATCCAGTAGAGCCAGTCGCCGTCCTTCTGCGGCACGGACTTGTCCGCCTCCTTGATGCGGCCGCGCATCTCCTTGAACAGCGTGTCGACCAGGCCCTGGCGCGGCGCCATGCGGCTTTCGAACCAGGCGTTCTCGGCCTCCAGGTGCGCGAGGACCTCTTTGTCGGAGACCTCCGGATACCCGGGATCGCGCAGCCAGGCGTAGTCGTCGGTAATGTCGATGCCATGGTGCGAATAAGCGTGGGGCTTCTTGGCGGCGTGCGGGGGAGTGACCATGGCCTGCCATCTAGGGGCTGCACCCGGCGGGGGGAAGGGATGACATGCGGCTTTCACGCCCCGCGGGCCCGCGACTTTAATCGTGGCCGATCAGCGCCTATGATCGTTGGCCGACCCGCAATCCGGACCAGACGCCCATGCTGATGAACACTCACGAAGCCCGCCTCGACGCGCTGCGCAAGGAGCTGGCCCGACAGGGACTCGACGGCTTCGTCATCCCGATCTCGGACGAGCACATGAGCGAATACGTGGGCGGCTATGCCCAGCGGCTCGCCTGGCTGACCGGCTTCGGTGGTTCGGCGGGGACGGCGGTGGTGCTGACCGACCCGGCTTGGGAGCCAGGCGCGGCGATGTTCGTCGACGGGCGCTATACCTTGCAAGTGCGGGACCAGGTCGACGGGCGGTTCTATGCCTACGAGAACGTGCCGCAGACGAGCGTCGCCAAGTGGCTCGGCGCCAATGCCCCGGAAGGCGCGCGGATCGGCTACGACGCCTGGCTGCACGGCAAGGGCTGGGCCACGGCCGTGCGCAAGGCGCTGGAGGCCAGGGGCGGCACGCTCGTCGCGGTCGAGCGCAACCCGGTCGACGCAATCTGGGAAGACCGCCCGGAGCCCTCGCCCGCCCCGGCGATCGTGCACGGCGACGACTTCGCCGGCCAGCCGAGCCAGGCCAAGCGCGAAGCGCTGTCCGCCTGGCTCGTCGAGGAGAAACTCGACGCAGCGGTGATCTCGGCGCTCGACTCGATCGCCTGGCTGCTCAACATCCGGGGCGAGGACGTGGAGCGCACGCCGGTGGCGCTGTCCTATGTGCTCGCCCATGCAGACGGGACGGCGGACTTGTTCATCGCCCAGGAGAAAGTCACGCCCGATCTGGCCAGGCACCTGGGCAACGCGGTGCGCCTCCAACCGCGCGAGGCTTTCGTGCCGGCGCTCGAGGGTCTGAAGGGCAAGCGCATCGCGGTCGATCCCGAGCGCGCGGTCGAGGCGATCTTCGCGACGCTTGAAAAGGCCGGTGCGAGTGTGGTGGAAGCGCGCGACCCGACGGTGCTGCCCAAGGCGCTGAAGAACCCGGTCGAGCAGCAAGGGCACCGCAACGCGCAGGCGCGTGACGGCGCGACCGTCTCGCGCTTCCTGCGCTGGCTGGAGCACGAGGGGCCGAAGGGTACCGTCACCGAGATGTCGGCCGCCGATGCGCTCCAGGATTTCCGCCGCCAGTCGGGCGACTTGCGCGACCTGTCGTTCGATACGATCTCCGGCTCCGGCCCGAACGGCGCGGTGGTGCACTATCGCGTCTCGGAAGAGACCAACCGCACGCTGGAGCCCGGCAGCGTGTACCTGGTCGACTCCGGCGGGCAGTACCCCGACGGCACGACCGATATCACTCGCACGGTCTGGGTAGGTCCCGGAGAGCCGCGCCCGGAGATCAAGGACCGCTTCACCCGCGTGCTCAAGGGCCACATCGCGCTTGCTCGCGCCGTTTTCCCCCAGGGCACGGCCGGGCACCAGCTCGACGTGCTCGCCCGCCAGTTCCTGTGGCAGGCCGGGCTCGACTATGCCCACGGCACCGGCCACGGCGTTGGCAGCTTCCTCTCGGTCCACGAGGGGCCGCAGCGCATCGCCAAGTCGGCGGGCGGGCAGGCCGGAACCGACCAGGAGCTGCTGCCCGGCATGTTCCTCTCCAACGAGCCGGGCTACTACAAGACCGGTGAGTACGGCATCCGCATCGAGAACCTCGTGCTGGTCGAACCACGTGAGATCGACGGCTCGGAGGGCGAGTACCTCGGCTTCGAGACGCTGACGCTGGTGCCGATCGACAGCGCGCTGGTCGATGTCTCGCTGCTCACGCCAGAGGAGATCGGCTGGTGGAACGCCTATCACGCCCGCGTGCTCGAAGTGATCGGGCCGCAGCTGCAAGGCGACGAGCGCGACTGGCTGGAGGAACGCTGCCGCCCCATCGGCTGAGGCGCGACGGGCGTCGCGACCTGGAGGAGGGGCTCGACGCCCGTGGGACTTGCCGGTAGGCTCGGCCCCTTGAAGCGGGGAGTTGACCGATGCCGGAAAGTGCGCGCGACCTGACCCGATATCCCGTCCACCTCGGATTGGGCGCTACCGCCGTGCCGCAGCCGGAATTCACCGGCATGGCCTGGTACGGCGCCTACATCGAGCGCACGCGCGAGGATGGCAACGAGGGACGGCTCGTCTCCTACTACGACTTCGCCGAGAGCTGGGACAGCTGGGAGAAGCACCCGTCGGGAGACGAGCTGGTGGTGTGCACAGCCGGCACGATCACGCTGATCCAGGAGCTGGCCGACGGAACTCATGCCCGCACCGTGCTCGGCACCGGGCAATACGCGGTGAACCCGGCCGGCACCTGGCACACCGCCGATGTCGAAGGCGCCGCCAGCGTCCTGTTCATCACTTCGGGTATGGGAACCGAACATCGCCCGCGCTGATCGACCCACTGTTGGGCTTGCAGGGCGATGAACCGCCGCCGCGAACTGATACAAAACATGACACTTTCCGCTCCTCCCGGCATAACTGCGCGACATGGCGCGCCTAGACGGAACATCAGAAAGCCGCGGGGGCACTTCCTCCTCCCTTCCCCCGCCCTCGCGGCTTTCCACCCTTTTCCTTCGGGAGCTGGATTGGAGCGATGACCATGAAGAAGATTACCATTGGGCTGTCCCTGGCGGCCCTGATGGTCAGCGGCGGCGCCTATGCCGCCCAGGACCAGATGCGGCCAGATGCCGACGCCGGCCGCCCGATCACCCGCGCCGAGGCGCAGCAGCGCGCCGAGGCGATGTTCGCCCGTCTCGACGTCAACAAGGACGGCAAGCTGGACCAGACCGACCGTGCCGCGCATCGGCAGGACATGAAGGCCCGCATGTTCGACCGCCTGGATACCAACAAGGACGGCCAGATCAGCCGTGCCGAGTTCATGGTGGAGCGCACCGCGAATGGCGACGACGCTCGTCCCGGTCGCGGCGGGCATCGTGGCAAGAATGGCGGTTGGAGCGGCCATCGCGGCGGCATGATGCGCATGGCCCGCATGGCAGATACCAACAGCGATGGCGCCATCACCAAGGCCGAGTTCACCGCCGCCGCGCTCCAGCGCTTCGATGCGATGGACACCAACAAGGACGGCCAGGTCACGCCCGAAGAGCGCCAGGCCGCGCGCGAGCAGATGCGCGCCAAGTGGCAGCAGATGCGGGCGCAAAGGTCGCAAAGCTGATGGTGTGACACTGAGGATGCAAAGGCTGACATGAACGAAACCGCGCCTCCCAAGGTGCTTCTCGTCGACGACGAGGCGAGCCTGCGCGAGCCCCTGGCGGAGTATCTCACCCGCCAGGGCTTCCTCGTCACCGCCGCGGCCAATGCGGCCGAGGCGCGCAGCCGCCTGCGCGAGGACAAGCCGCAGATCGTCCTCCTCGATATCATGATGCCGGGCGAGGACGGGCTGTCGCTGTGCCGGCACCTGGTCGAGAGCCGCGACATCCCGGTGATCCTGCTCACCGCCAGGGGCGAGGCGACCGACCGCATCGTCGGCCTGGAGATCGGCGCCGACGATTACGTCGTCAAACCCTTCGAACCGCGCGAACTGGTCGCCCGGCTGCGCAGCGTGCTGCGCCGCACAAGCCGCAGCATGGCGCCGCCGACCGACAACGAACTGTTCGAGTTCGAGGCCTGGCGCCTCGATCCACTCAAGCGTCGGCTCATCGACCCCGAGGGCGCGACCGTGGCGATCTCCTCGGTCGAGTTCCGCCTGCTGCTCGCCTTCCTGGAGCATCCGCGTCAGGTCCTCGACCGCGACCGGCTGCTCGACATGGTGCAGGGGCGCGAGGCGCACTTGTTCGACCGCGCCGTCGACAACCAGGTCAGCCGCCTGCGCCGCAAGATCGAGGCGGACAGCCGCAATCCGCAGCTCATCCAGACCGTCTGGGGCGGCGGCTACATGCTCGCCGCCGACGTCAAGCGCGTTCCCCAGGACGACTGATGCACTTGCGCCGCCCCTCCAGCCTGATGGGCCAGATGCTGCTCGCGGTCGCGGCGGCGCTCCTGCTTGTCCAGGGCCTTGGCGCAACGATCATCTACCGGACTCAGCGCGCGCGCTTCGAGGCGGAGACGATGAACGCCGTCGCCTTTCGCCTGATTTCCGAAGTGCGCGGGCGCGAGAACGGGCCTCGCGCGCTGCGCATCGGATCGCCCGGCCTGTTCGGCGACCGCCTGCATCGCTTCCGGGTGGAGGCCAGCCCGGACTCACCTCAGGCGGAAGGCGAGCATCGCGACACCAGCGCCGAACAGAAGCTGCGTGAGATCCTCTCCAGCCAGGACTTCAATGCGGCCGACGTCGTCGTGCTGCGCCGCCCGGTCGCGCACGACAGCTTCGCGCAAGGCATGCTCCATGACCGCTTCGCCCGCTTGCGTCTGCCCACGGACATTCGCCAGCGCATGCTCGATGCCGATCTCTACGTGGCCGGCGTACGCACCAAGGAGAACGGCGGATGGATGGTCGCCAGAGTACGCGCGCCGCCCTCGGCCGACGCGCTGCTGCGGCCGCTGGTGCTCCAGACGCTCGCCATCTACATTGCGCTCGTCGGTGTGCTGGCGCTGATCCTGCTGCGGATCACCCGCCCCCTTGCCGCCCTCACGCGCCAGGTCGAGCGCTTCGCGGTGACGCAGGATCCATCGGGCCAGGTCGAGCCGATGGGCCCGGAGGATGTGCGCGGGCTCATCGTTGCTCTGAACGCGATGGAAGCGCGGATCGCGGCGCTGCTCGATGAGAAGGACGTGATGCTCGGCGCGATCGGGCATGATCTGAAGACACCGCTCGCCGCGCTGCGCGTGCGGATCGAATCGGTCGACAACGACGTCGAGCGCGAGCGGATGGCGCGAACCATCGAGGACATCGTGCTCACGCTCGACGACATGCTCTCGCTCGCGCGGGTCGGCCGGCCCAGCGATCCGCGCGAGAAGACCGAACTCTCGGCGCTGGTAGCCTCGGTGGTCGAGGAATACGAGGACATGGCCGAGCCGGTGGAGCTGGAGGACATCCACCGCACCGTGCTCGAAGTGCGGCCGACCTGGCTGCGCCGGGCCTTGCGCAACCTCATCGGCAACGCCTTGCGCTATGGCCAGCGCGCTCGCGTCTCGCTGCGCCAGGAGAAGGGCAGGGCGGTGATCCGCATCGACGATGACGGCCCAGGCATCCCCGAGGACTCGCTGGCGCTGATGATGAATCCGTTCACCCGGGGTGACCCTTCGCGCAATACCGAGACCGGCGGTGCGGGGCTGGGGCTGGCACTCGCCCGAGCCATCGCCGATCAGCACGGCGGGGCCTTGCTGCTCGCCAACCGGCGCGGTGCCGATGGCCGGATCCAGGGCTTGACCGCGCAGCTCTCGCTTCCGCTCGCCTGAGCGGAGCGCGGCAACCGCCTCAGCGCATCAGCCCGCCGATGAGGTTGCGTGCGAAGCGGCCGAGGCCGGGGATGCCGATCGCCTTTTCGAGCGTGTTGCCGAGCGTGCCCGCCGCCGCGCTTGCGGCGCTGGCGCGGGGGTTGGCGCGGCTGGTCTTGCCCTGGATCGCGCCGGCCAGGATCGAGCCGGCGCTGGCCGCCGCCGCGCCTGCCGCCGCCTTTGCGACTTTGCCGCCGATCCCGTCCCACAGGCCCGGGCTCTTGCGCGGCTGTTTGGCGACTTCCTCGGCGCCCTTCTCCTCGACCTCTTTTGCAGTGGCAGCGGCATCGGCCGCCTTGGCTGCGAGCACTTCCTCGGCACTCTCGCGATCCACCCGGGTGTCGTACTTGCCGGCGAAGGGGCTGATCGACTGGACGATCGCGCGCTCCTTGTCAGTCACCGGCCCCAGCCGCGAGCGCGGCGGCGCGATGAGCGTGCGCTGCACCACCGATGGCGCGCCATCCTCCTGCAGCATCGAGACCAGCGCCTCGCCCACCTTCAACTCGGTGATCGCTGCCTCGACATCGAGATCGGGATTGACCCGGAAGGTCTCGGCGGCAGCCTTGATCGCCTTCTTGTCGCGCGGGGTGAACGCCCGTAGCGCGTGCTGCACTCGGTTGCCGAGCTGGCCCGCGACTTGCTCGGGCACATCGATCGGGTTCTGCGTTACGAAGTAGACGCCCACGCCCTTGGAACGGATCAGGCGCACGACCTGCTCGATCTTCTCCTCCAGCGCCTTGGGCGCGCCATCGAACAGCAAGTGCGCCTCGTCGAAGAAGAACACCAGCTTGGGTTTATCGGGATCGCCCACTTCGGGCAGGCTCTCGAACAGCTCAGCCAGCAGCCACAGCAGGAACGTGGCGTAGAGCTTGGGGCTGCGCATCAGCTTGTCGGCGGCCAGGATGTTGATGATCCCGCGCCCCTGCTCGTCGCAGCGGATGAAGTCGGCGATCTCAAGCGCCGGCTCGCCGAAGAACTGCGCGGCGCCCTGGCTGTCGAGCGAAAGCAGCTGGCGCTGGATCGTGCCGACGCTCCCCTTGGTGACGTTGCCGTACTTGGTCGCCAGCTCGCTCGCGTGCTCGGCGGTGTAGGCCAGCATCGCCTGCAGATCGTCGAGGTCTAGCAGCAGCAGGCCTTGTTCGTCGGCGAAGCGGAATGCGATGTTGAGCACGCCTTCCTGCGTCTCGTTCAGGTCCAGCAGCCGGGCGAGCAGCAGCGGGCCCATCTCTGAGATCGTGGTGCGGATCGGGTGCCCCTGCTCGCCGTAGAGATCCCAGAACACCGCCGGATTGTCGCTGTAGGCGTAATCGGAGAGGCCGACCACCTTGGCGCGCGCTTCCAGCACCGCGGCGTTCTTGAAAGCCGGGCTGCCGGCCATGGCGATGCCGGAGAGATCGCCCTTCACGTCGGCCAGGAACACCGGCACCCCGGCGGCGGAGAACTGCTCGGCCACCGCCTGCAGCGTCACCGTCTTGCCCGTGCCCGTCGCGCCCGCGACCAAGCCGTGGCGGTTAGCGCGCGTCAGGCGCAGCACCTGCCGCTCGCCGTCACCGCCGAGCCCCAGGTAGATCTCGTCCATGTCCGCTCCCGTGTTCGATGATCCAACAGCTTAGGGCCCTGGCGAGAAGGGTGCGAGCGCATTTTTGCGTCCGGAGCATCCTGCCGCTAAGGGACGGGCGTGCCGCCCGAATTGCCCGTTCCGTCCTCCCCGTACGTGTTGCTCGACGATGCGCGCAGTGAAGGCGCCCAAGACGCACGGCTCTACCGCGAGCCGGCCTGGATCGTATGCGCCCGCCGCTCGGACGAGGTGGGCCCCGCGCTCGCGCGGATGGAGCGGCTCGCGGCCGAAGGTTGGCACTTGGCCGGCACGATCGCCTACGAAGCGGGCCTCGCGCTCGAACCTCGCCTGGCCGCGAGGCTGGCGGGGCGGACGGGCGCGAGCGGACCGCTGCTATGGTTCGGCGCGTTCGACGGATACGAGACGATTCCCGCGGCCGAGGTCACGCGGTGGCTGGCGCAGGTCGATGCGGGCGGCGCCGCGATCGGCCCGCTCGAGCCGCAAGTCTCGCCCGGCGCGTACCGGGCGGCGTTCGCGGCGATGCAGGAGGCGATCCAGGCGGGCGACATCTACCAGGCCAACCTGACCTTCCCGCTGGCAGGCCCCTGGCGCGGCGATCCGCTGGCGCTCTACGCGGCGCTGCGCGGCAAGGCAGCGGCGGGGCACGGCGGGGTGATCCACGACGGCAGCCAGTGGCTGCTGAGCTTCTCGCCCGAGCTGCTGTTCACGCTGAAGGACGGCGAGGTCACGGTGCGGCCGATGAAGGGCACCCGACCGCGCGGCACGACCGGAGAGACGGACCGGGCGCTGCGCGACGAGCTCGCCCTTTCGCCCAAGGACCGGGCCGAGAACCTGATGATCCTCGACCTGATGCGCAATGACCTGTCGCGCGTCGCCGAGCCGGGCAGTGTCCGGGTGGAGGCGCCCTTCACGATCGAGACTTACCCCACGGTGCACCAGATGGTCTCCACCGTGCGCGCGACGCTGAAACCGGAGGCAGGGGCGATGGACCTGCTGCGGGCGCTGTTTCCCTGCGGCTCTGTCACCGGGGCGCCGAAGATCCGGGCGATGGAGCTCATCGGCGAAGTCGAGCGCGATCCGCGTGGTGCCTACTGCGGCAGCATCGGCCGCATCGATCCCACTGGCGATGCCGCGTTCAATGTGGCAATCCGCACCCTGCGTCTGAGCGGCGACGGCACACCTGGAAGCCGTGCGGTGCTGGGCGTCGGGTCGGCGATCGTCGCGGATTCGCAAGCACTTGCCGAATGGCGAGAGTGCCTGGTCAAAGGGGGTTTCGTGCGAGAACCGGGGGCTCCGGCGCAGTTCGATCTGATCGAGACGATGCGCTTCACGCCCGAAGAGGGCATCCCGCTGCTCGAAAGCCATCTGGAGCGAATCCGCGCCAGCGCGCAGGACCTGGGCTTCACGTTCGACCGTCATGCGGTGCGCAACGCCATCCAGGCGCTGTGCTTCGACGCCGAGCATCCGGCCAAGCTGCGTCTTGTCGCCAGCCGCAGCGGCGCCTTCAGCCTGGAGCTGGCGAACATGCCGCCGGCCCAGGCCGAGCCGCTGGTCTGCGCCGTGCTGCCGCTGCCGGTCGATTCCGGCGACTGGCGGCTGCGCCACAAGACGACCGACCGCGGCTTCTACGAGGCCGGACTTGCCGCCGGCCGCGCCGCCGGTGCCGGCGAGACGCTGTTCGTGAGCGACGATGGCCGCGTCACCGAAGGCTGCTACACCAATATCTTCGTCGAGCGGGACGGCACGCTGCTGACTCCGCCTGCCGCGCTCGGCCTCTTGCCCGGCGTGCTGCGCCGCTCGCTGATCGAGGCCGGCCGCGCCCGGGAAGCCGAACTGACGCTCGACGATCTCACCGGCGACTTCCTCGTCGGCAACGCCTTGCGCGGCCTCATGCCCGCGCGGCTACTCACCTGATGCATACCTCCATCGCTCTCGCCCGCATCGCCCCGTCCCAGACGACGGCGATGACCGATCGTGCCACCCAATTGCGAGAGCAAGGCGTCGACATCATCTCGCTCTCGGTCGGCGAGCCCGACTTCGCGACTCCGCCGCACGTCATCGCCGCCGCCAAGGCCGCGCTCGACCATGGCGAGACCAAGTACACGCCGGTCGGCGGCACTTCTCGCCTCAAGCACGCCGCCGCGCTGCACTTCGCGCGCGACCTCGGCATCGAGGTGCCGGTCAGCCAGGTGACGGTGAGCGCGGGCGGCAAGCAGGCGATCTTCCACGCGCTGCTGGTGACCGTCAGCGATGGTGAGGAAGTGATCGTGCCCGCCCCGTGGTGGGTCAGTTATCCCGAGATCGTGCGCTTTGCCGGCGGGCGCGTGGTACCGCTTATCACCTCGCCCAAGTCCAACTACCTGTTCGGCGCCGCCGAGCTCGAAGCGCAGATCGGTCCGCGCACGCAGTGGCTGTTGCTGAACAGCCCCGGCAACCCGACCGGCGCCTGGTTCCCGCCGGAATTGCTGCGCAGCATCGGCGAAGTGCTGCGCCGCTATCCGCGCATTATGGTGCTGTCCGACGATATCTACGCGCCGCTCAACTACACCGGTCGTCCGCACGCCACGCTTGCGGCCGAGTGCCCGGACCTCGCCGATCGCATCCTCACCGTGTCGGGTGTGTCGAAGAGCCACGCGATGACCGGCTTCCGCATTGGTGTCGCGGCGGGCCCCGAGTGGCTGATCAGGGCGATGGAGAAGCTGCAGTCGCACTCCTCGGGCAATCCCAGCTCGATCAGCCAGGCCGCCGCCGTCGCCGCTTTCGAGGGACCGCAAGAGTTCCTCGCCGACTGGCGCGAGCGCTTCCGGGCGCGGCGGGACATGGTGGTCGATGCCATCAACGCCATCCCCGGCTTGTCTACGCCGGTGCCTCAAGGAGCGTTCTACTGCATGGTCGATGCCGCCACCTTGATGGAGCGCTTCGGCGACGATGCTGCACTCGTGCTGCACTTGCTGGAGCATGGCGTCGCGGTGGTTCCGGCCTCCGGATTCGGCGGGCGCGACGGCTTCCGCATCAGCTTCGCGGCCGACGAGGCCAAGCTCGAAGAAGCGCTGCGCCGCATTGCGAAGGCCGTCGCATGAGCGCGCCCGCGATCCTGTTCGAGGACGGCGAGGCACTGGTGATCGACAAGCCCGCCGGCCTGCCGCTCGACCGCCCTCGCGCCGGGGGCATGAGCCTGGAGGACCGGCTCGACGATCTGAGGCTCAACTTCCAGCGCGCCCCGGCGCCGGTCCATCGCTTGGACCGCGATACCTCGGGCTGCTTGCTCCTCGCTCGCAATCCCAAGGCCTTGAAGCGCTTTGCCGCCGCCTTCGAGGCGCGCACTGTCGAGAAGGTCTACCTCGGCATTGTTGCAGGTATGATCGAGCAGGACGAAGGCACGATCGAACTGGCGCTGTCGAAAGTCAGCACGGCCGCCGAGGGGTGGCGCATGATCCCGGCGCACAAGGGCAAACCCTCCATTACCCACTGGCGCAAGCTGGCCGAGCACGACGGCCTCACGCTTGTCGAGTTCCGCCCCGAGACTGGCCGCACCCACCAAATCCGCGTCCACGCCGCGAGCGGCTTGGGCGTCGCGCTATTGGGCGACCCGGTTTACGGCACCGGCACCGGCTCGGGCAGGGGCGCACCGCGCACGATGCTGCACGCCGCCTCGCTGACCGTGCCGCGCGAGAACAAGCCGGCGATCGTCGCCCATGCGCCGCTGCCCGCAGACTTCCGTGCCGCCGGCTTCACCTGGGAGCCGCCTGCGGCAGAAGATGGCTGACGAGATCGTCGAGCGCGCTCTGGCGCTCGCCACCGAAAGCTTCATCGCCTCCTCCGGCCCTGGCGGCCAGAACGTCAACAAGGTGGCGTAGTTTCCCCAGACTGTCCGCACGAAAAAAGTGGACAGACTGGGAAACTGTGAGAGCCTTGTGTCATGACGACTGCCTACTCCTACATCCGGTTCTCTACGCCCGCGCAATTGAAGGGCGACTCCTTGCGTCGCCAGTTGAGGAAGTCGGAGCGCTACGCAGCGGAGCACGGGCTGACTCTTGACAGTTCTCTGCGTGATACAGGACTGAGCGCATACAAAGGCGCTCACCGGAAAAAGGGCGCGCTCGCTTCCTTTCTCGCCAAGATCGAAGGCGGCGAGATCGCGCGCGGTTCCTATCTGATCGTCGAGAACATCGATCGGCTCTCACGTGAGAACCCGTGGGATGCGCTTGGTATGGTGCAGAAGATCATTGGCGCGGAGATCACGGTCGTCTCGCTCGTTGATGATATGGTCTACAGCCTCGATCGCCTTCGCAACCGCGCCGAACTGATGACCACCCTTCAAGCGGCGCTCACAAAGGGGCACCGGGAGTCCAAGGACAAGGCTGATCGCCTGCAAGAGGTGTGGGCCGAGAAGCGTGCAGAAGTAGAAGGTGGCGGACGGCGCAAGCTCACTCGCCAAGGTCCGGGCTGGCTCGATCTCATTCCTGACGATCCTCGCGAGCCTCTGGTCGGTGAATGGCGCTTCAATGACCGCGCGCCTATCGTCCGCGACATCTTCGAAATGTGCGTTGAGGGCCTTGGCAAGGAAGCTATCGCGCGTCGCCTGAATGCGCGAGGCGTGCCACCCTTTAAGCACGGGGATGGCTGGGGGATGTCGGCGGTCGCTGAACTTCTAAAGGACCGGCGCACCATCGGTGAGCTTCAACTATGCACGAAGGTGGGTGGTCCTCGCCGCCCCATCGGCGAGCCCATCAAGGGCTATTTCCCGCCTGTCGTCTCGGAAGAGATTTTCTACCGGGCACAAGCCGAGATTGCCAAGCGCCACTGCGGCGCTTCGCCAAGCCGCACCGGCAAGGTGCCCAACATCTTCGTCGGTATCGCTCACTGCCAATGTGGGCGGGTAATGGAATATCGCGATCGACAGGGCAAACGCCCCAGCCCCGGATCGATCTTCCTCACTTGCTCGGGCAATCGTCGCGGCCACGTTTGCAGCAACGACGCTCGCTTCCCTTATGGCGAGCTTGAGCGGGCGGTGCTCGATTGGGTCACCGACATCAAGGTCAGTGATGCTGAGGCAAACAAGGCGGGCGTTGCCGCGATCAAGCTCGCTGGCAAGGAAGCGGAGCGCGACGATACCAAGCGTCGCCTCAACGCTGCCTTCGCCAAGTGGGAGAGCGAGGACGACCAAGCACTCAAGACGATGCTCTACACCTCAGTCCAGCGCTACAGCGCCGCTCTGCCGAAGATCGAGGAAGAGATCGCTAGCCTGTCAGAGACCGTGCGCGCTACGAAGCGCAGCACGCTGGACGGTCGCCGGGTAGCTGTCCGCAACCTACGGGATGAAATGGCAACCCTCGAAGGCGAGGCGCTTTTCGATATGCGCGCCAAGCTCGCTGCCGCCCTTCGCCAAGTGATCGACCGGGTTGAGTTCCATCCCGACAAGACCTTCGGCGTGACGTTGCGCGGAGGCTTGAAGCTCTACACCTTCGCGAATGGGAGCCTTCTGCGCTCATACGATCTCAGCGATGCGAATCCCGATGGAGCGGATAAGCTGCTCACCTTCCCGCAAGCCGAGACGATCGATGCGCTCAAGCTCCACCCGATGACCCTTAGCGGCATCCGGGAGACGCTCGCCGCCATCGCCGAGCCGGTTCGCGGCTAGAACCGCGTGCCGCGATTGGTGTGATGGGTGAAGTATGGGGCGAGGTGCTCGAATAGCTCCGCTAGCTCATTGTCGGTGCGACGGTTCCAGAAATTGACATAACCCACGATCACCACAGGATCATTCGGCTTGCGGTTGATGCGCTGTGCGCGTGGCTTGGGGAGGCTGGTGAGCGATCGGCTGATCATCGTCTCTACGGCAGCGCGAAAATACTGGAGGCGGATCGCCTTCCGCTCACTTCGGGCTGACGCCCACGCAAGGTCGTGGTTGAGGTGATCTATCAGGCGCACATCGTATTTACGAAAAACCCCCTGAGTGGGGGACTCACTCAGGGGGCGGGTATCGAGCAAAAGTGGAGAACCACTACACTCTTATTTATACAGCGGGCTCAACTCGCTCGCAATAGTCTCGGCTCACAGCTTGCCGTTCAACTCGTTGCGCATGCCTACCATCATGGCCTGCATACCGATGATCGCGGTCGCGTTTCGGATCGTCTCGCCATCAAGGCGCGTGGCGATCTCATCAAATGCAGCAACAATGCTACGATCAGCATCAGCGAACTCGGTCCACACGCCACTCAGGTAGACATACGGGGTGCGGTTCTCGTTTACATAGCACGCGGCACCCTCCTCCAGACGATCAGCAGGGATGGCATTGCGGGCATCGATGTTCGCGACGGAGCGCCAGCCGCCCTTGCCGAGAGCCGCCATGTGCGTGGGGTAGGTATCTGCCGAATCGTAAGGGACGATGGGGGCTGCGAGGTTGGTGCCGGTGATCTTGCTCATACTTTTATTTAGCCATCGCCGATGCGCGCGAGGACGGAATGAAGATTGAAGCGGGTCCACTGGACGTTCTTTGTAGTGCGGTGCCCTCGCTCGTTGAGCCAAACAGCGATGTCCCCATTGGACTGAGCGCCCTCACGGCGGGCTTGCTCAACAAGGCTTATGATGGCGGCGTCGCGCGCTTTACGCTCGTCTTTACCGGGGACTAGCACCAAAAGCGCAGCGGTGCTCCAGCACTCAGGCCGCGTTTTGATGAAGCTATAAACGTTGCCAGATGTCCAAGCTCGATCCTGCATCGTGCGATGCCCCTGATCGTTGAGCCAAGCTGCAATCTCAGCGGTGTTCGCAGCCCCTTCGCCACTTGCCTGTGAGATTAAGGCCACGAAGGTGGCTTCTCTGGCCCTTCGGTCATCCTCGCCGGGAAGCATTGATGACAGAGTGCCTGTTGACCACCGCTTCCCTCGCTGGGGTTTGTGGCCGACGCTATCGAGGTAGAGGCAGATGTCCTTGAGCAAGACCGCTCCTTGAGCCCTAGCTTCCGCCACAAGTGGAAGGAGGGCGGCTACTCTCGCCTCACGCTGCGCCCGTGTTTTTTGAGCGGCGGCATCGATGGCGGCTTGCGAGCGTTTCGGGCGAGGCAGCACCTCGCCTGAAATGCGGCTCTCCTTCGCCTTGCGAGGCACTTTGGGGCGGGACGGTCTCCACTCAGTGGGCTTCTTGACCTTGAGCGGGATTGAGCGCTGGCGCGAGCGTAGCACGGCTCTCATGCTGATCGTGGCGCTTATCGTTCCTAGAACGGGTGGCACGGCTACCGCTCCGGTTGCCGTTGCGGTGATGATCGCCTGAGCCTTCACCCGCCCCTTCACGCAATCGCCCGCTTCTACTCTGCGGCGCGGCGGAAGCTGGAATTGCTCAAGCTCCGTAAGCAGGCGGCAGAACGATGGCGAATAGATCATGCTCCTTTATTTAAATCACTGAGGATCGCGGCGCAGTAATAAATACCAGCATGGCACGAACGATCTCACTCCCTTTTTACGACGACTCCGGCACCCTCACCCCGGCTGTCATTTCAGCGATGTTGGCGGGAGCGACTTCGGCACTTGATCCCGTTGACCGGACCCGGATCATCCTCACCTTCGCAACTGATGCGGCACGCGACGCATTCGCCGCAGGTATCAGCCTCGCTCCGCAAAAGCGCTTTTGGGGAGTGTCATCCAAGACCAGCCTCGACGCAATCGATGTCAAAGCGCTGAGCAGCGAGACAGCCACCGGCTTCACCAAGACGGTCACCTATGACTGCGCAGGCGGACGTTACCCCTATCTCGCCTATCCCAGCACTTGGGGCACCCCACAGGCCGTGACAGTGGGCGGGCTCGGCTTCAGCGATATCATCTCCAGCGATGTCGTGGATACCGATGGGGATGGCATCTATCGGGTGCTAAGGTTCGCGAGGCTTCAGAACGGCAGCGCGATCACCGTCAACTGGCAGTGATCTACGCCTAACCGCTTTTGTGCGATGGTGACGGGAAGAACATACGCTACCCGTCACCCTCGCATCACGATCGTCCCCAGTCGGGTATGCTCAAACTCCTGCCAGCGAGGCTAGCAATTTTGTGGCCTCTTGCAGCATCGCCTCGGCTTGAGACCGCATCTGGATGATCGCCTGAGCCGATGGCATCGCTGCGAAGCTCAGCGGGCGATCCTTGGTCTTGATCGCCTTCCCGGCAAGCGCCAATCGCCGTGCATGTGTGGCGACCGTAGGGCCAGACAGGCCCGTCACTCGCACCAATTCGGCCACTGTCTGCTCCCGCTCCCCAAGGGCGGAGAGCACTGCTTGCGAATAGCGGGTATGATGCTGATCATTGGGGTTATCCATCGCGGCATCATCAGGTGACGCTGCGCCGAGCTTATGCACTAAATGCTCAACCGCATCATCGGTCGCTATGACCGTTCCGAGCTCGCCATCCTCGGGCTCCACCAACAAGAATTCACCGTCGCGAAGAAGGTCACGATCGTAAGGGCGAAGCGCCACCACGCCCTGCTTTGCCCGGTTCACAGTAGAGCTTGCAACCCGTGTCCAACGGGGATTGATCGTGCTCATACGGTCGAACACGCTCGCAGGCATCTGCCAGATTTCCTTTCCATCGAGCATATGACCGGCATCAGCCTTCCCGACGAACTCGCCAAGGGCGTTGTGAGAGCCCCACTGTTTGAAGAAGAACGGGGTGCCCGCTGCGGCGCAACGATCTCGCAAATCGCGCAGCCAATCGGGATCGGCGGGGCGAAGGTCACCAGAAACAGGACCACTTTCCCCTCCTGCAATCACCCAATCGACGGCGGAAACATCAAGATCGGGTAGCGCTGTAATCAGTGGCTCCGCCGAGACGAAGCGGATGGCCGCAGGCACCTTCAGAAGCTCTCGAACAAAGCTGATCGCGAACTTGTTTTCCCCGATCGACGCTCCGAACCATATGTTATCCGACCAGTTGAGACCAAGGCGCTCTGTCGCTGCTACCGCGCGTGATGGACGCTTCGTTAGAACTTGAAAGTTGTGCTGTGGGCAGCGATTCATGATCTCGAAGGCGCGCTTGATCCACTTATCCTCCATGTTCTGGTGGAAGAGGTCGGACATCGAGTTCGAAAAGTAGGTGGTCGGCTTCTTCGTGCGCAACGGCTTCGTCCAGATGTGCTCTGGCGCGGCATTGATAACGCCCGTCCAATCACCCTGTTTGACCACTCCGCTATATTGCGGGCGAGTTCCAGCCAGCTTAGCGCCACTGTTCATTCCCTGCTGTCGCGCCGACATTCGGATAGCGTAGCAGTTGTCACAGGCAGCGGAGTGGCGGGTGCAGCCAACCACGGGGTTCCACGTTGCATCGGTCCACTCGATCGCGGACGAACCAAAAGGCACGGACTTCTTGGACATATTCATCTCCGTCCAAAGCGTTGACCGGAAGCAGGATTGCCCACGGCGCAGCCGACCTGATCATTCGATCAGGAGCGGGGTGCCGTGCATTGCTTTGGACGAGACGGCGGCTCGCGAGCCTGTAAATCGGCTCTAACTATACGAGCGGCAACCTACCAGATTTCCACGACCTGTCAAATCTTTTAAGAAGACTTTGGAAAGAGGCGAACTGCAAATCAGTTATAATTGATTATAGATTTTCGAATCGTAAGTCATCCATGCCCGCTTTGAACTCAGCTTCTAGAAGGCTATCTAGCGCATGGTGCTGCGGCCCTGAGAAGCGATGCTGATTGCGAAAGCGGCTGAGACCAAGCCCACTGGGATCACGCGAAGGTTAAGGTAGTCACCGTGATGCTCTCGTGCAGCCCGTTGGTAAGCGGCGTGAGCAAGCTCGCGGGTCTCAAAGGTTCCTAGATGCCGGTGGCGGCCGTTCGCCTTGAGTGACGCCACCCACTTGTTGCCGCGTGCCTTCACGCCCTTGTAGCCGCTTCGAGCCCGCGTTGGCCGATTGTGATTGTTCTGTGCGCGTGTGACCTCGCGTAGGTTGTCGAGTCGGTTGTTGAGCTTATCGCCGTCGCGGTGGTCGATCTCGGTAGGCCACCGCCCATGGTGGATCGCCCATGCAAGCCGGTGCCCCAGCATAGTCCCGTAACCGGGCACCCTGATCCAGCGATAGCCAGTGTTCATCACGGAACCGACGACGCGACCGGCATAGCGGCGGTTGAACGCGAGGATGTAAGCGTCGTCCCCCTCACGCGCTCGCGTGCGGATTTCACCGGATTGCGGATCGTAGTCGAAGCAGTAACGAAGCTCGGCGATCGTCGGCAGAGGGTGCTTGCGAGGGCGAGCCATTACGCTCCCGCCTTCGGCTTAGTGGCCGTAGCGCGCTCACATTCCCTGATCGTGGCTTCAACTCTCGCGAAAGCGGCTTCAGCCCGATCGGCTCGAAGAGTTTGGCGCATCAAGGCGCGGAACAAGAATATGGCGATGCTGATCGCCAGTATGGTAGTAATGGTAGTAGACATCGTGAGTTCTCCAACGGGACGTGCGTGTCCCGTTGGTATTTACGCCAGTGGCTAAATCAGCGCTTGATAAGGGTCTAAAAACACCCTTCCTCTTTTAATATTGCGAACTAAGCGTCGCTTGGCGCATCCTTGCTAAATACGAGGCTTGGGGAGTCATGGCCCTTGGCGAGCAAAGGAATTATTGAGCTAAATAGTTGCGTGCCTTACAGTGGGGCGCACTTCCTTAGACAAGAAGACTCGGCGCTCGGTGGGACCATGACCCTACCGGGCGCTTTTTCTTGTCTGAAGGATTGTGTCATGAACTATAACGAAGAGGCCGACGAAGCCGACGCTTACGCTCCGCCGCCACTAAGCCAAAATGCCACCACACGACTGCGTGCGATGCTTGCCGCGCGAGAGCCCGCTAACGATACCGCCCCAAGCCCCGTAGGAGCCCCTACAGGTGCGTTGAGCTTCGCAGCGATGCTCGACCACATCGAAAAAGCCATCGACGCTGACAGCGCCCTTGCAGGCGTCTTTCAGGCACGCTTTACCAAGCGTTTCAAGGATGCGCCCATGCCGGTGTCGCTCAAGGCGTTCCCCGCACATCCCGGCACCGTCGAGTTGAGCATCTGGGACAACCAACCTCACGGTCAGCGGACCAAGGCTGAGGGCGATAATAGCCGGGAGCGTCCCGCCAGATATGCGGTAAGCGTTCGCGCCAGTGTGGCGGGACATCGAACCCCGCTCACCACGAAGCAGCCCGACTTCTACGCGAATGTCGGCGACCTATTCACCGCAGACCAAATCCGTGCGCGATTGAAGCGAGCGTGGAAGGCGATGGACCCGGAGGAGATGCGGTTCCTTGTCGAGCAAGTGCTACCGGGTGCAGAAGCCAAGGGGCTATTGATAGCGCGACTGTGCGTGAAGCGATCGGCAAAGGCCGGTGGTGGCACGCACTGGCATCCCTACCATTACGCCCTAATCTCCGCCGCTGAGATCGAGGCGCGCACGGTGGAGGCGATCATGCTGGTCACAGGACCGGATAGCGCCTGTCTCCTGCCTGCGTGCTCGACACTCGACGGTGCGGGTAAGCCGTTCAAGATGACCACCAAGGAGACCCGCTCTGGACCACGCCACAGCACAGTGGTGGGACAGTCGCGCGCAACCGATCTCCAATCGACGAAGATGCAGACATGGGCCACGGGGCGTATCGCGCAATCGGGGGGCTGATATTGTCTTGTGTATTATACCAGTGATGTCTTAGTTAATTGGTATAATACACAAGACACCAGCCCGAGCGGGCTTATGTATAATACACAAGACAAGCTCGCTGCGCTCACATGCCTGCTCGAAGTCACTACGAGGCTTGCGCGTCTGAAATTTTGTTTCGTGCTCGAAGTCCAAGGTATCAATCTGGCTCGAAGTCACGAGGCTTGCGCGTCTTAAAAAATGATCGAGGGCATGAGCGGGGGCATTGCGCCCGATGTCGTGCTTGCGGAAGGGAGCGCCTACGCAGGTCGGTTCATCGGGTGCAGTTACCTCAATGGACCCGTTGCTCAAGTCGGCGCTGCTTGGCCGATGGCTGTTGCGCGGGAAGGGCCATGAGCTTCTTTGCGCTCTTGCGCTGCCGTCGCACGGCGTCCTCTGCTTGCTGAAGTGCCCAGCTAGCAACACTTTGAACGATCGTATCCATGCCACCAGCGGCTGCGATACGGACGTTACGAGCCGCACCACCGCTGACGGTATTTCCATGCCGACTGACGATCGGCGCACACCAACTATCTTGCATATAGGCTCCAGCCATTTGACTCGCCCCCAGATAGCAAATGGCGGTTCGGCCATGCGGTTCCAATCAACAAAAATTGCCTATTCCTCTTCACACCTCTCGCTGATCTTCCTGCTACCGATCGCGCGTCGCGCCGGTCAGGCCGTTCCCACGTGCTTTCATAGCCTCCACAGCTTGACTAGCGAGGTCTCACTTCGCTTCGACATCGGCTCCTTGAGATCGTTGCCGAAGCGGTTTCGAATGAAGCGGTCTTGTGTCTGGTCGATAGCTGCGACGAAATGGCGGGCACTCCCCACGATCCATTGATTTACCTGAGTGACCAAGTGACGGGGTTTCATCGCCGCTATGTCGTTTACGGTGCTCTTCTCCCAAGCCATGATAACCAATCGGCGCGGTGAGATCGGCAGGGCGAGATGCCCACCCGGCACGGTGATCCCATTCGTGCGCAACACAAAGTCATCCGAGATCAAGAAGCTCGGAACATCAGGCGGCGTGACTATCACTCGCAAGTGAAGGTCATTCAGCACTTGGCCCACCTTTTCGCCGACGAGGACCGAAGGGAGCACACGCAGGATGGCACCTTCGATGTCGAGCGTTGATTGGTTGGCGATATACTCCTCCAGCGTCGGGGGGGCATTCGGCCCTTTGATCGCCAAGTAGCGGTCGCCCACACTCTCGACAACCTTACGCCAGTCATAGACGCCTGACTCCTTAACGGCCTGCAATGTGGCGGGGGTGCGATAGAACAGCGCCCGCACGAACACGCTCCAAGCTGAGCGCTCCGCATCCGTGAGCCGTGCCACCGGGGTGGCATTGAGCTTCCTCAGCACCGGGGCGGCAAGGTCGTCTAGGCGTTGAAAGATGCTCGTCTCCAGCCAAGGCGTTCCGAGCCGCTCATCATCGGGAGAGCGGTATAGGTTCATCTCGAAGCCTGTCTCGCTCGGGAAGACGCGCCGCACGGTGATCTTGGATGGATGCGGCTTGGTGTAGCGTTCGAGCCTGCGATCTGCGCCAGTCCACCAGCGAAGATAGAACTCGGGCACATAATGATGCTTGGCGGCTGCGCCGATTAGGGGAGCGGTCATGATGGTAGCGATTAACCGGCGTGCTGTATGTTCGATGCAGAGAAGGTCCGTTGCTCATTTCTGAAATGGCAGAATGCTTCTACCGAAATGAACGTTGGCGCTTTGATCAGCCAGTAAGCCCACCACGGCCAACGGCTACTCAACACGACATCAGAGAGCATTCGCACCGTGACCTCGCCCCCGTTGCGATAATGGATGGTTGGCGACGCAGCGGAGATCAAGCGCCCGAGACCACAAGCCCTTAACGCGGCATTCCGCACAGCGATGTTCTCGATCTCTGACGGCAAGGCGGCGCGGCAATTCTCGATCGCAACACGGCTAAGCTCATCGAAGTAGCGAGTAGCGCCAACGCTGGCGGGACCGCGATCTTCGTTGTATCGGTTGCGGCTCCAGCGCCGGATAGCTGCAAAGATAAGAGGATCACGGGATGCTTCCCGGACAACCCACCACATCGCTTCCCGAGGATGTGCCTCAATGCCCCGGCGATAGAGGCTATCCAGTAGCCCGATCACATAAGATCGAACCGCTAGAAGATCGCTCGCGACATCGAAGCCAACTTGAGCGTCGGTTGGCATATCGCCGATAACGTATCGCCCCGCCTCGACTTGCTTGGTTGTGGCATGGCCGATGAAGGGCCGCTCGCGCACTAACTCCCACAAGCCAAAGGGCACCGGGCTAACCGGCGTCATCGGGGGGCGGTCCCTCAATAAGCTTCCATTGATATGCGGTCTTATGGGTAAGGCGCGCCATCAGCTTCTCTTTTTGATCATAGTAGATGGCCTCGACTGACTCGACCAGTTCCTTCCACTCAGTCGCACCGCCGACAAAATATCCAAGGCTTAGGCTCGGCGCAGCTATGAACACCCCGTCCTTGAAGCTGATTTCCATCATATTGCGGACAGATGGATGGAAGTCGGTATGCGCAAACCGTTTATTCCTAAGCTCAAGAACTTCATCATGCTTTGCGCGTAGATGCTCGGGAAGGTGGCTACGATCAAAGCCGCTACCTGCTTTGCCTTGATGAAGGCGAACGTAAGTCACAAGGAACGCCGTCGTGAGCATGTCAAGTTCTAGCATCCATTCTTCGTCTGGCGAAAACTGATGCTTCGAAAGGCGATCATAGATATAACGCAAAGAGGCAAGGGTCGCCATCGATGTGGATATCTTGGTGAGACGATCCAACTCCTTTTCGACAGAGTCCAAGATGGTTCGCCCATCCGCTGCCATGGCTTCAAACTGGCTGCGAAGCTCTTTGGGAAGAAGGTGGAAGTGTTCCTCCGATAAGCTGTAGTAGCCGGGTTCTTCGTCGGCTGCGTCAGTTACGTCGTTCGCCATATCGATCCCAGAGCTTTATTGCGTCGAGAAAAATATCTGTTTGTAGCCTTCGAAGTTATCATCACCATCCGCAAGGTTGTCGAACGGATTTGCTCGTTTCCGCATTTCTTCAATCACCAATGTCGCGCCCTTATGGCAAGCTTTGATGATCTCGCCACCAAGCGTGTCGGTCTCCTTGTCAGATGCGTAGACGAGCTTCGCCCACTCAGGCAGCGTATGATCGGCGTAGTAAGGAACCCTTTGTCGGTTGATGTCCGGGTGTAAGCCTAACTCACTGTCAGTGACGACGGCCAAGCGCCCATGAACGCGAGGGTTATACTCTGAGCTTATGCTGTTCGAGAGAGTTAAGTGCCAGCCAATCCGCTCGGGGTTCACGCCTTTCTTAATGCCAACGATGAAGTAGGCTGCGAGAGGGCCATAGGGTATGCCGCCCTCATGCTCAGTGAGCTTAACCGGAATATTGTAAGAGAAGCAGACAGCGCAATCCTTACCAGCGATGGTCCGCTTATTCGTGTCCATGATCACGACATTCTCAAAGCTCTTCAAGGCATCATCGGGATCAAAGGGAGCACCCGGATCATGAGGAACGGAAGCGACTACCTTATCGCCCTTTCCACCTTCACGCTTGTAGCTCCGCTCGACCTTCGTGGAGCCGGGTTCCGCGCCGACAAGCTCGATCTTGCCCGACTGCTCATCATACCGGATATCCACAAAGCCATCGGTGACGTTCACGATGCCGTAAACGTAATCGTCACGCTTTTTGCTCTTACCGATCTTCTTAGCCATGCTTCAAGCTAGCCGTGGTAAGAATTGGTTTGGATAAGGTGAGCTTGACCGGTTTCATCGGTGATCAGTATCTCACAACTGCCGTGTTCTATCGCGAATTTGTTAGCTCGATAAGTGGCCTCGATCTTTGCGTCGCCCAAATCGGCAAATGTCTCCTGCTCTGTGTGACCGTTCGGCAGCTTCCACTCGATGTAGTATGTCATTTAACCTCACGCTCGGGTGACTATTCGTCATCCTCTTTCTCAAACTTTGGGTTGGGTGTCATCACAAGGTGAAGCTTGCCATGCTTATCTTCAAAGCCGTCAAGGTTGAATGGTGCTTCTCCCTGCCCATCATTTATGATGTCGAGGAGCCTTCGCATTGCAGGTGTATAATCTTGTTCAGGAATCATCTTATACTCTCTTTGTCACTCGAAATATCGCACTCTACCTGACTGTTGAACACATCGGAAGACTGCTGTTAAGGTGCCTCAAGCTCCTAAATAGAGATATGCCCGACTTTGCCCCGCCACCATACCTGCCCCATCCCTTATTGGCGTCGATGGCAGCCAATCGATAGCTGAGATTGTCGAGAAGCACCCCGGAGTGCTTATGGTGGCGCTCGGGAAGCAGTCGATCAAAGACGTTGGACGCAGGATGGCCCAAATTCGCGGCCTTAATCCGGGTAAATCGACGGTTTGAAGCTGGAAAGCCGCAGAAAATCAACTGATCTCAGCACTGACGCTCTGAGGGCACCGTCCGCTAAATAAGACCATGCCCCGCAAGAACCCTTCCGCGCCTGTCCCGCTCACTCCCAAGGCCAAAAAGACCCTTGCACAGAGCGCTGGACAGCCTAACGCTCGCAAACTGATCAGCGAGATGGCTAAGGCGACGCTCACCCCCGCGATTTGCAACCGCAAGGTCACGGAAGCGCACCTCGAACTGATCCTTGTGCGCGTCGCCAGCGGCGATCTCATCGTCGCGGTATGCGAGGAACTCGGGATCGCCTCCGGCAGCGTCTACCAGCGCGCCATTGATGACGATGTGTTCCGTGCCCGTCTCACCCGCGCTCAGGAGATGGGGGCAAGCACGCTGTTCGAACGCATGTTTCAGGTGGCGTGGAATGAGAACGAACCCGTCGAGCGCTCGAAGCTCAAGGTGGCGGTCTTGGATCGATATGCCCGGACGATGAACCGCAACCTCTCCGATCGGCAGCAAATCGATATTCGGCAGGCGGTGGCTTACATCTTGCCCCCGGATGCTGATCAATTCTGAGTCCGAAACGCACAGTTCGGAAAGTTTGTAAGACTGCCTAACGGATGTAGCGCCGTTTTATTCAACGTGGTATCGCGTGCCTTGTGGCGCTTCCTTACATGATCGCAGGCCGGTGGGGCTTCTACGAGATCAACTGCGATCAGCGATACTTTGTGCTTATGCGCGATGACGCGATGCCGCATTTACCGTGGCAGCTATATGAGGGGGCAGAACCGCTTCAACGCTTTGCGACCAAGAAGAGTGCGATCAAGCAAATCGTGGATGGTTGGATATGAGAACCATCCACTACTACCGTGTCTCAACGGCGCAACAAGGTCGATCGGGTCTTGGGCTTGAAGCTCAACGCCACGCGATCGAGAATTTTTGCGCGGCACGCGGGTGCGACATGCTTGCCGAATACACAGAGATCGAGAGCGGCAAGAACAACGCCCGCCCCGAGCTTACGCGAGCACTTCATCATGCGAAGGTGACCGGCGCGACACTCGTGATTGCAAAGCTGGACAGATTGAGCAGAAATGCCGCGTTCCTCATGACACTCAAGGACAGCGGCACCGAGTTCGTCGCAGCCGATATGCCGGATGCGAACAGCCTCACCATCGGCATCATGGCCCTGATCGCTCAGCAAGAGCGTGAGGCCACCTCCACACGGACCAAGGAAGCCCTACGAGCCGCTAAGGCGCGCGGGGCGAAGCTCGGCAACCCCAACGGTGCCGCAGCGCTGAGAAGGGCTCAGAAGGGCAATCAGGCCGCACTCTCCACCATCACCGCGAAAGCCAACGCTCATGCCCACGATCTCGTGACCGTGATCGCCGCCATTCGCGCGACCGGCACTACGAGCCTGAACGGGATCGCCACCGCGTTGAACGAGCGGACCATCCGCACGCCCCGTGGTGGACGGTGGCACGCAAAGTCGGTGAGCAACTTGCTGGCGAGGATCGAACCGGGACGATCGACCTAGCCCCACCCCCGTCACCCCCCTTTCGGAAAATCGAGGCAACCGGCCATTCTCCGGCTCGGTTCTAAACCGTTTTTCAAAGGTGCGACCCAAGGTCGATCTACTGACTCCGAAGCTGCTCTCGCCGTCGAAGTGCCACGTAAATCATTCCGCAGATCGTCGAAACAAAGAGCATAATCGTCAAATCGTGCTCCGACTCCGCCCTTCTTTTCCGGCGATAGATGTGGTTCTTCACGATCCTATCATAGCTAATCAGACGCTGCCCATTGTAGCGAACTTCATAGATGATCGCACGCGGCACCACCCTCTTGAACTCGGGCTCGTGGTAGACAGTCACTCGCTTCCCGAAAGCCTGTGACAAGCCATCCCGGATACAGGTCTGGTGCGATCCCTTCCCGGCGTTATCGCCACAGAGCAATGACAAGCTCGGCTTGTTATCTCTGATGAGGGTCATGTCACCCGACACGCCCTTCTTGAGGACTCCCTGTGATACCCGGAGCTTATCGAAGGAGACGATGTGCTCGTCCTGCGTTTCCTCCCGTTTGATCACCGAAGGAAGGCCAAGAGCGAAAAGGACAAAGCAGAATATCGGAAGCCCCAAGTAGCCCTTCCAATCATCCACCTCGCCTCGGCGAACGGAGTTCTCAACCAAGTAGGCTACACCCCAAGCCACGACGGTGAATGGCGCACTTAACCAGCCTCGGACCACCACAGCACTCAAGAATGCAATCAGGCCGATCAGGAAGAGGAATGCCGTGTAAGCCGCCTTCGGGAAACTCATCGGTCGGTGCAATCGGTCATGGGACGAAGCTTCTATGACGGCGTTCTCTTAAAACGACCTTTCAAAACGCTCAAAGTAGGTAGAACGGCAGAAATCTGCCAAAAACACGCTTTCTGAAACCCGCAGAGATCCGCCGTTCTACCTTCGCGTGTATATTACCCGGCAGAAATGAGTTGATGGGCCTGTAAGGCGCTGAAAAGCACCATTCTACCTAAATACCTCATGACTACTGAAATATGGTTCCCGGTGGCGGGGTATGAGGGGCTTTACGAAATCTCCGATCAGCTTCGCGTCCGCAGCCTTCGGCACGGCGGGCGTATTCTCTATGGCGTCGGTCAGTCGCGCTTTGATCTCGTGAATGCACGCGGTGAGCGCCAGCGCGTCTGGCTATTCTCGATCGAGCGGAGCAAGTGCCTCTTCACCGATGTCCACGAGAATGGCGAAAACCAATGACAGGCGATGGCGGGTCGTTGAGATCAGATTAAGCCTTGATCCACTAAAGCCGCTATGGAGGCGCGGCGACACACGATGCCTTCTTTGTTCGGAGAAAATGCGTTGCCGATCGGAAAGATTTTCAAGGTTCTGATCGCTCGGGGCGAGGCAGTTCAGCGCGCCAACCTTGCCACGCAGCAAGCGTTGTTAGGGCTGACTCCCGAGACTGACTGGCAGACAGTCACCACTGCCAACCCTAACTGGCTAGACCTCTTTGACGATCTCTGCGACTCCCCACCCGAAATCGAACTGCTTCATGCCTTCGTCGAGTCATACGGCCTCACGCCGCATGACGGCACGCTACAATCTCGAATTTTGAAGCTGCGGCTCCAAGTGCCGATGAAGCCCTACCGGGTCGATTTCCTGATCAACGACAAGATCATTGTTGAGGTGGACGGCAAAACTTACCACTCTTCAGAGCATTCGGTGAAGAGAGACTTGGGCCGTGATAATTATTTTCATGGGCAAGGCTTCGCTGTTATCCGCATTCCGGCACAGGACATATTCGCCGATGCTCAAGCCGCAGTCGCGAAGATTATGCGGAGCAGCGAACTGAAGCTGAACCCCCCGCCCCAGAGTGCCGTCAAGTCCAAGCCGTTCAACCTTTCCGATGCTTTGGCGGGCATCGGGAAGGCCATCAGCGATGTGAACTCATTCGTCGAGCAAGCACAGGTAACCGCGAAAGTCGGGAAAGACGCTTTGGCTGAACAACGGGAAGCGTTTTACCGGGAGTCCAAAGCCATCGACAGGGCAATCTCAGTCGCCTTGAAGCGCCGCGACGGAGAACGGTATCGTGCGCAAAGCGCCGACCATGCCGCTTGGTATGATGCCGCTCAGCCTCAGCAAGGGCCCAGCCACTTCGCCAAGCCACTCCCGGAGTTCAGAGCCCCCGCCGCGACCGACGACCCTGAACAGGACGCGGCGCTCCAGCGAGCTTTCGCACTGCTTGTTCAGGAGAGATCAAAATACTTCTTGCGCATTAGGGACCGAATGCGTGCCGATGCGGCATTGTCCGCAACGGTGAGGGACAAACTTTGTCGCGAGGGGCGAACCACTCTTTGGAATGCGATTACTCCCGGCGCGGGTTGAGCTATTTCCACTCACCGCCTAGATCGCGACTGTCGCAAGTGGAGAAAATAGTGTCCGTCGATCTCAAGGCCCTCACGGCTGAAATCATTACTGCTCATGTCTCTCATAATAGCGTTGAAACCGCTAGCCTCCCTGATCTCATCAAAGGCGTTCATGAAGCTCTCGCGCAGCTTGGCAAAGAGGCGGCGAGCGGGCCGGAGGTCCCGTTCCCCATGGAAGGGAAAGTGACCGCCCGGAAGAGCCTCTCCGATCCCGCGAAGATCATCTCGATGATCGACGGCAAGCCATACTCAACGCTCAAGCGGCACATCACCCTTCACGGCTACACCCCTGAGAGCTACCGCGAAGCCTTCGGCCTCAAAGCCGATTACCCGATGGTGGCTCCCGGCTATGCAGCACGGCGCAGCGAGCTTGCCAAGACGATCGGGTTGGGGCGCAAGCCCAAGGAAGCTGCCCCTGTCGCGCCAGAGCCGGAGGCCCCGGCTGAGCCGCCTAAGAAGGCTCGCAAGCCCCGGAAGGCAGTGTCGAAGGCGACTGAGCCCACCAGCGCTGAGTAACGGCTAGCCGTTTCAACGATCGTCGGGAGCCTTGTGGCCGTCGTGCTGAGAGCGTGACGGCCACAGGCCATCGCCAACCTGATCAACCTTGTCGAAGTTGGCCTCGAAGATCGCGGCGACATCTTCGGGGCTGAGCAGCGCGGGGACCGTCCGGGTGGAACCCTGCCCATAGCGGCGGATGCGATTGTGGTAGCTCATTGCGAATGCCTCCATTGGATCGAGCCTAAAGCCCCTCCACCGCTTCGATCGCGCGGTAGGTGAGATAGTAGATGTTCTGGCGCTTATCCAAGCTGATCGCCACGCCATCCTTCTGCCAGTTGAGCACCGTGGCGCTATCGCGCACGGGGTAGGTGAAGGTCCTCGCCTCGACACGCGGCTCGCCATACTTGGCGATCAAAGATGCCTCGATAGACTCGACCTGATATCCTACGACGCGAGCCTCAAGAAGCCGGTCCTGAGCATCATAGCTCATGTAGGTCTTGGATTGGTCGCCATCTGCGGTGCCAAGCACGCTCGGGCTCGTGCGCCCCTTATAGGCGTCGGGGTATGCCACCATCACTTCCGCGCGCGTCATACCCACCGTCAGCTTGCCCACCATTGGCGATCCCGGAGCCGCCATCACTGGCATGGCGAACGCCAAGGCGGCTGCGGCAACTAGCATCTTGATCATCCCGGCACTCCTGAAACGAAGAGCCGCGTCCTCGCTCCAGCCATATACTGAAGTCAAGCCGAGCATGTAATCGCGTCTGATTAAATAGTCGGTGAAGCTCGCCGACCAACCATCACAGTTCGCCCCTATCCCATTGCAGCAAGCTGCGATGGACCTTGTGAAGTCTACCACTGCCACGAACCTCTTGTTCTACGGTGGCGGACGATCGGGCAAGTCGATCGTGATCAGTTACATGATCCTGATGCGGGCGATGACCTCGCCCGGTTCGCGCCATGGTATTTTCAGGCGCAGCGCCGTCGCCGCCAAGGACACGCTGTTCAAGGTCGCCTTCCGCAAAGCGTGCGACCTCGCCTTCCCCGGCTTTCTCAGCAACCCCAAGAACTGCACGATCAATAAAGAAGAAATGTCGATTGAGCTTAGCAACGGCTCAGTGATCGGCTTCTATGGCTTCGATGACAACAACCGTGATCGCGTGCTCGGACAGGAGTTCGACACCATATGGATGAACGAATGCACTGAATTTGAATACGATGACTTTGAGACGCTGAGCACCCGTCTATCGGGACAAACCGCGAAGGCGAGCGGCAAGGTTCTCAAGCCGCTCATGTTTCTCGATCTCAACCCTGATGTCGAGGACTGGACCTTCGCAATCTGGGAAAAGGGGCTCGATCCGGCGCGCAACATGCCGCTCGACGATCCCGCCGATTACGCATCCTTGCAGATGAACCTCGCTGAGGACGCCACGCATGTTGCGGCCAACTACCTCCAGCGTGCGCGCCGCATGTCCGACGAGAAGGTGCAGCGGTTCGTCACCGGCTACTGGCGTTCCGAACGCGAATATTCGATGTTCAAGCCGAGCATCGTCAACGCCAATCGGGTGCCGGTCGCCGCCTCAGCTTCGATCGAGGAACGCCTAGCCGCCATCCCGCCGCTGGTGCGCATCGGGGTGAATGTCGATCCTGCCGTCTCCTCGCACGAGAAGTCCGACGAACACGGCATTACCGTCACCGGGATCGATGAGGACGGCATCGTCTATGTGCTCGCCGACTACTCGCTTCGAGGCTCCCCTACCGATTGGGCCACAGCCGTGGAGCAAGCTTATCTCGAATGGCGGGCGGACTTCATCGTAATTGAAGAGAACCAAGGCGGCGATCTTGTCAAAGAACCGCTTCGGCACATCAACGCCTATCTGCCCATCAAACCCGTGCGCGCGAGCCGGGGCAAGGTCATCCGCGCTGAGCCTGTCTCGATCCTCTACACGGATGGCAAGATCAAGCACGTGGGCGAGTTCCCTACCCTTGAGCGGCAAATGTTCGCCTTTCACTCATCGTTCAATCGCTCGAAATCGGGTTCGCCCGATCGCCTCGACTCTCTCGTCTGGGGTGTCACCGCACTCACCGACAGGGCAGCGATCCCGAAGGTGGGCCGTGCCTCACCTGCGGAGGGGTTCTGGGGCTGAATAAATAGTCGATGACGATCGACGCCCGTAATCCCGAATACCTCGCAGCGGCTAAGCGCTGGCAGCGCAACCGTGACGTCATCGCGGGCGAAGATGAAATCAAAGCCGCTGGCGAAGCTTACCTCAAGCGCATCAACGGACAGTCCGACAGCGCCTACCTCGCATATGTCGATAGCGTCGATTACTTCCCCGGCGCTTGCCGCACGCTTGAGGCCAACATCGGCCTTGTGTTCCGCAAGCCCGCCAGCTTCACCGCACCCGCTGGCCTCGCTGACTACTTCGAGACCGTCACCGACGCGCTCAACCTTGAGCAGCTTGCCCGCGTGCTCCTTTCGGAAACGATGATCACCAACTGGACGGCGCTACTTGTCGATCATCCCACGATGCCAGAAGGGTCGATCAGCAAGGCTCAGGCATTCGAGCTTGGCCTTGTCCCCCGTCTCGCACTCTACAAGGCTGAGGCGATCCTTGATGTCGCGTTCGCCCGCATCGGCAACCGCCGCGCCATCGTGGGTGCTCGCCTGCTTGATGATCTCAACACCATTCGCGAGCTACGGCTTGAGGAAGGCGTCTACAGCGTCACGATGCACCGGCTCATTGGCGGCACATGGTTTCAGGGCGAGACGATCACCCCGCTCAAGGATGGCAAACCACTCAACGCCATCCCGCTCAAGATCATCACCACAGAGCCGAACACGCTCACCCCGCCTAAAGCTCCGTTCGACGATCTCTGCCGCTTGAACGTCTCCCATTACCGGGCTCAGGCACGGCTCAACAATGTGCTCAACTACATCGGGGCACCCATCCGCTATGTCACCGGCCTCGACGATTTTGAAACTGAGTTCCGCGTCGCCGTTGATTCTATCTGGCAGTTCAAAGGCGGCAAGGACGGCCAAGAGGTTAAGGTCGATATCAGCGAGCACAGCGGCCAAGGCGTGGCATCGCTCAGCAACTATGTTGACGCGATCGAAAAGCAGATGGCGAACATCGGCTCCAAAATCCTACAGAGCGATAAGCTCGTGGGCGAAGCCGCTGAAACGCTGTTGATCCGCCGCTCGGCTGAGAACTCGATCTTGGCAGCGGTCACCACTTGCGTGAGCGGCGGGATCACTCAGGCGCTCAACATCGCGATGGGTTGGATGGCGACGGAGCCCGTGAGCTTCACGCTCAACACCGACTTCCTCCCCACCCCGATGACCGCGCAAGACCTGTCCAGCATGCTGGCAGTGGTTCAGGCAGGCCGCATGTCCGCTGAGACCTTCTTCGACATGATGAAGGCCGGTGAGCTTGTCTCCGACGCTCTCACTTGGGATGAGGAACAAGCTCGGCAGGAGCGGACCAACATCGATCGGCCTCCCACGGATATGATTTGATCCGGGTCACCGGGGCTGGAGTGAGCGCTTACCCCGGTGATCGCCGCCTAAATAGACGGTGAAGCCCGCCAACGACACTCTACGCGACGAAGCCATCAGGCACGCTCTTCATGCGGCGGACTATGACGCTGAGACAAGCGCGCGTATCGGCAAACTGCTCAACTCAGCCGATGAGGATATCAGCGACACGCTCGCTCGACGCCTAGTCAAGATCACCGAGCGCGGCAGCGATCTCGGGCCTGCCACCACCAATCGCCTCAACGACATGCTCACCGAAGTGCGGGCGATCAACTCAGCGGTCTACAGCCGCGTGGGCAAGAAGCTTGAGGGCGAGCTTATCGATCGCGCGGCCTATGAAGCCTCGTGGGCTGGCACCACGCTAGAACGCACCTTGAGCCTCAAGAGCCGGGTCGATCTTCCCCCGGCACCGTTCCTCCGCACGCTCGTGAACAACTCGCCGATCGACGGCCATCTCCTAGCAAGCTGGACCGATCACATGAGCGCCAACCGGCAAGGCCGCGTTGAGCAAGCGATCCGGCTCGGGCTCCTACAGGGCGAGAACACCGACAAGATCGTCGCCCGTATCATGGGCACGAAAGCTGCCCGCTACGAAGATGGCATCCTCCAGATATCGCGGCGATCCTGCCAAACGCTGGTGCTCACCGCATCTGCAACAGTGGCGAACAATGCGCGAGTTGAGAGCTACAAGCGCTCAGGGCTGATCAAGGCCCTCAAATGGATCGCCACACTCGACACGCGCACCACACCCATCTGCCAGAGCCGCGACGGCACCGTTTACCCGATCGGCGAGACCTTCCCCCAGCCCCCGGCACACCCGCGTTGCCGCTCGATCCTCATCCCGGTCACCAAGAGCTTTAAGGAGCTTGGCGTTGATCGTGACGAAGTAGCTCCTGCCGCTCGCGCCAGCATGGATGGGCAAGTCGCGGGTGATACCGACATGGAAGCTTGGGTGAGCGCTCAGCCACCTGAGCGGCAAGCCGTTGCGCTCAAGAGCGAAGCGCGGGCTGAGCTATTCCGCACCGGCAAGGTTTCGTGGCGGCAGTTGTTCAACGATCAAGGCGGCTACCGCTCGATTGCCGATCTAAGGGCCGCTGAGGGTGTGGTGACGACCGGCACCGCCACTGTGATCACGCCCGAGCCTGAGATCGCTCCTGAGCCCACCCCAGAGCCGATCAGCACAGACATCCGCAACCCTGCCGTCACTGATGAGACGATCACCGTCGAGCCCCGCCTTGCCATTCAGAAGCGCCTCTCGGAGGAGCTTGCAGGAAATGCGAAGGACTTCCGTTACGATCCTCGCCCTCAGTTTCGTGGTGTTCAGCCGTCCGCATTCGGCAAGTCGAGCTTCTCAACCGCGTTCACAGATGAGGCTACTAGCATGGTGGCGGCGATCCTCCCCGAGCTAGACGCGCTCGCCGTCAAGTTTCACGTCCCGAAGCTCCGGGCGGTTCGCACCATCACAGGTGGCGGCACCGTGGCGAACATGGGCGATGGCGTGCTCGGGCTTAATCCACCCCACTTGAACGCCTTCGCGGGTAAGATCGGCAAGACCGACGACACGGTTGCGGCGAAAGCCGCCGATCTTTCCGGGAAAGCAGCCGCACTGGCTGAGCGGATCGACGATCTCAGGACGGAGATCAGGGCGCTCTATGACAACGCGGAACCCGACCGTGCTCTGATCGCCAAACTCAGCGCTGAGCAGAGCAAGCTCTACAAGGAATATCACCTCATCAGCAAAAAGGCTTTCGAGGCCAAGCGACAGGCACAGAAAGTGGGGAGCGCCGCTGAGTTCAAGCCATCCGAGTGGATGCCCGGTGATGATCTTACCAAGCGCCCGCATACCGTCGATCATTACTTCAGCGGTATGGATCGCGCGCGCTCAGTCATGTATCATGAAATGGGGCACCATGTTCACCAGACCTACGCACAGCGTGGGCACCGGAACGTTTATGGGGCTCCACCGATTGAACGGTTGCTCGATCACATTTGGGCAAAAGTTCGGATCGACAAGGAAGCGACAAGTCAAATACGGTCGAAGTATGCGTTCACGAACAGCAAAGAGTGGTTTGCTGAACAGTTCGCCCTCTACTTCATGGGCAGAAAGGACATGGCGAGCGTCGAGGCAGTTAAACTGATTGAGGATTTGATCGATGGTAAACGCACAGCCGCTTGAGGCGATGCTTGAGCTTGTCCGTGAGCGCGGTGACGCGATCTCGCGCGACGATTTGCGTGAGCTTGACTGGCTCACCACCAAGCTGCCGCTGGAGGACGCCTTCGAGCAACGCGGGTGGGTTGATGAGGCGATTACGCTGATCATCACCGATCCGAGCTATACCGGCGACATCACATCCGACGATCTCGCCTGATAAGGACCCGATTTTACAAATAATTCGCTAATCTACGTTGCTCTTGATTGCTTGCAGAAGATCATCGATCCAAGCTTTGTAACTGTTTGCCACAGACGGCAGTGATTCAGCAGTTGTAACTACGACTCTCACAGACTGGCTACCATAACTCTCGGACATGTAATTTTGTAGGTATACCACCGAATCGACCTGCTGCGCTGTAAGCTCTCCACTTTCCGCGAAGAAGCACTCGTAGATGGGGCCATCCACCACGACAAGCGGGACGATGATAACCATGTCATGCGAAACATCAGAGTATTCTTCGTTTATGTTGTCCTTCTTGTGAAGTGCAGCCTTGAACGCTGAGAGGACGGCGCTCTTTATATGCTGCTCCCTAGCATCCTTGAATGCCGAGTAAGATCGGGCCATCCGCTTGATGTCGGCAAAGGGCCTTTTTCTCTCAAGTTGCTTGTAAGTCAGCAGCTTTCCATCGATCCTCTTTTTCCAATGTAGGACGCTAAACCCGCCTCCTCCCTCAACCACCTTACTCATCTCATTAGAAAAGAAGATAAACGGCTCTTGAGTCCTCTTCACCTCTACACAGAGAAACACTCGGCACGTAACCTCTGGCGTCCCTCCACAATCTACGGCGGCATAGTGAGCATCAATGTCGAATTCGCGCCCCTTACCCTCATCTTTGTCGATGTAGTAGACGTTGTGGTTCACGCTGAAGCCTAGCTTTACGAAGGTGCTCGCTGCCGCGAGTTCAGCATCAAATCCTGACGCTTTTGCCCGTTCTATAACTTTCTCGATTGGCAGCAATTCAGCGCTCCACTTCCAGTGAACCTTGATCCGCAGACTAAATAGCCTGTCGGCTCCGCCGACACAAACCGCGCTCCCGGCGCAACTCACATAGGCTACCGGCCAAAGGAGAGTGATGACTGACAAGACCGAAACTTCCGTTGAAGAACTGAACGACAAGCTCAACAAGGCACTCGCCTCCATTGAGAAGCTCACCACCAAAAACGCTGAGCTTATCGAGCGCGAGAAGAAGGCCAAGCTCAAGGCTGATGAGGCTGAGGATGCTCGCGAGACCGCCGCTGAAGAAGCCGCTCGCAAGGGCAACGATCTCGAAGCTCTAGAGAAGTCGCTTGAGCGCAAATACTCCAAGCAAATCGCTGATCTCACTGCCGCGAACGAGGCCAGCACCAAGCAGCTAAACGCGCTGGTGATCGATGGCGGGATCAAGGACGCACTCACCGCGAACGGCGTGACGAACCCTGTATTCGCCAAGGCCGTCACCGCGATGCTCAAGGCCGATGCCACACTCAAGGATGGCGTGGGCCTTGTCGGTGATCAGCCGATCGCGGACTTCGCCAAAGCCTTTCTTACGGGTGATGAAGGCAAGCACTTCGTCTCCGCACCGAACAACACGGGAGCGGGCGCAACCGGCTCCACCAGCACGCGCCCCGCGCACACCTTCACCAAAGAGACCTTCGACACTCGCATCGGCGAATGGGCGGCGCTCGCCAAGAGCGATCCCGCTCTAGCCAAGTCGATCGCGCAGCAAGTTGGTCGAGATGATCTCGCATCTGATCTCTAAATGAGCCCCAACAATACCGCGCAAATAAATACGGACGCTGAAGCTCTCGGGCCTCAGTGTCCGACAGCAAGTCACAGGCTTGGTCGGTCTCATCAATCGACTTAGTTTGGAGACTATAAGCAACATGGCATACACCCGCCTTACCGATGTCGTCCCCGTCAAGACTTTCGCAAAGATCGTCGAGGGCAAGATCATCGAAAACTCGAAGTTCCGTCAGAGCGGCGTTGTTGTCGCTGATCCCCGTATTCAGGCCAAAGCCGCATCGGCAGGCTTCGAAACCACCTTACCGTTTTGGAACGCTCCCGCTGGCGGTGAAGCCGACACGATGTCGGACGACGCTTCCGTAAAGAGCACCCCGTCCAAGGTCACTCAGGGCAGCATGACCGCTCGCGTTCTGTCGCGTTCGAAGTCCTTCTCTGCCATGGATATCGCCGACTATGCGTCGGATTCCGCAGCGATCGACTATGCGGCTTCGCAGTTTGCTCGCCTTTGGGTTTCGGACGAAGAATCCGTTCTCCTCGCCACCCTCAACGGCCTGATCGCCGATAACGTGGCGAACGACTCTGGCGACATGCGCTATGTGAAGTCGATCACCACCGGCACCATCGCAGCCGCTAACAAAATGTCGGGCAGCCTCCTGATCGACGCTCGCCGCCAGCTTGGTGACGTGGGTTCGCAGCTTTCGTTCGTGGTCATGCACTCGGATGTCGTGAACAACCTGCGCCAGTTGGAAGGCAACGCCTTCGTTCCGGCATCACGCACCGATATCGGCTTCGATACCTACTACGGCTATCGCATCATCGAGACCGATAATGTCGGCATCGATACCACCGTCGCGAGCTACCCGGTTTACTCGTCCTACTTCGTCGCTCCGGGCCTGTTCGGTTACGGTTCGGCAACCGTCGATAAGCCGCTCGTTGATGTTCGCGATGAACTCGCCGGTATGGGCTCGGGACAGGACACCATCCTTGGTCGTCGCCGCTACCTTCTGCATGCTTTGGGCTTCACCAACAAGGTTGCGCCCACCAACGGCATCTCGCAGACCAACGCTGAGCTTTCGGCGGCTGCGACTTGGGATCGCGTGATGGCACGCAAGATGATTCCGCTGGTCCAGATCAAGACCAACGGCTGATCTCGTCTCCCACCCCTGAGACGCACTGAGCCCCGGCCCTCAAAGCCGGGGCTCTTCGCATGCGGCGGATAAATATCGGCATGCTCACCGCAGATAACAGCAATGTCACCTTGGCTGAGGCCGACGCCTACCACGCAGATCGCCTCACACCCGATTGGACCACCAGCGCTCAGCCAGTGCGTGAGGCCGCGTGCGTTCGGGCCACCGACTACATCACGGCGCGCTACACGCTCGCTCAGGGCGTCGATCGCACCAGCCTGATCATCAAACAGGCGACATGCGCACTTGCCGCGCACGCGCTTACCAGCACGCTCGCAGAAGCCGCTGTCGCCGATGTAGTGAGCGAGGAGGCCGATGGCGTCGGTAAGATCGCCTACGGCAAAGCGCCCGTCGATCCCTTCCCGGCCATCACCGCCATGCTGAGGGGCGTTGCCATCCGCCACGGTGGTAGCTTCCAGAGCGCTAAGGCGGTCATCTGAGTGAGCGCGTTTGATGATCGCATGCGAGGGCTTACTGCGCGCCTTTTGAGCCGGTTCGGGGGTGACGCCACCCTGAGCGCCGCATCCCGCGCCTACGATCCCCTGACTGGCTCTGTAATCGCTTCTGAGACGATCACGATGAGCCGTGCCACGCTGAGCACCCGCACGCTGGTGAGCCAAGACGGGCGGCTCACCACTCAAACCATCGCCACGCTTCAGGATGAGCCCAAGATCGGCGACGGTCTCAAGATCGGCGCGACACGCTACACAGTTGCGAGCGTCGAGGTGGTCGCGCCAAGTGGCGATGCCCCGGTGCTCTATCGCGCGGTGCTCAAGCGATGAAGATCACCCTCGATCTCAGCGACCTCACGCGCAAGCTCCCGGAGATCGTCAAGCAGAGCGTCGCTGAGCTTCAAGATGTTCGCAACAAGGTTGCGCTCGATATCTTCAACGATCTCGTCCTCACCACGCCGGTTGATACCGGCAAGGCGCGAAACGGTTGGCAAATCGATGATGCGGGAGGCGTCGTCGAGATCACCAACAATGTCGAATACATCGCCAAGCTCAACGACGGGCACTCGGCTCAGGCCCCCGCTGGCTTCATCGAAGCGGCTGTCGATCGCCACACGAAATAAATACCAGCATGGCGAAGCTCGACATCCTCACTTTGCGCTCCCGATTCGTGGCGAACGCTCCGACTGGCGTGCTTGTCCTCTACCCAAACGCTCCGACGACCAACCCGAAGCCGGATGCACCATTCATCAGGTTCTCCATGGGGCCGATGAGCAGCACTCGTGACAACATGGGGCCAAACCCCCGTGAACTCACGATTGGCCGCGTTCACCTTGGCATCTTCGTGCCACGCCAAGCCGGTGACGCTGAGGCTCTCGAACTCGCCGACGCTTGCGCCGCGATCTTCCGCAACTGGCGTTGGCAGAGTGGTGCCGACTTTCTCACCTGCGGCACCCCCGATGTTCAGCCGATCGATAATGAACCTGACTGGTATCAGGTAAAGATCAGCGTTCCGTGGGAAAGCCTACACCAGTATTGATCGCGTAAAATCCGCCGAACTCCCGTCCAGCAAATAAATACGGGCGGAGAAGGCACGACCCGGCTCCTTTGACTTTAACTTAGGAGCTTTTTCCGCATGGCTATCAACCCATCTGATACCACTTACGCAATCATCGCTGAGACGGTTGAGGGCACAACCCCCGCAACTCCGGCCATGCTGCGCATGGACTTCATTCCCGGCAATACCCCCACCTATGTCAGTGATGTTCTCACCTCGCCGACCATCAAGCCAAACCGCGCCAGCGCAGGACAGCGCAAGCTTGCGTTCCGCGTCGAGGGTGGGCTCGATGTTCACTTCAAGCGCGATGCCGCGATCGAGTTGCTGTTGCCGTCCGCCCTCTCGTCTGGGGCTTGGGCTGCAAATGTCATCAAGGCAGGCATCACCGACACCAGCGTGACGATCGAGAAGAAGATGCTCGACGGCACCACCCCGATCTATCACCGCTTCCGGGGCTGTCAGGTGAGCAAGTTCCAGCTTGATGTCTCGGCTTCCGAGATCGCCAAGGCTTCCTTCGACCTGATCGGCCTTGCTCGCGACCCGGCAGCATCCACGATCATCACGGGTGCGACATACGCATTGCCGTCCGCCACACTGCCCCTCACCGGTCTCGACATGACTTCGGTCTCGATCAGCGGCGTATCTGGCCTTGTCGCGCGGGCGCTCACGCTGAGTGTCGAGCATGACCGTGAAGGCCGCGATCAGTTTGGACAGGCAAACCCATCCAGCGTCGGCACCAGCGGTTTCCGCAAGGTGACAGGCAACGTTCAGTTCTACCGCACGGCAGCGCTCAACTCGGCACTTGCGACGGTCGAAACGGACACCCCTAACACAATCTCGTTCACCCTTGGCGGTGTTGGCACCGGCTACACCTTCACCCTTCCGGCCGCTTACACCGCGCTCCCGGCAGATGTGGAAGACAACAGCAAGCAGTTGATCAGCGTCGATTTCGTCGCGGGCTTCGACAACACCGCTGGCACCGACCTCCAAGTTACGCGCCTGTAATCCTCGCAAGGCTGGCAGCGTAGGGGGGGCAGTCGGGCTTCGGCTCGGCTGCCCCTTCGTTTGAATAAATACCTCGCAACAATCCATGCGAGGATAAAATGGCTAAGTTTAAGAAGATCACCCGCTTTGATGAGACTCTCGCAAATGAGGGCGTAAAGTTCGACGTATATGATGAGCACGCCAACCACTACGGCGCGTTCGTGTGCTTGCTACAGGATAAGCACTCGCCACGTTACCTGTCGGCACTTGAGGGCGTGAACAAGCGTCTTTCGGTCTTGCAGCGCACCCTTAGTGCCGATCAGAAGAAGGACCGCAATGTCATCAACAAGATTGCCGCAGAGTTCTTCGTCGATATGTCGCTGATCGATTGGGAGCTTGAGGGCGAGGACGGCAAGGCCATCCCGTTCACACGCGCCGACGCGATCGAGTATCTCACCCTCTATCCATTCGTGCGCGAGAAGCTCGACGAATACGCCAGCGACGTGACGCACTATGTCGGCACGGCAGAGGCCATCGCGGGAAACTGATCTCCGTCCTCAACTTTCAGATGTCGCCCGAATATGGCGAGATGCTGAAGGACGCTCAGGCGGCGGATATGAACCCGGATGCGTCGCCGGGTGCCGCGATAGCGGTGGCGTATATTGAGGGCGGACCTAAGCTCGACCCGGCTTCGATCCTCTATTGGGAAGCGTTCTTCGATCTAACGACAGAACGCCCCCAAGCGATGGCTGGCGCGCTACCAATCCCATTCTCCAAGATTGCCGAATACGCGGAGTATTGGGGCTTCTCACAGATTGCATCCGATCGCCTCATCAAGGTGATCAAGAGAGTGGATGCTTGGTATTTGGGTGAGGCGAAGCGGCGGCAGGACAACAGCGTCAAATAAATACAGGCGTGACTCAGCCTGTCGTCAAAATCGTCCTCGATACCCGTGAAGCGGAACAGCGTGCGGCAGCGTTCGCGGCCAAACTCAACTCGACAGTTGGCGGCGGTGCCGCTGGCGCAACTCGCCTACAAGGCGCGCTCAACGGCGTCTCGGGTTCGATCGTCCAGACTGGTGGCGCGGCACAGCGCCTCGCTCAGTCCCTCAACGCGGCAAACAACAACGCCAGCGCGGGCGTGGGCCTGTTCGGGAAACTCAAGGCCGCGCTCAGTGGCGTTGCGGGACAGGCCACCAGCCTCGGCACTTCCTTCGCGGGGCTCGGGGGCCTTGCCGTCGCGGGCGGCATCGCAGCGATCGGCACAGCCGCCTTCGTGGTTGGCAGTCAGATGGCCGATGCCACCGCCAAGGTGCAGGCATACAAGGCCAGCCTCACCACGATCATCGGCGATGCTGGCAAGGCATCACAGGCGTTTAACGCACTCGCCTCCTTTGCGGCCAAGACCCCCTTCACACTCGATCAGGCGGTGAATGGCTTTGTGAAGCTCAAAGCATTGGGCCTCAAGCCAACCGAAGAAGCGCTCACCAGCTACGGCAACACCTCTGCCGCCATGGGTAAAACGCTAGAGCAGATGGTCGAAGCTGTCGCCGATGCCACTACCGGTGAATTTGAGCGACTGAAAGAATTTGGGATAAAATCGAAGCAGCAAGGCGATAGCGTCAGCTTTACCTTCCAAAACGTCACCACAAAGGTTAAGAAGTCTAGCGAGGACATTCAGAATTTTCTGATCGGCATTGGCAACACCAAGTTTGCTGGTGGCATGGAACGGCAGGCCGCGACCATCTCTGGCGCGATCTCCTCGCTCAGCGACAACATCTTCCTCGCGTTCGCCAAGATGGGTGAAGGCGGCTTCGCTACCGCGCTCACCAAGATCATCACCAGCCTCGCGACGGGGCTCCAGAATGTTCAGCCGGTGCTTGTCGGCATCGGGCAGATAATCGGCGGCATCCTCAACTGCGCTGCCGAAACCGTGACGGGCATAACCTCGATCTTCGGCGCGATCACTGGTGAGGGCTCTGGCTCGATCACGCTCATGCAAGCGCTTGGGGCGACCTTCAATGTGATCGGCCAAACCGTGGGCGTCGTGGGCGATCTCATCGGTTCGGCCTTCCGGGGCGTCGCCAATGTGATCTCGTGGGTGACGGGCGGCTTGCGCTCGATGTTCGGCGATGCCTTCGGTTGGCTCACCGGCATCACCCCCCAAGTCGCGGGCAGCGTGGGGCTCAGCTTCGTCGGTATCCTGCGCAGCGTAAAATTCGTGGCTGGTGCGATCCCCCAGCTTTTCGCCGCTGCCTTCGAGGACGTGAAGAAGCTGTTCGGCTCACTCGGGTCGATCGTCTCGCGTCTGCTCTCCGGCGACCTCAGCGCCCTCAAGGATGTCGGCTCAGCGTTCGCCACCAGCTTTAAGAGCAGCGCGGGCGTGATGGACGGCATTGTCGCCAAAGCGTCCAAGATCGCTAGCGATACAAAGGGCAACCAAGCGGCTCTCGATCGCCTCACCGGACGCGGCAAGAGCACCTCGAAGATTGATGACTTCGCCGGAGGCAGCGTTGTCCCCGGTGCGAGCGCAGCGGGATCGGGAAAGGACAAGAAGGATAAGGACGCGGCGGCTGCGGCTCAGCGTGCCAAGTCGATCGAAGAATATTGGAAGACCCTCAACAACGCGGTTGATGCGAGCAAGCTACTCCCCCTTGAAGCCGAAAAGCTCACCAAGTGGCAGGAGCTACAGAAGCTCTACGGTGACAAGCTCACGGAGCAGGACAAGGCCGCGCTCGAAGCCGCCAAGGGGAAGATCGCCGCGAAGCTTCAGGAAATCGCGCTCAACAAGTCGATCACCGACATGCGCGAGACCACCCGCAAGCTCGACAACGAGAATCTGATCACCGCTCAGAAGCGCACCGGCCTGAGCGAGGTTGAGCAGAAGATCGAGGATGCGCTGGCCTCTCGCCGGGTTGATGCCCTCAATGCTGGTGCGACGCTTGCCGATCTCGCGACCGAGACTTGGAAGGCCGATGAACAGCGTCTCGCTACCGCGCTTCGCACCAAGGGCGTCTATGACGCTCAGGCGGCAGCGCTTGGCCGTCTCAAGGACATCTCGGCTAAGTATAGCCCGGACGCTGAGCGGCAGGGCCGACTTGATGCCATCGCGACGGATCGCAAGGACTACCTCAAGGCCGCTGAAGCTCAGGGCATCAGCAAAGGCGTTCAGGCGAGCGTGTTGCGCGGTATGGCCGACGCCGAGCGCAGCATCGGCAATGAAGCCCGCGTCCAGTTCAGCGACACCATCAGCGATCTCGCCAGCCAGTTTGGCGGCAAGTTCGGCTCAGTCATTCAGGGCCTCGCGAAGGGTCTCCAAGCCCTCACTCAGGCGGCAGGCGGCAAATCGCTCGGCACCGGCCTTCTCGGCAGCATCGCCAACCTGATTGGCAAGGACAGCAACGGCAACAACAACGCCATCGGCGATGCCGTGTCGAAGGCCAACGCCAGCATGCTCGATCAGCTTACCGGCAAGGCGAAGCTTGGCGGGCTGAAGGACGGCCTCAACAAGATGGGCTCCGACATCAAGGGGCTCTTCACCAAGGGGGGCGACTTCACCAAGAGCTTGGGCAGCGTGCTCGGCAACGCTGGGGCGGGTGCTCAGATCGGCAGCATGACCGCTCAGGTGGCGAACCCATTGCTCAAGGCGATCGGCCTCAAGACTTCGAACACGGGCGCTCAGATTGGCGGCGCGATCGGCGGGCTCACGGGTAACCCCCTGATTGCCGCTGCCGCTTCTGTCGTTGGCAGCATCGTGGGCGGCTTGTTCAAAAAGACGAAGAAGGGATCGGCGACGATCGGCTTCAACGGCTACGGCAATCTCGATACCACCTCGCTCACCGGTAACTCATCGAAGATGAAGGAAGCCGCCAGCGGTGCGGCAGGCTCAGTAATCTCGGGTCTCCAGACGATCGCCGATGCGCTCGGGGGCGAGCTAACCGGCACCCCCTCTGTCTCGATCGGCCTGCGTGATGGCAAGTATCGCGTCGATACGACCGGCTCGGGCAAGACCAAGAAGTCGAGCACCGTGAAGGATTTCGGCAAGGACGGTGCTGAGGATGCCATCGCTTACGCGATTCAGGACGCGCTCAAGGATGGCGTGCTCACCGGCATTTCGGCCTTCTCGGCTCAGGTGCTCAAATCCGCCACCGACATCGATGCCGCCACCAAGATCGCGGCCAACTATGAGAATGTGCTGAAAGAGCTTCGCTCGATCGACGATCCCATCGCAGGCATCGTTGAGAGCATCACCAAGCCGATCGACGCGCTGCGCAAATCCATGGTGAAGCTGGGGGCGTCCACCGCCGATCTCAACAATGTGGATCGCTACCGCACCGAGATGCTCAAGAAGGCCAAGGATGAGCAGCTTGCCACGCTGCGCGATCTACAGGATGGCCTATTCGGCACCGACACGGGCGTGAGCGCCCTTGATCAGCTTACCGCCAAGCTGGGGGCTCTCACCGCCTTCGAGGCCGATTTGAGCAGCGGCAAGACCATCGATCAGGATGCTTTCTCGAAGACCGTGGAAGCGGTGAAGGGGCTTGCCGGTGATGTCTACGGCACCTCCACCTCTCAGGCTCAGGACATCTTTGCTCGCCTTAACAGCGATGTGGCGAAGGCCCTTCAGGTTACGGGCGATAACTTTGACGCGAAGGCGCAGGCCGATCAGCTTACCGCGCAAACAGCCGTGCTGAGTGATCAGCTTGGGCAGGCGGTGCTAACGAACGACTACCTGCGCCAGATCACTGAGATGATGGCGGCGAATGGTGCCGCCGCGATCTACGGAGGCAGCACCACGCGAGCCGTGAACGGGCAGTATGTCTCGGCTTATTAAGCCCGCATCCTAACACTTTTAGGGCTTGAGAAGCCTACCTATGAAGGAGCGTTTGCAGGCGAGATGTCAAATCAGCTTTCAGCTTGATGAGACCTTCGGCATTATTGAGATACTTGATATACCTGTGGTGCTGAAGATCGAAGGGTATGTCGCTTGCGTGCTGAACGATGGGCACAACATCCCGGCCCAGAGTATGAGCTATACCAGCTTCATAGAAGACATTAGGATTCTTTCCAGAGAAGTCACAAACCACCACGCTCGATTTGTGGATCAGTGAATAGATATCTTGTATGACCGTGCTGTGCTCCCAGATGTTATCTGCACGCTGACAATCGGCTCCTACTTCCTCGCTCGCCTCTTTGATCGCGTTGTAAACACCCGAGAACTCACCGCTAAATGGCATCATCGCCGAGACGAGATTGACGCGGTTTCCTTCGAGCACTGGATGGAAAACCGAAGGTTTGGTGCTCTCCATGAGGCCAGCACTCAGAAGCTTCAGGAAAAGATCACCCTCGATTATAGACCAATGACTATGCTGCATATCACCTATGCCCCGATCCGGGTTAGTTAATCCAACCGCGTCAGCAATCTTATCTGCGGGGATTGGGAGTATCCCGGATGGCAAATGATAGGTTATTTTGTAGCTGCGACCACTCTGGACAATATTAGTAATCCAACCGATCCGCGCCATCGGCACCTTATTAGCGGAAATCTCGTCAGTGAAGATCGTAGGGATCGACATAATCCGCGACTTCAGGGTCCCCGCATCGGGAGATTGGCCTTTGAACTTATCGCCACCGCCCTTGAGCGAGTAAAACCGGCTAGTCGAAACCTCAGATGTGCCGCTGCCGTCAAAGAAACCGATAATGGCATTAAAGTAAGGCATAGGCTTCCGCGTCCGCTTTCCACTCACACAAGGTATGAGCCTCAATAAGGCTTGATGCGCGGATAGCGAGCCCTTCCGTTTCAAACTACCCGGTAATTTCTTGATTGCTTGTTGTTCTAGCCAGCGTCCTAAATACTGGATGCCCGATCTTGATCCTGCCCGCGCCGCCTTCGTCCAGAGCGCCTACCGCCATGTGAGCGCAACCGACAACGCGGTGAAAGCCACCTACTCAGACGCGCGCGAAATCACCCTCGACACGAACCTCGCCAGCGAAGCCGCTGCCGCGTCGTTCGCGAGCGCCTACCTCGCTGAGTTCAAGGTGCCCAAGCGCTACTTTGAGCTTACCTTCCGGGGAACGCTTGAGCTTGAGGACTGGCTAGCGCCCCCGACGTTCACCCTGAACGAACCTAAGCTCAATGCCGTGAACCTCTCGTGCAAGGCGATCTCCGCCACCGTGAGCTACAAGGCTGGCACAACCACGATGATTGTGAGGGCAGGCTGATGGGAGCGTTCCTCACGGCTCCTAAGCAGTTCACGGTGCTGAGCGCCCCCGCACTTTCGACGGCACCGGCTACCAACCTCGGGCTTGATCATCCGGGCCGTGTTTGGCGATCGACTTCCGACACCACGCTGGTGATCGACATCCAAGGCGACGCCTCCACCATCGATACCGTGGCGCTCTGCGGAAGCGATCTCACCGCCGCAGATACGATCTCCGTTCGCACCGCAGCCACTCAGGCCGCGCTTGGCAGTGCCACCCCGGTGAACAAGGCGGCGATCACCGGGTTCGTGGCTCCCGGAGCGAGCACGATCACCTATCTCGCGCTCCCCGCTCAGGCATTCCGCTTCGTGCGCGTCACGATCACGCTCCCCACTGCCCGCGCCGTCACTGCTCAGCGCCTTGTGGTGGGGCAGAGCGTCACCAGCGATGGGCTCGACTATGACGCCGAGCAGTCCTTCGAGGATACCTCGCTCGCGATCGACGGGCAGAGCTACAGCGCCTTCGAGGAATATCCGACGCTCACCTCGTGGAAGTTCAAGATGTCCCGGATTAGCAATGATGACTGGCGGACGAAGTGGAACCCGCTCTTGCGCTCAGTCGGGAGGCACAAGGGCTTGTTGTTCGTCGCCGACGATCAGGCACAGTCACAGAGCGACATGATCTTTGGTCGGATCACCAGCACCGCCAGCGGGCAAGCCGCCGCCTATGACTGGTGGGTGGCGAACCTACAAATCACGGCTCTCGCGCCCTAAGAGCGTGCGGGCTTCCCGTCACCCATAAAGCCATTCCCCTCTAACCGGCTAGTAGCGCTCCAAGAAGCTCCAGTGATCTCTCTGCCGCTTTACCGATTATCCCGTTGGCGAAGCCGCCTGCGAGGAAGAGCAGTGTCGGCAGGCCCCACCGGGCAATGAGACCCCGTTCATCGGTGGCAAGCACAATGTCGTGAGCAGCCTTCAACTCGGCTAAGATTACATCCTTGGGATAGCCAACCGGGAAAGGCATGTTGCTGGTCATAACGAGCACGCGAAGTTTCGCTAATTCTCGGGCAAGTTCGTCCCGCGTCTTACTGATTTCCTCTGTCGAAAGACCTTCGACTTCCCCAGAGGCTCGTCCTTCAAGATGAGCAAGCGTGCGTAATCCCGCTGCTCGCCGCGCCAATGGCTCTGTTGCACCATTTCCGAAAAAGACGCGGCCATCTGATGCCTTGCTGTAGGCCACCCACCTGCCAGTCTCGGCAAGGTAGTGGGTCAACTCCACATTCTCGGCAGGCACCTTCGCGTCAATCGAGCCGGTGAAAGCTGGCACGTGCCGGAGCACTGCCTGTTTCTCTTTCTGCGCCATGCTCGCCCCCACTCTCCAAACAATTCCCTCGACTACCTGATAAATAGGTAGGTGAGGAACATTCTATTTGAGGTAACGCCCACCAACAAGGCGACCGGCACCACCGTTACAGTTCGGCTCTCCGCCATTGAGGCCAACGCCTTTGGCACTCAGCTAGACGGCTTCGAGTGGGTGCCCGCAATGATCGATTGGCCGGAACGCTCGATCTCGCTCACCTCCAACGGCGAGCTATCGCCAATCAGCGTCTCGCACGGCTCCCTCAGCTTCGTGATCACCGACAACCGGGCGCTCGCCGACTATGTGTGGACGGGCGCTTATGGCCGGTGCTTCGTAGGTAATATGGGCGACCCGTTCGCCTCCTACAAACCGATCTTCGAAGGCCGATGTGGGCCGATCGCCGTTGATGGCGGGCTCGCTACCGTCACGCTGCTTGGCCTTGAAGCCGATCTTGAACAACCGTTGCTCAACGCTTCCTATGTCGGAACCGGAGGGGCTGAGGGCGGCAGCGGGCTCAAGGGTAAGCTCAAGCCTTGGGCGAGCGGAAACTGCCTCAACATCGAGCCCGTGCTGATCGACCCTGCCAAGCTCATCTACCAATATCACGGCTACGGCCCCACTCAGGCGGTCGATAACGTCTTTGAAGCTGCGCTGAGCCTTGGTGCCCCTGCGCAGACTGCCGCCAGCTATTCGGCTCTTGCCAGTCTCACGCTCGCCAAGGGGACATGGGCAGCGGCTCCCGCCGTGGGGATGTTCCGCCTCGCCAATCAGCCGAAGGGCACGATCACCGCTGATGTTCGGGGTGCTCTTGATGGCGCGAGCTACCCCGCAACGCTCGCCACGATCGCCCCACACCTGATCAAGCAAGCTGGCGTGCTCCCATCGGCGATCGATAGCACCAGCTTCGCGGCGCATTCGGAGGAGTGGTGCTACTTCACCACCGCTCAATCCAGCGTTGGTGATGTCGTTCGCGATGCACTCAGCCAAGTGGGTGGCTACCTCATTCCGTCGAGCACCGGGGCATTCCGAGCCGGTGACTTCTTCGGAGCAAGCACCACCAAACCGCTCAGCGCTGATGGATCGAGCGAGCTTCACCTTCTCAGCAGCACGATCAAGGAAGCGCCCTCACCAGTTTACCGGGTGACGATCGGCAACCGCCCATCTTGGCGCGTGATGAGCGGCAGTGAGGTGAGCCCCGCGCTGAGCAGCGTGAGCGATGATGCTTATGCTGTGGCACAGGCCGCTCAGGATGCCGCAGACGCGGCGGCAGAGGCTCAAGCCGATGCTACAGCGGCGAACATCCGCATCGCTTCGATCAGCGCAGACGGGGTGCTTGATCGCGCTGAGAAGCCCCAAATCCTTCGCGAGTATGCAGCCATTGGGGCGGATGTGACTGAGCACGGGGCGCGAGCGGATGCGCTCGGGGTGGACAAGTCGGCTATGGTGGCGAGCTTCAATGCGCTCACTGCCTACTTGAGCGGCTTGTCCCCGGCTTGGGATAACACGGCGGTCGATACTCCCATTGATCGCATCGCCTTCAACGGGCGTTTCTTCGATGCGCGACAGGCTATCGCCGCGCTCGCTGCCGCCAATGCCGCGAAGGCGGCGACGCTGAGCACATGGAATGGCGTCACCGGTCCCGGAAAGCCCGCCGACAATGCCACCGTTGGTGCCCCCGGCGATACTCCGGTCGGATCATCCACCGGCAATCAGGTTGTGGCGCGCATCGAAGCAGCCCACGCGACTATCGCCGAGCTAGAATCGCTCATCGGCAACATCCCTGCCGATTCTACCGTCGCGCAAGAGATCAACCGGGTTGCAGCCGCAGAGATCGGCGGCAATCTTCTTCCAAGTAGCGATTTCGCCAACGGCACGGCGGGTTGGGGTCTCGTCACTCAGACGCCGCAAGAGTTCAACTTCGCCACCAACAACGCCGAGTTCACCGTGACCGGCGAGCACTACATGGGCTTGCTATGCAAGCAGCCCAACGGCGACATTGGCGGTTCTGTCGTAAGCGATTGGGTGGCCGTCACTCCCGGTGCATGGGTGCAGATATCAGCGTGGTTGGCGTCCCGTGAATGCACTGCTTTGCTTCGACTCCAATGGGGCGATGGAAGTGGCGGCTACCTCTCCGATGCCGCTGATAGCTCCACAGTCGATGGCCCGAGGGGATGGGAGAACCTAGACGGTTGGGCGCGCGTCTGGACGAAGGCGCAGGCACCGACAGACGCTCGCTTCGCCCGCCTTGCCCTGATCAAAGGCCCCTACCTTTCGAACCCTGCCAATGATCTTTCGTGGGCGATGATGCTTCGTCCGATGCTGGCGCTGGCGACCGCTGATCAGACCGTTCCGTCGAACTACCGTGCGAGCGGCGGCGGGGCGGGATTGGCGCGGGCAAGCGCTCGGATCGAGGAAGTTTCGACGGCAGCGGCGGGGCAGACAGCCGCTATTGCAAGCCGCACCACCTCTCTCGAAGCCAGCTACAACGGCCTTACGGGGCGCGTGAGCACCACTGAAGGCGCGATCAGCAACATTAACGGCAAGGTCGGGGCCTATTGGTCCACCACTACCGTAAGCCCGAACAATCGCGCTCAGCTTCGAGTGTTTGCGGAGGCCAACGGTGGCGCTGGCGTAGATATTGTAGGCGACTTGACCGTAAGCGGCGACGTGCTCGTGGGCGGCACGGTGCGCACCGCCAAGCTCGACAGCAATGCCGCTCAGTCCGTCCAGTTTGCCCGAACCTCTAATCAGCAGCTTTTGTCTTATGGGCAGTCTACCCGGATCGTCCAATTGACGTTCCAGAAATATGTTCAAGAGAGTTCAATCGATCTCTATGCCAACATTCGAATGAAATCCGGTGATGACATCGTTGGCTCGTTCCGCGTCACAAATCTTAACAACGGGAACATCGAAGACACATTTCCCATCACTATGATTGGTGCGAACGATAACTTCCAAGTTCCTATCGCGTTGAACTGGATTGCCACGGGTTGGACACCGGGAATCTACACCATCGCCATCGACTACCTCTCGCTTGAGAACGATGCGCAGACCTACGCTGAAGCGGGCAGCATCTTAAAGATTCACGAGATCAAACGGTAAGCTGAAGCACACGCCTAAATAGCTGATGGAATTCTATGTAGTTTTCGACAAGCTGTCGGGTGAGGTTAAATGGCGCGGGCAAGGGCCGGAGGGCTCCGCCGCTATCCAAGTGCTCGAAGATGGGCTCGCGACGATGGTGGTGCCGCAAGAGGCGCTCAAAGGTGCTGACATCGATCTCGAACTCATCAAGGCACTAGCCACCGGGCATGTCGATCGTGCGGCAGAAGCCTTCCGCCTGCGCTTTGTCTCGGATGGCGCGGGGCAGATGCTCACCTACCAGTATAAGGCGGCGGAAGCGGCGGCATACTTGGCTGATGCCTCGGCAAGCGTTCCGTTCCTCAATGCGGAGGCGGAGGCGCGAGCGATGACCGTCGTCGATCTCGCCTCTGAGGTGACGGCGAGGGTCGCGCTATGGACTGTGATCGGCTCGCGCATCGAGGCCCTGAGAATGGGTGCGAAGTCGGCGATCATGTCGGCGACGAACCTTGCTGAGATCAGCACCGCGATGGCTATCGAATGGAGCACTGTCACAGCGGCTTAACGCACCCCGCTGCGGTTCGTCCGTCTAAATAGGGTATGTTCTCGAAGGTTCTCAGCGGCTTCTGCCAACTCGTCACTTACACAAAGGCTCGTCTCAACGAGCGCAGCACATGGGCTGCAATCAGCGCTGGAGTGGTGGGCGCGTCTGCCCTTCCATCTCCATGGTCCTACGCTGCCGCCATTGCTGGCGTAATCGGAGCCTTGGTGCCTACCAGTGGCAAGGCCGAAGTTTGATGGATATCGGAGTGCTTGAAGTCGCTGGCATGCTTGGCGTTCTGTCGGCGGGTCTTGGCGGACCAATTGCAATCGCGCGCTGGTGCGCCGCCTTTGTCACTGAGAAGGTCTCTGATAGCGAGCGAGCGCTGAACCTCACCATCAGCAATCAGGGGCACAAGCTCGCGAGTGTCGCCACGCGCATGGACTCGATCGAGCGGGAGCATCAGAAGCACATTGAGCGAACGGTGAGGCTGGAGACAAACCTCCAGAACCTCGAAAAGGGTCAAGAGCGCATCGAACACCAGCTTGAGAAGATGGAAGCCGATGGCGAGAAAGGCCGCGCTGAGATCATTGAAAGCTTGCGGGAGCTTCGGAGCGTGTCGCTGAAGGACTAATCAGACGGTTATCCTCAGATTGCGGGAGTCGAGTTCAAGATAGGGCTCAAAGATTTCATGGATCACGGCTGCGCGTTGGAGTGACCAAGTGAGGCCGCTTGTAATCTGCTCAGTATGTCGCGGATCACGCGGCAGTTGCTCCTCGTGGTTGGAGATCGAGATCGCGCGCGCAACTCTGATCTCGTTCCCTTTCTCCCAAATCTCCATGAGTGCGGCATGCACATCAGCACCGAAGAGGAAGCGGCTCTCCCTGAACTTGGTGGCGAAGTGAGAGATTCTTGCCTCACCCTCTGGGGTGTCTCCCAAGTCGCCTATGTGGTAAAGGAACGCCGCTGTGGCCTCATAGGTGGCCAAACGCTTTTCAAATAAATCGGCCTTTAGCTTCGTCTCTTCAAGGCTGACTTGGCGCGCAAGGATATCAGCTTGGCGAGCGGCAATGCCCGCCTGTCGGATGCCGACGTAAACAGCGCCGATGATCGCACCAATGCCCACGGCGATCGTCGCGATGCCGATCACATCCGACATTTGTAGGTAGGCCCCCACTAGAACCCTCAACCGGGCATGTCAGACCACGGGATGTCTCTTTCCTCACGCGGGCGAGGATCATTGTTGATGAAGTCGGGATCGCTTCCCGCCTCGTCTTGGTCCTCTTCTTCCTCGTCATCGTCGTCATGGTCTTCATCATCGAAGCTCATGCGGTCCAGATGAGCCGTGCAATCAGGACCATCGCACTCCCATTCATCATCTTCATTCAGCGACATATTGGCCCCGCAATCGGGGCAGAGCTTTTCGTCCAAGTCGTCCATCGTTTTTCCTTGCGGCGAGTAGGGAATACCGGACCCCGAACGGTCATCTTCGCCGCATCATACGGCTTCTGCAATGCCGCCACATCCTCAAATGAGCCGCGTAGCCATGTATCCACATCCTCGGGCTCAAGGATCGTGATCATCGCCTTGGGATGGATCGGCGCGACCAATTCGTTGGGATCACATGTCACCATTGTGAAGCCGTTTCCTTCCTTGGTCCGCTGCCAAAAACCCGCGACAGGAAAGACGGGCTGGTCTTTGACCTGAAACCACATCTCACCCTTGAGCGGCGGCTTCCCATCTCCGAGATCGTGCTTCTCAGGCGTGAACTCACAAAACTCAGTAAGAGGCACGATGCATCGGTTCTCAGGCTTCTCAGCAAGCTTGCGCCACTGCGGCAGGCTCAGGTTGCGAACATTGGTCATCGCCCACTTGGCTTGCCCGCCAAGCACGTTCCACGACATCACATCCCATGCGCGTTTGCCGTCTTGCTCACGCACCACATAGTTTCGGCTTTTGGGCCGTAGCTCGCGCGGGTCGAAACGGTTATCTCGGGGACGCTCGCTGAACAGCTTGGTGGCCGAACTCCACAGCGTTTCGGGTTCGTTGAGCATGCGGGCGCGGTTACACATACCGAAACGATAAACGCTCGAACTGATGCAAGCCAAGACCATCCGAGATAGCGAGAGATAAAAGATCAATGCTGGTGGATCGCAACGATTGCCCCACCGCTCAGCACCACGAACCGTATGATCGAAAGGCGATCATTCAAGCGACCCAATTCAAAGCGGCTTTGTAACCATCACTCCAACCATCCGCATCACCACTCGCTGCTGAAGTTTTTAGCAGCGTTAACTTGATGCTGCATAACATGACTGAAAAGGTGGCATTGAAAAGTGACTCAAAAGTTGACACGCTTGAATGACGCCGAATACCGCAACGTAAGTGAGTTAAATCGAAGATCACTTCTCACTCACCAAAACGATAACCGAAACGAGTCCCTAAATTGATTGAAACAACTATCTTCGGAAATCGCGGAAATAACCGAGCTATTGACGGCGCCGTCAACAATACGCACGAAAATCGCCCGTCAACTTAAAAAGTGACTTGCGCCAAGTTCCCGTCAGGAGCAATGAGGTGGCAGCCGGGGCTGAGTGATCAGCCCCGGCAGAGCCGAGCGGTTAAGGGCTGGCACCCGTCGCCGCTTATGTCGCCAATCCCGGCTATGTCGGCACAGGAGAAAGCGAGAAACCCATGTGGCAAGCCGCGTTATTAGCGGATCGCCGGGGTTGATGTTTAGTTAGACCCCGTGAGGGCGCGCGTCTAGCCCATGCGCGCCCTCTTTAGCATCAACCTATTTGGCTGTTTGCATGCCATGAAGCGGAGAGCCAATGGCAGCTTGACCGACTCGGATGTTCCTATCATGTTCTTCCGATGGCGATTACTCCTGAACGCATCGCAGAGCTTTTGCTTGTCGAGTCACCGGGCTGGTGCCGCGCTGGTCTCACCGCACCGGATGAGCGCATACGTGAGCGCGCGGCGGACGAACTAGCATCGCTAGTCTATTCGCATCTCGAAGCCCCTGAGCCGCCTTGCCGGGACGCACGGCAGATGACCCTGCCCCTTCAGTGATGTCGTGGTTGGACACGATCGACGTGAAACGATGGGAGGCAAGCGGCAACCTGCCTCCCATCGTCCAGTCCGTCTTACGACGGGTTGCCATCGTCCTTGTAGATCGGGATGCGGAAGAGCCCCCCGTTCTTACGGTAGATGCGCTTGCCCTTACGAGTGATGTAGGGCCTGTAGATGTAGTGGTCGGGTTCGGGCCTCATGGCGTGTATCCTTTGCCATGTTGAATCCGGCGCTCCCTTTTGCTACGCACACCTTGCACAGGAGACGAAGCGCAGAGATGCGCCGGTCTTCGCGCAGAGCGTCCGATTAACGCACTGCCGAAGGCTTGTGTCTCGCTCGTCTCAAAGGGATCGGCAAATCCCTCCATTGAGGTCGAGTGAGGAAAAACTGATAGAGCGTCCCGCTCAGGGTGGGACGCTCTTTCTATTCTAAGCATCGTGCTCACCACTATGTTCAAGCGGCGCAGCATCCTCTTCGTTCTCATCGGGACCGCTCTCGGTAGCCGAGGTCTCCGTCTCTGTAAGGGTCCAGCCTGCCCGTTTGTGAGAGCGGAAAAGAGGCGACTTTGAGAGCATGGCCGAAAGGTTATTTTTCGGATCATCCCCGCCGATCTCGTGCCCCAGCACGATCAGGCTGTCATACAGGTCGGCTGTCCTAGTGGGTTCTGAGCGCCCGCGTAGGATGTTCTCGGCGTCTTCCAGCACCTTCTGCCTCACAGCAGCACTGATCCGACGCTGACCGTCCGAAACTGCCACTGCCTCGCCGCCACCATAGTGACGCGTCGCGGCACCTGAGCGAACCGGACCCACCATAGCGATGGACCCAACTATCCCTTTGAAGGCGTCCATTACTTGTGCGGTCGGGGTGTAGAGGCTCGCGACACGCTGAAGCTCGCGCAGCTTGATGAAGCGCGGATCAGCCTCCAGCGACTTTTCTAAGTCCGCGATTTCGCGCTCAAGCGCCTCTTTGAACCCAACAGACACGGCAATCTCCATCCCTATCTAAGTAGCTTATGCCACACTCCAGAGGGAATGGGAAGACTTGGGTGGGAGAGGTGAAGGTTTTTCCACGACTCCCAGCGAGACCGCGATAGGCCCTCGTCAGTTTCCCCTGAAAGGCAGCGTGCTCATGGCAATATGGGATTAAGCAAGTTTCCCACTGTTCATGATGTGATCCAGTGATGCGGCGAGGCAAGGAGCAGACGCACAGGACTCGTGGGTGCCAGATTTGTCGGAGCTTGGCCGTTCTCGCCGTTGGTGCAATCAACGTGGTTGAGCTACAACTCACCCATGGTCGCCATCCCGGTCACTCGCTCCATATCGATCGATAGTGATGAGCTTCAGGAGTCCTTCGTTCGCTCAGGCGGGCCGGGTGGGCAGCACGTCAACACGACGGACAGCGCCGTGATGCTCCGCTTCGATGTCGCGAACTCACCGGGATTGCCCGACGCGGTGAAGCGTCGCCTCGCCGCAATCGGGGGATCGCGAATGACGCGCGAAGGGGTTCTGGTGCTGCGAAGCGAGGGCTCGCGCTCTCAGCTACTCAACCGCCAAGAGGTTCGCGATCGTCTCTTCGAGATGATCCGGGAGGCCACGATCGTGCCCAAGGCGAGGCGCAAGACCAAGCCGACGAAGGCCAGCCAAATTCGCCGCGTCGAGGGCAAAGCGAGGCGATCGGCTGTTAAAGCTGGGCGTGGGAAGGTGCGCGATTGACGCTTCTTGGCTGTTTTCCGCGCTGGGGAAACCTTGACACCTTGAACAAGGTCGCGACCGCGGTCCAGTTGCGGATCGACGCCTATGCGCTGCGCCTGAGCCCGCCGGTGTGGCATCGCCTCAAGGAGCTTGCCGGCAGCCGAATGACCGCGCGCGGCGAGGTGGTGCTCACCGCCCGCCGCTTCCGCACCCAGGAAGCGAACCGCCAAGATGCGCGCGACCGGCTCTCCGAGCTGCTCGTCGCCGCGCAGCAATTGCCCGAGAAGCGCGCCAAGAGCCGCCTCAACCGTGTCGGCAAGGAACAGCGCCTGAAGGGCAAGAAGCTGCGCGGCAACGTCAAGGCCGGACGCGGCAAGGTCTCGTTCGATTAGAGTCTGTCCGCTTGAAGCGGAATCGGTACCGGCCGGTGCCGCTTAAACAGGACAGACTCTAGCGGCCGGCGTCGGCGGCGATGAGGTCGGCGGCGCGTTCGGCGGCCATGTAGACGGCGCTGACGATGAAGTAGCCGGGAATGCGCGGGAAGATCGAGGCGTCGACCACCCGCAGCCGTGGCACGCCGTGGACACGCAAATGGCTGTCGAGCACTCCGCCCTTCGCCGGCCCGCCGATCGGGCAGGTGCAGCTGGCGTGATGGCCCCAGGCGTTGTCGCGCACCCAGCTTTCCAGCGCGGCGCCCGTGACCGTGCTCCCGGGCGCGTACTCGCCCTCGACCTTGCCCTTGCGCTCGAGTTCGCCGGTCACCTCGCGAACGAACTCCACCCCTTTGGCGACGGCCCCGAGATCGGCGCCGGCGTGGTCGGAGCCTTCCTCGAAATAGTGGAACTGCACCAAGGGCATGTCTCGCGGATCGGCGCTACGCAGGCGCACGGTGCCGGCGCGGTTCTCGGTGCGTGCCTTGAGGATCGCCCAGCTGATGACGTTGGGCCCGGTGACGAGGTCCGCCGAGTAGCCGGGATAATAGCCGGAGAAGCTGCCGAGCAGGCCGAAGATGAACAAGTCGGCATCACGCATCGCCGGGTCGGACTTGCGCTTGAACGCCACCGCCGCGCCGTTCGAGATGTAGATGCCCTGGCGCTTTGCGAGCCATTCCTGCCCCATCGCGTCCTCGGGATCGTAGCGCACCTTGGCAAGCGACTCCCACGGCGCCTTGAGCTTGCTCTGCACGCAAACCTCGTAGCGGTCCTGCAAGTTGGTACCGACCCCCGGCAGGTCGCGGTGCACGGCAATCCCATGCTCGGCAAGGTGTGCGGCTGGGCCGATGCCGGACAGCATGAGCAGCTGTGGCGTGTTGAAGGCGCCGCCCGCCAGGATCACCTCGTGCCGGGCGCGCAGGATCGTGGGCGTGTCGGTCGGCTCGCGATAGGCGGGGCTCGCCTTGTAGAGCCGCCGGCCGCGCAAGTACTCCACGCCGCGAGCGCCGGCGTCCGCGGGATCGAAGATGACCTTGGTCACCAGGGCGTCCAGGATGATCCGCAAGTTCTCCGGATGGGCGGCGGCGACCTTGAGCAGCCGGTCGCGCGTGCCGACGCGGCAGTGGCGGTCGGTTGCCATCGGGGCATAGCAAAGGCCTTCGACGCCGTTGGTGCGCCGGTCGTTGGGGTCGAGCGCGCCCCACAGCAGCCGATGGAGCCCGGCCTTCAGGTTGCCGATGCCCTTGCTGGCACGCAGGCCCGTCAGCTCCAGCAGGCGCCGCAGCTTGCCGTCGGCGAGCGCTTCGCCCGGTTTGCCGGTCTCGACATTGAGCCAGCCCGACCAGCCATGCCCCGTAGGGTCGATGTCGAGCATCGCCAGCAGCCGCCAGATCGGCCGGTGGCGGCAACGCTCGACGCGCTTCTGGTACTTGGCCATCGCCTTGGACGACCAGCCCGGATCGCCGCTCAGCTGCGCCATCCGGTCCCAGTCCTCGGGCTGCGCGGTGATGAAGATCATTGCGTTGTGCGCGGTGCAGCCACCCAGCGTTCCGGCTCGGGGATAGAGCACGCCTTCGCGCCGGCGCTTGGGATCGCGCGCCGCCTGCACGGGATCGGCGAAGTGTTCGACGAACATGTTCCACGCCATCGCCCGGTTCTCCGAGGCGAAAGGGTGGAACGCGGGCACGTCGTAGTCGCAGGGGAAGCGAGGCTGCGTGCCCTCGCTGCGCGGATCACAGCCGGCTTCGAGCACGACAACCGAAAAGCCCTTTTCCGCCAATCGAGCCGCCACCGTGCCACCGCCCGCGCCCGAGCCGACGACGATGTAGTCGCAATCGAAGTCCTCGCTCATGGCCGGCTCCTCAGAACGTCATGAGATAGGCGATCAGCGCCTGGCGGTCCGCGGGGCTCAGCACCGGTTCGGCGCCCCACGAGCGCTCGTCGGGCGTAACCCCGGCGTTGAACAGTTCGGTGCCGAAGTAGTGGCCGCGGTTGACCACGAAGTCGGGGCATTTGCTCAGTGTCATCAGCGGCTCGCGCAGCAATGCGTAGTTTTGCGCCGCCTTGGCCCTGACCAGCGTTTTGAGCAGCACGAGCACCTGGTGGTAGTGGCGGGCAATGACCGCCGGATCCTTGCTCTCGGCCAGCGGTTGGAGGTTGGTGAGCAGGCCGATCGGCACTCCGGCGGGGATGTTGCCGATGCGCAAGTTGCCGTCCTTGTCGGACAGGCTGGCGAGCAGGTCCTTGTCCTCGCGCGCCAGCACCGGCTTCACCTGCTCGACATAGGAGGCCGGAATGAACAGCGAAGTCGTTTGCGAGGTGCGGTCGATCAGCCCTACGCCCTTGCCGCCGAGCACGCCGTCCTTCTGCCGCTCGGTCGGGAACAGCATCTGCCGCAGCCCCTCGCGATAGGCGGCGAGGCGGCCTTGCACCGAAGGGTCGCCATTGAAGGGGCCCACTGTGTTGTTGAGCAGGAACGGCGCGGTCGACCACAGCGAAATGAGGCTCGGCACCCGCGTGTAGCCGCGCCCGCCGCCGGGCATCTGGTACGAGCGAGTGACGCCGGTGAACGGATCGGTGAACGAGACGCGGCCCACGGGCGTCAGCGTCTTGTACGATTGCGACGAGAAGTTGTCCCAGATGTTGCCTTCGAGCGCGTTGGTGGCGAGCGGGCTGCACAAGTTGGTGCGCAGCAGCGTCACCGGCACGCGCGCGTCGGTCGAGAGGTAATTGCCCGCCAGGAAATCCGGTCGGCGCACGATCTCGCGCATCTGGTTCTTGTAGTCGTCGGTTTGCGTCCAGTGCCACCAGGTGCGGAAGCTGCCGAGGTAATCCTTACCGGTCGCGTAGCGCACGCTGGCCGGGATGCGCTGTGGCTGCTTGCTGGAATGGCAGCGCGCGCAGGTCACCGCGAAGACGTCGGCACCGCGCGTCATCTGCGCCGTCAGCTTGCCGAGTTCGGCCTGCCCGCCAGGTGCATCGGCGAGGCGGTGCGGCGTGGCCGCCTTGAGGAAGAACAGCGCGATCGCCGGCGTGCCCTTCTCGGTCGCACGCCAGTAGGCCGAGGAGCGGCGCGCGTCGGCGATGCGGATCGGCGTCACCGGCTTGCCGCCCATCACTGGGTTGAAGTGCTTGAGCCACTCTTCCGAATAGAGCCCGATGTTGAGGTAGACGCGGTTGAGCGCCCCGAGTGCGCCCACCGAATCCGCGCCGTCCTTCAGCACGTGCGGGGTGAAGACCTGGTCGGGCTTCCTGTAGAACGCGGTCAGCCAGCCGTCCTTGACGAAGTCATTGAACTGGCGGTTGTCCTTGCCGCCGTCGGCCAGCGTCTCCTGGCCGATCTGCGAGCCGATCCTGAGGCGGCTGCCAAGCTCGTAGATCGCGTTCTCGGTGCGCGGATTGTTGATGTTGTCGCTGGATACCAGCGAGGTGTCGAGCGCGCCGGGGCGGTAGGTGTGCACCCACTGGTAGACGAAATTGCGCGCGTCCGGCTTCCAGAAGAACAGCCGATCCGCCCACAGGTATTGCGCGCCGGTGATCGAGCTCAGGTTCTCCCAGGCCGGCTTCTCGGGATCGGCGGGCGGATTGGTCGGGTTCGGACCGACGTGGCAGAAGCCGCACGACATGCCGACGCGGTAGGGGCGGATCAGGTTGGGCTGATTGTAGTATTTCGGATCGTTGTAGTAGCGCACCGGGTTCCACGCAGCCTTCGCCTTTTCGTCGAAGGCCGGGTTGGGGAACAGCCGCAGGCCGACGATCCCGGTGGGCCAGCCATAGTAGGAGCCGACCGGAAACTGGGTGCCGTCGGCGAAAGTCGTGCCGCGCGCGCCGGTCTGCACGCCGGGATATTTCTTCTCGTCGGCGAAGGGATCGGCCGGGCAATTCGGGTCGCGCTGGTCGAAGTAGAGGCCGAAGCGCTCCGCGTCCGGCTCCTGCGCGCCGTTGAAGCATGGCTCGTTGATCGCGCCCAGCCAGCGGAAGCGGTTGGCGCGCACCAAGGGGCTGCCGGGTGGCGGCGCGACGATCTTGAGCAAGTCGAAGGTGCCGAAGGTGGAGCGGTTCATGTGGTCCCAGAACCGGTCGTTGCCTCCGGTCCACACCAGCCACATGTTCCGCCCCGCCGCTTCCTGCGGATCGAGCCGGACGTTGTTGTCCATGCCGCGGAAGTAGTCGTAGTCGGCATGGACGAAAGTCTCGTCGGCCACGCCGGCCTTCGTCGCCTCGTCCTCGGCCGGGCATTTGCAGCCGGCGACCGCCAGCGAGAGCGCGGATGCGGTGAGCAGTGCGGTGACGTTCATGGCCTTCCCCCAGCCTTTGGATCACAGGGTCTTCAGGAACTCGATAGTCGCGCGCCGTTCGTCCGGGCTCAGCGTCGGGCCGATCGTGCCGGGACGGGGGTGCGCGGGGTCGGCGGGCGTCTCGAACACGTGCCCGGCGTTGCTGTTGCCCCGCACCGGACGGCCTTGCGCATCGACCGCGACCAGCTTGAAGGTGCCGGGCACTTGCGATGTCGCGTAGCCGACCTTCACCGGATCGAACGCGCGATTACCCAGCCAGAACGTCGGCGGCCGCTCGGCATAGGGCGACAGCAAGTCCCACAGCGTCGGCACAGAGCCGTTGTGCAGGAACGGCGCGGTCGCCCAGATGCCGTCGAGCGGGCGCGCCTTGTAGACCGGCTCGCTGCCGTTCGGTCCCGGCAGGCCATCCCGGATGCCATTCGGGCGATAGCCGTCGAACTGCGCACGTTGTGCCGGCGAGAGCGGCGGGGTGCGGCTGTCGTACCAGCGGGTGATCACTTTCTCGACCGTCTGGCCGAGCGCGGGGCCATAGGCGTACGTGCCCGCGGTCGCAGTCTTGCTCACCGCGCCGCTCAGCCCGAGCGCCAGCGGCACGGTAACGCGGCGCTTCTTCATGTCGACGGCTTGCGCCTCGTCGGTGCCGATCTCGCTCACGCGGGTGAGGCCAGGGCGCAAGTACCGTTGCCCGGCTGCGTTCGGCGCCAGCCATTGCCCGGCGCTCCAGAACCCGGCGCTGCCGGGCGCCGGGCCGTGGCAGGCAGCGCAATGCCGACTGTAAAGCTGCTCGCCACGCTGGGCGAGCCTACGGTCGACGGGGCCGAGCACGTCCTCCGGCCAGGCCGGCGCGCGCAGGCCGGTGAAGCGGTGGTTGGCGGTCGGCTGCTCGGGTCCGGCAAGCAGCGTCTCGATCTTGTGCAAGTTGTCGATCGGCACGGTCGAGGTGAACCGAGGCGCGCCCTGGCCGGTGTAGTTGACCAGGGCGCGCACCCCCATCGCTTCGCCGGCGTTGCGGACCATCGGCTGCTCGATGGAGCTGTTGTATTGCACCCAGTCGAACCAGGGTGCGGCCCAGATGTGCGGATAGGCGACCGGTGCGCTCAGCGGCACATGGTTGGCGCGGATGCCCATCTGATCGGAGAAGACCTCGTTGCCGATGCGGTTGAGCGCGTCGAGCCGACCGAACCCTTCGGTGACGTTGCCGCGCTCACCCAAGTGCCCCAGCTCCATGCCGAGCCCGGCCGCGACCACCTTGGTCAGTTCCAGGCGCAGCTTCGCCTTGGCCGTCAGACTCGCACCCGGCCCCAGCACGCGCGCCGCGAACCGCTCGAAGCGCAAGGGCGCCTTCGTCAGGGCGACCGCGATGCGAAAGCCGTTGACGTCAGTGAGCGCCGGGCCACCATCGATCAACAGCTCTGTGCCGCGATATGTCAGCCGGCCAGTGTGGCACGCGGCACAAGTGAAGCCGACATGATCGATCGGCTTGCCGCCGGTCGGATCGGTCGCGGTGGTGCGCGCGAAGCCGACCGGCAGGCCATCCGGATTGTCGCCATTGCGCACCCCGGGGATGAAGCCGAAGCGGTCTAGGTAGGTCGGGTCGCTCAGCAGGCCGACTGCCCTGACGGACGCGATCGGCTGCTCCAGCGCCATGAACCACGCATAGGGTATCGGCAGTGTGTCGGTGCCCTGAGGCGCGTGGTGGTACCAGCTGCGCTCCGCCTCGCTCCACCCTTGGTCGAGCCACCGCACCTGTTGCGGCGCGTCGTAGTGCGGCGGCGGATCGAGGCTGGCGGCGGTGCCGGCCTTCAGCGTGACGGCGGCAAACAGGCTCGCGTACAACGCCGCGCGCAGGGAAGGGGGGCTTACCATGCGACAGGCTCCATGCTGCCGGGCCACCAGCCGGCGGATCGTTTCAGATCGGGGGAGAAGAGGCGCAGCGCTATCAGCCGGCCGAGCTCGTAATAGCTCTCCCACTGTGCCTCGTCGAAGAACTGGTCGAGCGTGGATTGCTGCGGGAATTCGGGGTTGTCGTAGAGGTAGCGCAGCAGGTCGGAGGGGCCGTTCTGGCTGAGGCGCGGCTTGATCACCAGCAGCGTGCCGTCCGGAGCGGTCTCCTCGGCGACATCGTCGTAAGCCTTGCCGTAGACGATGCGGCCGACCAGCGCGATCGCGTGGCCGGCAGAGCCTTCGGCGAATTGCTCCGGGCTGGCGAAGCAGTCGCGTAGCGCCGAACCGGCGGTGCCCACGGTTCTGTCGAGGTCGTCCTTGTTCAGGAACGTGATCTGCGCGTTGAAGTCGATCCGGCATTTTCGCACGAGATTGGCGACGTCCTCGAAGCCGTAGCTGGGATCGCAGCCGTTGTCGGAAACGACGATCAGCGGCAGCTTGCGGCGGATCAGCTCGTAAACGCCGGTGTTTTCGAAGTGGCCGCCGTCAGACAAGTACCACAGCAGCCGGTCCGTGCCGGGGAACAGTGCGGTCATCTCCCGGTAGAGGCTGAGGTAAGACGGCTCCATCCGGCGTTTGGCCTGATCGGATTTCCACCAGTAGCCCAGGCGCACATTGGCGAGGAAGGCGAGCAGCGACTTGGCGAGGTTGGTCTGCGAACCAAGGCCGGTGGTGAACGCAGCGCCCGAAATCCCGATCCAGATGGAAAGCGGCAGCCGCTGCCCGGGGGGAGATGTCTGTGCGAAAAAGGACGCCTGCGCTGGGGCAGCCTTCTTCAGGGCGTTGGTCCGGTCACCCAGCGCCACCAGCTGGGGCCGGCAGCGCGGCTTCTCCGTGTACGACATGCCATCGGGCGAGATGACCATGTTCAGGCCATGCCGGTCTCGCTGCACCGTTGCCGGCCCCTTGCCGTGCGTTTCGTTGATGGTGACGTTGATCAGATGAATCGGTGCGCCGCGCGCCTTGC